>Ga0335395_10000110_pt1 | contig 53388 bp, 45 predicted proteins | sample MAT02_FD_205744 | JGI IMG/M metagenome (GOLD analysis project Ga0335395, IMG submission 205744) | Freshwater microbial communities from Lake Fryxell liftoff mats and glacier meltwater in Antarctica - MAT-02 (spades assembly) (version 2) ... | reverse complement strand
CGATGACCTGGAGGCGTTACGACAATTCGCCTACCTACCCAAACCCGGACGACACTATCCACGCGAATGCAAAAGTCCCCATGGACGAAGTATTCAGCGGAGGGCTGTTAAGTGAACAACATTGGACCTAGGACCCAGGACCTAGGACAAGAGGCAATGTATAGCCTCCAGCGGGTTCGATCCATCCAGCCCAGCAATCCGGCCAGGTGCTCACGTTGGCGTTACGAGACGGTGCTGGCTCCGCTGATTTTACCCAAGGAGGGTAGGATTCAGTCGCCAGATCGCCACATTCAAGGCGGTCGCAAAAGCGACCCAGGCGAGATAGGGCAGCAGCAAGAGCGCTGCGCCGTGGCTGATCCGCCAGAACAGCGTCATGGTGACCACGATGAGCACCAGCAAAACGCTGATGTCGACGAGAGCCCAGGCCCCAAGATGCCAGCTGAAGAACAGCCAACTCCACAGCGCATTGACGATCAATTGCAGCAGGAAAACCGCCAACGCTCCGCGGGTTGTGGCGAAGGCTTGGCTACGCCACACCCACCACGCCGATACCGCCATCAACCCGTACAGAATCGACCACACCGGCCCGAATATACCCGCTGGAGGCGCCCAATCCGGACGCACCAATTCGCGATAAAACGATCCCGCCTGCAGCGATGCGGCCGCGCCAATACCGGCGGCGGCGAAACAGATCGCCAACCAGGCCAGCAAGCCAAGTCCTTGTGCAGGTACTGAACGTTTGGACATGAGAAACATCTCCTGGCGACTCGCAGACTTCGCTAGGCTCAGGCTAGCGATCGCCACGTACAGATCAGCGTGCCGTAACCCTCTACTGCGGACCCATTCTCGCCCACGCCTCCGCGAACCATCCCAACCCGGAGCGCGACCCCATGGGCCGCGCTCCGGGTATCCCGCCAACTCAGCGTTTATCGCTGAGCAGCGCCTGTCCGGGCCCCTTGATGCGGTCGGTGCCGATTATCTCCGCACTGGCGCCTTGGCCGATACCGAGGACCTTGTCGTACCACGTCGCCGGAATGCCATTAGTGCGATATGAGATTGCGACGGCGCCTTTTTCATTGGTGAATGCCGGAATGATGGGTCGGTGTTCCGCTTTGCTGCCGAGGGTATAAAGCAGACCAGCGAACAATTCCAATTTGTCGCCATCTTGGTTGAGCATGCACGGCGTTCCGGTTTCGCCTTTGCTGTCATTGCGAGTGCAGTTTTTCATTTTAAATCCGATAATCACCGAGGTCCCGGCGTTGGTGAACAGCGGTTCATTGCCAAATTCAGCATTGAGCTGCCGCGCCCAGGAGGTGTGGCCTTTGCCAATCTGGTAGCCCTTGCCGATGATATCGACGATATGAGTCTTGCCGGGCCCAGTGGCATGAAATCCATCGTGATCGGCGTGGCGCAGGACGAAGGTGCGCTTACTGGCCTGTTCGATAATCCCACCGATGCAGACGTGTTCGATGGTGACGATTTTGGCAGCACCGTCTTCGACCCGGATGGCGACCATAGTGCTGTTCTTCGGCGTCGTTACAGCATATTGCCATGCAGGCCCATAATCAGTTTGACTTTATTGCGCAGAACGACGGTCTCGGTTATCTTCACCGTGCCTTTGATGAAGATCCATTCGGCGCCGCCGTCAATGGCGGCTTGCAGGCTTTCCCCGGTCGAACCGGCATCGGTAGCCAGCCGGCACTCCAGGTGCCCTTGCCGCCTTTGCGCCCTTCGATGGGTCCGGTCACTTTGTAGGTGCCCTTGGGTAAATAGACGAACGGATTGGCGCGATAGCGACTGACGTCGATCGCGGCCACCACTGCGGCAAGGATCGCTTCGGTATCGTCGGCGACGCCATCACCGACCGCACCGTGATCTTTGACATTAACTACCCCGGAGCCCTCGGGCGGGATAAAGGTCCAACGCGGTGCCGCGGTCGCCGCGGCAACCGGTCCCACAGCGCTAACGATCAGCATGATAAGGGGCAGCAGAGTGGACGGATAACGCTAGGAAATTCCGAAAGGTAACGATTTATACGCTTGACTACCTGCAAAACGGCATTCCACGGCCCCTGTGATAGGGTTCCCAGCTTTAGCTATGGCAATGCGACGAATGGGAAACCAGGCTGCCGGTCAGCATCTGGGTTCCGCTTACAGCGAGGCAATGCGAACCAGGACGCCGCGGCTGACCAGAACGCGGGACCGCCAGACCAGATCGGTGCCATGCTGAACTAGGGTGAACTCGACTTCCTGGCCATTTTCATCTAGCCGCGTTTCGGAGGCATCGAGGACCCGCCACTGTTCGGGGGTCTGGCCGCGTTGGTAGAGATCGCGCATCAAACCATCAAAATGGGCCGGATACAGCTTGCGGGGGTCGACGATATTGCTGAAAGCATTGACCGCTTGTTTCGCGCTGTCTTGCTTACCGGCCGGGCGTTTATCATGGGGCAGTGTCATGGCCAGACTCCGTGCATCAAATGTGAGATTTCCCCGCAAAAATGCAATCAGGACCTGATGAATGTTGCGTCAAGTGAGATGGCTCTGGTGACACGCCCTCGTTCGGAGGCCCCAAGCTCAGGAGGGGAGAACGCCCCGCGGCCGGGATCACCGTTGCCCACCTGGGATTGACCATAGCATGCCGCGCCTTACCCGAGCCCGGAGCCCCCAATGGCCATCAAAGTCTTCTACGAGAAAACCGCCCCGATCACCCCGCTGAAGAAGAGCACCATCGCCATCATCGGCTACGGCAGTCAAGGTCACGCCCACGCGCAAAACCTGCGCGACAGCGGCCTGAAGGTCATCGTGGGCAACCACGACAAGACCTCGGCCAACGCCAAGCTGGCTTTGAGCCACGGCTTCAAGGTTCTGGCTATCGCTGACGCGGTTGCCCAGGCCGATGTGGTCATGTGCCTGGTCCCCGATGAATTCGCGCCGGAAGTCTACGACCAGCACATCGCGCCCAATCTCAAAGATGGCGCCATGTTGATGGTCGCGCACGGTTTCAACCTGCACTTCAAATTCATCAAGCCCAAAAAGACCATCGACGTTGCGATGATCGCGCCCAAGGGCCCCGGTCACACCGTGCGCAGCGAATATCTCAAGGGCGGCGGCGTGCCGGCCCTGGTTGCGGTGTTCCAGGATTCGACCAAGACCGCGCTCAAGCGTGCGCTCGCCTACGGCAACGGAGTTGGCGGCGCGCGCGCCGGTATCATTTTGACCACCTTCAAGGACGAAACCGAAACCGATCTTTTCGGCGAACAGACTGTCCTCTGCGGCGGCCTGTCCGAACTGGTCAAAACCGGTTTCGACGTGCTGGTCAAGGCCGGCTATCCGCCCGAGATGGCCTATTTCGAATGCATGCATGAAGTCAAACTGATCGTCGACCTGATGTATCAGGGCGGCCTCAGCTACATGCGCTATTCGATCTCGAATACCGCTGAATTCGGCGATTACCACACCGGCCCCAAGATCATCACCAAGCAGACCCGCAAGGCGATGGAGAAGGCGCTCAAGGAAATTCAGAACGGAAAGTTCGCCAAGACCTTCCGCGCCGAATGCGCCGGTGGCAAGAAGCAGATGACCAAGACCCGCAAGTCAGAAGCCAATCTGCAAATCGAAAAGACCGGCCGCAGCCTGCGCAAAATGATGAAGTGGATCGACTCGAAAGAAATTCAGAAGTAAACTCTCTTCTCGGTTTTCTGGGATGGTCTCATCCATCGCACGTTATCCTTATTGGGCTTTTATTGTGAGATGAGGTCCTAGGTCCGAGGTCCGAGATCCTCGCAGGGTAGCAGAGATCACTGCCTTGAAGTGGACAGATAATATGAAAAACACCCCTGGCCTCGGTCGGGGGTGTTTTTTGTGATAGGGGCCCGTTCTATTTGCGGTGATTACTGCCTATTTGCGGGACTTCGGACCTAGGACTTCGGACCTCTGACCTCTGACCTCTGACCTCTGACCCAAGCGGCCTTTCCATGAGCAAGTAAAACCATGCATTGTCCCCCCTGTTTAGCTGTAGTAGAAGGTAGGCATGACCCTCATCGACCGCTTACAGCAGTTGAATGCTATCGGAATCGCCTTGTCGTCGGAGGCGGATCCGGAGCGGTTGATTGAGCAGATTTTGGTCGGCGCCAAGGAACTGACCAAGGCCGATGCCGGGACCGTATACCAGGTCGCCGAAGATGGGCGCAGCCTGACCTTTCAGATCATCCGCAATGACACCCTCGGTTTGGCCATGGGCGGCAGCAGCTGTCTGCCGATCACCTTTCCGCCCGTGCCGCTGTATCGGGCGGATGGGAGCCCGAACCACGCCTCGGTCGTGGCCCATGCGGTACTTTCGCGCAGCACGGTTAACATCGCCGACGCCTATCGCGCCGAAGGGTTCGACTTTAGCGGGACGCGCACCTTTGATGAGCGCACCGGCTATCGGTCGGTGTCCTTCCTGGCCGTGCCGATGGAGAACCACGAAGGCGAGATCATCGGCGTCCTGCAATTGATCAACGCCCGCGACGACAGCGGCCAGGTGGTGCCGTTTGCCGTGGCGGATCAGAAATTGGCTGAGAGCCTGGCTAGCCAAGCCGCCACGGCGCTGACCAAACACGAATTAATTGGTGGCATGCGGGCCCTATTTGAGGCCTTCATTAAATTGATCGCCACCGCTATCGATGAAAAGTCACCCTACACTGGCGGCCATTGTCGGCGGGTACCGGAATTGACCATGCTGCTCGCCGAGGCCGCTGCCTCCGCCGAACGCGGGCCGCTCGCCGATTTCCAGATGAGCGACGCGGATCGCTACGAACTCAAGATCGCTGCCTGGCTGCACGATTGCGGCAAGGTGACGACGCCGGAATGGGTGATCGACAAGGCCACCAAGCTGTCGGCAATCACTGACCGCATCGAAACCATCGCCACCCGCTTTGTCGCGGCCCAGGCCCAGGCCGAAGTCATCTATTGTCGCGGCCTGCTGGCTGGCGGCGATGCCCGCGCGCTCAAGGTGGCGTATACCACCGTGGTAACGGAAATGACTGAGGCCTTGGAATTCCTACGCCGCATGAACACCGGCGCCGAGTATATGCAGCCCGAACATCAGCAGCGCGTCCGCGATCTGGGTCAGCGCACGTGGATCGGTCCCGACGGCGAGATCCAACCTCTGCTGACCAGCGACGAAGTGCGCCATTTGACCATAGCCAAAGGCACTTTGACCGAAGACGAACGCAAGATCATCAACCATCACATCGTCGCCACGATTCGCATGCTCGAATCACTGCCGTATCCAAAGCATTTGCGCCGGGTCCCAGAATTTGCCGGTGGGCATCACGAGCGCATGGATGGCCGCGGCTACCCGAAAGGTCTGACTCGCGACCAGATGTCCGTGCAGGCCCGGGTCATGGGCATCGCCGATATTTTCGAGGCCCTGACCGCACGCGATCGACCCTATAAAAAGGCCTATACGCTCTCGCAGGCGTTGACCATTCTCGGCAAGATGAAACTCGACGGGCACATCGACCCCGACCTTTTCGATATTTTTATCGCTAGCCGGGTCTGGCTCACCTACGCGGAACGCTTCCTGGATGCGGAGCAGCTCGACGAAGTGGTGGTGGAGAACCTGCCGGGATATGCGACGCTGACGTGAGTGACGCGATACATTTCACCCATACGTCGCCTGCACCTCAATCGGAAAATTCACCGACCGGGCAATAAAGCACTGGCGATGGGCGTCGGCGTGCAGGGCGTCGGCCTTGTCCCGGTCGGCGCCGGGGGGCAGGATGATGCGTGGGTGGAGGGTCATCGCGGTAATCGCAAAGGTATCACCGATCCAGCTCAGGGTGGCTTCAGGGCGGTCGGCGTAGGTGACCACACCCACGCCATGGCGGGCGGCGAGATAGACCCAGGTCAACAGGTGGCATGAGGCCACCGCACCCAGCAGCAGTTCCTCCGGATTCAAGCGCTGGCGGTCGCCGAGAAAATTCGGATCAGCAGATCCGTGGATGACCTTGCCCTCTCCATAATCCACCGAGAACGCGCGGCTGAAGGTTTTGGGATCGGTGGCGGGGCCCTGGTCGGCGCCAGTCCAGCGCAGGTCACAGGTGTAGCGGTGCGGGGCAGGGGGCATGTCGTCTATTCCAGCACCGCGGGGGACGTAGGCCAGACGTTTGTGGGTTGGGATACCACACGCACCGCAGCGCAGGGGCCGCTTGCACTGGATGCGAATGGCGCTGCACTCCGCCCGCTCGTGTGCTGGCTGTTTTCTCTCCGGAACTCCCGGAGCAGCGGTTGTCGGCACGGAATCGGAAAGACCTCGTCACATGCATCTCGGCGCAGATATCGGCGGCACCAAAACCAACCTGGCCCTGGTTGAGGCCCATGCACCGCAAGAACTGGTGTTTGAAGACCACGTCAGCAGCCGCGCTTTCCCCGACTTAGTCACCATGGTGCGCGCTTTTTTAAATATGTCCGGTCTGACCGCACGCACGGCTTGTCTGGCGGTGCCTGGCCCGGTTTTTCGTGGCCGCGCCGAATTGACCAATCTGAATTGGATCTGCGTTGAAAAAGAGATCGCGCAGGCGCTGGGTCTGCAGTCGGTGCGGCTGATCAATGATCTCGTCGCCACCGCCCTGGGTATCGATCTGCTGCCGGTAAGCGACGTGGTCACTTTGCATGCAGGCAAAACGGTAAACGAACCCGAGCTCGGCCAGGTCCGCGCCGTGATCGCCCCAGGAACCGGCCTCGGTGAGGCCTTTTGCGTGCATAATGGTGATTCCTGGTTGGTGCGTCCGGGCGAGGGCGGCCACGCGGCCTGGGCGCCGCGCAATCTGGATGACGCGGATCTGTGGAATTTCTTGTTTGAACGCGATGGCTATGTCGATGTCGAAAGCGTGTGCTCCGGCACCGGCGTCTATAATCTGTGGCAATGGCTCAGCGCTCGCCAGCGCGGGGACGAAGATCCCAGTTTGTCTGAGGCCATCCGCGCTGCCGCGGATCCGACCCGGGTGATCATGGATGCGGTCGACACCAGCGAGCGCTGCCGCTTGGCCGTGCTGGCGGTGGTCGATCACTTGGCCAATGAGGCTTGTGACGTCGCCGTGCGCCTGTTGCCCACCGGCGGGATTTATCTCGCAGGCGGCTTGCCGCCGCGCCTGCTGCCGTTTCTGCGCAGCGAGCGTTTTGAGCGCCGCTACCTGGGCCATCCGACCCTCGGACATGTCCATCATTCCGTGCCTGTCCGGGTGGTGATAAACCCTAAGGCGGCCTTGCTCGGAACCGTGGCGAATGTGCCCCGCGCCGGGCTGTGACTAAAAAAATATCCGACTTTCCGCGTATATTTTCAGTCACGACCCTCAGCCCATCCGTTTTCTGGATGTCATGGCTACCAGCACTCCTTTTCTCTTCGCACCGTGCCCCCCAACTTATCGCCTGATCCAAATCAGCGACGAAGCCGTTGTTCGAAAGCACGGACGCCGCGCCCGCCGCCTAACTTGGCGCGCCATGCGCGTGCCTGCCTTGGCCCAGGCCGCCCAGTGTGAGCGGAAAGCCTCAGTAGCATAAGCGCTGCCTCGCAACGCATTCCGCCCGCATTCCGCCGGCAAATGCCCTCCTGGGATCGCCGCTATCCTGAGTGGCTGCGAACAAGCAGCTACCGCCCCTCGGGAAGTCCGACTTTCTCTCATCGTCATCGCCCCCTGAACCCGCGTAACCCCGAACGCCAATCAGGAGATCCCCTGGCCCTGCGGCTGCCAAGCATAGGCTGCGCCCCTTGCCCGTGGCCGACCATCCGACCATCTCAGAGCCGCCCCTCGCGGCCGACGCCGAAGGCGGCGATCTCGATCTCGGCTATCAAGTCGCTATTGATCAATTCAGTGGTCCTTTGGACCTTCTGCTCTACCTGGTCAAGCGGACCGAAGTCGACATCGTCGATATTCCCCTCGCGACCATCACCGATCAATTCGTCGCCACCTTGGCAGCGTGGACCACGTTGGATCTGGATGTCGCTGGCGATTTCATCGTCATGGCGGCCGCCCTGATCGAACTGAAGGCCCGCCAGCTGGTGCCGCCGCCTGAACGCGCCGAAGGGGAAACGGCAGACATTGACGCCGAGGATGATTTTTTAGATCCCCGCGCCGACCTGATCAAACGGCTCCTGGAGTATCGGCGCTTCAAAGATGCAGCTCTGCTGCTCGACGGCCTCGAGGCCGATCGCGCGGGCATGGCCATTCGCGTGGTGCGGGAAGCCATTCCCGAAGATCCGGCCACTGAGCCCGAGGTCGAACTGACCGATCTCGATATCCATCATCTCTACCGCACCTTTGAGTGGCAGATGGCCCGCATCAGCGGGCTCGGCCCGCGCCGTGTTGTCCTGGATGAAGTGTCGATTGATGTGCGCATCCAACGCTTGATTGACCATCTGCAAAATCAGAAGCATGCCGCGCTGTCACTGTTGTTGCGCGAAGAAGGCTCACGCAGCGCCCAGGCCGGCGTTTTGGTTGCTTCCTTGGAGATCGTCCGCCAACGTTTTGCCGAGGTCAAACAATTCGAACAATACGGCGATGCGGATCTGCGTTGGCGCGAACCAGAAGAACGTGCCATCTCCACCGAGTTTCCGCCCGAGGAAGTTGAACCCGCTGGCCGCCGGCGCAAACGACCACCCTTGCAGACCTTCACCGTCGATGCCAATGCGGTCCCCGTTGATGAGGCGGCAGAGGCGGCGGCAGAGGAAGCCGAAGATCGCCTGGAAACCGACGAGCAACGCTTTTTGCGCGAACTCGATGAATCCTGCAATCTCAGCCATGTGCTGGCCACCGCCGCCGACGTCGAAGGCGCCTTCATCAGCCAGTGGCAAGCGGATCACGGTGGCGAATTGCCGCCGACGATCGCAGTCGAACGCGCCGCGGAAATTCGTGCCCGCGAAGAAGAACAACGCGCCGAGGCTATTCGTGTTGCCGAAAAAGCCGCCCGTGAAGCCGAACGCGCCGCCAAGCGCGATGCCCACGCTGAACAGCGCAAGACGCAGTGGCAGGAACGCAAAGAGCTTATTCTGGGTGCCCGCGCCAAGCGCGAAGCCGCCGAAGCCGCCGAAGTGGCCGCAGCGGCGCAGGTAGCTGACGTAGCCTCTCCGGCTGCAACTCCGCCGGCTACCCCGCCAGTCAGTGATGAGTCTGCTGCCATCGGCGCAGAGCCGGTCGCTAGCGCAGCTGAGATCGTTGCGGAAATAACGCCGCCCGTCGCTCCTACTCTGGAGCCTGCTGAAGAAAAACGGCTGTCCGAACTACACGAACCCGTCGCGAAGGAACCCGTAGCGGAAGAAATCGCCACTATTCCCGCCGACATTCCCGCCGACATTCCCGCCGACATTCCCGCCGCGTTACCGGAAGATGTGGCCCCGGCGGACGAAGCCGCTCTGCTCAGCGTAGAATCCGAGGCGGCTCCGTCTGCTGCTGACGCCGACCTGACGGCTACCGACCCGGCCGGAGCCGATCTGCTGGCTACCGACGCGGAGACCGACGCTGCTACCGTGCCGACCCTGGTCGACCTGCAGACCGGCGTCCCCGATTCTGATCCCGATGAGGATGTCCTCTCTCCTGCTGCTGCGGCCATTCTTGCCGCGGCCGAAGAATTATTTGCGGCGGAGACTGATGACAGCGAAGAAGAAGACGACAGCGACGAAGAAAGAGGAGACATCGACCAGGACGAAGCCAGCGAAGATCCCGCCTTGGCCAATGCAGCTCTCCTCGCTGCGCTCGCGGCAGACGCGGAGCCGCAAGATTCCTCCGCCGAATTCTCAAGTGGCGCAGCCGAGCCAGCGCAGAGCGAAGAACACGCAGAGACGGTAGCCGAAGATCCCATCCCAGAGCCGGTTTCGGCGAAATTGCTAGAATCACCGACGGGTGAAGAAAAATCAGCGGCAGCGGCAGAACTTTCCGCAGCGGAAGAAATGGAAGAAGCCGATGAACGAGCGCATATTCTCGCCGCCGATGAACCCGACGAGGCCGACGCCGCCGACGAAGCCCAGGAAGCCGAAGACGAAGACGAGCTGCTCCCTGCCGATGTGCCCGATCATGATTTGCTCCGCGTTGATCCCACTGGCGACGAAGACGACAGCGATTTCGCCGAACTCGCAGGTGATCCAGGATTGCAACCGCCGACCCAGATTATTCGTGCATCGGCCCCGGAAATAGATCCTGAACGGATTCGCCTGCTGCATACGGGCGCTGCTGACGCCAGCGAAGCTGACGACGGTGCTGTCCTCCCCGATGCCAGCGAAACCGCCGTGGCCCTGGCCGCGCACACCACTGGTGCGGTGAGCGAAGTCGAAGTCCGCCACGCGGAAATGGTCATGCCTGCGGACGAGACCGAAGAAGAATTGCCGCCCCTCGCCGACATGACCGACGATTGGGATGACGAGGCCATCCACGCTCCGACCGCGGCGTTCCCGCCCGACCATAGCGATACGGACGAGGATCCGACCACTGCGCCGACGGCAGAATTACATGCACTGGCAACTTCGGAAAGCGTGGCATCCACGGCCGACGCAGACCTCAGTGGTGGAGATGATACCAGCACCCCATCGCTGCTGGAAACCGCGGTATTCCGCAGTCAGGCGGCTACCGATGCCGCGGCCAGCATGCTGCCCGATGACGATGACGATGACGATGACGAGCCACTGACCGCCGCCACCGCCCTGACGACACCGATCGCGCCATCTGGCGCGCCATCTGTGCCAATGCCGGATCGCACGCCGCATACGTCCGTACAAACAATCGCGGAACCCATTCTGCCACCGGCAATACCGCCAACATCGCCACCGCCACCGCCTCCAAGCGTGGCAGACGCGAGCCCGCCACCGCCGCCACCGCCACCGACCGCCAACCCACTTTTCCTTTTTTCTCCCGATCCCGTCCCACCCGCCGCCGCTTTTTCATCAGCCACTCCCTCAGCCACCGCAGTAACCGCAAACGACTCGAATCCTCCTCCGACCATGCGTCTCACCTCTCACCGTTTCTGGCTCGCCGTTGCAGCCCTGGCACTGATCAATGTGCTGGGGTGGCTGACGTACAGCTGGTTCATGTGGGTGCCGCGTAATATATTGGAGATCACCCCGCCCGCGGCCATCGCTGGCGATGCGCCATGGAATTTTCGCTGCAATGTAGATGTCGTCCCGTTGGAGAAAATCGGTCAGGCTCCCGAACAACCGCCGCAGGTTCAGCCCGCGGTTCCCGGTTCGTGGCAGTGGGCCGATATGCGCACCCTGCGCTTTACGCCCTCGGTGAACTTGCCGCCGAATTTCACCGTGTTGGTGACTATTCCCATTGAAGCGGTGCAGACCCAGCATCGGCTGCGCCAGGGTCAAGATCTGAGTTGTGCGTTGCGCACGCCACCGCTGCGGGCGCAGCAGGCCCAGGTCCTCGCCTTCCAGGAAGACGGCCAGAACACCATTGATGTCGCTTTTGACGGCGCCGTCGAACCGCAGCAATTGCGGAACCGCGTCACCGTGATCGACAGCGATGGCGTCGTTCACCCTGCCGCCATCATCAGTGCGGCCCGCGCCGAAACGGTGCGGCTGCAGGTCGGCGGCCACGATGTAGTGCCCGCCCCTGGTCCCGCGCATGTAGCATTGCACCCCACCGAACCAGGCCCGCAAACCTTAGAAAGCCCGCTGCGTCTCGACGCCGGTTGGCGCGGGGATGTGACCCTGGGCCATCGTCTGCACGTCACCGACGTGATCGCGGAAGCCCCCGCGCGCGGAGAAATTCTGGTGCACCTGACGGTCGATCATCCCGAGGTCGACCGCAGTCTGTTGCTGTCCGCTCTCAGCGTCGAACCGACGGTGGAATTCACGGCGTCGGCCTCGGCGAAGGGTGTGACCTTACGCGGCGATTTTAATCCCGGAGCCGTCTACACCGTGCGCGTCGCGGCGCGGCATCCCAGCACCACTATCGCCACCGCCGCTTTGGCCGCCTATCCCGCCGCCAGTCGTCACGTCGTCACCATGCCCGATCGCGAACCCGGATTGTGGCTGGATGGCGACGCCGATCGCCTGTTAGTCACCGGCATTAATTGCGGCACCGTGGTGGTGACCGTGCGTGCCGCCGACGGCACCGAGGCCGCCCGTCATCTGGTCCAACTCGATGCCGGCGACACCAATACCGAACGCACCCTGGATCTCGACCTCGCCGCCCTGTTGCCCGCCCTGCCCCTGGGCAGTTACGCCGTCGTCGCCCAAGCCGGCAGCGTCGAAGCCCAAACCACCTTGCGCCTGCGCGCCGTCACCATCGATCCACAACGCTGGCAGAACGCTACCGGAAATTGGCTGATACGGCGATTCGTCGGTGAACGTGACGCAGAACCAGTTCTTCGCATTGCGAGTATTGTCCACTAATTTCACCATTTTTCATTAATGTGGTGAACTTACGCAAGGTTTGGTGAGCTTGCGTACAGAATCACCCGTAAAGAGTCATTTTCGTCCTGCGTCGCGAAAAACCATTGCCACTTGGTCCGAGGTCCGAAGTCCTACGTCCTCGCAAACCCATGCAGAATCATTGTTGGCACACCGCCACTTCACCCAGGCGCGATCACGGTATCTAGAGATAGGCCTACTCTTCGTACCGCCGACTTCAGTCGGCAGGGGCATAGAACGGTCCGCAGAAACACGGCAAGAGAATCCCTGCGTCCTGTGTCTTCGCAGCATGGTGTGATGGTGTGATGGTTTGTAGGCTTATCGTGATGATTTTCAGCGCGCTAGCGGGCACCCCCGCATGAAACTGCGAGGACTTCTAACTTCTAACTTCTAACTTCGGACATAGGACATAGGACATAGGACATAGGACATAGGACATAGGACATAGGACATAGGACATAGGACATAGGACATAGGACATAGGACATAGGACATAGGACATAGGACATAGGACATAGGACATAGGACGGAAATGACTCCAAGCGTGTCTTCCATCCCATAAAAGTTTCACTAAACTCACCAAATCGGGAGACCCTGCCATGAACGTGCTCGTTGCCAAGGATCATGAGGATCTCAGCCGGGTTGCGGCGAGTTTGATGTTGGCGCGGTTGGCGTGGAAGCCGAATGCGTTGGTCGGATTCGGTCAGGGCGAGACGCCGGTGCGGGCGTATGAACTGCTGGTTGAACAACTCAAGCAGGGTCCCGTCACCGCCGCACACTTGCGGGCACTGAAGATAAACGAATGGCTGGGGGTTGCCGACACCGATCCGATCAGCTGCGAATTCCACTTCCAACAGCACATCGTCCAGCCCTTAGCGCTACCGCCCGAACGGGTCATCGGTTTTCGCGGCGACGTGCGGGATCCGGATCTGGAATGTGCACGTATGCGCGAATTGCTGCAACGTGAAGGCCCGCTGGAACTCGTCATTCTTGGCTTGGGCCTGAATGGCCATCTGGGCTGGAATGAGCCGGGCGACAGTCTGGCGCGCAGCGTCTATCTGTCGGAACTCAGCGAAAGCACCCAGCATCACAGTCTGTTAGGCGGCATCGAACATCCGCCGTCGTTCGGCTTGACCTTAGGGCTCGGCGATCTGCTCCAGTCCACCCACGTTTTATTGCTGGTGTCGGGTGAACATAAAGCAGCGCAGATGCGGCGCTTGATGGACAAAGATATTTCCACCCAGTTTCCGGCCTCGCTGTTATGGACGCATCCGGGCGCGGTGTGCATTTGCGATGAGGCTGCTTTTGCGGGCTGTCGTGGATTGGGTCTGCCCGATGTCGTCCATACCGAAACGGCAGCGCCGACCTAATTGGCGCGGTTGCGTACTTCACCCCGCTGAAATGCGGCCAGATTTGCAACCACTTCACTGACCAGACGCTGGCGGGCTTCGACGGTGCCCCAGGCGACGTGCGGAGTCACCGCGAGGCGGTCATGCCACGGGGCATCCGCGCGCAGGAGGGGGTGTCCCTGGTTCGGTGGTTCAGTGCTGAGTACGTCCAAGCCCACGCCGGCGAGGTGGCCTGCGGCGAGGGCTTCTACGAGGGCGGCTTCGTCGATCAACGGGCCGCGGCCAGTATTAATCAGGATCGCCTGACCTTTGCAGCGGGCAAGAAATTCGCGGTCGACCAGATGGCGGGTGGCCTCCGTCAGGGGACAGTGCAGCGAAATGATGTCCGCTTGCGGGATGGCCTCGGCCAGCGGCATGCGGCCCGTGCTGGTGCTGCCGGGCACCTGGCCCAATACCACGGTCATGCCTAGGGCTTCGGCGATCCGCGCGACAGCGCGGCCGATGGCTCCGGCGCCAATAATCAGTAAGCGCTTGCCCGCGAGTTCATGCAGTGGTTTGGTGAAGAAGGAGAAATCGGCGCAGGATTCCCAGGTGCCGGTGCGCACCCGTTGGGCGTGGCCGGCGACATCATTGGTGAAGTGCAAAATCAGCGCGACGACCAATTGGGCGACGCTGGCGGTCGAATAGCCGGGAACATTACTGACCACGATGCCCTGGGCACGGCAGGCTGCCAGATCCACGACATTGGTTCCGGTCGCCATGACTCCAACATAGCGCAACTGCGGCAGAGCCGTGATTACGGCAGCGGGCAGTAAAGCTTTATTGGTCAGCACTGCGGTCGCGCCCTGACATCGCGCGATGACCTGATCGGCAGGGGTGCGGTCATGGATGATTGCCGGCCCAAGGGCCTGCACCGGTTGCCACACCGAGCGATCGCCCTGATCCGTGGTGAAAGCGTCGAGGATGGTCAGCATGGTCGTACTTCCGAGAGTGCAGAAAAGATGGTCAGCCGGCGTGCGCACGCCGATAGGCGGCGGGTGCCAAGCCCATATGACGCCCGAAAACCCGAGTCAGGTAATGGCGGTTAGGAAAACCATTTTGACTGGCGATATCTTCAATGGAATCGTCGCTATAGGCCAAGCGCTGAGCCGCGGCGGCGATGCGCCGTTCTTGCACATACGCCGCGGGGGTTTGTCCCAGCCAGCGACGAAAAAGCCGGATGGCCTGATCGGGCCCAACGCGCAGGCGGGCAGCGATGCTGGCGTTGGACAGGTCGTCACGCAGATGGGCCTCGATCCATTCCACGGCTTCGCGTACGGGCAGGTCGCGGCGCACCTGGGCCAGCACGCGATGTCGTTGTGCAGTGGGCAAGGCCCCGAGCAATTCACCCAAGGCGGTAAATACCGCGGCCTTGAAGGCGCAGGCCAATTCCAGGCCAACCTCGCCACTGCTGGCCAGCGCATCTCCGGCGGCAAGGAGTGCCGACTCTTGTCCGGCGTCGCGGCGCAGCGGCACTGGATGCGGAAATAATTCGCGCAGCAGTGTTCCTGACAGACCGAGGACTTCGAAGTGGCAATAGACGTGGCGGATGCCTTTGATGCTGTCACTGGCGAAATGAAGCCAGGGCGGAATGAGATACCGCTGACGCGCCTGCAGCGCCAGCGGCCCGGCATGACGGGGGTAGATCCGGGCGCCGCCTTGTGGATTGCAATACAGGCGCCAATACGGCGCAGCCAGGTCCTCATGGCGCCAGCCGGTAGTCAGCGAGATGGCTCCGACGCGCATCAAGGCGACTTCGAGACGATCATGGAGGTCGTGTTCGGACTTGTTGGCCAGGTCGGGATAAGACACATCTTTGGCCATGCTGGACATAGCGTTGCCGGGCGCTGCTGGCTACAAGTGGCACCTCCGCCCCAGCCGGAAAGGTGTTTCCATGCGCTTTCGCCAAGTCCATCTCGACTTCCACACCTCTGAAGCCATCGCTGGCATCGGCTCGTCCTTCGACGCCAAGCAGTTCCAGGACATGCTGCGCAAAGGTCATGTCGACTCGATTACTATCTTCAGTAAATGTCATCACGGCTGGACCTACCATCCGACCACCGCCGGGCGCCAGCATCCTGGGCTGAAATTTGACCTGCTCAAAGCCCAACTCGACGCCTGCCACGCCATCGATGTCAAAGCCCCGGTCTATATCAGCGCCGGCCTGGATGAGCAGTCCTACTGGCGCCACCCCGAATGGTCGCGGCGGTTGGTCAACGGCGAGGTGCCCTGGGCACACACCAACGATCGCGCCGGTTATCATGAAATGTGTCTGAATACTGGCTATCTCGACCAGTTGTTGGCTCAAATCGAAGAGGTCTGCGCGAAATATGACGCCGATGGAATATTTTTGGATATCGTCAGTCCGCGTGATTGCTGGTGCAATACCTGCGTGGTCGAACGCATGAAAAAAGGTGATCCCCGTGATGCCGCCTTGATCAAACAGCAGAATCGTGATGTCTACTTGAATTATACGCGCAAGGTCCGCGCCGCGATCGACAAGCATAAACCCGGCCTGAAGGTCTTCCACAACGGCGGCCATATCCAACGCGGTGACCGCGAAATCGCGCAGCAGAATACCCACCTTGAATTGGAATCGCTGCCGACCGGTGGCTGGGGCTATGACCACTTCCCGCTTTCGGCCGGCTACGCTCGTGTTGTCGGCATGCCCTTTTTGGGCATGACCGGGAAATTCCACGAATCCTGGGGTGAATTCGGCGGCTATAAGCACCCGAATGCGCTTCGCTATGAATCCTGCGCGGCCATCGCGCAAGGTGCACGGGTGTCGGTCGGCGATCAGTTGCATCCGGACGGTCGCATGGAGCCCGCGACCTATGCCATCATCGGCGCTGGCTTTGCCGAGGTCGAACGCAAAGAAGCCTGGTGCGTCGGCACCCGCAGCTTGGCGGAAGTCGCGCTGCTGTCGCAGGAAGCCTGCGGTGGCCATTCCGCCGCTGGCCAGACCGCACATGGCAACACCGTCGATGAAGGTGCCGTGCGTATTCTGTGCGAAGGCAAAGTCTGGTTCGACGTCGTCGATATGCTGGCCGATTGGACCCCATATCGCTTGTTGATCTTGCCGGACGGCATGCGCCTCGCCGGCGAATTAGAAAAGAAGGTCCGCGCCTATATCGCCCAAGGTGGTCGCGTGCTGGCAACCGGCGACGGCGGCATGGCCGCTGATCGTGACGAGCAATTACTCGATCTCGGCGCCAAGGCGGGGCCAGCCGGAACCTTGGATCCGTCCTACATCAATCCGCGTTTCGCGACGGCGTGGGAACCGACCGCTTTTGTGGTGTATGGTCCCGTGCGCAGTAATACCGCGACCGGTGAAGTTCTGGCTGATCGCGAAGACGCTTATTTCAATCGCGACATCACCCATTTCTGTTCGCACCGGCATACCCCGAATCGTCGCGGCGCTGCTGGCCCGGCGATCACCGTTGGCAAACAAGGCACCTGGTTGGCTTTTCCGGCCTGCAAGATCTATCAAGAACGCGGGCAGCAGATCGTTCGTGATCTGGTCCTGCACGCGATCCAGCGCGAGCTGGGTGGGCAGCAGGTCGAAACCTCTTTGCCTGCCGCTGGCCGCTTGACCTTGCAGCGCCAAGACGAGCACAAGCGCGATGTCCTGCATCTGCTCTTCGCCACGCCCAGCAAGCGCGGCAAGGGCGTCGAAGTGATTGAAGATCTGATTCCGCTCGCCGATGTGCGGGTGTCGGTGCGCCGCGGTAAAAAGCCGTCCGCAGTCACCCTGGCTCCCGAAGGCACCGTGGTCCCGTTCACCTATGAACAAGGCCGCGTGGTCTTTACCGTGCCACGCGTGGAATGTCATCAGATGGTCGTGATCGCCGACTGAGGTCGGTGGAAGTGACACGTGATGGTGGTCCAGGCCCAGCGCATTCTCGCTGAGCCTGGACCACTTTTTTTGTGCCCCTCATCGTGCGCACGCGCGCTGAGGGAAAATTTCGAAGGAATGCGGCTCTGCTGCGCGGCGGGCCTTCTCTGCACGTACTGCAGTCAAAAACGTGCGGGCAGCAGGGAATGGAGAATATCTGTACTGCGCAGAATACACCCAGCTTGATCGTAGGCGATGATATCGAAGCGTAGGCGATAGCGGTGCAGGCCATGCGCGTGCACAAATGCCTGCGCCGCGGCCAGGGTGCGATCGAGTTTGGCGCGGTCGACCGACAGCAGCGCGGCTCGCGTCGTTGGTCGTTTGCGGACTTCGACAATAAGCAGGGTGGTCCAGCGGCAGGCGACCAGATCAATTTCCCCGCCGCCCCCAATCCAATTGCGACTGACGATTTTCCATCCCCGCCAGCGCAGATGCCAGGCAGCGCGGCGCTCACAGCGGGCACCGCTGGCGCGGGCATTTTCAGTCGGCGCGGGTTTCACCCTGGCCAGCCTATTTCGGCGCTGATCGATGCCAGCGTCGCTGACCGTGTCCGTTGGGGTCCGTAACGGCAACAGGCCGGGGATAATATCCCCGGCCTGAGCCATTATCCTGCTGACGACGTGCTGATGAACACGCGACGATCACGGGCAGCCATCCGGCTGCCGCCGTGATCAGGCCTTGGCGGCCTTTTCGCTCGGCTTAATGACCTTCAGTTCCTTAACCTTGGTGCCCTTACCGACGCGATTGCGCAGGTAGGACAGATTGGCGCGGCGGACCTTGCCGCGACGGGTCACTTCGACCTTGATGACCTTGGGGCTGTGCACGGGGAATATACGTTCGACGCCTTCACCAGCGACGACGCGACGGACGATGAAGGTGTCGTTGATGTCGCCGTGACCGCCACGGATGGCGAGGACGGTGCCGGTGAAAATCTGCACTCGCTCCTTGTCGCCTTCTTTAATGCGGGTGTGCACGTCGACGGTGTCGCCGACATTGAAGTCGCCCAGCGGTTCTTTGCGCAGGCTGGCTTCGGCGACGATGTTGAGCAATTGATTCATGGCACCACTCCAGGGCCCCGGGGTTCGACCGGGGGAGCGGCAGGATAGGGGTGCTTACGCCCTGTCAATCCATTGCCACGTGGTCCATTGCCAGGTGGTCCATTGCCACTTGGTCCTGCGTCCTGCGTCCTGCGTCCTCGAACATCCGGAGTCCGAGGTCTTCGAATGGTTTGGGGGGTGGCAGCTGGCGGGGCAGACTCCCCAAACTAGGCGATTCCCGGCGCAAGCATGTTTTAGCGCGGGGACGAGTCGGAAACTGCCGTCGCCGCAGGGCGGTATTTGCACCACGTAATCAGCACGCACCCAGCGATAATGAGCCACAAGCTGGTGATCTGACTATTGGTTACCTGCCAACCGCCGAGATCGTTCAGAGTCCCCGCGTGGCGATAGTCCACGCGCAGGATCTCATTGAGGTAGCGCCAAACGCCATAGGCGATCATGAAGGCTGCGGTGACGGTGCCGGGCCGCGGACTGCGGCGGTGCCAGATGGTCAAAACGATGGCGAGGGCGCCGGTGACCAGGGTTTCATAGAGCTGGGTCGGGTGGCGGGCCTCGTGCAAGTGCGGGAAGGTCACCGCCCACGGCAGGTCGCAGGTCTCGCCATAACAGCAGCCATTGAAAAAACAGCCAATCCGGCCAATGGCCAAGCCGGCCGCCACGGCCGGGGCAGCCGCATCGGTGAGCGGCAACAGGGGGATGCGCAGGCGCCAGGCCCAGATTACTCCGGCGATGGCGCCACCGATCAGGCTGCCATACCAGACCATGCCGCCACGATCGAGATCGACGATCGCCCGCCAGTCGATGCTGCCGTTGATCACGAAATCGCCCCAATTTTCCCACACATAGCGCGCCCGCGCACCGACCAGCCCGGCGAGCAGGACGACGAGGGCCAAATCATTGGCGCGGGCTCCGGCGACGCGCAGGGCGGCGTCCTGGGCACAGGCGCGCACGAACAGCCAGCGCGCGACCACTGCCGCGACCAGCAGGGCGACCGCGTAACTGGTGATGACCCAGGTCCCGGTCCAACTGACTAGCCCTAAGGCCGCCGCGAGCACGCCGGCAAGCACCCCGGCGGCCAACGCGGCCCAATAGCCGCGAGTTCCCCAGCGATCCGTCAAGGGCCCCCGCAGGATCAAGGCGGTCAAGACGACAACGCTGACCAAGCCCAGACCGACAAAGGTAAACTGCCCCAGGAGCGGATGCATGACTCAGAGGCGCCCGCGGTGCACCCACGCCGGTTGGCTGGGAGGCCGGGGCGGGGAAATGACCGGGTCCTGCGCCGGGACCTCAACCTGGGTCTCAGCGGGGGCTTCGGGCACGGGAATGGTCGAGGGCTCCGCGATCTGGGCTTCCGGAGGTGGCTCGACCGGTTCGGGGACGGTAGCCGCAACTGGTTCAGGATCGCCGTCCGCGAGCGCTTCCAGGGGGTCGGTGGCGGTGGGCGCGGTGGGCTCTCCAGAGGCCACAACTATCGCCGTTGGCATGGGCTCCTGGATGCCGTTGCGTTCAATCGCGGCGACATCCATGGGCCAATCTTGTTCGTCCTCCTCGGCCAAGGCCTGGAGCGCCAAGGGCTCGGGATCCTCTAGGCGCGGGACGCGAGAAAAAGTAAGGACATCCGCCAAGGTACCGTCGGGCTTGGCAGCGATACCTTGCCGGGATTGCAGCAGAATTCCACGGTCTTTTGCGCGCGAATCGCGAATTAATGCGAATCCCGCCACCACCACGACAAAGCAGCCTTCGCTATTTTGATCGATGAGAATGTGGCCTTCTTGGATCGAAATGACGATGTCGCCCAGACGCACCATCAGGCGCTGATCGTCGTTACCCTGCGCGCGCACGGCCGCACGTCCACCGAGCAGGGTGACGGTCGTCGGGCGATTTTCACTGTCATCTTCGACCAATGAAATAACCGTGCCGGGAGTGGGTATGGCCGCCCAGGGCAGCGCGGCCGATTCGCCTTCGCTGGCCCCGCAGGAAGTCCACGGCGTCAACACCAAGGAGGCAAACAACACGCGGCGCAGCATGGACCCATCGTGATGAGGTTCTGCGGTCCGCCAAGGGAGTCGTAGGGGCGGACCAATCGCGGCCATGGCAGGGCTTCCATGCAGGCAACGCATTCCAACTCGCCGATCGCGATCTTCACGTGGCGTTATCTTGACACTAATCGGCGGGCTCTAAGGTCGCGCGCCCAGCCCGCCCCCATGCGCCCGATCCCTTCATCTGTGGCAGCTCCGATCTTTGCGGTCGGTTCTGAAGGACCCGAGTCCGATTCGCGCGCGCCCACGGGCAAGGCCGGTGGCGGCGGCACCTCTCGTGATGACCATTCGCGCAGCGATACCTTCAAAGGCATCGGCACCGCGTATTTGCTGGTCGGCTCTATGCTGGTCGGTGTTCTGCTGGGCTACGTCATCGACCGCTGGCTCGATAGCGCGCCGGTGGGGATGATCATCTCCAGCATCCTTTTTATTGGCGTCGGCATGTACCACATGATCCGGAGCAACCGATGAACCTGGGTGATCGCGCCTGCTGGTGGTCGGTCCTGCCTGCGTGCATCGCGGTCGTCGCCGGTTTTATTTTAGCTCAGCCTGGCTTGGTCTCGGGTGGGGCGTTAGCGCTGCCGATCGCCATTGCCGCCGGTTTGGCGACGGCGTGGGGCTGGCGATCAACCATGGACGCGGCCCTGGGCGGCGCTTTGGTCGGCGTTGTATTGCGTTTTGGCGGTTTGATGATCGGCGGCGGTACCGTCTATTTGATGCTGGCCGAACCCTTGCCGGTGATCACCGTCCTGGCGGTTTGTTTGGTTGCTGGCCTGCTCATCGACGCGGTTATCCGCTCTCTGCCTGTTGAGGATCCGGTCCGTGGCTGACGCATCCCACTTTTTCTTTTCTATTGTTGGCGCTGGTGTTGGCGCTGGTGAGCCCGCTCCCGCCGTGGAACCGGTGCCGATTGAACCGACCCCCGCAGTCGCGCCGGATGCCGACGCGGATAGCCATGCCGGACAGGATCATGCCGTTGCCGCTGGTCATATGGACGCAACGCATGCCGCTGACCCGGGCCACGCCTTCCATTTCGATTTCGATGCCGTGCGGGCCCACCACACCATGCCGTATCCGGCTATAGAATGGTTCCATCATAAACCGGTGATCATTTTCAATCTCGCGGGATATGCCGGCAAGAACGTCGGGGTCTTGAGCCAGGATCCTGCCTTTGCCGCCGCTGATGCGAACGTGCATGTGGCCTGGGCGACAAAAAAAGCCGAATTATACGGCACCACCCCCGAGACTTTGGCCAAGGCCATGGTCGTTGCCGACAGCAAAGATGTGCTGACCTTCCCGCAGGCCCTGAGCTGGTTCAATAATCAGACCTTCATCGGCACCGTCGCTTTACTGCTGTTCACCATCATTCTGTTCATCAAGCGCCCCAAAAAGGGCCAGGTGAAACCGCAGGGTGCCGTGCAACACATGCTGGAATCGGTTGTTTTATTCATACGCGATGACGTCGTGCGCCCGAATCTCAAAGGTCCGGCCGCCCATCACGCGCATGCTCACGATGATCATCACGGCCATCCTGCTCCCGTTGCTGCCTCCGGCCACGTCTTGGCCGCCAGCCCGTACGCTTACGCCGATCGCTGGGTGCCGCACTTCTCAGCGTTATTCCTGGGTATCCTGGCCTTCAATCTCGTTGGACTGATTCCCGGCGGCGGTTCGGCTTCGGGGAATCCTGGCGTTACCCTGGCTTTCGCGTTGACCACTTTATTGGCAATGTTGCTTTACGGCTTTAAGGAACAGGGCTTCGTCCGTTTCTGGATCAACTTGGTGCCGGTGAAGTGGTCCTGGAAACCGATGGACATGCTGGTGTGGTGCCTGTTGTTCCTCATCGAACTGATGGGCTTGCTGATCAAACCCGCGGCCCTGGCCATTCGTCTGGCCGCTAACATGTTTGCCGGCCATACCGCCGTGCTCGCCTTTGCCACCTTGGGTTTCATCATTTTTGCTGGCGATCAAAGCCAGCACGTGATGAGTCTCGGTTTGGGCGCTGTTGGGTGGGTCATCGCCGTCGCCCTGTACTTTTTGGAATTACTCGTGGCCTTTATTCAGGCCTACATCTTCACCTTGCTCAGTGCCATCTTCATCGGCACCAGCATTCACCCCGAACACTGAGCCTTCGCGCTCATCCCTAAGGAGCCTCCCATGGCCGACTTAACCGCTATCGTCACCGCCGTCACCCAAGCCCTTGTGGCTGCCGAAGCCCCGATCAACGCCACCGCCAATAACGTGGTCAAGCTCGGCGCCCTCGGCGCCGGTCTTGCCGCTGGTCTCGCCGTCATCGGCGCTGGCTATGCCATCGGTAAGCTCGCCACCGCCGCTCTAGAAGGTACCGCCCGGCAACCCGAAGCCGCCGCTACCCTCAAGGGCACCATGATCCTGGCCATCGCCTTTATCGAAGCGCTGGCCCTGATCGCCATGGTCGTCGGCTTCGTTATCGCCGGTAACTGAGCTCGTTTTTCCCCCTGCAAGCGTCGGGGCTGCCCTCTTCTGAGGGCGGTTCCGTTCGGAGTCCCGTGCTATGAACGCGGCCGCTATCTACGAATTCATTCCCGATTTCATCTGGGGCTTATCGGCCTTTGTGGTCTTCGTGTTGATCCTGCTCAAGGTCGGGGTCAAGCCGATCGCGGCGTCGATTGCGGCCCGGGAAGCCAAGCTGAGCCACGAATTGGCCGAAAGCGAAAGCGCCTACGCCAAGGCCAAGCAGCTCAAGGAGAATCTCGATCAGCAACTGCGCGGCGCCGAAGCGCGCATCGCCGAAATGCTCGCCGAAGGTCGCCGCGACGCCGAAGCCCTGAAAGCCGTGCAGATCGAAGAAGGCCGCAAGGAAATCGATCATATTCGCGTGCGCAGCCTGCGTGAAATCAATGCCGCGCGTGCTACCGCGTTGCTCGAATTGCGCAACGAAGTCGCCCAGATCGCGGCGATGGTGGCCGAAAAGGCCATCGGCGAGCGCCTGGACACCGCCAAGCATGAACAATTGATCAGTGAAGCGGTCACCCGCTTGGCCGGTTCGGTTCCAGGACGGAACTGAGTCATGGCCTCTGCCACGGTCGCCGGAGTCTACGCGGCAGCTCTTTTAGAGCTGGCCCACGAACGCGGCGCCGTCGACGCGGTGGTAGCGGATTGTCGGCAGCTCGCGGCGGGTCTGACCACGGCGAGTTTGCTCGGCCTGGGCGATCCGCGCATCGGCAAAGCCAAGGCCAAGGGCATCTTGCTGCAAGTCGCCGAAGGCGCGCATGAATTGGTGTTGCGTTTATTGACGTTGTTGGTTGATCGCAATCGGCTCAGCGACGCCCCGGCCATTCTTGCCCACGTTGTTCGCCAAGCCGAAGCCGCCGCCGGGCGCGTGCAGGTGGTGCTGACCACCGCGGTTCCGGTCGACGACGCCACCCGCGACCAATTGGTGCGCGGCTTGACCGCCCATGCCGGCAGCAACGCCGTCGTGAAAAGTCACGTGGATCCGCGCCTGATCGCCGGCTTTACCGCCCGAATTGGCGATACCTATCTCGACGCCAGCATTCGCCGGCGCCTCGACGACCTTTCCGAATCGATGACCCAGGCGGCCCTTAGTGACCGCCTGTGGCTCACTGCCTGAATAAACCCTGCCAGAACCCGCAGCGAACGCACGAGACGACCATGAAGATCCGCGCTGACGAGATGACCTCTCTGATCAAGGCCCAGCTCGCCCAATACAGTGACAAACTGGCGGTCGATGAAATCGGCACCGTCCTGCAAGTCGGTGACGGCATCGCCCGCGCCTCCGGCCTGTCGGGCTGTGTGGCTGGCGAAATGCTCGAGTTCGACTCGGGTGCCTTCGGCCTCGCCCTCAATCTTGAGGAAGGCAATATCGGTATCGTCATTCTCGGTGATTATCTGGCCATCCGCGAAGGCTCGATCGTCAAGCGCACCAAGCGCGTGCTCGAAGTGCCGGTCGGTCAGGCTATGCTCGGCCGCGTGGTCGATCCGCTCGGTCGCCCGATCGACGGCAAGGGCCCAATCCACGCTGAAACGTCGCGTCGCGTTGAATCCCCGGCCCCCGGCCTGGCCGATCGTCGCTCGGTGCATGAACCCTTGCAGACCGGTCTGAAAGCCATCGACGCGATGATTCCCGTCGGTCGCGGCCAGCGCGAATTAGTCATCGGCGATCGCAAGACCGGCAAGACCGCGATCTGCATCGACACCATCATTAATCAAAAAGGCAAAGGCGTGGTCTGCGTCTATGTCGCCGTCGGTCAAAAAGAATCGACCGTGGCCAGCATCGTTAAAAAGCTCGAAGACACCGGCGCCTTGGCCTACACCATAGTGGTCAGCGCCGCTGCGTCGCAGCCCGCACCCTTGCAATTCCTGGCGCCCTACGCCGGTACCGCGATGGCCGAATTCTTTATGTACAAGACCTGGGAGCACGAAAACGGGCTGCCCAAGATGGCCAATGGCAAATATGTCGAGCAGTCGGTTGCGACCGGCGGCAAGGGCTTTGCCACCTTCATCGCCTACGACGATTTGTCCAAACAGGCTGCCGCGTATCGCGAAATGTCGCTGCTGCTGCGCCGCCCACCTGGCCGCGAAGCGTATCCCGGCGACGTGTTTTATCTTCACTCGCGTCTGCTCGAACGTTCGGCGAAGTTGTCGGATAAGCTTGGCAATGGCAGCCTGACCAGCTTCCCGGTCATCGAAACCCAGGAAGGCGAAGTGTCGGCGTACATTCCGACCAATGTGATTTCGATCACCGACGGTCAGATTTACCTGCAGCCCGATCTGTTCAACGCCGGTCAGCGTCCTGCGGTCGACGTCGGTATTTCGGTCTCGCGCGTCGGTGGTTCGGCACAGATTAAGGCGATGAAAAAAGTCGCCGGTACTTTGCGTCTCGATCTGGCCGCCTATCGCGAACTCGAAGCATTTGCTCAGCTCGGCACAGAATTGGATCCCGCCACCCAGCGTCAGCTGGATCGTGGTGCGCGCATGGTCGAACTGCTCAAGCAGGGCGAAGCCCAGCCGCTGTCCGTCGAAGCCCAGGTCATGATGATCAAAGGCGCGGGCGAAGGCATGCTCGACAAAGTGGCGGTCGCCCAAGTCGGCGAATACCAAAAGGGCTTCCTCGCCTTTATGGATGAACAATACCCCGAAGTCGGCATCGAGATCCGCACCAAAAAGGAATTCTCGCCCGAAGCCGACGCCAAGTTCAAAGAAGCGGTCAAGCGCTTCGTCGCGAATTTCACCTCCGCGAAGCCGCAGGCGAAATAACCGGAGCCCCCTGAGCCATGGCCAACCTCCGCGACATCCGTCGGCGCCGTAAGAGCGTTACCAATACCAAAAAGATCACTCGCACCATGGAATTGGTGGCGAGTGCGAAACTGAAAAAGGCGCAAGACGCGGCCCTCGCCGCGCGCCCGTATTCCGAAGGTTTGCGCGACATCATCCGCGAAGTGGCGCAAGCCGCCGGCGGACAGATCGAGCATCCCTTGATGAAATCGCGTCCGGTCAAGACCGTGGAAATCTGGGTTGCGACCTCAGATCGCGGTTTGTGCGGCGCCTTTAACGCCAACCTGGTTTCCCTCGCCATGCGTCGCGCGGCCGAACATCGCGCCGCCGGGCGTACCGTCCGTTTTATTGCTTTGGGCAAAAAAGCGGCGTCGAGCCTGGCCTTTAATGGCACGCCTGCCGCCGAAGTGCACAGCCGCATCATCGGCGCACCGACGTTCCAACAGGCGCGGCAATTAGCCGAAACCGGCATGGCGCGCTTCATTAAGGGTTCCGCGGATCTGATCGAAGTGGTCTATTCGCGCTTCATCACTGCCAGCCGCCAGCACCCCGACGCGATGGCGTTGCTGCCCTTGGGCGATGTCGCCGGGGACACGGCTAAAACCGCCGGCAAAGAAGCCGGAAAAACCCGCGTCGATTTTATCTTCCATCCGGCGGCCCCGGAACTGTTGGCGGCGATCATTCCGCAAACCGTCAAAACGTTGCTGCATTCGTTCCTCCTCCAGACCAGCGCCGGCGAACATGCCGCACGCCGGATTGCGATGAAGAACGCCACCGACGCCGCCACCGATATGGGCAAGGCACTTGCGACCGCGTACAACCGTGGTCGTCAGGGCAAGATCACCCAAGAAATCTCCGAAATCGTCGGCGCCGTCGAGGCCATGGCATGAGCAGGTTGTCGGCTTCTTTATCTTTCTCATCGCTGGCTTTGGCCATCGATGTCCTTTTCGTGCGCTGTCCATTTCTCGCTAGGAATCTCTCATGAGCACCGCCACCGCTGCTACCGCCACAGCTGCTACCTCCACAAACAGCGGCAAAGTCGTCCAAGTCATCGGCGTGGTCGTCGACGCCGAGTTCGACAACCTGCCCGCGATCTACAACGCGGTGGAAATCACCGTGGTGGATCCGATCACCGGGGCGACCTCACTGGTCGTCGCCGAAGTGCAGCAGCACCTCGGCCGCAATCGCGTCCGTGCGGTTTCGATGAGCTCGACCGACGGCATGGCCCGCGGTGCGACCGTGGTCGACACCGGTCGTGCCATCGCGATGCCGGTCGGCAAGGAAACCTTAGGCCGTATTTTCAACGTGCTCGGTGAGTGCGTCGACAACGGCCCCCAGGTGACCGAAAACTGCGAACGCCGCCCGATTCACGCCAAGGCCCCCGCCTTCGATCAGCTCAGCCCGGAAACCGAAGTTTTCGTCACTGGCATCAAAGTGGTCGATCTGCTCGCGCCCTACGTCAAGGGCGGCAAGGTCGGTTTGTTCGGTGGTGCCGGTGTCGGCAAGACCGTCATCTTGATGGAATTGATCAACAACGTCGCCAAAGCCCACGGTGGCTTTTCGGTGTTCGCCGGCGTCGGTGAACGGACCCGCGAAGGCAACGATCTGTGGAATGAAATGATCGAAGCCGACGTCATTAAAGTCCAAAAGGACGAAAATGGTCATCCCAAGTGGGACGCCAACGGCCATCCGGTGCTCAAGACCGGCGAGAGCCGCTGCTCGCTGGTTTACGGTCAGATGAACGAACCGCCCGGCGCCCGTCTGCGCGTCGCCCTGTCGGCCTTGACCCAGGCCGAATATCTGCGCGATGAATCCGGCAAAGACGTGCTGCTGTTCATCGATAATATTTTCCGTTTCACCCAGGCCGGTTCCGAAGTGTCCGCCCTGCTCGGTCGTTTGCCGTCGGCGGTGGGCTATCAGCCCACCCTGGCCACGGAAATGGGTCAGCTGCAAGAACGCATTACCTCGACCAAAAAGGGTTCGATCACCTCGATCCAGGCCGTGTACGTCCCTGCCGACGATTACACCGACCCCGCCCCGGCGAATACCTTTGCCCACTTAGACGCGACCACCAATCTCGCGCGCAGCATCGCCGAAAAGGGTATTTTCCCGGCCGTCGATCCGCTCGCGTCAACCTCGCGCGTGCTGCAACCGCACATCGTCGGCGAACGCCATTATAAAGTCGCTCGCGGCGTGCAGAATGTGCTGCAGCGCTACAAGGATCTGCAGGACATCATCGCCATTCTCGGCGTCGATGAACTCAGCGACGAAGACAAACGCTTGGTGTCCCGCGCCCGCCGTTTAGAGCGCTTCATGTCGCAACCCTTCTCGGTGGCCGAACAGTTCACCGGCATGAAGGGCATCATCATGAAGCTCGAAGACACCCTGCGCAGCTTCGAAGCCATCCTGACCGGCGACTACGACACCTTGCCCGAATCGGCATTCATGTACGTCGGCACCATCGACGATGTCGTCGCCAAGGCTGAAAAGCTCAAGGGTTGAGCCGCTGTCCGGATCTGCGTTCCCGCAGGTCCGGAAACTGACCCCACGCCCCTGACTGCTCTTGAACGCTCTCGAACGCCGGATTTTCCTTATGACTCTCACCGTCAAGCTGATCACGCCCGAAAAGACCCTACCGGTGGTCGAGGCCGACCACGTGACCCTGCCCGCATTCGACGGTGAAGTCGGCATCCGCACCGGCCACGCCCCGTACTTGTGCCAACTCGGCATAGGCCCCGTCCGCGTCAAAAGTGCAACCCACGCCGACCAAACCTGGCTTATCCGCGGCGGCGTCGCCCAAGTCCTCAATAATGTAGTCCGCATCCTCGCCGAAAGCATCTCCGAAGGCGTCGACGAATCGCGCCTGACCAAGCAAATTATCACCCTGGCCAACGCCACCTACGACGACCCCATGGACAAAGCCGAAGCCCACGCCTCCGCCCTCTGGGCCGCCGCGCAGCTCAAAAGCCTGGGCAAACAGGTGCCGGTGGAAGGTAGTAAGTTGGGGTTGTAAAAAGGGTTGGGTTTGCCGCTTGGGCCGTGAGATTTCCGCGAAGGGTGCAGGGTTAATGTCCCTTGAAGTATCTATTCAAGGGTAGTTTCAACGAAATAGTTAGTATAACAGTATATTTCAATTAGTTTGGAAAATGCCACAAGGCATTATCATTAAAGCATTTACGATAGCTTCATGCATGTTAGTAATCCGGAGAAATACCCAATCTTGACAATAGATAACTCAGTAGCAGCCTGACATACGAGCAGGCTGGATTGGTGACCCCGTACGGGCATCGCCTTCCTTCGGGTAAAGTCTGCTCACTTCTTCAATGAACCGCTGGTGATGAACCGGCGGTTCATTCTTTCTGCCCCAGCTCATGATCTGTAATACATGTGAGAAAATTACGGGGCATTCATTCGCCTCTTTAATGAATAATAAAACGGCTTTTGTGGACTCATGGTTGGCAATGTCCGCGAATAACCCAGCAAGATTGTCCGCGAAAATATCTGGCGGTAATAGCTCACTATTGGCAGAAATAATAATTTCCGGTTTCGATAGGCCATCATCGGGGATTAATGCCCGTAGTGACCTTAATCGCTTTGGTTGATCCCTTGCGTTTGCTAATCGATCGGTATGGAGGTGCCAGCGGCCATGGAACCGACGATCGGTACCCAGGACTTGGTCAATTGTTTTAATCATATTATGAATTCCAAAAGCCATCCATAGAAGCATTACGGCCTCAGTCCATGGGACAGATTCGCGCTCTGGAATATCGTGGCCACGGTAACGTTCGTGCCAGATATCTACTCGGCTTCCTCCATTTTTTACAGTTCCGTTCCAATCGTACGCCCATCGCGCACCGAGCTCATTTAACATATGGCACTCACCGCGAGCTATATCTCGCTCAAATGAAATGAACCCAAATATGAATACTTTTTCTGTCCGTAAAATGTGGCACAATCCACGCACGAATCCTATTTGGTGTTGCGTCCTCATTTTTCCGCGCTTGCCTTTCCACTTACAATTCATACGCCATTTGGGATGACCGCTATTGGCCTCCATCTCCTCTGCAACGGCATAGCAGTGGTGAATCTGAGGGAAAAATGCTATGGCCAAAGCATGGGCAGTGTTGGGCCCATAACCAAGCTGATCGCTAGGTGATGCATCCATTGCGGCATAAAAAGCATTGGGTTCCATGAAGTTTAGCCTTTCAGGGGCGAGGTGACTGAATTAATCCGTGAAGCACTTCCTTCATGGTATGGTGCCAGTCCCATCAGGGGCAAGCCCCTGGCTGGGTCGTGTTATGCAGACATTGAGTGGAATGTGTTGGATTGGCGCTAAAATTGTCGTTTTGCAGTTATGCAAGAGGTCCACGAAAAGGGGATGTATCTGCTCCCGCTGATCGGGTGCCAGGCTCCCCAACGGGAGTATGCTAGAAGGTCGGGCCTCCGTTAGGGTGTTGTAGGTATTCATGCGTACTTTCTCTGGGTAAAACCCAGTGGGGGGTGAGAACGACTCTTGACGTTCACCTGTTTCCCAGAGAGTGCGGTCAGTTACGTGCCCGCGATCGCCGGTATAGGTGGTTGGCGGAGTGTCTCGATTGTGAAGTGCCTATCACCCGGCCGCTGAAACGGTCGGGTGATATTGTCGCTGATGAGAAGTAATTCCTATAATCGTGGCTTTCTTGTTAACGCTCGGCGTCTTCTTGAGGGAGTTAGGTGCATTTCACACGCACAGAAGGCGCGCAGTCAAATGTATGTGACAACTCTCGCGTCCATAAGGACTTACGTCATGTCCAGTGTGGAATAGGACGGCCATCTTCTAACAAGCGGGTAAAAATTGAGCGGCGAATCAACTAGATCTTGTGGTAAATTTAGCGCATCCATCTAGATATAGGGGCGTCGTCTAAAACCATTATTCAAGTCTTCCATAATGGGCCAATGTGGAAAACTCTATTCTTGGAATACTGGACATGCGTGCGCCGGGATAAACCGGCATGAAGGAGCAGATGAAAGAGCTGTACGTTGAAGGCGGAGCAAGTCACAACGGCCCGGACCATGCAGTGATATCCGTGAGGATATTATTGAAGCGTTGTCTCCGGGTGCGAGCGGGGGAGGTATTGAGCCTCGAAAGATACAATCAGCGTAATAGCGGACAGGCACCGATTTCAAGAAGGAATCCGTGGACAGGCACCGATTGAAATGATCGGAACGCGAGCGGCGGCTGGCTATAGTCACTGCGCCACCAGTGCCATGAGGTGCCTGTCCACGAGTTCTGCACGCCAGGTGACCGAATACCGGACATGCATCGAATTTCATAGGGTGGAATACTGGGAATACTGGACATGCATTGAATTTCAAAGAAAAGATATTCATGTGCCCGTCCTGCTATGACGCACCGCTTTTAGCAAAAATAGAGGGTCCTGAAACCGGATGTGATGTCCTTGGAGGCATTATTTTCTCTCCGATACTGGCTCAAATGACGTCCAGTTTACGTGACCGCTGCCGCCTTACGGCGGCTGATGGTTCGGGCGTTATGGGCAGCGATTACATTGGCTCCGCGGCGTGATGGGTGGTGCCGTATAACTCACAGGTGACGTCGACGATCCATCGTGCGCCGCAGCGCACCGCCTCGCGGGCGCAGTCGGCGACGCTGCCAAATGCGCTGCCGTGAAATGAGGACAGGTGCCCGGCCCAGAGGCCGCTTCGCTGCGTACACCTGACCTCATTTTGTGTACGGACAGGATGTCCGCCCCCGCTGGTTGTAGTCTTCACTGGGGGCGGACACCTGACCGTACACCAAGTGGGAAGAATGGCTTTTTCTGAGCTGTCCGGGAGCGAAGTTCGACAAATTGAAGGAGTGGGTTAACGCTTGTTTGTAAGGTAAGTGTTCAGCCGCGAGAATGAGCGCGGCTCATTCCCACTCCGGCTTGCGCCCATCAAACCCTCGGCACGGCACGATCCAGATGCGGTTGACCAGATGGCCGTCGACGACGATGTCGGTTTGTTCGGGTTCCCCGACGCTGGCGAAATGGTCGCTGAGTTTGGTGGCGACGGATTTGAGGCGACTCGGTTTGCCGGTGAGAAAGAGGGCATCTTCGCCCTGGTGCAGGCCCCAGTCGTCCCACATGCGATGTTGTTGGCCATGCGGCAATGGTTTATCCCACAGCAGGATGGGTTCGGCATCGAGGGCGAAACGCAGAAAGGCGAGAAATCCATATTGCGCCGAGCACAGGAATACCGGTGCGTGCGTTGGGGATTCGGCCTGGTGGCGTTGCCGGCGTTCGCGAATGATTGCGGCCAATTCCGGCAGGCCGAGGGTCTCGCCCGCGGGCGCGGTTTCCGCGCTGCCAGCGGGGGGCATGAACGGTAATACCGACCAGCGGGGCGGGATGCTGGCCACGATCAGGGCCAAACCGGTAATGACGGCCGGGATGATCACGGTCGTGCGGCGCCAGCGCGGGGCGCACCAGCCGCGCTCCCAGGCCAGGGGCAGCAAGACATATAAGGCGGGATAGGCAATGGCCGGCCAGTGCAGACCGATGCGGCGGGTAAACGCATTTTTGAGGAAGATCAGCAGCGGCACCAGGATCACGATGGCGCAATAGCGCAGTCCGGCGGGCTGGGTGCGATCCAGCACTATGCGCGCGGCGGCAATGACCCCAAAGATCCACACCAGCGGGGTGACCGCGGCCATCTGCGAGCCGAGATACAGGGGGATCTCTTGATACCACTGTCCGTCCTCGCGCAGGCGGATAGCGAAATTGAACGCGAAGGTCAGCCAGTCATGGTGCCAGTTCCACCACACCAAGGGACTGATGACCACCGCCAGGGCCGGCAGCAGCAGCCAGGGTTGCCAACGCAGCAGGTGGCGGCGATACGGCGGCAGCACCAGCACCGCCAGCGCCAGGGCCATCCCCAGGGGCAGGATCAGAAACTTTGCCAGAACCCCGCAGCCAAGAGCCGCGCCCAGATGCAGCCAATCGCGCGCCCGCCCCTGTTCGAGGGCGATCCAGCCCGCCCACAGGGCCCAGGACCACATCAGCGACACCCACGCATCGCCAGTGGCGTAAACCGCAAACGCAGTGTGCAGCGGAGTCAGCAAGGCGATCAGCCCAGTCCAGCCGGCGGCACGGTCGCTGGCAGCGGGGCTCAGATCACTTCTGCGCCCCAGGCGGCGGGCAAAGCCCACCAGGACTAGGACCATGGCCGTGCTCGCCAGCACATTCGGCAAACGGATCGCCCACGCGGAATGGCCGAACACGCTGGTGCTCAGAAACATGCTCCAGGCATGCAGGGGGGGATGATCGTAATAGCCGAGCTGGGGCCGCAGGGCCCACTCCCAATGATAGGCTTCATCGCCGCTGAGCGGCCACTGGCCGATGCCGATCAGGCGCAAGAGGGTGACCGCGGTTAGGGCGGCGACGAACCAGCGCCAGACCGGGTCCCGAGGTTGAGCAAGAGGAGCAAGGAGTTTCACGAGCGCTGGATGCTGCGGCGCAGCCGCTGCTGGGCAAGACGGTGGACTGCCGGACTCGGCGTCTAAGGTAGACGCATGACCGCTGCCGGGCAGTGCCCGCTTTATGTCGATTGCGATGGCACCCTGATCGCCAGCGATCTGCTGCACGAAGGGCTGGCCCGCGAAGTCGTCGGGCGCCCGTGGGCGTGGCCGGGGTTGCTGCTGGCGCTGGGTCAGGGCCGGCCGGCCTTGAAACAACGCGTGGCGACACGCCAGCCCGTGCAGGCGTCTACCTTGCCCTATCGGCCCGAGGTGCTCGATCGTCTGCGTGCCGCGCATGCAGAGGGCCGCACGCTGATCCTGGCCACCGCCGGTGACGCCGGCTACGCGCAAGCGGTGGCGGATCATCTGGGGCTGTTCAGTGGGGTCTTGGCCAGCGACGGACAGACCAATCTCAAGGGCGAGGCAAAATTGACCGCGATCCGCACGCATGCGCAGGGGCCGTTTGCCTATGCCGGGGATGCTCGCGCCGACCTGCCGATTTGGGCCGCCGCCGAAGAGGCCTGGGTAGTCAGTGCGGATCCCGCAGTCATCGCCGCCGCGCAGCGAGTGGCGCCGCATGCAACCGTGATTCCGGTCCCGGCGCGCACCTGGCGCGCATGGCTGAAAGTTATCCGTCCGCATCAGTGGGCGAAAAATCTGTTGTTGGCGGTGCCATTTCTGTTGGCGCATAAAGTCGGTGACCCCGCCGCGTGGTTAGCCTTGGGCCTGGCATTTTTGGCCATGTCGATGGCCGCCAGCGCGATTTATATTTTCAATGATCTGGTCGATATCGATCGCGATCGTGCCCACCGCAGCAAACATCGGCGGCCATTTGCGTCGGCATCAGTCAATGTCCTGGCCGGACCGGTGGTCGGCGTGCTGTTGATGGCGGCGGCCTTGACCCTGGCAATACTGGCCCTGCCGGGGCCGTTTGCAGCGTGGCTGGGCATTTATCTCACGGTGACGATTTTGTATTCCTGGGGGCTCAAGCATGCGGCCGTGGTCGATGTGCTGACCCTGGGTGGGTTATATACCCTGCGCCTGATTGCTGGGGCGGCGGCAGTGGCGGTTCCGGTGTCGCAATGGTTGCTGGCGCTGGCGGTCTTTTTGTTCACCTCGCTGGCGTTGTGTAAACGCTATACCGAATTGGCGCCGCTTTTGGCCAGTCATGGCCCCGACGCGCGTACGCGGGGTTATCGCGCCAGCGATCTCGGCGTGCTCGAATCAGCCGGCATCGGTTGTGGTCTGATTGCCGTGCTGGTGTTAGCTCAATTCATCCACAGCGCTGATATGGCCACGCGTTATCAAGCGCCCTGGGCCCTGTGGTTGATTTGTCCTTTATTACTGTATTGGATTCTGCGGGTGTGGGTGCAGGCCGCGCGCGGCAGCATGCACGATGATCCGGTGATTTTCGCCCTGCGCGATCGGCCCAGTCTGATCGTGGCGGCGTTGGTGGCGGCATTGGTGGTGATCGCCGCGCTGGATCCGCTTCCCGGCCTGACCTGGCTCATGCCCGGCCATGTCTGATTCGGCGCCAATAGATGCTGGGACACCGAGTGTCATTCTCGATGGCTGGGGCGGCATTGCGCCGGTGGGCTGTCGGCTTGCCGCGCCGGCCAGCCAGGGTGCGCAGGCCCGAGCGATAGCCGCATTTGCCACGTCGCCGGGTCATGGAATTGCCCGTGGCTTGGGGCGCTCCTATGGCGATGCCGCCGTGGATGCAGGCGGCACCGTGGTGCAACAACAGTACCTCGATCGCATTCTTGCTTTTGATGCCGAAACGGGCGAGGTCACCTGCGAAGCCGGCGTCAGCCTGGCGGATCTGATCCAAGTTTTTCTGCCGCGTGGCTTCTTTTTGCCCACCACGCCCGGGACCAAATTTGTCACCGTCGGCGGTGCAATCGCGGCCGATGTGCATGGTAAGAATCATCACGCCGATGGCTCTTTCGGGGTGCATGTGCGCGAATTCGCCTTGCTGCTCGCGGATGGCACGGTGGTCAGCTGCAGTCCGCTCGCCGAGGCGGAATTATTCTGGGCGACCATCGGCGGCATGGGCTTGACTGGGATTATTCTGACCGCGTGTATTCGCCTGATTCGCGTCGAAAGTGGCTATTTCACCACCACCATTGAACGCTACGAAAATATCGACGCCGTCCTGGCGCGGCTTTTAACCGATAAAGCAGGTGGAGCCGATGGCAGAACTCCGCATCGCTACAGCGTCGGCTGGATCGATTGTCTGGCCACCGGCGCATCTCTGGGGCGAACGGCGCTGATGCTCGGCGATCATGCCCCGGTGCAGGCTTTGCCAACGGCGGCGCAAAGGGCGCCCCTAGCGCCGCCCATCCGCCGTCAGAAATCGATTCCATTCCAGGCCCCCGGCTGGGCTTTGAACCGCTGGACCGTGCGTGCATTCAATCAGATTTATTGGTGGTCGCAGCGACCCGGAGAACGCGTTATCGATTACGATCGCTGGTTCTATCCGCTAGACGCAGTGGCCGGTTGGAACCGCATTTATGGCCGCCGCGGGTTCGTCCAATACCAAGTCCTGTTTCCGGATGCCACCGCCGCCGCCGGCCTGCGCGCAGTGCTTGAACGCATCAGCGCTGCCGGCGCGGCGTCGTTTTTGGCGGTGATCAAACGCAGCGGCCCGGCGAATCCATCGCCCCTGTCATTTCTCTACGAAGGCGTGACCCTAGCCCTGGATCTGCCCAACACCGGCCAGCCCCTGCGTGCCTTATGCCACGAACTCGACCGGCTGACCCTTGCCCATGGCGGCCGCCTGTACCTGGCCAAGGATGCACTGATGGACGCCACGACCTTCACCGCCATGTATCCCCGCCGCGACGAATTCCTGGCGATCAAACGCCGAGTTGATCCGCATAATCGTTTTCAATCATCTTTAGCACGACGGGTTGGGTTATTAGGATGAAAACTTCTTTCGGAATGACCGGGATTGTCCTAGATTCCATGGATATTTTTGCACGAGGGGGTGGATTGTATGAAAGGGGATTATTCCCGAGATGGACGCGAATGTCCGAAGTCCTAGGTCCTAGGTCTTATGGCAACGAGAACTTTAGCGGAAACGTTCGTCAGCGTTGGCAGCCAAATGGACTTCGCATAACCGCACCCCAGTATGTAGTTCAATCTTGTCTAGGATTGATTCGAGACCTCGAACTTCGCGCCTCGAACATCGGGCGTCTCATGCTTAAATTAGAATTTCGCATACGAGACCTAGGACCCAGGACTTCGGACCTCGGACACGCATTTAAAATAGTACATTTTCAACAAGGGGATGTATTGTGACCGCCCTCCTCATCGCGGCAGGTTCAGGAATTGCGCGACCTCTGGCGTTGGCGTTGGCGGCTGAGGGTCATGATCTGATTATTACCACTCGGGATGCGGCAGAAGGCGAACGTATTGCGGAGGATCTGCGGTTACGCTCTGGGCGTGCGGTGCGGGCTTTGGTCTTGGATGTGGCGGATATGGCGACGCATGCAGCGGTGGTTGCGGAGGCGGTCGCCGTGGCAGCGGGATTGGCCGGCGGAAAAATGGATGTCGTGGCGTGCTGCGCTGGGACCATGGCGGATAATGACGAGGTACGCACGGATCACGCGGTGCTGGCGCGGATGATGCTGGTGAATTGTACCGGCGTGGCGCATGTGCTGGAGCGCTGCGCCGATGCCTTGGTGGCGCAGGGGGGCGGCGTGATTGCGGCGTTGTCCTCGGTCGCGGGTGATCGCGGGCGGCAGAGCAATTATGGCTACGGCGCGGCCAAGGCGGGTCTGACTGCGTATCTGTCCGGACTGCGCAATCGCTGCCAGCCGTTGGGCGTCCACGTGGTCACGATCAAGCCCGGTTTCGTGGCGACTCCGATGACCGCGGGGCTGCTCGATCCCAAGTCACCGCTGGTCGCCAGTCCAGAACGGGTAGCACGGGGGATCGTGTGGGCGATCCGCCGGCGGAAGAATGTCGTCTACCTGCCGTGGTTCTGGTGGGGCATCATGACCATCATCTGCGCCATTCCCGAATGGCTGTTCAAACGGTTAAAGCTGTGATGCATACCCTAGCGCTGATCGTGGCCCTGTGCGCCAATGCGGGGGCCAACATCCTGATCAAGGCGGCGGGTCGCCACGCCGGCCCGGAGGGAGGGCTGGTGGCGCAGTTCTTGGGCTGGCGCTTCCTGGTCGGGGTCAGCCTGTTCGGCCTCGCCCTGGCCTTCTACACCGTCGCTCTGCGTCGCATCGATCTGGCGGTTGGTTATCCGGTGATGACCGGAGGGGGCCTGCTGATCGTCGCCACGGCCTCGGCGTTGCTGTTCCAGGAGCAGTTAGGACCGTTGCGCCTCGCGGGCATGGCCTTAATCGTCGTTGGCGCCGTGCTGGTCCTACGCTGATCGCTTGCGCTGTTCGACTGGGTGAAATGGCGGCTTCGTGAGCGTCCGCGGGACCCGGCTCCCGTGGCCTCTGCTTGACACTCGAGGGTCCATTCCTAAAAGGCCCTTCCCCCAACCGTCGCGGATGGGGGGCCATCTGCCATCTTAGCTCAGTTGGTAGAGCAGCTGTTTTGTAAACAGCAGGTCGCCGGTTCGAGCCCGGCAGATGGCTCCAGCTCTTTTGTGACAACCGGATACCCCTGAACGGGCAGATACCGAAGTGGCCAAACGGGGCAGACTGTAAATCTGCTGGCTTACGCCTTCGAAGGTTCGAATCCTTCTCTGCCCACCACCTGTCCAGACCCAACCAGGGCCTTTGCGGGTGTAGCTCAATGGTAGAGCAACAGCCTTCCAAGCTGATGACAGGGGTTCGATTCCCCTCACCCGCTCCATATCCTCGGGGGATCCTAAACGCTGCCTTAGCTCAGTTGGTAGAGCGCGTCCTTGGTAAGGACGAGGTCTTGGGTTCAAATCCCAAAGGTAGCTCCACACTTCGCCCCTTTTTTACTCACCGGCTGCGGGATGCAGCCAACCTCAGGACTCCAGTCATGGCCAAGGAAAAGTTCGTCCGCAACAAGCCGCACGTTAACGTCGGCACCATCGGTCACATCGATCATGGGAAGTCCACGCTCACTGCGGCTCTCGTTCACGTCAGTGCCCTGCGCGGCCTCGCTGAAAAGCGCAGCTACGCTGAAATCACCAAGGGCGGCACCGTCCGTGACGCGAACAAGACCGTCACTATCGCTGCGGCGCACGTGGAATACAGCTCTGAAAAGCGTCACTACGCGCACGTCGACTGCCCTGGCCACGCTGACTTCGTCAAGAACATGATCACCGGTGCCGCGCAGATGGACGGCGCGATCCTGGTCGTGTCCGCCGGCGACGGCCCTATGCCCCAGACCAAAGAGCACGTTCTGCTCGCGCGTCAGGTCGGCGTGAACCACATCGTCGTCTTCCTGAACAAGGTCGACCTGGTTGACGATCCGGACCTTCTCGACCTGGTCGAAGAAGAAGTCCGCGATTTGCTCAAGAAGTATAAGTTTCCTGGCGACACCATCCCGGTCATCCGCGGTCGTTCCGACCTCGCCCTGGCCGCGACGGATCCCAAGAGCGCCGAAGCCAAGCCGGTTATCGATCTCCTCGATGCCCTGGATGCCCACATCCCCGAGCCGACCCGTGAGACCGACAAGCCGTTCCTGATGCCGGTCGAAGACGTGTTCTCGATCTCTGGTCGTGGTACCGTCGCCACTGGTCGCGTTGAACGCGGCGTGTGCAAAATCGGCGAAGCCGTCGAAATCGTCGGCCTGCGCGAAGAGCCTCTGCAGTCGGTCGTCACCGGCATCGAAATGTTCCGCAAGGAAATGGAAGAAACCGTCTCGGGCGACAACTGCGGTCTGCTCCTGCGCGGTATCGACCGTGAATCCATCGAACGCGGCATGGTCATCGCCAAGCCCAAGTCGGTGAAGATTCAGAAGAAGTTCGAATGCGAAGTGTACATCCTGAAGGCGGACGAAGGCGGCCGGAAGACCCCGTTCCAGAACGGCTACCGCCCCCAGTTCTACTTCCGCACCACCGACGTCACCGGCACCGTCACCCTGCCTGCCGATAAAGAAATCGTCATGCCCGGCGACAACGTCAAGCTTACCGTGGAATTGATCTCGAAGGTCGCCATGGAAGAGAAGTTGCGCTTCGCCATCCGTGAAGGCGGTCATACCGTCGGCTCGGGTGTCGTCACCAAGATCCTGGAATAATCACCCCTTCCAGATCGTTCGCCTGACGCCGGCGGCTGGCCTTGTGCCACCGCCGGCGTCGCGCGTCACTTAGGAGTCCGTCATGGCCAAAGAAAAAGTCGAATATCTCATGCTGGTCTGCGAAGAGACCGGTGATGTGAATTATTACACCAAGCGGGCGAAAACCTCGCCCAAGCTGGAATTGAAGAAGTACAGCCCCAAGCTGCGCAAGCACACGCTTCACAAAGAGAAGCGGCGTAAGTAAGCGCTGGCGGCACCGTTCAGGCCTTTTGGGGCTTTGGATGGGCTCGAAAGAGATAGCTGGGCAGTGCGTCTCAACGCCCTGCCATGCCTGCAGGCCGGTCCTGCAGGTCCATCTACAGGAGTAGCTCAGCTGGTAGAGCAGTGGATTCCAAATCCACCGGTCGGGGGTTCAAGTCCCTCCTCCTGTGCCATTTTCAATGAACCCGGGTCTGTTTTACAGACCCGTTGACGGAGGCGAGCGATGTACAAGTGGCCACAGGGAAAAATGACTCGCGTTATCGCGCTCATCCTGGTCCTCGTCATTGGCGCCGATCTGGGCTATAACGGCGCCTGGGGTCAGCTGGGCACGTATGTGCCTGGTGAATCCAGCCGCAGCCTGTTGATCGTCGGTTGTATCTATGCGGTGATCACGCTTTCGGTTTTGATTGCCGGGGTGGTCATGGTGGGTTTCCGCGCCAAATCAGTCGATTTCCTGATTGAGGTCGAAGCAGAAATGGCCCGCATCACGTGGCCGACCCAAAGTGAGCTGGTGCGCTCCACCATCATCATTGCCATCATGATCGCGATCCTGGGCCTGACGATCGTCTTGGTCGACTGGTTCAATCTCCAAATCCTATTCAAAGCTCTCTACGGTGGTGGCAAATGATGCGTTGGTACGTCCTCAAGGCGGTGTCGGGTCGTGAGAGCCGCATCCGCGACAATCTCCTTCAGCATCTCAAGCAGCATCAACTCGATTCCTTCGTCGGTCAGATGTTGGTCCCGGCCAAGCGCATCACCGAACTGAAGCGCGGCAAAAAAGTCACCACCGAACAAAAGCTGTACCCCGGCTACATCTACATCGAGATGGAACCGAATGTGCGCCTGCTCGAAACCGTGCGCGACGTCGACGGCGTCACCGGTTTTCTCGGCGCCGATCCGCGCAATCCCGATCCGTTGTCCACCGAAGAGGCCGAACGCATCATCAAGATCGCCACTGCTGGTGACGATGAAGAGCAGCGCGCCGCCATCTTTCAGGTGCCGTTCAACCTTGAGGATCGCGTCAAGGTCAAGGAGGGCACCTTCGCCGGCATGGAAGGCACCGTCTCCGAGATCAATCCGCAAAAGGGCGAACTGCGGGTTCTTATCACCGTCTTTGGTCGACAGACTCCGGTCAGCCTCGAAGTGTGGCAGGTCGAAGCCGCCGTCTGAGATGCTTGGATCCCCCCGTATGGGTGGTGTTTCCACGTCCTTAACGATTACTGCCCCAAGGAGGGGATCAGACGGCCCGGCATCTTGGTGATGCCGGGAATGGACGTGCCTGCATCACGGGATTTGCACGCAAGAATTAGAAGAAATTGCTGGGGCGGTTTCAGGGGCGCAGGGCGCCGATGGCCCGGCAAAAATATCCTCTTCCCTTCCCTAACCGACACCCTAGGCTGCTCCGCCCAACTGACCCGGGTCCCAGTCCCGAACGAGAGTGATCCATATGGCTAAGCAAAAGGAAATCATCGGCTTCATCAAACTGCAGATCCCTGCAGGTGCGGCCACCCCCGCGCCGCCGGTCGGTCCGGCCTTGGGCGCCAAGGGCGTGAACATCGCTATGTTCGTCAAGCAGTTCAACGACGGCACCGCGAAGATGAAGGGCGACATCATCCCCGTTGTCATCACTGTCTTCAAGGACAAGTCGTTCACGCTGACCTACAAGCAGCCCCCGGTTGCCGCATTGATCAAAAAGGCCGCCGGTATCGAGTTGGCCTCGAAGACCCCGAATCAGATCACCACCGTCGCCACGATCACCATGGCCCAGGTCGAAGAGATCGCCAAGCGTAAGGCGGCTGAGCTGACCGCCCTGACTCCCGCCGCCGCCGCCAAAACGGTGATGGGTACCGCTCGTTCCATGGGTATCGCCGTCGCCGGCTGATTGCCTTTTCACCCCCATCAGTGGGAGAGGCGTCTTTGAACGCCTCGTTTGCACCACGGAGTCCACATGCAGCAACGCAGCAAGCGCTATCGCGCCGCTCTTGAGCAGATCACCTTCGATCCGAAGGTTCCCCAGGATCTCGGCTCTGCCGCGACCCTGGTCAAAAAGATGGCCAAGACCAAGTTCACCGAAAGCATCGACCTGTCGGTGCATTTGAACCTGGACACGCGCAAAGCCGATCAGCAATTCCGCGGTTCGTTCAGTTTCCCGCACGGTACCGGTAAAGCGGTCCGTATCATCGTCTTCTGCGATGATGCCGACAAGATCGCTGGCGCCCTGGGCGCCGGTGCGGTCAAGGCCGGCGGTGAAGATCTGGTCAACGAAGTCAGCGGTGGCTTCATGGATTTCGACCTCGCTATCTCGACGCCGAAAATGATGCGCGTTGTGGGTAAACTTGGTAAGGTCCTCGGCCCGCGCGGGTTAATGCCCTCGCCCAAGGCCGGCACTGTTGCCGAAGACGTGGTCAAGGCCGTACAAGAATTCGCCGCCGGTCGTACGGAATATCGCACCGACAGCGCTGGCAACGTCCATATCCGCGTTGGCAACGTCACCTTCGAAGAGACCAAGCTAGCTGAGAATATCGGCGCCTTCCTGTCGCACGTCGCAGAACATCGTCCCTCCAGTGTACGCGGCGAATTCATCAAGAATGTCACCGTGTCGTCCACCATGGGGCCCGGCATTCGGGTCGCCTTCGCGAAACGGGAAGGCTAAACCATGCCCAGTCTGATCAACGAATTGCTCCTGCGTGACGTCAAGTCCCTCGTGGACTCGGCGCCGTCATTCATTCTCTGCGATCCTTCGCGGCTCAACAGCGAAGAGCAGCTCAAAGTCCGCACGGGCCTGAGTAAAGCCGGCGCCAAGATGAAGGTCGCCAAGCTGACCCTGCTGCGTCAGGTTCTGCCTGAAGCCATCAAGGCCAGCCTCGATGGCAAAACCACCGTCGCCCTGATTGCAGCCACCGACATGGTTGCTGCCGCCAAGGTCCTCGATGCGTTCACCGAAGGTGACAAGCTCACCTACAAAGGTGGGCTCATGGATGGCGAAGCGCTCGATGTCAAAGGCATCAAGCGGCTCGCATCCTTGCCCGACAAGCAGACCCTGCGCGGTATGCTGGTCAATGTGCTCGCGGCGCCGATCGTGGGCTTTGCTCGCGTCATCGCCGAGATCGAAAAGAAGCAGAACCCCGGCGCCTGAGCGTCGACCTTTTAACCCTCCCAGATGCGCGGCTTCTGTCTCAGTGGCCGCGCCTGAAAACCCTCCGCCTGTCCAGGCCCATCCAAGGATACTCCCATGTCTGAAGCCACCGTTAGCAGCAAGCTCGCCGCCATCATCGAGACCGTCAAAGGTCTGACCGTTATGGAACTGGCCGACCTCGTTCACGCCCTCGAAAAAGAATTCGGCGTTAGCGCCGCTGCCGTCGCCGTTGCCGGCGGCCCGGCCGCCGCCGCCGTCGACGAAGCCCCGACCTCGTTCAATGTTATGCTCGTCGAAGCCGGCACCAACAAGATCGGCGTCATCAAGGCCGTTCGCGCCATCACCGGTCTGGGCTTGGCCGACGCCAAGGCCTTTGCCGAGAGCGCCCCCAAGGCGGTCAAGGAAGGCGTCGATAAGGCTGAAGCCGACTTGATCAAGAAGCAGCTCGAAGAAGCTGGCGCCAAAGTCGAAATCAAGGGCGCCTAAGTCCTTGACTATGCGGGTCCCCGGTTTTCGGGGGCCCCGCCATCCTCGGTCCCAACCTCCCGCCAGTCCTGGTGGGGGGTTGTGGCAGGGGGTCCTTGCTCGCCTGTTGATGCACGCTACCTTCCTGCCCCCTTATACATTCCCTGATACGGACGCGTAGCCGCCTGGGTTCAACCCCAGTCGTGCACGTAACCCCGGAGGTTCCATGGAGATCCGCCATTTCGGCAATACCCAGGACGTTATTCCCGTCCCCAGCTTGGTGAACCTCCAGAAAAAGAGTTATCTTGAGTTCCTCGACGCCGGGGCGGAAAGCGATCAGCGCGACCCGAACAAGGGTCTGGAAGCGATCCTGCGGGAGTTCTTCCCGATCACCGGATTCGATGACCAAGTCCAAGTCACCTATCACGGATATGAATTCTCCAATCCCCAGCACGGCATTGATGAATGCCGTGATCTCGGACTGACCTTCCAGCGTGGCTTGAAGGTCCGCATCCGCGTCTCGGGTGCGAATATTCCAGAAGTGCTCGAAGAAGCCGTGCATATCGGCTATCTGCCGATCCTCATCGGTGGCGGTGAATTCATCGTCAACGGTGCCGAGCGTACCATCGTCACCCAGATCCAGCGTTCGCCGGGTGTGGATTTCTCCGCAGAGACCTCGCCGAATGGGCGGCGCGCGTTCTCGTGCCGGATCATCCCCGAGCGTGGTTCCTGGATCCAGGTCGAACAGACCTCCAAGGACATCCTGCAGATCAAGATCGACAAGTCGGCCAAGGTCGTCGGCACCTGTTTCCTGCGTGCACTGTCCGAAGATTTCGGCACCACCGACAAGATCCTGGCAGCATTCTTCCAAACCGAAGAATTTGAAGTCGCTACCCGCGGCACCAAAGACAAGGTTGTCGGCAAGATTCTCGCCCGTGATATCATGGTCGAAGGCCAAGAAGAACCGTTGGCCAAGGCCTGCGAAGTGCTGTCCGAAAGCCAGTTTGAAAACTTCAAGGGTTTGGGCGTTGCCAAAGTCTCGGTTATCACCGAAACGGTGAAACCCGACGACGTGCTGCTCAACACCCTGCGCGAAGACGAAGCGACCACGCACCAAGAAGCTTTGCTGCGTATCTACCGCCGTCTCCGCCCCGGAAATCCCACCGATGAGCAAAAGATCCGCGAATTCTTCGCCGACCGTTTCCTCAACGAGAGCCGCTATAATCTCGGCGCCGTCGGCCGTTTCCGTATCGGTCGCAAGCTCAAAGTCGTCGGGGGCGGTAACGTCCTCACCGCCAATGATTACTTGGCCACGCTCAAGTACTTGCTCAACCTGATCCGCAGCAATGCGGCTGATGGCGAACTCGACGACATCGACCATCTCGGCAATCGTCGTGTGCGTCCGATCTCGGATCTGCTCAGCGATGAGCTGCGCGCCTCGCTGCTCAAACTACGCCGGGCGGTTAAGGAAAAGCTGTCGCGTGATCTCCAGCAAGAGGACATCGCCCAGGCCCTGGCCCCACGCAATCTGTTTAACAACCAAGCGGTCGACAGTGCGATTCAGAACTTCTTCCAACGTGGCGAATTGTCGCAGGTGGTCGATCAGTCGAATCTGCTTTCGCAGCTGACCCACGAACGCCGCCTGTCGGCCCTCGGGCCTGGCGGTCTCAACCGCAAGCGGGCCGGCTTCGAAGTGCGCGACGTGCATACGTCGCACTACGGCCGCATCTGCCCGATCGAAACCCCTGAAGGCGCCAACATCGGCCTGATCGTATCCCTGGCAATCTTCGCCGCGGTTAACGAATATGGCTTCCTGGTCACCGCCTACCGCAAGGTGGTCGATGGTCGGGTTACCGGTGAAATCGTCTACCTGATGGCTGACGAGGAAAACAACGCCAAAATCGGACAGGCCACCGTCACCTTGGACGACAAGGGCAAGATCCAGCAGGATATCTGCCAGGTCCGCAACCGTGGTCAATTCACCGAAGTGCCCACCGCCGAGATCGATTATCTCGACGTTTCGACCAAGCAGATGGTCGGCGTTTCCGCCTCGTTGATTCCGTTCCTGGAACACGACGACGCCAACCGCGCCCTGATGGGTGCGAACATGATGCGTCAGGCTGTGCCGCTGATGATCAACGAAGCTCCGTGGGTTGCCACCGGCATGGAAATGGAAATCCCCAAATCCTCGTCGATGGTCGTCATCGCCGAAGAAGAGGGCGAAGTGATCAGTGTCGACGCCCGCCACATCACCATCGGCCCCAAGCGCTACGATCTACGCAAGTTCCACGGCCTGAATGAGCGCACCTGCCTCAATCAGACCCCGATGGTCAAAATCGGCGACAAGGTCCGTAAAGACGAGGTCATCGCTGACGGCGGCGGTACCGATCGCGGTCAGCTCGCCCTGGGTAAAAACGCCCTGGTCGCGTTTATGCCTTTCGACGGTTACAACTTCGAAGACGCAATCGTCATCAACGAGCGCCTGCTCGCCGAAGACCGCTTCACCTCGATCCACATCGAGGAATTCAAAGTCGAAATCCGCGAGACCAAGCTCGGCAAGGAAGAGTTTACCCGTGAAATTCCGGGTCGCTCTGAAGAGGCTCTGCGCAATCTCGACGAGCGCGGCTTTGTCCGCGTCGGCACCATGGTTCGTCCTGGCGATGTGCTGATCGGCAAAGTGACTCCCAAGAACAAGAGCGAACTGTCGCCGGAAGAAAAGCTCCTGCACGCCATCTTCGGCCGCGCCGGTGAAGACGTGCGCGACGATTCCATGGTCATGAAGCCCGGTATCACCGGCGTGGTGGTTGCGGTCAAACGCTTCCAGCGCCGCGCTGCGCTGACTGAAAAGGACAAGAAGGAAGAAAATACGCGGATCAAGATCATCGAAGACCGCTTTGGGGTCCAGATGGCTAGCCAGGCCCGCGAAAAGTTCAACCAGATCTGGGAAGTCGCCGGCGCCAATGTGGTCAATATCGAGACCGGTGAGGTCGTCGAATATTCGCCCGCGATGAACGACGAAGAAGTTCTCACTCTGCACCGCAGCCTGCCGGTGACCGCGCTCAATTTCGTCGGCTCTAAGCGCCGTCGGGCGCGCGCGATCTACGACGAGTTCGATCCCAAGATCGAAGAGCTCAAGCAGGACAGCGAAAAAGAGGTCCTCAACGCCAAGCGCGGGGACGATCTGCCGACCGGCGTGCTGGAAATGGTCAAGGTTTTCGTCGCCCGTAAACTGACCCTCAAGGTCGGCGACAAGATGGCTGGCCGTCACGGCAACAAAGGCGTGATTTCGATCATCGTTCCGGAAGAGGATATGCCCTTCCTGACCGATGGCCGCACCGTCGACATCGCCTTGAATCCGCTCGGCGTGCCTTCGCGTATGAACGTCGGGCAGATGCTCGAAACCCATCTGGGTTGGGCGTCCAAAATTCTTGGCATTCAGTCGGTGACTCCGGTCTTCGACGGCGCCAAGGAAGAAGAGATCAAGGCGATGCTGGTCGAAGCCGGTATTCCCGACGATGGTAAGGTTTATCTGCACAGCGGTCGCACCGGCGAGCGCATGCATCAGAAGACCACCGTCGGCGTGATGTACATGCTCAAGCTGCACCACTTGGTCGAAGACAAGCTGCACGCGCGTGCAACTGGTTCGTACTCGTTGATCACCCAGCAGCCGCTCGGCGGCAAGGCCCGCTTCGGTGGCCAACGCTTCGGTGAAATGGAAGTCTGGGCCTTGGAGGCCTACGGTGCCGCGAACGTGCTCCAGGAAATTCTGACCGTGAAGTCGGACGACGTCGATGGACGTACCCGAATCTACGAGTCGATGGTCAAGGGCGATGGCTCCTTGACCTATGGCACCCCGATGGCTTTCGAAGTGTTGATGAACGAAATTCGCGGCCTTGGCCTCGACATTCGTCTGCATCGCCCGATGGATGTCGGCTTCGAAGGTGCCGCTCCGGCGACCCTCGACTTCGGCGCCCCGCTCCGCGATGCGGTGATGGGCGACGACAGCGCGGTGCTGGAAGAGGAACTCGTCGCCGACGCCGGTGACGAGGAAGAAGAAGAAGAAGCCGCCGCCGCAGCCCCCGCTGACGACGATTGATTTGGACCGGACCCCGCAACTTCTGACCCCCGTCTGGACCCCTCCATGATCGACCTGCTTGCAGACCAGAACGCTACCCAGAGCCCCGACTATAATGCGGTCTCAATCCGCCTAGCTTCCCCGGAAGTGATCCGTTCGTGGTCACAAGGTGAAGTGAAGCGGCCCGAAACCATCAATTATCGCAACTACAAGGCCGAACGTGACGGCTTGTTCTGCGAAAAGATCTTTGGCCCCACCAAGGACTGGGAGTGCTTCTGCGGCAAGTACAGCGGTGTGAAGTACAAGGGCATCGTCTGCGAAAAGTGCGGCGTCCTGGTCACCCATAGCCGCGTTCGTCGCGAGCGCATGGGTCACATCAATTTGGTCTCGCCGGTAGCGCACATCTGGTTTTTCAAGACCATGCCCAGCCGTTTGGGCACCTTGCTGGGTATGAAGTCGTCGAATCTACAGCAGGTCGTCTACTTCCAGAAGTACATCGTCACCGATCCCGGCACCACCCCGCTGGAATACATGGAAGTCCTCACCGAGGACCAGTTCCGCAAGGCGCAGGACAAATACGGCGACGATTTCAAAGCGATGATGGGCGCCGAGGCCGTGCAGGAGCTGATTCGCCACCTCGACCTCGACAAGCTGATCGCCGATCTGCGCGAAGAACTGACGGGCACCCGCGCCAAGCAGAAGATCGAAAAGCTGATCAAGCGTCTGAAGCTGACTGAGGAATTGAAGAATTCTGGCAACGATCCGCAGTGGATGGTGATGACCACTGTGCCCGTGATCCCGCCGGACCTGCGTCCCTTGGTGCCCTTGGAAAACGGGAATTTTGCGACCTCGGATCTCAACGATCTGTACCGCCGCGTCATTTACCGCAATAATCGCCTCAAGAAGTTGGTCGAACTCAACGCTCCCGGCATCATCATCCGCAACGAAAAGCGCATGTTGCAGCAGGCCGTCGACGCTTTGTTCGATAATGGCCGTTGCCAGCGCGCGGTGTTCGGTTCGGGCAACCGTCCGCTCAAATCGCTTACCGACATGATCAAGGGCAAACAGGGTCGCTTCCGCGAAAACCTGCTCGGCAAGCGCGTCGATTATTCGGCCCGCTCGGTCATCGTCGTCGGTCCGCGTCTGAAGTTGCACCAGTGCGGTCTGCCCAAGGCGATCATCCTGGAGCTGTTCCAGCCCTTTATTATCCGTGCTCTGAAAGAGCGCGGCTACGCCGAAACCGTCAAGGCCGCCAAGCGCAAGCTGGAACGTCGCGACGAAGAGGTCTGGGAAGTTCTCGACGACGTGATCAAGGGTCGCGTGGTGATGTTGAATCGCGCCCCGACCCTGCATCGCATGGGGATCCAGGCTTTCGAGCCGGTGATGATTGATGGCAGCGCCATTCAATTGCATCCGCTCGTCTGCGCCGGTTTCAACGCCGACTTTGACGGCGACCAGATGGCTGTCCATCTGCCGCTCTCGATCGAAGCGCAAACCGAAGCTCGCGTGCTGATGTTGTCGACCAATAACATTTTCTCGCCTGCACACGGCAATCCGATCATCTCGGCTGACCAAGACATCGTTCTCGGCTGTTATTTCCTGACCCTCTCCAAAGAAGGTCAGCCCGGCGAAGGGAAAGTGTTCACCGGCTTTGAAGAGGTCCTGATGGCCCTCGACGCCAAGGTCGTCAGCCTGCATTCGCTGATCAAGATCCTGCTGCCGAAAGGCCACCTCATCGATGACGGCGGTCCGGTCAAAAAGACCTTGGAAAAAGACCTCATCATCGAAACCACCCCTGGCCGTATGGTGTTCAATCAGGCCCTGCCCAAGGGCATGCCGTATTACAATAAGCTGCAGGACAAGGGCGGTTTACGCCGCGTTATTGCCGACTGCTTTATGTACCTCGATCGTAAGAACACCATTGAGGTGCTCGACTCGATCAAGGACCTTGGCTTTAAGTATTCGACCATCTCAGGAATGTCGTTCGCTATCGCGGACCTTTACGTTCCCGAAGAGAAGCCCGAAATTGTCGGCGAAGCCGACAAGCGCGCGATGAAGTATCAGAAAGCGTATCAACGCGGTTTGATCACTTCGCAAGAACGTCATCGCAACGTCATCGAGGCGTGGACGCACGCGACCGAAGAATTGTCGCGCAAACTGATGGATCGCCTCAAGGAAGATCGCCGCTTCGGCCCCGATTATATCAACCCGGTCTATCTGATGGCAACGTCGGGTGCGCGCGGTTCGGTGGCTCAGGTGCGTCAGCTCTGCGGTATGCGCGGTCTGATGGCCAAACCGAATGGTGAAATTATCGAAACCCCGATCCGCGCGAATTTCCGCGAGGGTCTCAAGGTGCTCGAATACTTCACCTCCACGCACGGTGCGCGTAAAGGCTTGGCCGATACCGCACTCAAGACCGCCGACTCGGGTTATCTGACCCGTAAGCTAGTCGACGTCGCTCAAGACGTGATCATCACTGAAGAAGACTGCGGCACCGTCGGCGGCGTTACCAAAGCGGTGGTCTACGACGGCGATTTGGTCAAGGTCACCCTGGCCGAAGCCATCACCGGTCGCGTCGCCCGCGACACCATCGTCGACATCATCACCGATGAAGTCGTGGTGCGCGAAAATGACATCATTAGCCGCGACGCAGCACGGGCCATCGAAGGCCTGGGCTTCGAAAAGATCCGCGTGCGCAGCCCGCTGACCTGCGAATCGAAGAGTGGTATCTGTCAGAAGTGCTACGGCATGGATCTCAGCCGCGGCTTTCAAGTCGAACCCGGTACCGCTGCCGGCATCATCGCCGCGCAGTCGATCGGCGAACCTGGTACCCAGCTGACCATGCGTACGTTCCACATCGGTGGCGTCGCCAGCACCAAGGCAGAAGAGACCTCGTACAAACTGAAAAAGGACGGTATCGTCCAGTACGAAAATCTGCGCACCGTGGTCAACAGCGATGGCAAGAAGGTCGTTCTCAACCGTAACGGTGAGATGGTCATTCTGGACAAGAACAAGCGCGCCATCGACCGCTTCAAAGTGCCGGTCGGTTCGGCTCTGCTCGTCGACGACGAGGCCGAAGTCAAGCGCGGAACCGTTCTCGCCGAATGGGAAGCGGCCAATATTCCGATCCTGTCCGATCTCGGCGGTATCGTGCGCTTTGAGCACGTGATTCCCGAAGTGACGATGCGCGAAGAACGCGATCCGGCCACCGGCATCGTCAATCGCGTCATTCTCGAAGGCAAAGGCGACCTGCATCCCCAGGTCGTGCTCGAAGGCAAAGACGGCAAGCCGATCGCGCATTATCCGATTCCGGAAAAGGCCACTCTGCGCGTCGCCGAAGGCCAGGAAATCAGCGCTGGTACCCTGCTGGCATCGACCCCGCGCGAAATGGCGGGCGTGCATGATATCACCGGCGGTCTGCCGCGCGTTACCGAGCTCTTCGAAGCGCGGCCGCCCAAGGATCCCGCGGTTATGGCCGAGATCGACGGCTTGGTAGAATTCGGCGATCGCAAGCGCGGCAAGCGCACGATCATCGTCAAAGGCGACTCCGGCACCGAAGTCGAACACGCCATTCCCCAGGGCAAACATTATCGCGTCCATCGCGGTGATCGCGTTCGCGCCGGTGAGCCCCTGGTCGACGGTGTGCTCGGACCCAAGGATCTTCTCCGCATCAGCGGCGAAGAAGCGCTGCAGGATTACCTGCTCGCCGAGATCCAGGCCGTGTACCGCGCCCAGAACGTGCGCATCGATGACAAGCACATCGAATCGATCGTGCGTCAGATGCTGCGGAAGGTCGAAGTCGTGGATTCGGGCGACCTGCCCTATCTCCCCGGCCAGATCATCGACAAGATCCGTATCCGCGAAGCCAACCAGCGCGCGATCGCCGAAGGCAAGAAGCCGGCCACCTTTGAGCCCAAGCTCATGGGTATCACCCGCGCGGCCTTGCAGAGCGAATCGTTCATCTCGGCGGCCTCCTTCCAGGAGACCACCAAGGTCCTCGCCGATGCGTCCCTCGCCGGTCGCGTCGATCATCTGATCGGCCTCAAGGAAAACGTCATCCTCGGCCATCTCATCCCCTGTGGTACGGGTTTCAGCATCTACAAAGAAGTCCAGATCGAAAAGCTGGGCGAACCTATTGTATTGCCTGAAGGTCCCGCTAGCCTCCCCGCCCCTATTCAGGAGTCCGTCAGTGCCCACGATTAATCAGCTGATCCGCAAGGGTCGCACGCAGCTCACTACGAAGAGCAAAAGCCCGGCCCTGGAGGAGAATCCCTTCAAGCGCGGCGTCTGTCTGCAGGTCAAAACCATGACCCCGAAGAAGCCCAACTCGGCGATGCGTAAGATCGCCCGCGTTCGTTTGTCGAACGGCAAAGAAATCACTGCCTACATCGGTGGTGAAAAGCACAATCTTCAGGAACATTCGTTGGTCCTGGTCCGTGGCGGTCGCGTGCGCGATCTGCCCGGTGTGCGCTACCACATCGTCCGCGGCAAGTTGGACTGTCAGGGCGTGCAGGGCCGTAATCAGTCCCGCTCCCTCTACGGCACCAAGAAGCCGAAGAAGAAGTAATTTCAATCATCACCCGCGCCACCTCGGCGTGGGAGTACCTCCGGCTTAGTGACCGGAATCCAGGGAAAAGAGCTTATCATGGCCTACGAGAAAGACCGCAACGACCGCAATGATCGTCCCCGCCGCGACCGCGACGACAAAGAAAAAGGCGACGGCAGCGAAATCCCCGAAAACGTCATCGTCAATGAAGATGGCTCGATCACGGTTGCCGAAAGCGGCCTGATCCAAGCTGCGCCCCCGGCTCAGCGCTGGGTCGGCAAGGATCTCAAGCCTGACGCCCGCTACGCCAACCTGCTGGTCACTAAATTCATCAACGGCCTGATGCTCGACGGCAAGAAGTCGACCGCCGAAGGCGTCTTCTACGACGCCATGGATCAGATCGCCAATAAGCTCAAATCCGATCCGCTGCCCGTTTTCGAACAGGCCCTGCAGAACGCCAAGCCCATGGTCGAAGTGCGCTCCAAGCGCATCGGCGGCGCCAACTACCAGGTGCCGGTCGAAGTGAATAAGAAGCGCCAGCAGACCCTGGCCATTCGCTGGATCCTGGAAGCCGTCCGTGGTCGCAAAGGCCGCCCCCTGGCCGAAAAGCTCGCCCAGGAACTGGTCGACTGCTACAACAAAACCGGCGCCACCATCCAGAAGCGCGAAAACACCCACCGCATGGCCGAAGCCAACAAGGCCTTCGCCCACTTCGCATAAGCGGAAGTCAAGCCCGCCAGAAAAACCCCAGTCATTCGACTGGCGTTTTTTGTTGGCCTGGTTGTCTGAGGCAGGGGGTGCGGTTCACGGCCGTGTTCCCCGCCCAGTCCCCCGTCCGCTAGAACCGCGCGCCGGGGGCAAGATCCATGCGCACGAGTCGCGAAGAACAACATCGAATGGTCGAGGACTGGCAGGCCAGTGGCCTGAGCATCGCATCGTATGCCCGCGCAGCGGGCATCGTTTATCACCGTTTGGTGTACTGGGTGCGGAAGCGGGACCAGATGGTCGACGATGGTGCGGGTCCGTTTTTTGAGGAGCACCGATTATCGCAGAGACCGACGTAACCGTTCGGTGACCCGATTACCCAAGAGCGGCGGGCATCATTTCACGTAATGCGGCCGGGGTCAGCGTGGCTGGATCTTCGCCGGCGTGGATGCCGGCGACGGCGCGGGCGAGGTAGGTGCGG
>Ga0335395_10000109_pt1 | contig 54306 bp, 42 predicted proteins | sample MAT02_FD_205744 | JGI IMG/M metagenome (GOLD analysis project Ga0335395, IMG submission 205744) | Freshwater microbial communities from Lake Fryxell liftoff mats and glacier meltwater in Antarctica - MAT-02 (spades assembly) (version 2) ... | reverse complement strand
ATGTAATCGCGTACGCCGGTGCCGTCCGGGGTCGGATAGTCGGTGCCGTAGATGGCGAGCTGCGCACGTACGCCGACCGCCGCCTCCGCGGCCACCTTGACCAGCAGGGTGGCCTTTTCGGTGGACTGGCCGATGCGGCCGGCGCGGTCACAGCCGGCGACATTGAAATAGCGCAGGGCGACGTGGCGAAGCGCGCTGGCGGCCGACAGATCGCGCAGCATCCATTCGCTCATCAGCTTGCTGCTGCCGTAGGGGTTGATCGGTGCGGTCGGCGAATCCTCCGCAGCGCGGCCGGCAACGGGGATGCCATAGACCGCAGCGGTGGACGAGAACACGAGGTGGCGAACCTGCGCATCGCGGCAGCACTCCAGCAGGCTGCGGGTGGCGCAGGTATTGTTGCCGTAGTAGCGCAGCGGATCGGCGACGGATTCCGGGACGATGGTGCGCGCGGCGAAGTGCAGCACGGTGTCGATCCCGTGCTCGGCCAGCAGGCGGCTGACCAATGCGCGATCGCCAACCTCGCCGACCACCAGCTCGGCGCCCTGCACCGCAGCGCGGAAGCCGGTGGAGAGGTTGTCCAGCGCGATCACGCGCTCGCCGGCTTCGACCAGCTGCAGAACCACGTGGCTGCCGATGTAGCCGGCGCCGCCGGTGACCAGAAGAGGAGCGGATGTCATGGTGAATCCTTGCAGGAGAGCCGTAGGCGCCGGCGCTAGGCCGGGTTGGCGCAAGTTTCGTGGCGCGGCGCCAGCTGCTTGACGTCGATGACTTCAAGGCTGCCGTGCCGAGCATAGGTATCGCAGCCGTGCAGATCCGGCAGCCAATCGGGATGCAGCGTAGCAAGCGGCATGCGCATACGCATACGCGGCGGCTTCCAGCCTCATGCTCGATCAGTAGATTGAGGGCGTCGCGAAGCCGGCTGCGCCAACGGCGTGTATCTGCCTTTCCCGGTTATTAGATCGCCCGGCCTAGACTCGGTAGAAATCCCGGTACCAGTCGACAAAGCGCTGGATTCCGGTTTCCACATCGGTTTCTGGGTGATAGCCGGTGTCGCGCATCAGCGCCTCGACGTCGGCTTCGGTATCGGGAACGTCCCCGGGCTGCAGCGGCAGGAAACGCTTCTCGGCGGTGCGTCCCAGGGCCTGTTCGATCAGTTCGATGTAGCGCGACAGCTGCACCGGCCGGTGGTTGCCGATGTTGTAGACGCGGTAGGGCGCGGACGAGGTGGCCGGCGAGGGCTTGAGCGGATCGAACGTCGGATCGGCCGCCGGCACCCGGTCCAGCGTGCGGATCACCCCTTCGACGATGTCGTCAACGTAGGTGAAATCGCGGCTGTGCTTGCCGTAGTTGAAGACGTCGATGGGCTCACCGGCGAGGATCTTGGCCGTGAACAGGAACAGCGCCATGTCCGGCCGGCCCCAAGGCCCGTAGACCGTAAAGAAGCGCAGGCCGGTGGTCGGCAGCGCGAACAGGTGGCTGTAGGTGTGCGCCATCAGCTCGTTGGATTTCTTGGTCGCGGCGTACAGGCTGACTGGATGGTCGACGCTGTCCTCGACCGCGAATGGCAGCGTGCGGTTGGCGCCATAGACCGAGCTGGAGCTGGCGTAGACCAGATGCTCGACGCCGCCGTGCCGACAGCATTCGAGAACGTTGATGAAGCCGACGATGTTGGCGTCGATGTAGGCGCGCGGGTTTTCCAGCGAGTAGCGCACGCCGGCCTGGGCGGCCAGGTTGACCACCCGCTGCGGCTTGAACTCGGCGAAGACTTTCTCCATCGCGGCGCGGTCTTCCAGCGACTCCTTGCGAAAGCTGAAGCCTTCCCGCGGGGTCAGCCGGTCCAGCCGCGCCTGCTTCAGGCGCACGTCGTAGTAGTCGTTGAGGTTGTCGTAGCCCAGCACTTCATCGCCGCGATCGAGCAATCGATGCGTCAGGGCGGAGCCAATGAAGCCGGCGGCGCCGGTGACCAGGATGCGCATGCAGGAAGAACCCAAGATAAAAAAATCAGACGCCGCAGACTACCAGCGCTGCTCAAAAAGCGTGCTTCAGTTCACAGTTGATGGCGTGGCAGTGGCGCCGGCCGCCCGCCTGCGCCCCGGCTCAGAGGCGGCCGTCGACCTCGTCGCGCGGCAGCAGGCTCTTGACGTCAAACAGCACCGCGCCGGGTTTGCCGTAAGCGCGGATACCGGCTGCGCCGAGCAGGGCGAACTCGCGGTGGCCGACCGCCACCACCACCGCGTCGAACAGCCCCGGCGGTGGCGTGTCGATCAGATCAAGGCCGTACTCTTCGCGGGCTTCGGCGCCGTCGACCCAGGGATCGTGCACGTCGACCTTCAGCCCGTAGTTCTCCAGCTCGGAGACGACATCGATGACCCGCGTATTGCGCAGGTCGGGGCAGTTTTCCTTGAACGCCAGGCCCAGCACCAGCACGCGGCCGTCAACCAGCGGCAGGCGTTTATTGGTCATCAGCCGCACCACCCGAGTGGCGACATAGGCGCCCATGCCGTCGTTGATGCGGCGGCCGGCCAAAATCACGTCCGGGTGGTGGCCGATCTCCTGCGCCTTGTGGGTGAGGTAGTAGGGATCGACGCCGATGCAGTGGCCGCCGACCAGGCCGGGCCGGAACGGCAGGAAGTTCCACTTGGTGCCGGCGGCCTCCAGCACCTCCAGGGTGTCGATGCCGAGCTTGTCGAAGATCTGCGCCAGCTCGTTGATGAGCGCGATGTTGAGATCGCGCTGGGTGTTCTCGATCACCTTGGCGGCCTCGGCGACGCGGATGCTGGAGGCTTTATGAGTGCCGGCGCGGATGATCTTTCGATACAGCGCATCGACGAACTCGGCGATCTCCGGGGTCGAGCCCGAGGTCACTTTGACGATGTCCGGCAGCCGATGCGCGCGGTCGCCGGGGTTGATCCGCTCCGGGCTGTAGCCGCAGAAGAAGTCGACGTTGTATTTCAGCCCCGAGAGCCTCTCCATCACCGGCACGCAGGCTTCCTCGGTGGCGCCGGGATAGACGGTGGATTCGAAGATCACCACGTCGCCACGATTGAGCGTGCGGCCCACCGACTGGCTGGCGCCGAGCAGTGGCCCGAGGTCCGGGCGCTTGGCTGCGTCGATCGGGGTCGGCACCGTCACGATATAAACCTGCGCGCCGCGCAGGTCCTCAAGCTCGGTGCTGAAGCTGAGCCGGCCGGCGGCGCGCAGTTCGGCGCTTTCGACCTCCAGCGTATGGTCCTTGCCATCGCGCAGATCCGCCACCCGCCGTGGGTTGATATCGAACCCCAAGGTGTCGAACTGGCGCCCGAATTCCACCGCCAGGGGCAGGCCGACGTAGCCGAGGCCGATCACGGCAAGCTTAAGATCAGGCGACTCGACGGCGGGTGCAGGCGTCATAGTTTCGAATCCAACGTGATTTCGATGATGTCTAGTAGGCGCTTTCGTCCTGCCAAGCCCGCTGAGGAAACTCTGAGCTACTGTAGTTTCCCGACCACGTTGGAGGGCATGTCCGAATACGCCTAAGGTGCGGACCAAGTTGGCAACGCGGAACACTTGGTTGGGCGCTTCCCCAGAGCCTGCGCATGCACGTTTATTCGGTCGGCGATGGCCTGGTCCTGCTCGCGCCGCAGTATGCGCTGCCGCTCGGCCCGGCCGGGCGTGAGGTGCTGCTGATGGCGATACGGCTTGATTGTCGGAGATCGTGCTGAACCGGCAGTGCGCGCTCTAGTGGGTTGGCGTTGACGCGCGTCGCCCCCGTGCCGCCGCGGGTCCGTTAGTCTCAAGGCCGCCTCGATCAACAGCCACCCGCCCCGGCTTACCGAGTGCTGCTTTTTTCATATCAATGCGCTTTGTACCGATGCTCGGGGACGCTGGCAAGGTGCCGAAGGCTCAGCGCCTAGATGGCCTTGTACAAACCTTCCGCTGATGGCTGGGCGTGTCGCGCGTGGCGCGGATGGGCTGACCGCCAACCCCCTTTCGCGCTGCGCCTGCGTACCATCACGACAGCCGCGGCGCGCTGCCGCTGTGCTCGCCGGGGGTCAATTCGATGCGTCGGATACTGCTGCTGCTCAGTGTTGTTCTGTGTGCGAACGCTGCGTTCGCCGCCGTTGCGGTGCCGCTAACGCTTGAGCCCTGGCGCGCGTGGGCGCTGCACGGCCTGGATCGACTGGGCTGCCCGCAGCCCGCCGACCAGGCATTCGATCCCGAGGGCGGGCTCTGCGCCTGGCCGGGTGAGCTGCGCATTGATGCCGACGCCAGCGGCGCCGTGTTCTCGCAGGAGTGGCGGCTGCAGGCGCCCGCCTGGGTGCCGCTGCCCGGCAGCGCTGAGCGCTGGCCGCAGGGCGTGCGCGCCAACGGCCAGGCGCTGGTGGTGGTCGCGCGCGCGGGCCAGCCGATGGCTTGGCTTGGCGCCGGCCGGCAGCGCATCGAAGGGCGGCTGGCGTGGGCCAAGCGGCCAGAAATACTGACTGTGCCGGTGCAGGCGGCGCGGATCGCGCTCAGCGTTGACGGCCGCGCGGTGGCGCTGCCGGAGCGCGAGGGTGCAGCCCTGCGGCTGGGCCGCGAGGCCAGCGTCGCGCCCGAAGCCGACGCGCTCAAGCTGCGGGTATTCAGGCGCGTCCAAGACGGGCTGCCGCTGCTGCTGGAAACCCGGATCGAGCTGTACGGCGCCGGCCAGCTGCGCGAAGAGCGCCTGCCGCAGGTGCTGCCGGAGGGCTTCGTGCCGCTGACTCTGGACAGCGACTGGCCGGCCCGGCTGGAGCCTGACGGCAGCCTGCGGGTGCAGGTGCAGGCGGACAGCGCGGAGTTGATCCTGCTGGCTCGCGCGACTGCGCTGCCGCAGACGATCACCCGGCCGGAGACCGGCGCGCCCTGGCCCGCGCAGGAAATCTGGAGCTATCAGCCCGACGCCCGCCTGCGCGGCACCCGCGCCAGCGCTGCGCTGGAAGTCGACCCGCGCCGGGCCGAAGTGCCTGCCGACTGGACCGACCTGCAGGCGTTTGCGCTGGCGCCGGGGCAGGCACTGAGCATCGAAGAGCGCGGCCGCGGCGAGGCGGCGGCCAGCGGCAACCGCCTGCAGCTCAAGCGCTCGCTGTGGCTGGACCACGACGGCGCCGGCTACAGCCTGCGCGATCAGCTGAGCGGTGAAATGCGGCAGGGCTGGCGGCTGCAGGCGCAGCCGCCGCTGACGCTGGAATCCGCCCGCAGCGGCAGCGGCGAGCCGCTGCTGATCACCGAACTCGACGAGTCTGCGCGGCGCGGGCTGGAGTGGCGCAGCGGCAGGGTTGATGTGGCCGCAGAGCTGCGCGTGGATGCGCGGGTGCCGCTGCCCCTGGCCGGCTGGAACCAGCGCTTTGAGCGGGTCGATATCGACCTCAATCTGCCGGCCGGCTACCGGCTGCTCAGCGCCCCCGGCGCGGAACCCGGCGCACAGGATTGGCTCAGCCGCTGGCGCCTGCTCGACGTGTTCCTGGTGGCGGTGCTCGGCCTGCTCGCTTGGCACGCGCTGGGCGCGGTCGGCACCGCCGTGACCTTAGGCCTGCTGACGATCGGCTACCACGAGCCCGGTCTGCCGCTGCTGGCAATCGGGTTGGCGCTCGGCGCCGGGCTGCTGGCGCGCGCGCTGGACCGCGGCCGCCTGGGCGCGGTCACCCGCTGGATCAACCGCGCCGCGCTGCTGCTGCTGGTCCTTTTAGCGCTGCCCTTCGCGATCAACCAGGCGCGGCTGGCGCTGTATCCGCAGCTTGAAGCTCGCGCCGCTGGGTTGGCGCCGCCGCCCGCAGATTTTGCGTCCATGCAGAGCGAGGCAGCGGCAGGGATGCCCGCAGCCCCCGCGCCGCCCAGCGCGCCCCTAGGCTACGAGGATCAGAACGCTCGGCTTGACCGGATCTCGGTCACCGGCACCCGAATCAAGGGCCCTGAGAATTTCGAAGGCTACAGCCAGAGCACGGTGATGCAGGCCGGCCGCGCGCTGCCGCAGTGGCAGAGCGGCAACCGCCACGCGCTGCGCTATCCCGGGCCGGTCACCGCTGACGAGCCGCTGCGGCTCAGCGTGCTGTCACCGTGGGCGGTGCGCGGCCTGCGCCTGCTGGTGCTTGCGCTGTTCGCGCTGCTGCTGTGGCAGCTGCTCGGCAAACCGCGGCTGCCGCGAAGCCGCGCCGCCGATCGCGCTGGCGTCGGCCGCGCGGCTACGGCGACAGCGCTGCTGCTGCCGCTGCTGCTGATCAGCGCGGCCGCTCCGCCGGTGAACGCGCAAACCGCAGCGCCCAGCGCCGAGCTGCTGCAGGAGCTGCGGCAGCGCCTGACTCAGCCGCCGGCGTGTGCCCCGCAGTGCGCGCAGGTCGCCGAGGTCACCCTGCAGGCTGAGGGCGACAGCATGCTGCTGGAGCTGGAGGTGCACCTGCTGCAGGGCCTCGCCCTGCCGCTGCCGCAGCCGCAGTCGGATCAAAGCGCCGCGCTGGTCGATCTGCGCCTGAACGGTCAGCCCAGCCCTGAGCTGCTGGGCGAGAACGGTCGCTGGCTGATGCCGCTGGCCGCCGGCGTGCAGCGCGTGCAGATGCGGCTGCGCGCCGACGCCGATCGGCTGACCCTGCTGCTGCCGCTGCGGCCCGGCCGGGTCAGCCTGTCCGGCGAGGGCTGGCAGCTCGCCGGCGTCGATGAGGACGGCGCACCGCAGGCCGGCTCGGTGCAGCTGCTGCGGCTGCGCGCTGTACCCGGGCAGGCCGAGGCCGAGGCGCCTGCGCAGACCTTCCCCGCCTATGTGCGAATCGTGCGCGAGCTGAACCTTGATACCCAGTGGCGGCTGCGCAGTCGAGTCGAGCGGATGGCGCCGATGGAGGGCGATTTAAGCGTCGAGGTGCCGCTGCTGGAGGGCGAGCGCGTCGGCAGCCCGGGCCTGCGCGTGCGCCAGGGCCGGATCAGCCTGGTGCTGGCCGACGGTGACGACAGCATCGAGTGGGAAAGCCAGCTTGATCGCACGTCGCAGCTCAGCCTGAGCGCGCCGGCGCTGGACCCGCAGGTGGCGGAGTGGCGGATCGCGGTCGGGCCGATGTGGCGGGTCGAGTTCAGCGGCGTGCCTGAGAGCCTGGACCCGCAGACCGACGGCGAAGACCGGCACGTATTCGTGTTTCATCCGCGCGCCGCTGAAACGCTGCGGCTGGAGATCAGCGAGCCCCAGGCGGCGCCCGGGCCGACGCTGGCGCTGGAGCGAATGAACATCGTCAGCGAGCTGGGCCAGCGCGCGCGCGACCACCGCATCGAGCTGGTGCTGCGCAGCACGGTCGGCGGCGAGCACCGCCTGCCGCTGCCGGCAGGCACCGAGCTGGTGGAGATCCGCCGCGATGGCCAGCCGCTGCGGCTGTCAGCGCGTGACGGTGCGCTGGATCTGCCGCTGCAGCCGGGCACCCACAGCTACGCCCTGCATCTGCGAGAAGACCGGCCGATCGGGCTGATGAGCCGCAGCCCGCCGCTGGACCCGGGCCTGGCCGCCGCCAATATCAGCTACAGCCTGCAGCTGCCGCCGCAGCGCTGGCTGCTGTGGACCTCCGGACCGCGGCAGGGCCCTGCAGTGCTGTACTGGGGCGAACTGGCGGTGCTGCTGCTGCTGGCGGCGGCGCTGTCGCGGCTGCCGCACAGCCCCCTGCGGCTGTGGCAGTGGCTGCTGCTGGCGCTGGGTTTCAGCGCGGTCAGCGTGTACGCGCTGCTGCTCATCGCCGCTTGGCTGTTCGCCTGCGCCTGGCGCCAGCAGCAGACCCCGGAGCGGCTGGGCGGTTACTTCAATGCCGCCCAGGTCGGCCTGCTGTTGCTGACCGCGCTGGCCCTGCTGGCGCTGCTTGCCGCAGTGCCGCTGGGCCTGCTCGGCCAGCCGGACATGCGCATCGAGGGCAACGGCTCCAGCGCCAGCCAGCTGCGCTGGTTTGTGGACCGCCACGAAGGCGTACTGCCGACGCCGACCGCGCTGAGCCTGCCGATTCTGGTCTATCGCGGGCTGATGCTGGCCTGGGCGCTGTGGCTGGCGGCCAGCGTGATCGGCTGGCTGCGGGTCGCGCTCGCCGCATGGACGAGTGGAGGCTACTGGCGGCCCTGGCGTCGCCGGGGCCCGCCGCCGGTGCCGCCGACCGCAGCGCGCGCGGCGCGGCCCGGTGAGTGAGCGCGCGCGCGCCACACGGATGGCCGGCCGCCGCCGGCCCGGCGGTCGTCTGACCCGACCGCCGGCGGCCTCGCGGATTGCAGTGCGGTGCTCGGCGCGGATAATCGGCGGCTGCCCAGCCACAGCCCGCCGAGGCCCTGACGGATGATCACGATTGCCCCCGAGGAGCTCGCCGACGCGGCCGATGTGCGGCTGGTCGCGCTGCATCTCGATGCTCTGGAAGCGGACTTCGCGCTGCTCGACGAAGAGGAGCGCGGGCGCGCCGCGCGCTTCGTCACCGCTTCGCTGCAGCGGCGCTTCATCGCCGCCCATGCCGGCTTGCGTCGCCTGCTCGGCTGGGCCAGTGCGAGTGACCCGCGCGACCTGCGCTTTGATCGCGACGCCTACGGCAAACCCCTGCTGGTCGATTCCCCGCAGCTGCACTTCTCGCTCAGCCACTGTGCCGGCCAGGCGCTGGTGGCGATCGGCTCGGCGCCGCTGGGGGTGGATATCGAAGCGCTGATCCAGCGTGACACCGACCTGCTGGCCCGGCAGATCCTCACTCCGGCCGAGCTCAAGCGCTGGAGCCACGGCCCGCAGAGCGATCGGATTGAAGCCCTGACCGAGGCTTGGACCCTGAAAGAGGCGCTACTGAAGGCGTGTGGCCTCGGCCTGCGCCGCGACCCCTCCAGCTTCGCCGCCGGTCCGGGCGAGGTGCAGCTCGACGGCATCGGTCGCTACCGGCTCAGCCTGCTGCCGGCGATCGCCGGCCACTGTGCGGCGCTGGCGCAGCAGCAGGCACAGCCCGTGCAGCACTATCGGCTGGGCGTAGCAGCGAAGCTGCAGCGCACGACGCCGCATCCGTCGCATGCGCTGAGCGCCGCGGACAGGGTCGCGTGAAGTCCGACCAGCCCGAAAAAACCTGTCCCGTTTGCCAGCGCCCTTTCAGCTGGCGCAAGCGCTGGGCGCGCTGCTGGGAGCAGGTGATCTACTGCTCCGACGCCTGCCGCCGCGGCACCCCGCGCGGGCGCGCAGGGCCCGCCGTCAGCGCGCGCGCGCCTGCTACCATCCGGCCCTCGAAGACGCGCCGCTAGCCGCAGTACGGGCCCGCGCGTGCGCACGCATCAGCGCCCCTGGGGAGGCACGCGATGATCGCCGGCTGGGTGCTGCTGCTGGTCTCACTGGGCTATGTCGCCCTGCTGTTCGGGGTGGCCTATTACGGCGACCGCCGGCCGCTGTATCCGGATCGCACTCGCCTGCGGCCGATCGTCTACAGCCTGGCGCTGGCGGTGTACTGCTCGTCCTGGACCTTCTACGGCGCGGTCGGCACCGCGGTCAGCGACGGCTGGTCCTACCTGCCGATCTTCCTAGGGCCGATCCTGCTGTTCGTATTCGGCAGCGGCATCCTGCGCCGGCTGCTGCAGATCGCCCGCGAGCAGTCGATCACCTCGATCGCCGATTTCATCGGCAGCCGCTTCGGCAAATCGCAGGGGCTGGCGGCGCTGGTCACCGTGATCGCGGTGATCGCCGCGGTGCCCTACATCGCCCTGCAGTTCAAGGCCGGCGCGATGAGCATCGAGGTGCTGAGCGGGGTTGCCGCCGGCGCCAGCGCGCCGCCGGTGCTGGCCGATTCGGCCTTCTACCTGGCGGTGCTGCTGGCGGTGTTCGCGATCCTGTTCGGTACGCGTCAGGTCGATGCCACCGAGCATCACCACGGGCTGATGCTGGCGGTGGCGCTGGAGTCGGTGGTCAAGCTGCTGGCCTTCGTCGCGATCGGCGTGTTCGCCATCTACCTGCTGCCCGACGACCTGCGCGCTTCCCCGGCCGCACTGGCGCCGGCGTCCAGCAGCCTGCCGAACGGTTTCGTCGCGCAGACCCTGCTGGCCTTCCTCGCCATGTTCTGCCTGCCGCGGCAGTTTCAGGTGGGCGTGGTGGAGTGCGAAAACCCGGACGATCTGAAGTACGCGCGCTGGATCTTTCCGCTGTATCTGGTGGTGATCAGCGCATTGGTGCTGCCGATTGCCGCGGCCGGCACCCACCTGTTTGCCGGCAGCGGCATCCACCCGGATACCTACGTGCTGCAGCTGCCGCTGGCGGCCGGTGAGAACGCGCTGGCGCTGTTCGTCTACTTGGGCGGGTTCTCCGCCGCCACCGGCATGGTGATCGTCGCCACCGTGGCGCTGTCGACCATGGTCAGCAACGACCTGATCGTGCCGGCCCTGCTGCGCCATCGGCGCTACGCCCAGGGCACGCCGCCGGATCTTTCGGTGCTGGTGCTGCGAATTCGCCGCGGCACCATCGTGGTGCTGGCCCTGCTCGCCTATGCCTACCACCGGGCGGCCGAGAACCAGAGCACTCTTGCCGACATCGGGCTGCTGTCGTTCGTGGCGGTGGCGCAGTTCGCGCCGGCGATCATTGCCGGCCTTTACTGGCGCGGCGCCAGCCGGATCGGCGCGATCGGCGGCCTGTGCGCGGGCTTTGCGGTGTGGGCCTATACGCTCCTGCTGCCGACTCTCGGCAGCGCCGGCTGGCGCGGTCTTGAGAGCCTGCAGCAGGGCGCGACGCAGCTGCCCTGGCTGAACCCGCAGGCGCTGTTCGGCCTGTCCGGCTGGCACCCGATCACCCACGGCACCTTCTGGTCGCTGCTGGCCAATGCCGGCGCGCTGATCCTGCTGTCGCTGCGCTATCGGCCGAGCATCGACGAGCGTCTGCGCGCGCTGCCCTACTTGGACCCCTGGTATCGGCGGCCGGCCGGCGCGCTGACCGAGTGGCGCGGCCGGCTGTCGGTGGCCGACCTCAAGCTGATCGCCGAGCGCATCCTCGGCGCCCGCAGCGCGGCCCGCGCTTTTGACGACTACGCTCGCGAAAGTGGCCGCGACCTGAGCGACAGCGAGGCCGCTGACCGCGGCCTGCTGCAGTACACCGAGCGCCTGCTGGCCGGCGCCATCGGCGGCGCCTCGGCGCGACGTGTGCTGACCACCGCGCTGCGCGGTTCGGGCCTGGACCTCGGCGAAGTGGTGTCGCTGCTGGACGAGGCCTCGCAGGAGCTGCGCTTCAACCGCGAGCTGCTTGCCGCAACGCTTGAGAACATTTCGCAGGGCATCAGCGTGGTCGATGCCGAGATGCGCCTGGTCGCCTGGAACCGCCGCTACCTCGAGATGTTCGAGTACCCCGAGGGCCTGGTTTATGTCGGCCGGGCGGTGGACGACCTGATTCGCTACAACGCCGAGCGCGGCGAGTGCGGCCCCGGCACCGTCGATGAGCACGTCGACAAGCGCATGCGCTACATGCAGCGGGGCAGCGCGCACGTGTTCGAGCGCGTGCGCGCCGACGGCAGCGTGATCGAAATGCGCGGCCAGCCGATGCCCGGCGGCGGCTTCGTCACCACCTTCAGCGACGTCACCGACTACAAGCGCGTCGAGCACGCGCTGATTGACGCCAACGAAACCCTGGAGCAGCGGGTGACCCAGCGCACCGGCGAGCTGACCCGCGCAGTCGATGCCCAGCGTGACGCCAAGCAGGAGGCCGAGGCCGCCAACCTGAGCAAAACCCGCTTCCTCGCGGCCGCCAGCCACGACCTGCTGCAGCCGCTGAACGCCGCGCGCCTGTTTACCTCGGCGCTCAACGCGCGGCCGCCGCTGGACGCCGAATCGCAGGTGCTGGCGCAGCGCGTCGACAGCGCCCTGCGCGCCGCCGAGGAATTGCTCGATGGGCTGCTCGACATCTCGCGGCTGGATTCGGGCTCGTTGAAGCCCGAACCCACCGCATTCGCCGCCGATGCGCTATGCCGTTCGCTGCAGGAACAGTTCGCGCCGATGGCCGAGCAGCGCGGCCTGCAGCTGCGCGTGCACGCCTCGGCCTGGCCGGTGCGCAGCGACCGCGCACTGCTGCGGCGGATCCTGCAGAACTTCATCGCCAACGCCCTGCGCTACACCCAGTACGGCGGCGTGCTGCTGGCGACGCGCCGCCGCGGCGACGCGGTCGAGTTCCAGGTCTGGGACACCGGCCCCGGCATCGCCGCCGAACACAGCAGCGTGGTGTTCCAGGAGTTTTGCCGGCTGGAGCAGCCCTCACCCTGGGGCGAGAAGGGGCTGGGCCTGGGCCTTTCGATCTGCGAGCGGATCGCGCGCATGCTCGATCACCCGATCGCGCTGGCCTCGCAGACCGGCCGCGGCAGCGTGTTCAGCGTGCGGGTGCCGCGCGCCAGCGCGCTGGAGATCGTGCCCGCAAACCGCGGCGATGGGTCGCCCGGCGCGGTGGCCGGCCTGCGCGTGCTGTGCGTCGACAACGACCCCGGCATTCTTGACGGCATGCGCGCCCTGCTTGAGCGCTGGGGCCTGCAGGTGGACACCGCAGCCGGGCTGGAGGCGGCCCTGCTGGCGCTGCGCGCGCAGCGACCGGACATCCTGCTGGTTGATCTGCACTTGGGCGAAGCGCTGGACGGTCTGGCGGTGCTCGACATCCTGCGCCGCGAGCTCGGCGAGGCGGCGCCGCCCGGTGCGCTCATCACCGCCGAAAGCAGCGACGAGCTGCAGCGGCGCGCGCGCGACGCCGGCTATCCGGTGTTGAACAAGCCGGTGCGGCCAGCCGCGCTGCGCGCCTTGATTGCGGCGCTGGCTTTGCGCAGGGATCGCAGCGCCGGAACCCTGGCTTCCTAGCGCGCGCGTCAGCCGCCGTTGCCGCCGGAATCGGCGCCCGCTGGGGGCCGGACAGCGGCTTCGAGCAGAGCGCGGCCCGACATCAGCGGCGGTTGAAGACCGTGCGGACAAGGCGCGCCGTGCGCGCTGCGCGGGGCCACCGGGCGCGGGCGGCGGGTGCTGCGGTGCTGCGCCGGCACCGCGTATCGGTGTCCCGCGCGCCCATCCGTGCAGTGCGCGCAGACGCTGCGACACGCCGGCTAGGGCGGCAGCCCACGCAGCCTCGACGCGATCGCGATGCTCAGCAGCGGCGACATCGTGCTCGACGCCACCACCGACCCCAACAGCACTCGCGATCTGTGGCTGCTGCGGCCCGGGCGGCCGCCGCAGCGTTTGCTTTCGCCCGGTGATCCGATCCGCGTGCCGACAGCATCGGGGCTGGTCACCAGCACCCTCTCCAGCTACAGCCTGCCCAACGGCGGCGCCGACTCTGGCGGCAACGACGGCTGGCGCGGCGCTGACGGCAGCCTGCTGGTGTCGGCCAGCGTGGTGACCTATGGCCGTGTCTACCTGACCCAGCGGATCGAGCTGCCGGACCCCAGCCGGATGTTCGCCAACGGCTTCGAATAGCGCAGCCCCCCCGGCGGGCAATCAGCGGGCACACTCACGCCCTCTGACTGCCGTTGCCCGGAAAGGACCGCTCGCCATGCTTGATCTCCACTACTGGCCCACCCCCAACGGCCACAAGGTCACCCTGCTGCTGGAGGAATGCGGGCTCGACTACCGCATCGTGCCGGTCGACATCGGCGCCGGCGCGCAGTTCGAGCCGGCGTTCCTGCAGATTGCGCCCAACAACCGCATGCCGGCCTTGGTCGACCACGCGCCGGCCGGCGACGGCGAACCTGTGAGCCTGTTTGAATCCGGCGCGATCCTGCTGTATCTGGCCGAGAAAACCGGGCGCTTCCTTCCCGCCGACGTGCGCGGCAGGTTCGAGGTGCTGCAGTGGCTGTTCTGGCAGATGGCGGGCTTAGGCCCGATGCTGGGGCAGAACCACCACTTCAGCGTGTACGCCCCGGACAAGATCCCGTACGCGATTGATCGTTACCTGCGCGAGAGTGCGCGCCTTTACGGCGTGCTCGATCGTCGCCTGGCCGGCCGCGAGTTCATCGCCGGCGACTACAGCATCGCCGACATGGCCTGCTACCCGTGGATCGTTCCGCACGAGCGCCAGGGCATGAACCTCGCCGACTATCCGAACCTCAAGCGCTGGTTCGAGGCCATCGCCGCGCGCCCGGCGACCGCGGCCGCTTATGCGAAGGGCAAAGCCTGGGAGCAGCAGGGCCCGATGAGCGAGCAACAGAAGAAGACGCTGTTTGGCAGCCGGCCGGGCTGAGCGGGCCGGGTCGCTGCACGTTGGCAGAGCATCCGGCCAGCGCGGCTGCCGTCACAGGCCCGCGCTGCAGAGTCGTCGACGGTCGCCCCTGTACGGCAGCCGAGGCGAGCGCCCGCACGTGTGTGGTATCGACCCTGCTTGCCGCGCTGTAGCGCCCGCTGCGGCTGCGGCGCGGCCCTACGATTCATTCGGCGGGGCGAGGCCCGCTGAGCCCAGCGCAGCAGCGGCCAAAGGCGCCAGAATCCTGCGCTCGCTCGCTCGCTCGCTCGCTCGACCGCGGCGCGCGCGACCGCAGCGCTTGCCCGCCGCACGCCCCTCGCCTGCCCGCCCATTCCGTCCGTAACCTTTGAACGCACCGCGAGGACGATCGATGCGCGTTTTCCTGCTGAGAGCCCGATCCGCCCCGACCGACAGCCAGAAACTGCTGGCTGCGGTGGGCAAGGAGGCGCACCCCGAGATCCTCGCGCATACGCTGATGAACGCTATTTTTGTTGCGCAGTCGCATCGGCCGGACGTGGTGGTCTACCTGGTCCTGGAAAGCACCGAGGACTACTCCAGAACGATTGTCTTCGAGGCCAACGAAATGTCCGACATCGGCGGCTTTCACGAAGCGGCGCTGCTCGGCAAGATCGCTCGCGCGCTGGACGCCTCAAAGGGCATGCGCAAGGAAGAGAGCCGTGTCGTCGAGCCGGGAATCACGGTACGAACCCTCAGCTTCGAGAGGCTGGTGGTCGAGTTGGCGGAGCACTTCCCGCTGTTCCTGATGGACAAGAAGGGCACGCCGATTCGAGAGCAGAACTTCGAGCAGCCTCACGCCTGTTTTCTGTTGACCGACCACATCCCGATGCCCAAGAAAGTCTTCAACAGCCTTGAACGTCTGGGCGCAAAAAAGATCGCGCTGGGCCAAAGGATGCTGTTCGCCTCGCAGTGCGTCACCCTGATTCACAGCGAGCTGGACCAGCGCCAGTCCCGAGTGCCCTGAAGTCCAGGACTCTCGGTGCCGCCGATCGAAACCCATAGGCGAAGCGGACGGAGCCGCATCAATCCTCAGAGCTGCGCGCCTGAGCGGCCGCGGCGCCTGAGATCGCCTCCAGCCTGCGCGCTCGGCCACGCCGCGCCGCATTACGCCACGCACGCGCCTGTGCAGTGCACTCGCGGGCGCCTGGCCCAGCCCCGGCTGCGGCTTTTAAGCGCGCAGCGTGAGCGTTCGCCTGCCGACGCAGCTGAAGCCGTTCGCATCCGGCGGGTGATCCCAGCGCTCCAGCACGCATTCGCGCTGGCCCTCAGCGAGCGCATAGCGCAGCAGGTTGCAGGAGTTCGGCGCGCCCGGCCGCAGCCGATGCGACATCGCCGTGCCGGCGTTCACCGCCCAGGCGGTCGAACGCTGCGGCACCGGCAGCGCGAACGGCCAGTGGATATGCCCGGCCAGAAACAGATCGGCGCCGGCTTCGCTCCAGGCGCTGAGTGCGGGCTCGGCGCCGTGGCAGCGGTTGTGCACGTCGTCCGGCCGCTCCACCCACAGCGGCTGGTGGGTGACCACGATCTTCAGCGCATCGCGGTCGGCCGCGCGCAGCCGACGGGCCACGTCTGCAACCTGCGCCGCTGAGATCTCGCCGTCGATGTGGCGCCGACGCCGCGTGCTTTTCACCGCGATCAGGTGCAGCGGACCGCAGCGCAGTTCCGGCGCCAGCTCGCTCACCCGCAGGCCGCGACGGTAGCGCGCATAGGGCGAGACGATCCGCTGCCAAAGATTGAACAGCGGAATATCGTGGTTGCCGGGCAGCAGCAGGGTCGGCAGCGGCGGCAGCCGGTCGAGAAAGGCGCGCGCAGCAGCAAACTGCGGCACGGTCGCGCGCTGGGTGATGTCGCCTGACAGCACCAGCGCATCCGGCTTCTGCTCCGCCACCAAGCGCTCCAGCGCGTCCATCACCGGCGCCTGCTCGGTGCCGAAGTGCGTGTCGGAAATGTGCATCAGCACGCTCATCCAGCAGGCTCCGCAATCGCATCAGCCGCCGCCGCTGCGGTCGGCTCAAGCGTGGTCCGCGGCACCAGCAGCGGCAGGCGCTGCGGGCTCACTCGAAAGCGCAGGGGCGGCTGCATCCGCAGCACCTCGCCGTCCAGCGCCAGCCGCAGCCGTCGACGTCCGCCGCGCGCGGGCTCGACGATCAGCTCGTGGAAGCCAAAAGCGGCCGCCTGATCGGTGTTCTCCCACAGCCCGGCCAGGCCGCGCAGGGCCAGCTGCAGCAGCGCCCATCGCGACTGCGGCTTCAGCTGGATACCGAGCAGCTCGCCCCGTTCGACGCGGCCGGGGTCGGGCACGCCGAGCTGCTCCAACTGCAGGCGGTTGTTGGCGGCGAGCAGGGTCAGCACGTCCTCACAGTGCTCGCCCTCGGCGCCCTGGATGCGTAGTCGCAGGCGCCGCTGCGTGCGCAGCAGGGTGTTGAACCCGGCCCACAGCGCCACCAGCCGCGAGCGACCGAGCCGCTGCTTGTACTGCTCGCGATCCTGCAGCAGCCGTCGATACAGGCCGAGGCTGGCATTGATCAGAAACACCCGCTCGTTGACCAGACCGACCTGCACCTCGCGCAGCTCGGCGTCGAGCAGATCGCGCGCGGCGGTTTCGATGTCCTCCGACAGCCCGTGGCTGCGCCCGAAGAAATTGAAGGTGCCCTGCGGCAGCGCGCCGAACTTCAGCCCGCTGCCCAGCACCTGCTGCACCACTGCATTGATGGTGCCGTCGCCACCGGCGGCGACCACTGCCGCCGCGCTGTCTTGGGCGCGCCGCACGGCGGCTTGGATTTGCGAATGCAGCTGGCGCGGGCGGCGCACCATATGCACTCGCACGGCGCGGCCGCCCTCGCCGAGCACGCGCTCGACGATCGCCTGCCGCTCCAAGGCCGCGCGGCAGCCGGAGCCTGCGTTCATCACCACTTCAAAGCCAAAGGACTGCTGCATGCGGGCACCATGCCGAGCGGCCGCAGCCAGCGCAAGGCCCCGAACTTGCCTGAAGACGGGGTGCTGCGCGCGTTTTTGAGCCCGCTGCGGACGAATCCAGCCAAGCGCTGCGCGTTATCGCCGCGCGGTGTCCGGCGTCCGCGGTTTCGCTGTGGCGGGGCGCATCGCCACCCACCACCCTATGATCAACGGCGGCAGCCGCGTCGCCGTGTTATTTGCCGACGGCCGCAGCAGCGCGGCGCGGGTCGAGGCCAGCGACGGCGAGGTCGATCTGGCGATCCTGCGCACGCAGTCCGGCAGCCTGCCGCTGGCGAGCGCGGCAGGCCGGCGTGGGCACGGAGGTGTTCATCCGGGGCTTTCCGCTGACCGTGACCATGGGCGCCAATGCCACGCGCTTGACCGGCATCGTCAACCGCCCGCCAGGCCTGCGCGACGACCCGCGCACCTGGCAGGTGTCGATGCCGGCGCAGCGCCGCAAAAGCCGCGGACCGCTGCTGAACCTGCGCGGCGAGGCGGTCGGCGTCATCACCTCCAAGCGGACCGCCGAACGCGTCTACCGCAGCACCGGCGACCGGCCGCAAAACGTCAACGGCGCTGTCAAGCTGCGCTAGCCGTCGCCGCTGCTGAGCAGCAGCGGCGACGGCTCAAGCGTCGGCACCGCCGACCTCGAAACTCTGGTCGAGCGAATCACGCCGGCGGGGGTGCGGATCGAGGTCGAACAAACCGCGCGAGCTTAGGGCTTCGCCGCGGTGTCAGCGGCCTCCAGCCCACCGTGCTGCTCGAACCAGCGCTTCACTTCCGCGTACCAGAACACCGAATTCTGCGGCTTCAGCACCCAGTGGTTCTCGTTCGGAAAATACACGTAGCGGGTCGGCACACCCTGCATCAGCAGGGTCTGGTAAAGCTCCTGGCCGTGGTTGACCGGCACCCGCTGGTCGAGCTGGCCGTGCATTACCAGGGTTGGGGTCTTGAAGTTCGCCGCGTAGTAGTGCGGCGAGGTCTTTTCGATCATCGCCTTGTTCTCAGGCAGCCAGAAGCCGCCGAAGCGCGGCAGCTCAACCGAGAAGTCGGCGGCGTACTGGGTGTAGAGGTTGTACACCGCGGCATGCGCCAGCAGCGCGCGGAACGGGTGCTCGCGGCCTAGGATCAGGCTGGTCAGGTAGCCGCCGTAGCTGCCGCCGCCGGCGACCATGCGCTCGGAGTCGATCCACGGCTGCTGCTTGAACCAGTCGGCCGCGCGGATCACGTCCTCATACGGCAGGTCGGCCCAGTTCGGGTTGATCGAATCGGCGAAGGCCTGGCCAAAGCCGGAGCTGCCGTGGAAGTTCGGCCACGCGGTGACATAGCCCCAGCTGCCGAACACCTGCGCGTTCCAGCGGAAGCTCATGCCGTTGGTGACGCCGTTGTGCGGGCCGCCGTGGATCAGCATGAACAGCGGGTACCGCATGCTGCGATCAAAGCCCGGCGGATAGTTCACCCACATCTGTATTTCGGCGCCGTCGGCGCCGCTGTAGGTGACCGACTCGTAGCTGCCGAAATCGGTGGCGGCCAACAGCGCGTCGTTGAGCGTCGAGAGTTTGGCGGTGGCGCCGCTGCGCGGGTCGATGCTGACCAAGGTCGGTGGCTCGATGAAGCTCTGGCGCACGCCGACCAGCGCGCCCGAATTCGACAGCGCCAGGCCGCCGACCGAGCTCTCGGCGGTCAGCGCTTTCGGCGCGCCGTCGATCGGCAGCTCGTACACCCGCTCGGTGCCGGCGTCGTCGATCGCCGCATACAGGCGTTTACCATTCTTCGCCCACTGCACGCCGCCGATGCTGCGGTCGAACTCCGGATACAGCTCGCGGGTGGTGCCGGCCCTGCGGTCAAGCAGCATCAGCCGGCCCTTGTCGGCGTAGAAACCCTCAATCCGCTGCTGGGTAAAACTCAAAAAACGGCCGTCCGGGCTGTAGGCCGGGCTGCCGTCATTGGCTGCGTTGTCGGCGCTCAGGTTGCGCGCCTGCGCCTCACCGATCTGCAGCGTGAACACGTCGAGGTTGCTCGCATTCGAGGCCGGGTCGGAGTCGGCGACGAAGGCCAGCTCGCGGCCGTCAGGGCTCAGTGCAAACAGCGAATCGGTGCCCTGCACGGCCGAGCGCGGCAGCGACACGCCGGTCGGCTGGGTCAGCGGCTGCACTTCGCCGCCGTCAGCGCCGATCGAGAACACATGAAACTCGCGCTCGTCCAGAAACTGGTCCCAGGCGGTGACTGAGGCTTCAAACACGCGCGCGCTCATCTTGCTGGCGCTGCGCTCCTCCAGCCGCTTGCCCTGCTCTGCCAGCGGCAGATCGGCAAAAACCCGCGACACGAACGCGAGTTTTGATCCATCGCTGAACCACTTGGGGCTCTGCACGCCGGTGGCGAGCGCGGTCACGCGGGTGGCCTCGCCGCCGTTCAGCGGCATCACATACAGCTGCGGCGCTTTGTCGTCCTCGCGCTGGGCCACGAACGCCAGCCGCGTGCCGTCGGGGCTGAAGGCGGGTGCGCCCTCGCTGCTGGTGTGGGTGGTCAGGCGCCGCTGGCCGCTGCCGTCCGCATTCCAGATCCACAGATCGGTATAGCCCTTGTCCTCGGCCATCTCGAAGCGCGTCACCGGCGCCACGATGCGGCTGCCGTCCGGCGAGATTACCGGCGCGCCGATGCGCTGGATCTGCCAGCTGCGCTCGGCGCTGAAGGGCTGTTTGGCTGCAGCCTCGGGCTGCGCCCAGGTCTCGGAGCTGAGACCAGCACCACCGACCAGCAGGCCGGCACACAACAGAAATCGGATCATCGCGGGCTCCCGCCTGAAATTGGGCTTTGATCCTGACGGGCGCGAAGCGGCCGCCACAAGTGACTGCGGTCACTGTTTGCGGACTTTCGAGCTGTGCTCTGCGTGGCGGGTTCGCGCGCATCGCTCGCCGATAAGTGAGGGTCATCGCGGAGCGCCGCGACCCGTCGCCGCCGGCTGGCACTGAACTCGCGCCCTAGCGAGCCGCCGTCAGCAGCCCCACCTGCGCCGCCAACAGCCGCACGATCTCGTTCGGATCCAGCTTCGTCTGCAGACCGCGCTGGCCGCCGCTGCAGCAGACGGTGGCGTGGCCGAGCGCGCTGGCGTCGATGGCGACCGCCAGGCGCTTGTTCCGGCCGAACACGCTGATGCCGCCGACGCGCTAGCCGCTGATCCACTCCGCGGTGGGCACCGGCAGCATCGCTGCCTGCGTGCCGCCGAGCGCGGCGGCGAGCTTCTTCATGCTCAGCGCGCGGTCGGCGGGCAGCAGCGCGCAGACCTGCGTGCCGTCGAGTTCAAGCAGCAGGGTTTTTGAGCATGCGTGGAGGCGCGATGCCCAGCGCTGTCGCCGCCTGCAGACCGCTGCTGTCGGCGTCGGCGTCAAACGCATAGATGTGCAGCCGATACGGCACGCCGAAGGTTTCAAGCAGGCGGGTGACGGGCGTGGCGCGGCTCATGGGCGGCAGGGCGCTACAAATCCAGGACCCAATGCCCGCACGGTCTTGACTCCGCGAATGTCGCGGCAGGAGTCAACACCCGGCCTGTGCCTATTCGTCGTCGTCCTGCGGCGGCAGCGTGGCGCTGCCGTCGACGGTCAGCTTGGCCGCCAGCAGCACCGCCTGGGTGCGCGAGTGCGCGCCGAGCTTGCGCAGGATCGCGGTCATGTGCGCCTTGATGGTCGCCTCCGACACGTTCAGCGCGTAGGCGATCTGCTTGTTGAGCAGGCCGTTGCAGACCATCGCCAGCACTCGGTACTGCTGCGGGGTGAGCTCGGCGACCCTGGCCGCCAGCGCTTCTTCCTCCGGGTCCATCGACACCGCCGAGCCGCTCATGCCCGGCGGCAGCCAGGTATCGCCGGCGAGCACGGCGTGGATGGCGCGGGCGATCTGCTCGACTTCGGCGGATTTCGGGATAAAACCCGATGCGCCGTGGCCCAGCGCGCGCCGCATCAGGGCCGGGTCCTCGCGCGCGGAGATCATCAGGATCGGCAGCGTCGGGAACGCCGCGCGCAGGTGCACCAGGGCCGAGAAGCCGTGTGCGCCGGGCATGTTGAGATCGAGCAGCAAAAGCTCCGCGCGCGGATGTCGATGCGCGAGCTCGCTCAGGCTGTCGACCGAGTCGGCCTCGTGCAGGCGCGCGTCCGGCAGGATCTGCGCCACCGTGCGGCGCAGCGCATCGCGGAACAGCGGGTGGTCGTCGGCGATCAATATTTCGTGCATGGCGGACAGCTCTTCGGCGCCGGGCTGGGCGGCAGCCGCAGCCTGCCGCACGCCCGCGTCCTCGTCCATGCCGGAGTTCTCCGCGCCGGCCTTGTCGCCGCCGATAGCCTCCATCGCGCGCTCGCTCCGGCCCATCGCTATTGGCTCAGGCGCTCGCGGACCAGGCTCTCGACCACGCCGGGGTCGGCCAGGGTCGAGGTGTCGCCGAGTTGGTCCGGCTGGTTCTCGGCGATCTTGCGCAGGATCCGCCGCATGATCTTGCCGGAGCGGGTCTTCGGCAGGCCCGGCGCCCACTGGATGAAATCCGGCGTGGCGATCGGCCCGATCTGCTTGCGCACCCACTGCGCCAGCTCCGTGCGCAGCGCCTCCGACGGGGTCTCATCGGCATTCAGGGTGACGTAGGCGTAGATGCCCTGGCCCTTGATGTCGTGCGGGCAGCCAACCACCGCCGCCTCGGCCACCTTGGGATGCGCGACCAGCGCGCTTTCGACTTCCGCCGTGCCCATGCGGTGGCCGGAGACGTTGATGACGTCATCGACGCGGCCGGTGATCCAGTAGTAGCCGTCGGCATCGCGGCGCGCGCCGTCGCCGGTGAAGTAGGTGCCGGGGAAGGTCTTGAAGTAGGTGTCGATGAAACGCTGGTGGTCGCCGTAGACGGTGCGCATCTGCCCCGGCCAGGAATCCAGCAGCACCAGGTTGCCCTCGGTGGCGCCCTCCAGAAACCGGCCCTCGGCGTCCACGATCGCCGGCTGCACGCCGAAGAAGGGCAGGGTGGCCGAGCCGGGCTTCTGCGCAATTGCGGCGGGCAGCGGGCTGATCAGAATTCCGCCGGTCTCGGTCTGCCACCAGGTGTCGACGATCGGGCAGCGGCCGTCGCCGACCACCCGGTGATACCACTCCCAGGCCTCCGGGTTGATCGGTTCGCCGACCGAGCCGAGCAGTCGGATCGAGGCGCGCGAGGTCGCCTTCACCGGCGCCTCGCCCTCGCGCATCAGCGCCCGGATGGCGGTGGGCGCGGTGTAAAACAGGGTGACCTGGTGCTTGTCGCAGACCTCCCAGAAGCGGCTGACGCTGGGGTAGTTGGGTACGCCTTCGAACATCAGGCTGCTGGCGCCGTTGCACAGCGGGCCATACACAACGTAGCTGTGGCCGGTGACCCAGCCGACATCGGCGGTGCACCAGAACACGTCGTCCTCCTTCAGGTCGAACACCGCCTCGTGGGTGTAGCTGGCAAACAGCAGGTAGCCGCCGGTGGTATGCAGCACGCCCTTGGGTTTGCCGGTGCTGCCGGATGTGTAGAGGATGAACAGCGGGTCCTCGGCGTTCATGCGTTCGGGCTCGCAGGTCTTGGGCTGGCCGTCGACCAGCACGTCGTACCAGCGATCGCGCGGGCTCTGCATGTCGACCGCGCCGCCGGTGCGGCGGACCACGATGACGGTCTCGACGCAGTTCGTTTCCGGGTTGGCCAGCGCTTTGTCGACATTGGCCTTGAGCGGCACGTGCTTGCCGCCGCGCAGGCTTTCATCGGCGGTGATCACCACCCGGCTGCCGCAGTCGGCGATGCGTCCGGAAAGCGCGTCCGGCGAGAAACCGCCGAACACAATCGAGTGCACCGCACCGATCCGCGCACAGGCCAGCATCGCCACCGCGGCCTCGGGAATCATCGGCAGATACAGGGTGACGCGGTCGCCGCGCTTGACTCCGAGATTGCGCAGCGCATTCGCCAGCCGGCAGACGCGGGCATGCAGATCGCGGTAGCTGATGCGCGCAGAGTCTTCCGGGCTGTCGCCCTCCCAGATCAGCGCGGGTTTGTCGCCGCGCTTTTCCAGATGGCGGTCGAGGCAGTTGACGCTGAGGTTGAGCTCGCCGTCCTCGAACCAGCGGATGTGCAGGTCATCGACGTTGAACGACACGTCCTTGATCTTGGTCGGCGGCTTGAACCAGTCCAGTCGTTCCGCCTGCTTTTTCCAGAACCCGACGCTGTCCTCGATCGACTCGCTATACAGCCGCTGATAGTCAGCCTGCTTGATCGCTGCCTTCTCGATGAAATCGGCGGACGCCGAATGGATGGCACCACTGCTGCTGTTGGACATGACTGCACTCCCGATTTGACCGCTGCCTGCGCCACGACTGCAGCGCTGACGAAAACGCTGCGTCTGCGCCGTTCGGTTTCGAGTCTAGCGCCGCTTCGACAGCGCGGAGCGCGTGCCTCGACCATGGTCGAACCCGCAGCGGACGATTCAGCGGAGCACATCCACGTGCCCGACGTGGTCGCCTGCCCGTACGCCCTGCAGGCCCTCGGCAAATGCCGTCCAGCGCAGCTGTGCCGAACGATTTCAGCTGCGTAGGAGGGCTTCGACCCATTGATGCGTCCTTAGACCAATGTTGAATGGATTGCTGCACCGCGGCGCTCGCATGCTCGACCTGCATCCTCGGGAGGGAGCAGCGCATGTTCAGCAGTCAAACAGTCAAACGCGGCGCGCTGGCGCTGGCCATTGTTGGAGCGCTGGCCTGCGCGGCGCCGGTCGCAGCGCAAACCGAGCGCGAAGCCCAGCTCGAAGCGAGAATCGCCGAGCTCGAACGCCTGGTCGGTGAGCTGGTCAAGCGGCCGCCTGCGGCAGCGGCAGTGCCTGCGGTGGCGGTCGCACAGCAGCCGCTGCAGGCCACCAGCATCACGCCGGGCGCTACTGCTGGAACCCGCTTCAGCTACGGCGGATTCATCAAGGTCAACAGCACGATGACCGACTACAGCGACGGCAATCCGCCGGCCAGCGCGCTGATCCGCGATTTCAATGTGCCGGGCGCGATCCCGGTCGGCGGCGTCGGCGAAACGGCGGTGTTCGACTCGCACGCCAAGTACAGCCGGCTGTGGTTTCGCACCGATACTGTCTTGGACAGCGGCGGCACACTCGGATCGATGATCGAGATGGATTTCGGCGTGCCCACCAGCGGCGACGAGCGCGTCACCAACCGCTATAACCCCAGCCTCAGGCGAGGCTTTCTCACCTACAACAGCTGGCTGATCGGCCAAGAGTGGTCAAATTTCATGGAGCTCGGCGCGCTGCCGGAATCCACTGATTTTCTTGGACCGACCGAGGGCATGGTGTTCGACCGGCAGGCGCAGATTCGCTACACCACCGGCCGGTGGTCGCTTGCGATCGAGAACCCGGCCACCACAATTCGGCCCTACCTCGGCGGGGCGCGCATCGTTGCGGACGAGAACACCGTGCCGGACATCACCGCCCGCTATGCGCACAAGGCCGATTGGGGTCTGTTATCGCTCGCCGGTATCGCTCGGCAGATTCGCTACGACAGCGCGGGGCAATCGGACAGCGCCCAGGGCTTCGGTTTAAGCCTGACTACCAAGCTGCTGTTCGGCGAGCATGACCTGCGCCTGATGGCCACCGCCGGCACCGGCATCGGCCGCTATATCGGCATCAACCTGTTCGATGACGCGGTGCTGGAGCCCAGCGGCACTCTGGATGCGATCGACCTGTTCGCGGCCTATGCGGCCTGGCGCCAGGTCTGGGGCGGCAGCTGGCGCTCCAACTTCATCGTCGGCTACGCGAGGGCAGACAACGACAGTGCGCTGACCGGCCTCTCAGCCAACGCGGAAGCCTCCAGCGCGCGCGCCAATCTGTTCTGGTCGCCCGCATCGAAGTTTGATCTCGGATTCGAGCTGTCGACCGCCAAGCGCGAACTTGAGAGCGGCAGCAGCGGCACCGTCAATCGGCTCGACTTTCAGGCCAAGTACGCGTTCTGACAGCTACACGCAGGGCGCCGCAACGGCCGGACCCGGCCGCGGCGCGCCGCCCTCGCCACGGGGAGACATCGCATGACTCTGAGCAAGACGGCCGCCGACTACTGGAAGGCCAACCTCCGCATCATCTTCATCTGCATGAGCCTGTGGGCGCTGGTGTCGTTCGGCTTCGGCATCCTGCTGCGCCCGCTGCTTTCCGGCATCCGCTTCGGCGGCACCGATCTGGGCTTCTGGTTCGCCCAGCAGGGCTCGATCCTGGTGTTCATTGCGCTGATCTTTTTCTACACCTGGTACATGAACCGGCTCGATCGCGAGTTCGGCGTTGACGAGCAATAGGAGCCGAACCCATGGACCAGTTCACTATCAATCTGCTGTTCGTCGGCGGCTCGTTCGCCCTCTATTTCGCCATCGCCATCTGGGCGCGCGCCGGCTCTACGGCCGAGTTTTACGCCGCCGGCCGCGGCGTGCATCCGATCGTCAACGGTGCCGCCACTGCGGCCGACTGGATGTCGGCGGCCTCGTTCATCTCGATGGCCGGCCTGATCGCCTTCGTTGGCTACGGCAACTCCACCTACCTGATGGGCTGGACCGGCGGCTATGTGCTGCTGGCCCTGCTGCTGGCGCCCTACCTGCGCAAGTTCGGCCGATTCACCGTGCCGGACTTCATCGGCGACCGTTTCTACAGCCGCGCTGCGCGGATCGTGGCGGTGGTGTGCCTGCTGGTGATCTCGATCACCTACGTGGTCGGGCAGATGACCGGCGCCGGCGTGGCGTTCTCGCGCTTTCTTGAGGTCGACACCACGACTGGCCTGGTGATCGCTTCGGCGATGGTGTTCGTGTACGCGGTGCTCGGCGGCATGAAGGGCATCACCTACACGCAGCTGGCGCAGTACTGCGTGCTGATCGTCGCCTACACCATCCCGGCGGTGTTCATCTCGCTGCAGCTGACCGGCAACGGCGTGCCGCAGCTGGGGCTGTTCTCCACCCACACCGAATCCGGGCTGCCGCTGCTGGCCAAACTCGATCAGGTGCTGCGCGAACTGGGTTTCAACGACTACACCGGAAACCACGGTTCAACGCTGAACATGGTTCTGTTCACGCTGTCGCTGATGATCGGCACCGCCGGACTGCCGCACGTGATCATCCGGTTCTTCACCGTGCCCAAGGTGTCGGATGCGCGCAAATCCGCCGGCTGGGCGCTGGTGTTCATCGCCCTGCTGTACACGGTGGCGCCGGCGGTCGGCGCGATGGCGCGGCTCAATATCATCACGACGATTTACCCGCAGGGCACCGAGGCCCCAGCGGTGTCCTTTGATGAGCGCCCGGACTGGATGCTCAACTGGGAGAAAACCGGCCTGCTGAAGTTCGACGATCTGAACGGCGATGGCCGCATTCAGTACTACAACGCCGCCAACGTGGATTTCGCCGCCGAGGCCGAGGCGCGCGGCTGGAAGGGCAACGAGGTCACTACGTTCAATCAGGACATCCTGGTGCTGGCCAACCCGGAGATCGCGCAGCTGCCCGGCTGGGTGATCGGCCTGATCGCAGCCGGTGGTCTCGCCGCCGCGCTTTCCACCGCCGCCGGCCTGCTGCTGGCGATCTCGTCGGCGATCAGCCATGACCTGATCAAATCGACCTTCAAGCCGGATATCACCGAGAAGGGCGAGCTGCTGGCTGCGCGGGTGTCGATGGGCGTGGCCATCGCGGTGGCCACCGTGCTGGCGCTGGACCCCCCGGGCTTCGCCGCGCAAACGGTGGCGCTGGCGTTCGGGCTCGCCGCGTCCTCGCTGTTCCCGGCGATCATGATGGGCATCTTCTCGAAGAAGATGAACTCCACCGGCGCGATCGTCGGCATGCTGGTCGGCCTGGGCTCAACGGTGCTGTACATCTTCACCTACCTCGGCTGGTTCTTTATCCCCGGCACCAACCTGCTGGAGAACGTGCCGGCGAACTGGCTGTTCGGCATCGCCCCGGCGTCGTTCGGCGCGGTCGCCGCTGTGCTCAACTTCGCCGCGGCCTACGCGGTGCTGGCCATGACCAAAGCGGCGCCCGCACACATTCAGGAGCTGGTCGAAAGCATCCGCGTGCCGCGCGGCGCCGCCGGCGCCACCGCAGATCACTAAAGCCCGAACTGCAGGCGCCGCGTCAGTTACCAAAGCCTGCAGTGCAGGCGCAGCCTGTCGGCCCAGTGCCGACAGGCAGCGGCTCGTTCTGTTCTCGGTGCACGCTCTGCGAGATGCTGTCGGTGACGTGCTGTCAGCGGTGCGGGCTTTGCCTGCCGGCGCCGCCGCGGCTGAACCGTCTGCGCCGGCGCGTGCGTTTTTCAAAGCGTCCCAGGCCGCGACGTCTGCGTCGCGGTCGAAGCTTGGCTCGCCTGCGCGCGACCCTTAACTTTTGAGGAGCTGTCGATGCTGTTCGACCTGATCGCCGCTGTCGCCGCGGGCTTCTGCCTCGCGGGCCTGGCCTTGAGCCTGCGCTGGCTGGCGCGCGGCCGTGCGCCGCTGTGGATCGTGCCGGCCGCCGCCGGCCTCGGCATGCTCAGCTACGCGCTGTGGTCGGAGTATTCCTGGCTCGACCGCGCCGAAGGCAGCCTGCCGGACGGCGTGGTGGTGGCTTCCAGCAATCAGAGCAGCGCCTGGTATCGACCCTGGACGCTGGCCTGGCCGCAGGCCGACCGCCTGATCGCCGTCGATCGCCGCGCTGAGCGCAGAAACGAGGCGTTGCCGAGCCACGTGCTGAGCTCGGTGCTGCTGATGGGCCGCTGGCAGCCGACCCGGCAAATCGCGGTGATGTTCGACTGTGAGGGCTTGCGCCGCGCTGATCTTATCGATGGCGTGCGGTTCGACGAGCAGGGCCTGCCGCTGGGTGCGCAGTGGCGCAGCCTGGACGCCGATGACCCGGTGCTGCGCGCCGCCTGCGCGGGTTGAGCTGTCGCTCGCGGGTTCAGTCGCAGCCCGCAGGTTGAACCGTAGCTCGCAGGTTGAACTCGTGCGCGCGTCGCGCCGCTGGCGTGCTGATCAGCGTGCCGGCGACCTCAGCTGGCGCTTTCGCCCGCGTCCGGCGCAGCGCTCTGGCGCGCTCGCTCGGCCTCCGCGCGGGCGCGAATCCGCGCCAGCTCCTCCGGCCCGAGCAGGCTGCCCGGGTCCTGCGCGCGGCTTTCGATGCGCGCCTGCATCAGCACCAGGGTGGCCCAGACCATCGAGACCAGCGCAACCAGCAGGCAGAGCGCTCCCAAACCGACCGAATGGGTGCGGAACACCACGGCGAAACAGATCACGGACAGCCCGTACAGGGCCCAAGGCTTCAGCGGCATGGCAGGTCTCCATCGGTGCCGGCGCCCCGCAGGCCGGGGCGAATCGGCGGCCAGTTTAGTGGCTGCGAGGGCGCAGCGTGTTCCCGCCCATCGGCGCGCTGCCTGCGCCAAGCGCCGGCGGCGGCGCGAAAATTGGGGGAGGATGTCCTACGGCGGCGCTGTTTTACGTATCCCACTGACACCCCAAACGTCTTTGCCTGCTACCCGCTCGCGCAGAACACTCTCCGCTGCCGCGAGCCCATCACGAGGTCCTCCGCATGAAACTCGAACGCGCACGATGCCTGCTGCTCGCCCTGCTGGCCGCTCCACTCGCGGCCTTGGCTGGCCCCGGCTTCTGGACCGGCAGCGGTCCCGATGGCGGCCCGGTGTTCGATGTCCAGGTGCATCCGACCACCCCGGCGATTGTCTATGCCAGCACCCGTGGCGGACTGTTCCGCAGCGTTGACAGCGCGGCCAGCTGGCAGCGCATTGAAAACGGCCTGGGCGGCGGCAGCTCGTTTGCAAAGTTCGCGATCGATCGCGAAACGCCGTCGACGCTGTGGGTGGTGCTGTTCAGCTCGCGCGTGTTCCGCAGCATTGATGGCGGCGACAACTGGGCGGCCACCGGCTACAGCGCGCCGCCCGACGCATTCATCACCGACCTCGCAGACGCGGCAGGCGGCAGCGGCAGCCTGCTGCTCGGCCTGAGCGACGGCACGGTGCTGCGCAGCATCGACAACGGCGGCAGTTTCGCTGCGACCTCGCTGAGTCTGGCGCCTGATGTCCAGAGCATCCGCCTGTTCAGCAGCGCCAGCCGGCCCAACGAGGTGATCGCCGGAGTCGCCTATCAGTCGCCGTCCGTGCCTGCACCCGGCACCGGGCGCGCGCTGTATCGCAGCCCGGACAACGGCAGCAGCTGGACGCCGCTGTTTGATCTGGCGCCTAATACCAGTTTCGACGATGTGGACTACGCCGCGGGTCCGGGCGGGCGCCTGTATGCGGCGATCAACGGGCTACTGTATCGCAGCACCGACGACGGCGGCAGCTGGTTATCGACCGGGCTGCGTGCAAACAAAGTGGCTGCACACCCAAGCGTTGCCGACACACTGCTGATCGGCCTGTCCGACCGCCAGGGCAGCGGCAACCTGCGCCGCAGCACCGACGGTGGAATCAGCGCGGTCGATCTTGCCAGCGGGCTGTCGCCCAACCCGGGCTACGGCTCGACCGTGTCGGTCGCGCAGATCGTGCTGCACCCGAACTACCCGGCGGTGCCGAGAATCTACATCGCTGGCACCAGCAGCGGCCTGTACGCAAGCGACAACGACGGCGTGAGCTTTACGACGGCGCAGTCCGGGCTGTCGGCGGTCAACGTGCGGGCGCTGGCGGTGCTGCCGAACCCGGCCAATTCGGGGCCGACCAATCGACGCATCTTCGCCGGTCATGGCGACGCGTTTGACGTCGCGGTACCGCTGTTCAACAGCACCAATTCGGGCGCCGGCTGGGGCAGCGCCAGCAGCGGACTGCGCGCCCACCAGATCCGCGGCCTGGCGATTGACCTAACCACCGTCGGCAGCAGCGGAGTCAACCTGGCCTCAACCGTGATCTACGCCAGCGGCCGTTCCTCGTTTGATCCGGCGCTGCGCAACGCCGGCCTGTACAAAAGCAGCAACGGCGGCTCCAGCTGGAGTGTGATCGACGCCGGTCTGCCGACCAGCGGCTCGCCGCCCAGCGCGTTCCTGGGCACGGTCCGCCAGATCGCGCTGGATCCACGCTCCTGCAGCAGCCCGCCGGCCAGTGGCCCGTGCATCAGTGGTCCGCTGCAGACCGTGTTCGCGACCAGCAACGGTTTCCAACAGAGCGTCATCGGCGGTGACGGCGTCAGGCGACCGACCTTCAGCCACCGGATCATCAAATCGACCAATGCCGGCGGCGTGTGGGCAGCTGCCGACGCCGGTTTGCCGGCAGCACAGCTTGGGCCGGTGCAGGGCACTTCGCCGAATGAGTTCCAGCCGCTGCGCGCGCAGGCGGTGCCGGTGCCGCTGGTGCTGAACCCGCAGAACCCGCAGATCGCCTATGTGGGCACCTTTCTGGGAACCTCAGAGGACCTGACGCTAACCCCGCCGAGCATCGCCAGCGGCGTGTTCAAGACGGTCGATGGCGGCGTCAGCTGGGCGCAGGTGAGCAGCGGTTTGCCGCGCTATCCCGGCAGCGCCGACACCGCCTTCGACGTGCTGGCGCTGGCGATCCACCCGACCCTGCCCGACACCCTGTGGGCGACCGCGGTGAACATAAGAGACTTCAACAACCCGCGGCAGGGCTTCATTTACAAGACCACCGACGGCGGCGCCAGCTGGAGCAATTCCTCGACCGGCATCAGCACCGACGTCGACCTGCGCGTGCTGATCGTCGATGCAGGCAACCCTAACGTACTGTACGCGGCCGGCGCTGGCTCCCAGGCCAACCCCGGCTCGGTGTTCAGGAGCGAGAACGGCGGCGCCAACTGGCGCTCGATCAGCATCGGTTTGCCGGCCGATTCGGCCTTGGCGCTGCACATCGATCCGTTCAACCCCACGGTCATTTACGCCGGCACCAATGCGGCGGTCTGGCAGCTGGAGCAGGTGCCCGATGCCGACGGTGACGGCGCGCCGGACCAGCTGGAGTCGAACGCGCCCAACAACGGCGACGGCAACGGCGACAACACCGCCGATGCGCTGCAGGGCCAGGTCGGCTCGGCCATTTCGCTGCTGAACAACCGCGAAGGCGGGCCGGCAATCCTGGTTGCGGGTTCGTTCACAGCCAGCGTAGTCAGCGGCGTCGGCGCGGGCTGCCAGCGTCTGAATGACGTGCAGGGCGTGATCGCTGCGCGCAACGGCCGCGACTTCTTGCCCGGCGGCGAGGGCTTCGGCCGCTTTTACGCCTACCCGCAGGATCTCGTTCGCTTCGAGCTGCGCGAGTGCAGCGAGGCCACGGTTGAGCTGCGCTTCCACGCGCCGGGCGTAAATTTCGCCGCGCCGGGCTACAGCCTGCGTTTCTACGGGCCGTCAACGCCCGGCGTCGACAACAGCATCGGCTGGCATGACGCCAGCAGCCTCGCCACCCGAGTGGATGCCCGCACCTGGCGACTGCAGCTGCGCGCCAACCAGTTCGGCAGCTATCGCCCGGCCGACAACGCGATCCTGTTCGTCGGCGGCCCGGCGTTCTTCAACACCGCCCTGTTTGCCAACGGCTTCGAGCCGTCCAACTGATGTCGCGTCCGCCCGCTGGGCTCCGTATGAAACGGCCTACGACCAACGGGGATCGACGATGAACAAGAAAGTGCTGGGCGGCTGCCTGGGCGTCGCGCTGCTGGTGCTGCTGATCTCGGGCGGCGTGCTGTTCTGGTTTGTGCTGGCGCCGGCCTGGAAGGCCGGCAGCGCGCTGGTGGACAGCGCTCAGCAGTGGCAGCAGGTGGCTCAGCTGGAGCAGCAGGTGAGCAACCGCAGCCCGTTTGCCGGGGCCAGCGATGGCCGTCTGCAGGCGCCTCAGGTACAGCGCTTCATCGCAGTGCAGCAGGCGATTGCCGACGGCCTCGGCGATCGCTGGACCCAGCTCGACGAAAAGTACCGCGCGCTCAAGAGCCAGCAGCAAAGCGATGGCCGCGAGCCCGGCATGCAGGATCTGCTGGTCGCCTACTCTGATCTTTCGGCGCTGGTGCTGGAGGCCAAGCAGGCTCAGGTGCAGGCGCTCAACGCCCAGGCGATGTCGCTGGAGGAGTACCGCTGGGTCCGCGCCCAGGCCTTCCCTGCACTCGGCTTTGCGCTCAGCGACGGAACGCCCGAAGCCCTGTCAGGCAGCGTGGTGGCCGCCAACGCCGAGCTGCTGCGGCCGCATCGCGAGCTGCTGGGACGCACCGCAGCAACGGCCTGGCTGGGGTTCTAGGCGGGCTGCCGCGGGTCTGGACGCGCGTTCCGCGTGCAGACCCGGCGCGCGCTACGGATCAAGGCTTGGGCAGGCGCGAGACGAGACCTGGGATCGCGCGAGACCTGTGTTCGGGCAAGACCCACGTCCGCGCAAGACCTGTGACCGCGAGAGGCCTGTGTCCGGGTGAGTCGAATTTCCGCGCGAGACGTGAGCTGCGCGGTCGTCATGCGATTGAAATGAGGCCGGGCCACGTTGACGCGCGGCGCGTCATCGTTCTCCTCTTGATCAACTGCCGATCTCGTCGGCGCTGGCGCTGGCGTAGACCCTCTGCCGCTCTGGCGCGGGGCTTCCGCCGGCCCTGCTAAGCTCCTGCAGCCATGAACTCACTCGGCAATCCACTGCTGCATCGACAACGCCCGGCCGCGCTGCGGCGCGGGCTGTGCCTGCTGCTGACGCTGGCGATGGCGCTAGCGCCGCTGGTGCAGTCCGCGGCTGCCGTGCACGGTTTGGCCCACGGCGAGCAGAGCCACTTTGCGCTCGCCCATGCCCACAGCGAGGCGCACAGCCTGCGCAGCGGGCCTGGGCATGGACACCAGCACGAGCACGATCACGAGCACGGCCACGAGGCAGGCGCAGCGGATCTCCTGCACGCGCTGGCCCACGCGGCCCACGCCGGCGCACAGAGCGGGCTTCCCGCCGATGCATGGCCCAGCCGCTGGACCTTTGCCCGCCTTGTCCTGGCGCTTGCAGAGGCGCCCGTGCGCGGCGGTATCGAATCGCGCGACGGCCCGTTCCGCCCTCCGATTTCAGCCTGATCAGCCTGTGCCGGCCGCGCGCCGGCGATTTGATCTCGCACTGAACTCACGGAGTTTCCCCCATGCGTATTCGAACGGCGACCGCAGTCGCCCTGTGGGCGTGCCTGTGCGCGCTGCCTCGCCCGCTGCCCGCGGCGGCAGCGCAAGACGCGCTGCCGATGAACCTCGGCGCGCCGGCACCGCTGCCTGATTCGCCGCCCGGCCTCAGCCTGCAGCAGGCGATCGAACGGGTTGTTGAGCACCATCCTGATCTGCGCCTGTACGTCGGCGAAGCCGCCGAGCGCAGCGCCGAGCTTGACGCTGCTGCGCAGGCTCCCGCCTGGCGGCTGCAGGCCGAAGCCGAGAACCTGCTGGGCACCGGCAGCGTGTCGGGCGTACGGAGTGCGGAGCTCAGCCTCGGCCTGAGCCGGGTGCTGGAGCGCGGCGGCAAGCGCGACGCGCGGCGCGCACTGGCGGCGCTGCGGCTGGATGCACTCGGGCCGATCGCGGCCGCGCGGCGGCTGGATCTCTTGAGCGACGTGGCGCGTCGGCATCTCGACCTGCTGCGGGCGCAGGCCAGCGCCGACATCCAGGCCGCCGAACTGCAGCAGCGGCAGCGTGCGGCCGCTGCGGCCGGCCGTCGCGCCCGCGCCGGCGCTGCGCCTCAAGCGGTGCTGCTCGCCGCCGAAGCCCAGGCCGCGCGCGCGCAGATCGAGCTTGCTCAGACCCAGCGATCGCTGTCGGCGCAGGGCCGCCGGCTGGCCCTGCTGTGGGGCGAGGACCCGCTTGCCGCACCGCCCGATACGCCGCTGCGCGCCGCCGGCGATCTGTTCGCGCTGCCGGCGCTGGTCGAACTGGCCACGCTCCGCGAACTCCTGGAAAACACGCCTGAACTTGAACAGTTCGCCGATCGCCGACGGCTGGCCGAGGCGCGGCTGCGCCTGGCCGACACCGAGGCCCGGCCCGACTTTGAGTTCAGCGTCGGAATGCGCCGGCTGCAGGCCGAACACGACACCGGTCTGATGCTGGGTTTCAGCCTGCCGCTGGGCAGCCGCAGCCGCGCCGAACCCGGCCTGCGCGCCGCGCAGGCGGCGCTGTCCGGGGTGGAGGTCGCGAGCGAGTCGGGGCGTCTGCAGCTGCAGTCGACCCTGCTTGAGCTGCACGCCGGCTACACCGAAAACCGCCAGCGCGTGCGCGACTACCGGCGCGAGCTGCTGCCGCGGCTGCAGCGCGCGGAGGCCGCCGCCGAGTCCGCCTATCGCGCGGGTGCGCTCGACGCGTTGAGCTGGTCGCAGCTGCAGGCCGAGACCACCGCCACCCGCCACGAAATGCTGCAGGCCGCCTACGCCGCCCAGCTTGCCCTGATCGGACTGCAGCGGCTGACCGCCGAGCCCTTGCTCGCCGCCGCTGCCCAACCGGAGTCCACGCCATGAACCTGCGCAGCCTGCTGCACGCCAGCCTGAGCGGCATCCTGTTGCTGAGCCTGAGCGCCTGTGCGCCCGAGACCGACCATGCGCACGAAGATGCGCACGGGCACGGCGAAAACGTCGATGCCCACGACGAAGGGGAAGCCCGCGGTCCGAACGGCGGGCGCCTGCTCAGCGAGGGCGACTACGCCGTCGAGCTGAAGATTCTCGAAGCCGGGGAGCCGCCGCGCTATGCCGCCTGGCTGTACCACAAGGGCCACGTTCTGGCGCCCGGCCAGGCTCAGCTGCGCGTGCGCCTGAGCCGGCTCGGCGGGCGCGTCGACGAGCACGTGTTCCGGGTCGAGGACGAGCAGCTGCGCGGCGATCGGATCGTCGATGAGCCGCATTCGTTCGGCGTGGAGGTCGAAGCCTTGATCGGCGAGCAGCGCCTCGACTGGGCCTACGACAGCTTCGAGGGACGCACCCGGATTACCGCCGCGATGGCTGCGGCCTCCGGCATCGAGGTCGCGGCGGTCGGGGCCGGCGTGATCCGCGACGAGCACGAGGTGCAGGGCCTGTTGACCCCGATCGAAGGCCGTCAGGCGAGGGTGGTGGCGCGCTTTCCCGGCCCGGTGCGCGCGCTCAACGCGGGCGTCGGCGATCGCGTTCGCGCCGGCCAGGTGCTGGCGGTGGTGGAAAGCAATATCAGCCTGTCCGACTACGCGATCACCGCACCTTTCGCCGGCACCGTGCTGGCGCGCAGCGCCGCGGTCGGCGAGATGGCCGGCGACTCGCCGCTGTTCGAGATCGCCGATTTGAGCGCGCTGTGGGTCGACCTGCATCTGTTCGGCAGCGACGCCGGCCACATCGAAGCCGGGGCGCCGGTCGAGATCACTCGCCTGAGCGACGGCCAGGTCGCCAGCACCCAGCTGGAGCGCGTGCTGCCGGCCACCGCAACCGCCAGCCAGAGCACCATCGGCCGCGCGGTGCTGGCCAACCCCGACGGGCTGTGGCGGCCTGGCGCCGCGGTGCGCGCACGGATCACCGTGGCGCTCGATGAAGTGCCGCTGCGGGTGCCGCTGTCGGCGCTGCAGCGCTTCCGCGATTTCGACGTGGTGTTCATCCGCATCGGCGAGGACTACGAGATCCGCCCGCTTGAGCTCGGTCGTCGCGATGCCAGCCACGTCGAGGTGCTGGCCGGCGTCGAGGCCGGCGACCAGATCGTGGTGGAACAGAGCTATCTGGTGAGGGCCGACATCGAGAAAGCGGGGGCCTCGCATGACCACTGAGAACGCGCCTCCTGCACCGCAAAGCGGACTGCTTGAGCGCCTCGTCGGCTTCGCCATCGCGCAGCGCTGGCTGATGCTGGCGCTGGTCGCGGGCGTAGCCGCGCTCGGCGTCTGGAGCTACCGCCAGCTGCCGATCGATGCGGTGCCGGACATCACCAACGTGCAGGTGCAGATCAACACCGCGGCGCCGGGCTATTCGCCGCTGGAATCCGAGCAGCAGATCACCTATCCGATCGAAACCGCCCTGGCCGGTGTCGCCGGCCTCCACTCGACCCGCTCGATCTCGCGCTACGGCCTGTCGCAGGTGACCGCCGTGTTCGATGACGGCACCGACCTCTACTTCGCCCGCCAGCAGGTGACCGAACGCCTGCAGCAGCTGGGCGGGCAGCTGCCGGACGGCCTGCGCCCGGAGCTCGGCCCGGTCGCCACCGGCTTGGGTGAGATCTTCATGTACACGGTCGAGGCCGAGCCCGACGCGCGCCGCGCCGACGGTGAAGCCTGGACCGCAACCGACCTGCGCGGCCTGCAGGACTGGGTGGTGCGGCCGCAGCTGCGGCAGGTGCGCGGGGTCACCGAGGTCAACACGATCGGTGGCTTCGACCGGCTGATCCAGATCAGCCCGGACCCGGCCCGGCTCAACGCCTACGGCTTCACCCTGCCGCAGCTGGTCGAGACGATTGCGCGCAACAACCGCAACGTCGGCGCCGGCTACATCGAGCGCTTCGGCCAGCAGACGCTGGTGCGGGTGCCCGGCCAGGCCGCCGATATCGAGGCGATCGCCGACATCGTGCTCGACCGCCGCGACGGCGTGCCGATTCGCGTGCGCGATATCGCCGAGGTGGGCGAAGGCGCCGAGCTGCGCACCGGCGCGGCCAGCGAGAACGGCCGCGAGGTGGTGCTTGGCACGGTGTTCATGCGGGTCGGCGAGAACAGCCGCGAAGTCGCACAGCGCGTCTCCGCGCAGCTCGAACAGGTGCAGACCAGCCTGCCGGCGGGGGTGATCGCGCGCGCCGTGTATGACCGCACCGAACTGGTCGAGCGCACCATCGATACGGTCAGCCGCAACCTGGTCGAAGGCGCGCTGCTGGTGATCGCGGTGCTGCTGCTGATGCTTGGCAATATCCGCGCGGCGCTGATCACCGCGATGGTGATACCGCTGGCGATGCTGATGACCTTGAGCGGCATGCGCGTAGGCGGCGTGTCGGCCAATCTGATGAGCCTGGGCGCGCTTGATTTCGGGCTGATCGTCGACGGCGCGGTGATCATCATCGAGAACTGCCTGCGCCGCTTTGGCCAGGCGCAGGCGCGGCTGGGCCGAGTGCTGAACCGCGCCGAGCGCTTTGCGCTGACCGCCAGCGCGACCGCCGAGGTGATTCGCCCCAGTTTGTTCGGGCTCGGCATCATCACCGCGGTCTACCTGCCGATCTTCGCGCTCAGCGGGGTCGAGGGGCGGATGTTCCACCCCATGGCGATCACCGTGGTGCTGGCGCTGTCGGCGGCGATGCTGCTGTCGCTGACCTTCGTGCCGGCGGCGATCGCGGTGTTCATGGGTGGGCGGGTCCCCGAGCACGACAGCCGCCTGCTGCAGCGGCTGGGCCGGGCCTATGCGCCGACCCTGCGCTTCGCGCTTCGCGCGCGCCTGCCGCTGGTGGCCGGCGCGCTGGCGCTGGTGCTGGTTGCGGGGTTTGCGGCGACGCGGCTGGGCAGTGAGTTCATCCCCAGCCTCGATGAAGGCGATATCGCCCTGCACGCCATGCGCATTCCCGGCACCGGCATTGCGCAGTCGCTGGCGATGCAGGCGGTGCTGGAAAAGGAGCTAATCAAGGTCGCCGAAGTCGAGCGCGTGGTGTCGAAACTCGGCACCGCCGAAGTGGCCAACGACCCGATGCCGCCCTCGGTCGCCGACACCTTTGTGCTGCTGCACGATCGCGCCAACTGGCCGGACCCGCGCAAACCGCGGCTGCAGCTGGTGGCCGAGCTGCAGGCGATTGCCGAGCAGGTGCCGGGCAGCAACTACGAGTTCACCCAGCCGATCCAGATGCGCATGAACGAGCTGATCTCCGGCGTCCGCGCGGACCTCGCGATCAAGCTGCATGGGGACGATCTCGATGCGCTGCGCGAAAGCGCCGATTCCATCGCTGAGTTGGTGCGCGGCATCGACGGCGCGGCCGATGTCGCGGTCGAGCAGACCACCGGCCTGCCGATGCTCAACATCCTGCCCGACCGCGACGCGCTGGCGCGCTACGGCATGAACCCGTCCGCGCTGCAGGACACGGTGGGGATCGCGATCGGCGGCGGTTTCGCCGGCCAGCTGTTCGAGGGCGACCGCCGCATCGACCTGGTGGTGCGCTTGGCCGAGCCGCTGCGGTCGGACCCCGCAGCGCTGGCGGATCTGCCGATTCCGCGCGGCGACGCAGCGGGCTCGGATGACGGCGGCGGGTCGGCCCTCCGCGCGGATGAGTCCGGTCGCGCTGCCGACTGGCGCATCGGCCTGCCGCACTTCGTGCCGCTGCGCGAGATCGCGCGGATCGAGCAGGTGCTGGGGCCGAACCAGATCAACCGCGACAACGGCAAGCGGCGGGTGGTGGTCACCGTCAACGTGCGCGGCCGCGACCTCGGCAGCTTCGTGCAGGAGGTGCAGTCGAAGGTGGCGGCCGAAGTCACCCTGCCGGCCGGCAGCTGGCTGCGCTACGGCGGCAGCTTCGAGCAGCTGATATCGGCCAGCGAGCGTTTGTGGGTGGTGGTACCGCTGACCCTGCTGCTGATCCTGGGCCTGCTGCTGATGGCGTTCGGCTCCGGCCGCGACGCGCTGGTGGTGTTCAGCGGCGTGCCGCTGGCGCTCACCGGCGGCGTCGCCGCGCTGTTCCTGCGCGACCTGCCGTTCTCGATCTCGGCGGGCGTGGGTTTCATCGCGCTGTCCGGTATCGCGGTGCTTAACGGTCTGGTGATGATCAGCTTCATCCGCCAGCTGCGCGCCGGCGGCCTGCGGCTGGAGCCGGCGATCATCAGCGGCGCGCTGGGGCGGCTGCGGCCGGTGCTGATGACCGCGCTGGTGGCCGCACTGGGCTTCGTGCCGATGGCCTTCAACGTCGGCGCCGGCGCCGAGGTGCAGCGGCCGCTGGCGACCGTGGTGATCGGCGGCATCGTTTCCTCGACCCTGCTGACCCTGCTGGTGCTGCCGGCGCTGTACCGGCTGCTGCACCGGGAGCCGGCGGCGTCTTTGCAGGGCAGCGCGCGCTGAAACGGGCACGTAGAACCCGTGTCGGCTCGGCGCGGTTTGGTCCGGTCCGGTCCGGCGTGCCGCGGCGTGCTTCCGCGCCGCTGTGCTTGGCTCGACGCGGCTCCGCTTGACGGGTCGCGCGCGCCGGGTCGCGGTTGGCGCCGCGCTGCGTCAGTCCGTGCTGGCAGGCGCCGCGATGCGCAGTCGCAGCAGCTTGGCGTTGTCGCCGTCGGTCAGCAGCAGCACGCGGCCGTCGGCGGTTACGTGCACGTCGCGCAGGCGCTGGCCGAGGTCCTTCAGCAGCACTTCTTCGTCGAAGCCGCCGTCGCTGCGCGCGCTCAGGCGATGCAGTGCGCGGCCTGCAAGTGCGGTCACCAGCAGGCTGTTCTGCCAGTTCGCAAATTCAGCGCCGCGATAGATCGCCAGCGCCGAGGGTGCGATCGACGGCGTCCAGCCGTACTCGGCGTCGCGCATGCCGGGGTAGGTCTCAAACGGAGTGACCTGGGCGCCGCTGTAGTCCAGCCCGCGCGTGGCCACCGGCCAGCCGTAGTTGACGCCGGGCTCGATGCGGTTGAGCTCGTCGCCGCCGCGTGGGCCGTGCTCGTGCTGCCACAGCGTGCCGCTGTCGGCATCGAACGCGATCCCCTGCACGTTGCGGTGGCCGTAGCTGTAGATCTCTGGCCGCGCGTCGCTGCGTCCGACAAAGGGGTTGTCGTTGGGCACGCTGCCATCCGCACGCACGCGCACCAGCTTGCCGAGGTGGCTGGACAGATCCTGCGCCGCCTCGCGGTAGGTGAAGCCGTCGCCCAGGGACAGCACCAGGCTGCCGTCGCCGAGCTGGGCGACGCGCCCGCCGAAATGCGCCGAGGTGTCTTTCAGCGGCTGCGCGACGAAGATCGGCTCAAGCTCGACCAGGGCGTCGCCCGCAAGCCGCGCCCGCGCCAGCACGGTGCCGTTGGCCGCAGCCGTGCCCGCGGAGTAGCTCAGGTACATCACCGCGCTGTTCGCGAAGTCGCGGTCGGGCAGCACCTCCAGCAGGCCGCCTTGGCCGGCGTGATACACCGCCGGCAACCCGCTGATGTCGGCGCCGGTGAGCGCGCCATCGCGCCACACCCGCAGCCGCCCCGCACGCTCGCTGATCAGCAGCCGGCCGTCCGGCAGCTCGGCGATTGAAGACGGCTGCGCCAGCCCCTCGGCAAGCGTGTCGACCCGCAGCTCGGCGGCGAGGGCCGGGCCCGCAAAAGCCGTCAGCAGCAGGGCAATACGTGGGTGAAAAACTGCAGACATGGGGTCGGAATCCGGGCGTGGTGAGTGCTGCAGCATAGTCGCTGACGCGCGACACCTGACCCGCTCCGCCGTGCCCTGCGTGGTCTGGCGCTGCGCTCAGGCGACCCGTCCGGCCAGCTTGGCCTGCGCCAATGCGAGGCCAAGCACGCGCCACTGCAGCAACGGCAAGATTTTCGCCGCGCGCTCGCCGCGAACTCGCCGCGACCTGAGCCCTGCGTGTGGATGGAGTTCGACAGAACGCCGAGCGCCGCGACGCGAGCATCGCGACGCTCGGCAGCTGTGCTCAGGGCGCTTCGAAGCCGTTGGCAAACAGCGACGGGTAGGCGTCGAGCAGGTTTTCCAGCGCACTGGCGCAGTCGAGCCGCGGGTAGTTGACCGCGTAGCCGGGCCGCGCCACGCGGGTGGGCGAGGCCTCAAGCGCCTGCTCGATCGCGGCCGGGGTGGCCGCCGGCACGGCCTCCTGCAGCAGGGCGATGCAGCCGGCGACCATCGGCGCCGCCATCGAGGTTCCCTGGAAGCTCGAGGTGGCGCCGGAGCTGCCGAAGCCCGCCGAGGTGATCAGCGCGCCGGGTGCGGTGAGGTCGGTGGTGGTGCTCAGGTTGGAAAAGCAGGCCATCTGGTCAGGCACGGTGTTGGTGGCGGTGCAGACGCTGCCGAAACCGATGTTCGCGAAGGCCGCGTCATAGACCGCACCGACGCTGAGCGAAGCCGAGCTGCAGGCCGGCAGCTGCATTTCGCCGGAGATGCCGTTGTTGCCGCTGGAGACGGTGGTCAGGGTGCCCTGCGCGCGCAGCGCCGCGATGCTGCTTGCAAAGCCCTCGCGCAGCGGTGAGCCGGTATCGCAGTCGCCGATGAAGCGCGCTGACGTGCCCAGGCTGGCGTTGATCACGGTTGCATCAGGATGGTTTGCGCGCACCCACTCGTAGGCCCGCAGGATCTCCGAGGTAAAAAAGAAACTGTTGGTGCTGGTGAGCACCTTGACCGCGACGATGTCGCCGCGGGTCGCCACGCCCGCGGGCACGGATGCGCCGCCACTGATGGCGGCGCCTACCGCGATGCCGCCGACATTGGTGCCGTGGCCGTGGTCATCGGCGGCGGCGCCCGTACCCAACTGCGTGGCGAGGCCGTTCGGGCAGCAGCCTGCGCTGCCGTCGTTCACCGTTGCGCAGAAGCAGGCCTGATCGATGATGCGGCTGCCGAAGCTGATGTGGTCGAGGCGCAGGCCGCTGTCCATGATCACGACTTTCTGGCCGAGGCCGGTCAGCCCGGCCAGCTGCACGGTGCTGACCTGGGCCAGCGGGCGCGCTTCCTCCATATGGCCTTCGCCGCCGGCGTCGAGCTCGATCCGCAGCCGCTGGCCGCTGCGCTCAAGCGCGTCCAGCAGGTCGGCGTCGATCACTGCCGCCACGATCGGAATGTTCTTGAAGCGCTGCTGTACGCGCGCATCGAGCCCCGCCACGCTGCGCAGCGCTGCGTCCAGCTGCGCTTGAGCATCGGCACTGCGGCTGGCGCCTGCCTCAAGGCCGATCACCACGCGCAGCTCGCCGCCGGCGGCCAGCGCGTCGCGAACCTCGTCCTGCACCGTCACAGAGCCGGCCAGCGCGGCGGCGGGGGCAAGGCCGAGCGCTGCCGCGAGGGCGAGGCCGGGCAGCAGCGATGCAGCGATGAAATTCATTGAGTTGGCGAGCAAGCGCATGGGAATCCGAAAGCGGTCTGGGCCGGTGAGTATGAGGCTCGTCGGCAGTGATCCCTGCGCCGTCGATCTTAGAAAAACGGCCTTGCTGGCGCCGCGACGCAATTGTCTACAGAGTTGAGCCTCACGACTCTGCAGCGCGGAACCGACCCCTATGAGCACGCCCTTGCTGCGCCCGGCCCAGGTCTCGGATGCCTCCGCATTACTGGACATTTATCGCCCCTACGTCGAGGCCCCGGGCTACTGCTTCGAGCTTGAGTGCCCAAGCGCGGTCGAGTTTGCCGCGCGCATCGAGCGGGCGCAGGCGCACTGGGAGTGGCGGGTCGCCGAGCAGCACGGCCAAGTCGTTGGCTACGCCTACGCCGGGCTGCATCGGCAGCGGGCCGCCTATCGGTACAGCTGTGAAGTGTCGGCCTATGTTTCGCCCGAAGCGGCGCGCAGCGGCATTGGCAGCGCGCTTTATGTGGACCTGCTGGCGCGGCTCACGGCGCGCGGCTATTTCAACGCGCTGGCGGTGATCGTGCTGCCCAACCCGGCCAGCGAGGCGTTTCATCGTTGCCACGGCTTCGCGCCCGTGGCTGTGTTTCAGCAGGCCGGCTACACGCACGGCCGCTGGTGGGACGTTGCCTGGATGCACCGGCGACTGCGCGACGGCGATCCGCTCGACGCCGGAGAGGCCGCAGCCTGAAGCTGAGTCTCAGCGCCTGCGACGCGTCGCGCCCAGCCTGTGCAGCCGCCCACCGGAATACTCGCCATGCGTGTCCGACCGCGTTCCAGCCTGTGCCTGGGCTTCGCCCTGCTGCTGTTGCTGCTCAGCCCCGAAGCACCCGCCGACAGCTCGTTCCGCTGCGGCTATTCGGTGATCACCCTCGGCGCCCCGCTGAGCAAACTGATCGACGCCTGCGGCGAGCCGCTGCGCATCGTGCGCCTGGAGAACGAATACGGCGCTGCGGTGGGCCAGCGCTGGGAATACCGGCGCGAGCGCAGCTACGTACTTTTCACCGTTTCCGGCGGGCGGGTGGTGGCGATCCGCAGGCTGTCCTTCTAGCCCGAGTCCGCGCCAGCGCCAGCGGCAGGCCAGAGGCAGCGCCAGCGCCAGCGCCAGCGCTATAGCCAGGCCGGAGGCAGGCCGAAGAAAGGCAAACCGTCGCCCTCGCGGCCCGGCCGGCAGCTGCGGCTGAGCCGCAACGTCGGCGAAGTCCGAGCGGCGGGGCCGGTTTGGCGTGGTCCGATCGGCCTGATTCGATCGGCCTAGATCGATCGGCCTCGATCGAATCGGCCTCAACCGCATCGAAGCGGCCGCTGTCGCGCGCGCCGTGCGCGCCCGCGGCCCTGCGCCGGCGCGGTCTGTGGCGTCCGCGCGCATACTGCCGCGGCCCTCACTCCTGAAGAAATTTCGCCTATGGATCTGCTGCCGCTGTTGGCCGGCCTTGGCCTGTTCATGCTCGGCATGAAGCAGCTGGAAGAAGCGGTCAGTGCGCTGGCCGGGGTCAGCTTTCGGCGCTTCGTCCGCGATCACGCCAACACGCCCCTGCGCGGCATCGCCGTCGGCACCGTCAGCACCGCGGTGCTGCAGAGCAGCTCGCTGGTAGCGCTGCTGGTACTGGCCTTTGTGGGCGCCGGCATCCTGCCGCTGACCGGCGCGATCGGCGTCCTCTTGGGCGCCAACCTCGGCACCACCGTCACCGGCTGGCTGGTTGCTACCCTCGGCTTCAAGCTGAACCTCTCGGGCCTGGCGCTGGGCCTGCTCGGCGCCGGCGGCATCGGCAGCGCGCTGCTGCCGCGCGACGGCCGCGTGCGTCAGGCGGCGCTGTTCGTGGTGGGCCTGGGTCTACTGCTGTTCGGGCTGGATCTGATGAAAACCGGCGTCGAAGAGTTCGCCCGGCGCTTCGATGTCAGCCCATTTGTCGGCCTCTCGACGATTGAGCTCGCCCTGCTCGGCGTCGGCGTCACCGCCGTCATTCAGTCCAGTTCGGCGGCCATGATGATCGCCCTCTCTGCGCTGCACGGCGGCGTGCTCGGGCTGGAGGCGGCGGCTGCGTTCGCTATCGGCACCGGCGTCGGCACCACCGTCACTGCGGTGATCGGCGCGGTCGGCGGCAGCCCCGACAAAAAGCGCGTGGCCTTGGCGCACGTCGGTTTCAACCTGATGAAGGCGGGCCTCGCCCTGCTGCTGATGCACCCGTTGCTGGCGCTGCTGGCACAGCTGCCAGTATTGGCCGATCCCCTGCTGCGCCTGGTCGCGTTCCACAGCAGCTTTAACGTGATCGGCATCCTGGTGGCGCTGCCTTTGATCGGCGTCGTTTCGCGCTGGCTCGGCCGACGTTTCCGCGGCCCCAGCCAGCTGGTCAACCGCTACCTGCACCGCACCGGCCGCGAAGTGCCTGAGGCCGCCGTCGAAGCGGTCGACAAGGAAGTCCAGCGCGCGCTGTGCATGGCGATCGGCCTGAACCGCTATGCGCTACGCGTGGACCCCGGCGAGCGCAGCCCGTGGATCGAGGCCGACGCCAGCGAGCCCGCTGGCAACTACAGCCAGCGCTACGAGCGGCTGAAGCGGCTTGAGGGCGAACTGGCCACGTTCGTGCTGCAGCTGCAGACCGGCACGCTGCCGCCCGCGCTCGGCCGTCGCCTTGCCGCGCAGCTTGATGCGATGCGTCTTGCGGTGACCTCGGCGAAGTCGATCAAGGATGTCCACCAGAATCTGCTCGACCTGCGGATGGCCCTGCGCGACAGCACCGACCGCTGGGCCGACCGCTTCGAGGCGCAGAGCCAGCAGTTCTACCAGCGCATCGATGCGCTGCCGCCCGGGCTTTCTGCCGATACGCTCGTCCAGCAGCTGTCGCAGCTGCGCAACGACATCCGCATCGTGCGCGACCAGGTGCTGGCCGACCTCTACCGCGCCGCCGGCCAGCGCCATCTCGACGAGCTCGAACTCTCGACCCTGTTCAACGTCAACCGCGAGCTGCACTCCTCGGCCAAGGCCCTGCTGCGCGCGCTCAACGCCCACCTGCTTGAGCCCGATACGCTGACGGTGGTGGAGGCGGTGGGCGGCTGAGGGGTTCATAAGGTCGCTGCAGCATCCGCCCGGGCGCTGATGCGGTTGATTGCTTAAGTCGCGCCACGCCGGGCTTGGCGCAACAGGCATGACGCGTCTCAGATTAGTGATCGCGCAGTGGCTAAGGCGCCCGCGTGAGGCCACACAGCGTCCGCACTTGCAAGACTGACTCCAGCGAAACACGATCCCCGCCTGAATCACTTTGCCGATGCAGCCCGATGACCAACGCCAAGACCCTTAGCGAAGACGACATCAGCGTGAAATTTGTTACCCCGGGTCTGCATCACGCCGGCGGGGATGAAAAAACGCAGATTCGTCGACAGGTGTTTTTCAGCCGCGACAGGATCATCGTCCGCGGCAAACTGGTGGCCCACGGCAAAGCCAAACTTGATCTCGAAGCCCTGCTGCATGAGGCTCTGGACTCCGACACCATCGAACATAAGGCGGCCTGAGCATGCCCCTCCAGCACAGCCTGTGGACCGTTTCCACCCAGCCGACCGAAGTGGCCTCCGGGCGCTTGCCCTCGGAGCAGATGCTGGAGGAAATGATCGTTGCCCAGCCGCGCATTCTGTCCAGCGAGTGGATGCTGATTGGCCGTCAGGTGGACACCGGCCAGGGCGGGCGCATCGATCTACTGGCGATCGCGCCTGACGGCACGCTGGTGGTGGTGGAGCTCAAGCGTGATCGCACCCCGCGTGAGGTGGTGGCGCAGGCGCTGGACTATGCGGCGTGGGTGGAGGGCCTGGGCGGGGAGGACATCGCCGGCATGTACGCGCGGTTCCGGCCCGGGCGCAGCTTGGCAGCGGACTTCGCCCAGCGCTTTAACCAGCCGCTGAACGGGGATAGTTTGAACGACTCGCACCAGGTGGTGATCGTGGCGGCCACGCTGGACGCCGCGAGCGAGCGCATCGTGGCTTATTTGAACAGCCGCGGCGTGGCGATCAATGTGCTGTTCTTCCAAGTGTTTGAACAGGCCGGCCAGCAGCTGCTGAGCCGAGCGTGGCTGATGGATCCGGCTGAGGTGCAGGTGCAGTCCGCGGGCGTCAGCGCTCACGGCGAGAAAGAACCGTGGAACGGTGAGTTTTACGTCAGCTTTGGCGCCGACCAGACCCGGCGCTGGGATGAGGCAGTCGAGCACGGATTCATCTCCGGCGGCGGCGGCACCTGGTACAGCAACACGCTGCGCATGCTGGAAGCGGGGAGTCGGATTTGGGCCAAGATTCCGGGCAAGGGCTTTGTCGGCGTGGGCCGCGTCATTGGACCGCGCGTGGCGGCCAAGGAGTTCAGTATCGACGGCCGGCCGGCGCTCGACGTCCTGCAGGGCGGCTACCACCGCCAGTTCGTGGATGACCCCGAGCGCGCCGAGTACTTCGTGCCGGTGGAGTGGCTGGTAACCGTGCCCGAGGCGCAGGCGGTGCAGGAGGTCGGCATGTTCGGCAACCAGAACACGGTGTGCAGACCGCGCACGCCGGTCTGGCGCACGACGGTGGAACAGCTGAAGCAGCACTTCAATCTGATGTGAACCAGGCTTGATCGCCCTCCGCTGCAAAGGCGGCGTCTCAAAGCACTCTGCTACGATCAAGCGAGCGTCGCGATTCCGCCAACTCAAGATTTGCTGACTTTGGCTCAGGCCTCAAACGGAACAGGGGCACGCACCCATTAAAATCATCCTGCATCGACCCGACCAGCCCAGTGATCTCACCGAGGATTACCATTCGGCGTTCGCCGAAGCCACCGAGCTCTATGTCGTCTCGGCCTACCTCACCGAATGGAACGCCGATCTAAAGTTGAACCCGGCCTGCTCGCGCTTCCGGCTGATCGTCGGAAAGGACTTCGGCATCACCCGCAAGGACGCTTGCCGTGCCGCTCTTAAATGGCTGCCGGCGGAACGCAAGGGCGACTTCATGGTGGCTGAGCGCTTGAGCGGCTTCCACCCCAAAGCCGTGATCTGGAAGACAGCTCAGCAAAAGCACTTCATGCTGGTCGGCTCCTCCAACTTGAGCGCCGCAGCCTTCGAGGGCAACGTCGAAGCCAATGCCTCCGCCGAGGTGTTGCCTCCCATCTTCGAGCAGGCGCGCGAGTGGATCGATTGGATTGAGGACCGCTGCGTACCGATGTCCGAGGACTGGCTGGAGCACTACGTCGAAGCAAGCCGTGAGAGCAAGGGCTCGGGCGGTAAGAACAAGGCTTTGGTGGAGCACGCTCTAACGGTGCAGCTGCGACTCCCGAAGCCGAAAGCAATCGCAGATTTGCTGAATGACCGACGCAAGATGCTGCAGGCCTACGATGCAAAGCGAGAGGCGATCTTCCGGCTGTTCCGCAAGTGCGCGCGCGGAGACATCGACAACGCCACTTTCTACGAGCAGATCGGGCAGCTCTGGGGTAGTGAAGCGGGCAACCGACTGCAGGGCCTGGGCTGGGAACGTAAGGGCAAGAGCGCCAACTTCCGTGAGCTTGGTGAGGCCTTCGTTACCATCATCGGGGCGGCCAAGCGACAGCGCGACGACGTGGTGCGGGAGCAATTGGACAAGCTCAAGGCGGCGGGCAATCCCGCGCGTCAGGCCTTCTTCTCCGAGATGCTGTGCCTGCGCTTTCCGCAAGAGTATCCGGTGCTGAACAAGCCGGTGAAAGCCTTCCTCTCCGAGATCCAGTTTGCCGGGCCACGCGGCGCAAGCGAAGGCACGAAATACATCGACCTGGCAAGAAAGCTGCGCGCTGCTTTGAAGGCCAACCCCGAGTATCCCGCCAAGAACCTGGCCGAACTCGACATCTTGTTCTGGGCCGACTCGGATCGGAAGCAAAGCCGCTAGGTCGGCTGGCGAAGGGGCCGGCTCTCAATTGCGCGGCGGTCGACGATCTCCTGCCGCCGGTATCGTTGCAAGTCGCGGGCGCTTGCGCGCTCACCGGCATTTGCAATGCGCATGCCAGGTCATTCGTTGGGATCGAAGGGCTCACCGTGGATGCTGCGATGCTCGAAGCGCCAGCGGCGGAAGCTGCGAGCCGCGCGAAGGCTGAAGACCTCGTCGGATACGGCTTCGCAGTAGAGCATCTCGATCCACTGCCAGCGGCTGCCCTTTAAGCAACGCCGACGAAAGATCTCGGTCAGCTTCTGTGCGGCCGTCTCGGCTCGAAGCGCGTGCGCTGCATCGCCGGCGTCGTAGACCAGCTGAACGCCGAGCGCATAGGGGGCCGAGACGTCGGTTCGTTCACTGTCGTCGTCGAGGTCGAAGTAGATGCCGACCAGACTAGAGCTGAACGACTTGCCTAGCTCCTCGAATCGCCGGTCCACCCCGCTCTGCTGAAGCCAGTTGATGAATGCATCCGGAAACTCGCTGCGCGCGTAGCGCTGGGCCAGCCAACGCTGCAGCACTCTCCGCTGCTCCGGTGCGTATCGGCGGGCCGAGCAAGGCTCGTTCTGCAGCAGCGCAGTCTTTTTGATGATCCGCCGAGCCGCAATGTGGTACTCGGTCCATTCCTGCGACGAATCTGGTTCTGATCCCAGATGCAGTCGGCCGATGGAGTGGCCGCTTTGCGAGGTCGCGCCTTCTTCGTCGATCAAGGCGCCGATCAGCACCTCGACCGCGGGCTCTGTTTCCACGTCTCGCGCGATATCGCAGCTGTGGCTGATGACCAGCACCCGATGGCTGTCGCGTTGCGATGAGTCAATCAGGCCAAGCGCAACAGCGTCGTCTGGATTCAGCAGGTCGCCCTGTCGCCAAGGGTTCGGCATGCTTCTGTCAGCCCTAGCCTAAAGCGTCCTGATCGGCATCGCCGCGGTCAGCGCTTCTACTCCGCAGCCTTGCCGCCAGACGCTCACGCTGAGCCGCCTCACGCTGCAGGATGTCCGCTAGCTTGCTGATCACGGGCTCTGCATCAGCACCTGCGGCCAGCTTCTGAAGGAGCGTCGCGCGGCCATCGATCGCTCGGTGCGCGATCCTGCCTACTTGGGCATCGAGCAGTGAAAGCTGGGGCTCGAGGGCGCGCGCGATTTCGCGGAGGCGTTTGGCGTTGCTCTCCTTGGTGGGCTTGCCGTCCTGCCAGCTGTAGATGCTTGGCCGCTGCACGCCGAACAGCTGGGCAAGCTCCGAAACGCTCAAGCGCAGAGCATCCTTGATCGTTCTCAGTTCGACCGACAGGCCCGCCTGCTGCACCGTACGCTCAGCGCCCTGGGCCATCTGCAGCGTTGAGCCCGTTCCGAAGTGCTTGAGGTGCGGAGCCGCATCAGCAGCGCCGGCGCCGAGAATCACGAACAGGGTTGCGGCCGTGACTTGAGAAAGCCCTGTACGGCGTGCCTCGACTGGTTTCCAGCTTTGAAGAGCTTGCACATTGTTCATGCCCACTTCTCCATGGCGTATGGCGTGACGAGCGCCTTGAAGCTTCGGGACAGAGCGGCCTTAAGCTCAGCCAACTCGGCCTTCGTGGCCTCGGGACTGTAGTCGGTGCGGCTTGAATTTGAGCTGTCGCAGTCGAGCATGACAGTTTCGCCCCGGTAAGCGACAAAGCGCTCGCGGAGCTCTAATCGCAACGGTGCAAGATCCGGTGGTGCGACGAACCCGTCAGAGACACGCACGGCGCGCACCAGAAGACTACACGGGCCATGCTCGAACAGAGACTCGGCCAGCGATTGTTGATGCACCAAGCCGTCGGCGGCAACGTGCCCCAAGCCCAGCGCCTGCGGCACAAGGTACTGCTCGAGCGTACTGCCTTCATCAGGCTGGACGGCATCCAGCATGCGCATGCCCAGACGGTCGCAGTATTCGATAGGACGACGCCGATGCACGATTTCAAGCGCCTTCAGGAAGGTTTGCGAGAACGCGTCGAAGTCCGGGTAATCAGTCAATTCGAAGGTCAAGGCGCCGGGATCGAGCAGGATGGCCGCAGTTTCGGTCCGGTTGCGGTACATCAGCCGCGTGATGGTCTTCTCTTCCAGCTTCATGCCATCGGAAACCGTGGACACCTCCAGTGCACGCACCTCAGTTCGGACGTAATCAGGAAAGCCGGCTTCACGAAACGCCTCCTGCAAGCTCGGCAGCAGAGTCTCCATCGAAAGCAGCGGGTTGAAGCGCATCTGTGCCAACGTGAAGCACACGGGCGCATTGCTTAGTCGCGTTCCCATCGTGTCCCCTCCGCAGGCTGCGTACCTTACACTTCACTTTACACGTTGACAAACTCGATTGACGAGGCCTCCCTGCGTTTCATCAAAATGCAGGCGGGTCCTCTGCAAAGCGCCATCTGAGCCGCACGAGTGTGACCAGCAAAAGGCTTGCGAGAGCGCCTGCGCTCGAGAAGGCTTGTCCAAGCTTTCGAGCAGCGAACTCTGCTTTCTGATAACCAGCCCGGGGCCTCTCGCCTGCTTGCCCGACCGCTCCGATTTCAGCGATTGCGACTCCTTGAGCATCAGCACGTACAGCCCGAAGTGGCTGGCTTGGGCAATCGCGCGCTGCGCCAGCGGCAGATCAGCGGGCAGCGCCGGCGCGCGGAAGCGCAGCCGATTTAGCAGCCGCAGCAGCACCAGGCTCAGCGCCAGCAGACCCGACACTTTGTGCAGCTGCAGAGCCGTGCTGGCGCAGGGCTGCCAGCGGTCGACCATCGCCGCGCCGAGGCAGACCATCGACAGCAGCAGGGCGGCCAGCGCCCAGTGCAGCAGCCGCGCGGACAGCGGATAGCGCGAGCTCATGGCGCGTCTCCCAGCAGGGTTTCGCGGGGGCGTCGGCGCAGGCTTTCGGCATAGGCCGCGCGGCGTGCGTGCAGGGTTGGATTGGATTGGATTGGATTGGATCGGATCGGCCGAGGCCTCGATCCCGCGCGGCAATACCAGCGGATCAGAGTTGAGCCCGCTGCAGGCGCCGCCCTGCTGCGGTTCAGCGCCACTGAGCTCAACCCTGCCGGCGTCGATCTGCCGCCACGACTCCAGGCACGCTGACGCGGCGTTGTCAGTCGGATCGCCGGGCCCGGCGAGCTGCAGGCGCACGGTCCAGCGCACCGGCCCCGCCCGCAGGCACTGCGTGAACTCCTGGCTCAGCGCATCGGCCGCGTGCGGGCCCTCGCCGAGCGGCGCGAAGGCTTGCTCCGCCACCATCGCCCAGCGCACCGGCTGGCGCTGGCCGTCGGCCCCGACCAGCACGAAGGCGTTGATGCTGTGGTACTGCGTGTTGGCCCAGCTGTCGCTGGGCCGATAGCTCGCCCGCCAGGCGCGGAAGGCCGCGCTCTCCGGGTGCGCATCGAAGAACGCGGCGAGCGTCTGCGGATTGGGTTTGCCGGTGGCCGGGTCGGGCGCCAGCGCCCTGATCTGTTTGTTGTGGAAGGCCTCGGGCGTGCCCACCGGCAGCACCGGCGGCGTGTTCATCGCCATCCGCCACTGCTGGCCGTCGGCCTGGTTAATCACCAGCGCCAGGCTGCGCACTCCGGCGCTGGCCGCGGGCGCAGTCGGGTTGCCGCCGCCGACCGACAGCCGGCCCAGCAGCGTCGACTCAGCACCGCCGAACAGCTCGGCCGCGGACAGTGCCGGGGTCGCCCGACGGGATGCGACGCCCGCTTACGCACAGCCCGCGCGCACGCGCACGGCGAAAACCCGCGTGCCGCGCTTGCGGCCCGCCCTGCAGGGTGTCGACGATCTGGCTGGGGCGCGAGTTCTCCGCGCGGCCCAAACCGCCGCGCAGGCCAACGACACCGAGCGTCGTCGCGCCGAGCAGCTCCAGGATCACGCCCGTGCGCAGCGCGCGGGATGCAGCCGGCAGCGCGGCGTCGGCTGCGCCTGCCTCGGCGGGCGCTGGGCGTTCGGTGTCGGGTGAGTTCATGTTAATTACTGTCTTCAATAGGGCCGTTCGTCAGCTCGTGGAAACCGCGCCTGCAACGGCGCGCGATGACGTGTGGCAAACCGCGCCCTGATTCGAAATCAAAGCGTGCACAAGAGGTGTGGCCGCGTAGTCCGATTGCAGGGTATCAAGGCGTGCTGAAGACCTGCTCGCCTGCCGGCCTTCAGCTGCCTCTGCGGCTTTCGCGAACGCGCAAGCGGCGTGCGATTTCACGGCGCGGCCGCGCAGCACCGGGCCAGCTTCAGGCCCATTTGGAGCGCGTGGGCGCGGCGCTCTTTGGCGGTGGCTTGATCTGCGATACCAGCAGGTCAAACACAATTCGCCCGAAACTCGCTGCGATGTTCTTGTCCGAACCAAATTAGCGCCGAACCTCAGTCAACGAAATTGCACGCCTGCCGCAGAAGCCATTCTGGACAAGGCTTGCAGGCCATTACGGCCGTTGCCAATCGCGATGCCATCTCGCGCAGGCGAAAACGTCGGTTAAATTGGTACGCAGCTTCCGCGAGGTAACGGCGAGCGTACTTGGCCTGGCGGATGGAGTGGTACACGCCATCGAGCCCCCGTTCGAGGTTGGACAGCAGCACGTTGACCCAGCGCGCGCCCTGCACCTTGGTCGCCGCGCGACCCCTGCGGTTTCGAGCACCGTGTGCGCGTGGCCGGTGGCTTCGATTCGACGAAAACAGCCCAAGCCGTCGGTGAAGGCTTCGGCCTTAAGGGGCCAGCCGGCGCGCGACCCAAGCGCGCAGCGATACGTTGTCGAACGCCCGAACGGGCTCGATCACCGCAAACGTCGGGTGTTCGAGAGTCGAGTCGGTCTGCACCGCAATCACCAAGGGCTGTTTGTTCTCCGACCCGCGTTCCGGCTTGCCGCCGTTGCGCTCGCTCCCGAGGTAGGCGTCGTCGACCTGCACGCAGCCGCTGAGCTGTCGGGTTGCCTCGCGCTCGATCGTCGCCTGCATGATCTTGTGCTTCAGCCGCCATGCGGTGCGGTAGCACACGCCCAGGTGGCGCTTGAGCTCCAGCGCAGCGCGGTTGGTTTTGGTCGAAGTCAGCAGATAAATCGCCAGCAGCCACGTGGTCAGCAGCAGCTTGGTCGAGGCCAGCAGCGTGCCGCTGATCAGCGAGCTTTGATGCTGGCAGGCGCGGCACTGATACAGGATTTGTCCGTCGCGGCGGAAGCTCGACCGGCGCCGATCTCCACAGGCGGGCCTGCAGCACCCGGCACTGCACCGAGATCGGCCACACTCGCCGGTGGCGGTGGATGAAGGCGTACTTCACTTCTGCACATTCGCGAAGTACGCCGTCGCTTTTCCCAGGATGTCGCGCTCCATCTTCACCCGAGCAAGCTCAGCCCGCAGTCGGCTGAGCTCCATCTGCTCGGCACTCACGAGCGTGCTGTCAGCGCCTTTGAGGTGGCCCGCGCGCTGCGCCTTGACCCAGTTGAACACCGTCTGCTCCACCACGCCCAGCGATCTGACCGCCGCCGCGATGCTCTATCCGCCCTGAACCAGCCGCACCGCCTCCTGCTTGAACTCCAGCGTGTAGCGCGCCCGCGCTGTCTTCGTCATTTGCGTTCTCCTTGCCTGCATTAAAACACTTAGCTAAGGGGTACGTTTTCCGGGGGCAAGGTCAGTTGCACGATTGATGAATAATCGACCACGAAAAACCCTCGGCTGGAAAACGCCGTCTGAGGCCTTGGCCGAAGAGATGGAAGCCTTTGCTATAAGACTGTTGCACTTGAAAGTTGAGGCTGCCCAGTACTGGCTGCCACGATCAGAGTGCACGATTACACCACTCGGCCGTTGGCGACGAAACAGGGGCATCCGCAACGCATCGCAGATCAGGGACGCGGTCATCCGCTCCGACATCAGCCAGCCAACGACCACACGTGAGTACAAATCCAGCACCACCGCCAGATACGCCCCGAAGGAAGTCCCCTTGGGGGACAGCCAGCGTTCGTCGGTCGCGATGTAAGTGATGTCGCTGACCCACTTCTGGCTGGGCCGCACGGCGCTAAAATCCTGCTCCAGCAGATTGGGCGCCACGCGCAGGGAGTGCTTCGAGTTCGTCGTCGCCTTGTACTTGCGTGCTCCTTTGGCCCGCAGGCTTTGCCGGCGCATGATCTTCGCCACCTGATGAAGGGCCGCACCGACGCCTTGCTTCTGCAGTCGCCGGCTCAGCCGTGGCGCGCCCACGCGACCCTTTTCGGCATCAAATGCCGCCTGGACACGGGCATCGAGTTGCGCACGTCGCTGCATCCGTTCCGAGGGCGTTCGGCCGCGCCATTCGCAGTAGCCGCTCGGCGACACACGTAGCACGGCGGTAAGCGTCCGCCCACCGCACCTTCCTATGTGAGCTGATTTCCCCGAGCTTCGCGTCTTTCTCGTGGGGAGGTTCGGTCGATGAGGTGTTCGGAGACGTGGCGGTGGCGGGCGCATGTGCGCTCGCA
>Ga0335395_10000108_pt1 | contig 54409 bp, 33 predicted proteins | sample MAT02_FD_205744 | JGI IMG/M metagenome (GOLD analysis project Ga0335395, IMG submission 205744) | Freshwater microbial communities from Lake Fryxell liftoff mats and glacier meltwater in Antarctica - MAT-02 (spades assembly) (version 2) ... | reverse complement strand
AAACATGGTTAAAATTATTAGTAGAAAATCACTAGGAACTCAAGAGGTATATGACATTGGTGTTAAAAAAGACCATAACTTTACGCTGGCAAATAGCCTAGTTGCATCTAACTGTTTTAATAAATCCCATTCAATGGCCTATGCCTATATCACTTATCAAACTGCTTATTTAAAGGCAAATTTTCCTGTAGAATACATGGCTGCACTGCTGACTGCTAACAGAGGCGAACAGGAGAAGGTACAGAGATATATTGCCAATTGTCTCAAGCTGAAGATTGACGTTGAGCCACCTGATATTAATGGCTCTGAACTTACTTTTACACCATTGCCGATGGAGATGACAAAGGCCGAAAAACATAAAATTTTGTTTGGGATTTCGGCGGTTAAAAATGTGGGTGAGGGGGCTATTGAAAATATTTTGGAGGCACGCAAGGAAGGGGGAAATTTCAAATCATTGCCGGATTTGTGCGATCGGGTAAATCTACATTCTGTCAACCGCCGCGCCCTAGAAGCCTTGATTCAGTGCGGTGCTTTTGACAAAATTGATACCAACCGTCAGCAATTAGTCAACGACCTGGAAGGGGTGATGAAATGGGCGCAAGACCGCAAAAAAGACCGAGAAACGGGTCAAGGTAATCTCTTTGATTTGTTAGGTAACAATAGCTTTGGGAAGCCTGCAAATACCTATGAGTCTGCACCAAAATCAAAGACTGTCAAAAATTTTGATACACAGGAAAAATTGCGTTTAGAAAAAGAATTGTTGGGTTTTTATGTATCAGAACATCCCCTCAAGTTTCTGTTGGAAACAAATCAAGACCCAGATGTGGTAACTCTCGCACAGTTAGCAGATAAAAAGGGGAAAGTATCGGTTATTGTCATGGTCAACGCTATCAAACTTGTAGTGACGAAAAAAGGCGATGCGATGGCAATTTTACAATTAGAAGATTTGACACATCAAATCAAAGCTGTTGTGTTTCCCAAGGCTTATGAACAACTGAAACCATATATTATAGACAATGCTGTTTTACTGATTAGTGGAAAAATTGAGAAAGATGGCGAGGAAATTCAAATAATTGTAGATACTGCAAAGCCTGTGGAAAGAGTAGAGGTTCCAGAGGAAATTGAGGTGGCGCAACCGGAAACACAAAACTCTTGGGTGGCGCAACCGGAAATACAAAAGTCTTGGGCGGCGCAACCGGAAATAAAAAGCTTTTTGCCGGCGGAACCAGTTAACTTTGTACGATCGACAAAACCAGTGCAAGTTCTAGAAATGGTGATTATCAAGTTTACACCGCAGCAAGTACAGGATGCCAAAAGTCTCAATTCCCTCAAAGCTATTTTGCAAGAACTTTCCAATCGTGGAGAGGATGCTAGCGTTTCTGTCGGGGGAATCGTTGTCGGTGAATATTCCTGTCAACCGCTTCGCATCAACCGTCAGTTGTGGGTACAAGATGGCGAGGAAACTGTTAGCCGTCTCAAGTCGGCGGGATTTGATGCTTGGGTTTTCCCTCTCGACAGTCGCGGGGATGCTGCAATATTTCGAGAAGTGCGATCGCAACTTAACATACATTCTTGGGCCAGTCGTTTACTTGACGCGGATGTCGATCGCATTTCTCAGTATCTCAATTATCTCACCCAACTCAACAAACGCCCGCGAAATTAACACCAGACAAGATTGCAAGAGTCGCTTTCCAATCAGGAAATTATCTGCGTTGATCTGCGTTGATCTGCCTTATATCTGCGGTTGACTGGCTCTATCAAAGATTAAGGCAAAAAGTCTAATTTTGCTCCTCACCACCATTTTGTGAGGATTCTTTGGCTTTAATCACCGCTTCCCTAAAGCCTAAAACTACTAAAATATTGGCAATAGTTAAGAATGCTTCCGCACAACCGTGTACCCAATCCACATTTGCTAGGGATTCGTTGTAGGCAACTTTTGCATAAATTGCGGCGGGAATAGTCACAGCCACAAACACCAGAGTCCCGTAAAATCCCATCAAGGCTAAACGGGGTGTTTTTCCCGATTTAGTCAAAAACCAGAGAAAGCCCAAGTAGGGAAACAGAGACAGAGCAAATAAAGTTTCTTTGGAAATCATGAGTAATTGGTAAGCAACCAAATACTATGATAAATTAAAAAATCCAAAATTAGTGTGAATAATTTTTAACTTTTAGTTTTTAGTTTTAAATTTTGAACCTGACAGATTAACCCATTTTTATCGAACTGCTACAGACTCACCCAAGCCCATAGCTCTTAACCAAAACCCCAGCATATAGATCATCAATATTGACAACCTCTCATGCACAGACAAAACCCGTAACTTGTCCCTAACACCGTTTTTATAATAACACATTTTTGACGACTCCATTCTGTTAATTGTCGGTTGCTCCAAAGCTACCCAGCAATTAGAAAATAAGACCGTTCCAAAATTTTATGTCTGCTATCAAGAAAGCATCGTTCAAAACCTCTAAATCCAAGCAAGTTTTTCTATCTGCTGCGATAATTTCATTGAGCTTAGCATCAAAATCAAAAGACGGGCCGCAATCCCAAACTTTGAGTTCCAAGCGTCCGTTAAATACTGTAATTTCCAGTTGAACAGGAGTTTCTACTGGCAGATTTTCGTGTGGCGAACTGTATTAGTGAAACTTTCAGCCAAAGCTAACTCAAACTGGTACCAGACTTCATTGGGGATTGATAAATCTTGCAACTGCTCAAACCACTCCAAAACTAAAGTTAAAGCATTCAAATCTGTGTTAACTTGCAGACTAATCTGTTGAATAGAACTTTCATCCTCCAGCTCTTCTTCCTGCTCTGTTGGATCTTGCCAATCCCACGAATTTAATATGTTCATTAACCCATCTAAAAGGCTAGGTTTTTTGGTATTTTGCGATCGATTGCGACCTTTTACTTCGTAACTTTTAGTCAGCGATAAACAATTTCGACCGTCGAGAGTCTGGGTGTAACTTAGCTCGTCTGCAATCTGCCACATGAGTTTGATCCCTCTGCCGCCTTCTGCCAGTTCGTCTATGTTGATGCTGTTCGACATTTATTTTCTCTCAAACTATTGGCTGTACCCAATTATCACGTCCAGATACAGAGTAGCTTTTTATACTTGCTTGCTCAGTATTATCTCGGCGATTACACATGAATACTATCTTTTCTCTAGACGACAACGCATCAGCAATATGTCTTAATAATCTAAGCCAATTGGCTTACTTATCGATCGCCCGTACCGAAAAAATCGCTCCCACAGCAAAATTCAAACACATTGAGTAAAAATACTTACCTGCTGTCTAGCCAATTGCCACAGCCGTCGGCAGCTCCAGAATCCCCGGTATTGGGCGTTCGTTTCCAGCCGTTGGTTGGAAGCTGCAAGGAAGCCTTGATGTGTGCGCTCTCATCCCAAAGACGTAGGTAATATCCGCAAAGACGATCGCGATGGCTACGCCCCGGCTTACGCCTACGAACAAAAGCACCGTCGAGTCATGTCGATCGACTAAACTAGGACTTGCGCAAACAATGGTTTCTGGTAACAATATTGGGTTTGACAGCCAGAAATTAACCATACAATTGGTTTTTAGCCTCCGCGCGTTCCACCAGACAAATCGGTACTTTCGGCAGGTACAGGACTTAACCAGACTAGGCTGTAGCAACATAAAAATTGTCTGTTATGTTCGAGGGGGAAACAGGGAGAAGATAAGACGAGTGGGGAATAGGGAATTAAAATCTACAATTTAAACGCGCAACAGCTTATGACCAAAATCAAACCCGCAATTCTGGCAGCAGCGATACTGCTACTCCCATTTTGCGTAGCAGTTCCCTTACAAGCTCAAAATCTGACTCTAGTCAAGCGACTGCTAGCAACCAGAGGATGTCCAGGATGCGACTTATTTGGCGCTTCCTTGAGCCGCGCAGATTTATCTGGCGCTTCCTTGAGCGGCGCCATCCTCAGCAGAGCCGACTTAGGTGACGCCGACTTGACTGCGGCTGACTTAATGGAAGCTAATTTAAACAACGCCAATATGAGAAACGCCTTGTTGGCCGACGCGGATCTCAGCAAAGCCGACATGAGCAGGGCAGATATTAGAGGAGCAAACTTAGAAAATGCCAACCTCAGCGAGAGTTTTTTGAAAGACGCATCTCTCCAGTCTGCCAACTTAAAATGCAGTAATTTGAGTGCAGCTAAACTAAGTCAGACTGACCTGAGAAATGCTGATTTAAGTGGTGCAAATCTCAGAGGCGCAGACCTCAAAGCCGCCGATTTAAGCAGTGCAAATCTCAGAGGTGCAGACCTCAGAGGGGCAGATTTGAGCGATGCCAGATTGAACAAAGCTAATCTGATAGATGCCAATCTCTGCGGCGCAAAGATGCCCAATCGAAAAATATCTCGGCGAGGTTGCGAAGTTAACAAACAACAACCGATCAGCATGAATAATTATTGCAATTACTGCCATGCCGTCAATGATTGGTGGCTGAATATTTTAAGGCTTAATTAATAAGACCGGGCGGTTGAAACCGCGTCTATACAGCAATACGGTTTACTTAAGGTTTATTTGTCATTGCGAGCGTCCTCGCGTTAGCGAAGCGATCCGAAGGAAAGCAATCGCAGCGTCTGTTTGTCATATCGTTTTTCCCCGTGGACTGTCTTAAGTAAACCGTATTGGTCTATACAGATAAAACCCGGATGGTGCGCGGGTTGAAGAGTGGGCGATTAAAATTACGTGATTTTCTTTACACCGCGGAGGCGGACTTCGTTTGACAAGAAGCGGTTTCAACCGCCGTCTTAGGAATGAAAATTTAATAACTTACACAAGTTTGTGGGATGGGCGTCCCGCCCGTCCATAAAGAACGGGCGGGACGCCCATCCCACAAGAACCATTAAATTGTAAGTTATTTAATTTTCATTCCTTATCTAAAAATTGGTTCACTCTGTCCAGATATTCTGCACCGCCGATTTGTGCCGTATTATTGTGGCCTCCATCAGGAACTATGTAAAGTTGTTTGGGTTCAGGTGCTGCATCAAACAGTTTTTGGCTCATTTGGGTGGGAACTACAGTATCAGCGGCCCCGTGAATAAATAGGACTGGCATTTGCAGCCGATCGACCTTAGCGATCGAATCAAAGCGCTGTGTCAGCAATAAATCGATCGGAAACACCCGATATATCCCCGATTGGAAGTCCACCATTGCCCGCGCCGAAGTAAAAGAGCCTTCCACAATTAACCCGGCGGCTTCCGGGTGGCGCACTGCTAGATCGATCGCAATTGCCCCTCCCAAAGAATGACCATAAATATAAATTTGACTAGGGTGAATCCCTCGCTGTTTCACCAAATAATCCCAAGCAAGTTGAGCATCCTCATAAACCTGAGATTCGCTCGGAAAATCCCCCTGACTTTTTCCATAACCGCGATAATCAATCAAAAATACCGACAAACCCAACCGATGAAATCGATTAGCGTGTTCAACATTTCCCCCAACATTTGAACCATTACCGTGCAGGTACAAAACTACCCGCCCTAACCCCTCTTTGTTAAGTCGAGGAACCGGAACTGCGCCCCCTAATCCCCCCTTTAACAAGCGGGGATTAGGGGGGGTTTCCGATGGAGGAACCGGAACGGATTCTCTGATTTCCTCCCGAAACTTGCGGGGATTTTCGGAGGCAGGAATCCACCACCCATGTACACTTTCCATTTCCACCGCCCCTGTTTTAGCTGGAATTGGCAGCCAAACATCTTGATATTTCAACTGAAAATCATCTGGCGTAGTTTCGATCGCCCGCACCGGAAAAAAGATAAACTTACCTTGCGCTGCCAATAGAAATAGACAAGCACCAGAATAAGCGATCGCCAAAACCATCCCAAAAGTTATTAGCGATTTAGACAAAAGGAATACCAAAAACTTGTTCATAGAAAATAGGGCAAGCGGGAAATTAGCGATCGGTCAAAAGCTAATCGTCGTAAATGATTAATGCAGACAATTAGCCAAGATCGATTACTAACTTCCGTCGCCCCGTTCCGCCGAATTTCAAAAATTAATCCAATTTCGGGCGGCGCAAGTGCCAATTGGTAGACTGTTCGTAAGCGTGAGCCACTTGAAACAGCCGAGATTCTTGCAAAACATTACCAATCAGTTGTAGACCTATCGGCAGTCCTTGATCATCAAATCCGCAGGGCAAACTCAAAGCTGGCAAACCAGCAAGATTCACCGGAATAGTCATCAAATCTGACAAATACATACTCAGCGGATCGTTGAATTTTTCGCCTGCCTTAAAAGCCGTAGTCGGAGCAGTGGGACAGACCAAAACATCAACTTGAGAAAAAGCTTTTTCAAAGTCTTCTTTAATCAAAGTCCGCACTTTTTGAGCTTTGAGATAATAGGCATCGTAATATCCAGCCGACAACACATAAGTGCCGATCGCAATCCGGCGTTTAACTTCCGCACCGAACCCTTGAGAGCGAGTTTTGGCATACATATCCAACAGATTATCGGGATCGGGCGATCGGAAACCATACTTCACCCCATCATATCTCGCCAAATTCGCCGAAGCTTCCGAGGGAGCAATAATGTAGTAAGTGGGCAAACCGTAGCGGAACCGGGGACAGGAAACGACTTGAATTTCTGCGCCCAATTGTTGAAATTGCTCGATCGCCTTAGTCACAGCATCTTTAACCGCCGAGTCCAACCCGACACCAAAAGTTTCTTTAATTACACCAATTCTAATCTGACCCTTCGGTCGCAAACTGGGTCTCAAAGCTTCGGCGTAGTCAGGAATTGGGACATTCAGACTCGTGGAATCTCTCGGATCATAACCGGCGACGGCCCCCAACAAAATCGCCGCATCCTCAACAGTCCGGCCAAAGGGCCCGATTTGATCGAGAGAAGAAGCATAGGCCACCAGACCGTAGCGAGAAACCAACCCATAGGTCGGTTTCATCCCCACCAAGCCACAAAAAGCAGCAGGTTGACGGATCGAACCCCCAGTATCCGAACCCAAGCTCACGACGCATTCTCCGGCCGCTACGGCTGCGGCAGAACCGCCAGAAGAACCACCGGGAACACGCTCCAAGTCCCAAGGATTCGCGGTAACTTGATAAGCAGAAGTTTCTGTCGAGCTGCCCATTGCAAACTCGTCCATATTCGCTTTACCCACAATCACCGCACCGGCTGCGTGGAGTTTGGAGACGACGGTTGCATCGTAGGGAGGCACAAAATTCTCCAAAATCCGGGAGGCGCAGGTTGTGGGAATGCCGTTGGTGCACATATTGTCTTTAACGGCGATCGGAATGCCGGCCAACAGCCCAATTTCTTCGCCTGCGGCGATTTGGGCATCCACTTTGTGGGCCTGCGCCAATGCGTTGTCTGCCGTCACGCACAGAAAGCTTTTCAACTTCGGCTCTAGCTGGGTAATTCGGTCTAATGCTTCTTGAGTAATTTCCACAGCCGAGCGTTCTTTATTGACCAGTTGTCGGTGCAACTCGCGGATGGATGCCATGCTCGTACCTTTCTCATTTCTACTAGCCACTTAGTCAATATAGCTGGCAATTGCACCTGCTGTAAGTCGTTCTTCAACTGCGTCTATCTGCGTGCATCTGCCGCGAAAAAAAGCTACGTATTTGTCGCAACGATCCCCAGGAAAACTATTTTATCCGGAATTCTCCCCAAAACCAGAGATATATGGTAAGAAGTTCCCGATGCCCCGTTGGAGGAATGCCACCTAAAGCTCACCTAGAATCTCACCTGACGGCAGAGGAACTCAAACTTCGCTACCGGCAGGCACAAAACACCACAGAGTCGCGCCGCTGGCACTTGCTAGTCCTAGTTTCCCGAAATTGGACTATCAAACAATCAGCCCAAGTCGTAGGTATCAACTACGACTACGCCAAAGAAATTGTCCAGCGCTACAACCGAGAAGGCCCTAACTCTGTGAGAAACCGCAGCGCAGACCGCCAGCCTCCTCCTGCAAAATCTTTGCTGAATCCCGAACAGCAAGAAGAACTGCGACAAGCCCTGCAAGGGTCTGCCCCCGACGGCGGAGACTGGACAGGCCCCAAAGTAGCTCTCTGGATTGCCGAAAAGACTGGTAGCGCTCATGTCTGGCCCCAACGCGGGTGGGACTACCTCAAGCGGTTGGGTGGTGACTGGCGGCGTCGGCGCAGAAAGTAGATAGTTTGTCATATTTAAAGGGAGTCGATCGCTTTGGCGATACCTCCCTTTATTTTGCTTCTTTTGGCGCAGTATTCGTAGGGTGTGTCGCCATTAAAAATCCCTTGCATTAAATCGACAATTTCACGGCGACGCACCTTATACCATTTATAAAAAAGCTTGCTTAAGACAAAAATGTTGGGCGGAGTGAAACGGAGGGTTGTTGCCGGGGTTCATTAAAAGAAAAGGTGCGTCGCTATGAGATTGTCGCTCTTTGTGGAGGATTGTCGATGGCGACGCACCCTACGGCTAAAATCTCAAATCTCAAATGGTTTGACTGATGGAACAATAGCTGCTTAGATTAAATTTGGTTGTGTTGAGGATGTGGAATATGCAAGGGTTAAAGCATTTTTGGTCGATCGCCAACAAAATGGCGACAGTAGTAGCCGGGATCGGACTGGTTCAGGTGTTAACCATCGCCAGCTCATTCTCTCAATCATCTAATCTGCGTTCCCTAGACGAACTCTACAAAATTCGCGATCGGCTCGTCACCGAATTAGAACAACCAGCCTCTCCCTCCCCAGAACCAACTCTGCTCTCGGGCTTAGTCCCACTCACCACCAATCCTCAAGAAAAACTGGTACAGCAGTTACAAGCGGTAGATGTTCAAATATTAGTAGAACAGAGGGCTAACGACAATTTGCAGCAAGCAGTCCGTTTAGCCGATCGAGCCGCAGAAACTGGACGAGTGCCAAAGCAGTCGATCGCCTCCTCGCAAGAAACTCAATTTTTGTGGAATCAAGCCCTCAACAACTTACAGGAAGTTCCCCAAAATTCATTTTTAGCCCCTCTGACTGCCTCAAAGACTCAAGAATACCGCCAAAATTTAACAGCAGCAACGTCTCAAGTCCAGCAATCAAAGTCAGATTTTTTAGCTGTGGTTGCCAAAGAAAGCGGTTTGTCCGATCGAGCTTCGATCAGCATTTGTCACCTTTCGAGAGAATGCGTAAACCTCCGAGGCGATGTACCTCCAGTCAGTCCGGCCAGCTTAATTAAACTGCCGATTGCTGTCGCCCTGATGCAAAAAGTCGAAAAAGAGAAAATTAGTCTGAATCAGGAAGTATTTGTCAATAGCGGCAATTTCACCGAAGACTCATTGACACGGATTGTGTCTGCGAAGAATTACCCGCTACAGCTACTGTTAGAAGAAATGCTCGATCGCAGCAGCAATACCGCCACCAATCAACTGATCGATTATTTGGGTTCCGATTACATCAATCAATTCTTAGCAAATCGCGGCTACCAAGTTACCCGCGTCAACTACAAACTAATGGGCGAAAAGATTAGGCCTGCCAACCCCGGTTCTGGCCCCAACCGCATGACTGTCAACGAACTCAATGAAATGATGGTGCAAATTTACAACGGCGAAACACCAGGTGCTAAAGTGTTAGTAGAAACTCTCAACCGCCAGCACGATCGCGAGCTAGGATTTGCCGCCTTGCAAGGAACGAAAGCTCAGTGGTTGGGTGAAAAAACTGGCGAAAATTCCCTGGTTCTCGGCACAACTCTAGCGATGAGCATTGACGGCGAAGCCTATGTAATGACTGTGATTGACAGCCGCACCAGCGGCGATACACAAATTCGCCAGTCTATTTCTAAAATTGCCGATTATATTAGTAAGAATCCCAGTTTTTGACCGCTGGAATATACACAGGACTTACGCACGGGTGGCCAGAAACCGGGTTTTTTTACGAAAAGACGCGCTGTAGTCCACAGATTAAGTAAAAAACCCGGTTTCTTTGATCGTGGTGCGTAAGTCCTCACACAATTTATAGCGGGGGACAACGCACCACCCAAACAGTTAAAAAATGCCGCATCAAAAACTCAGTGTTTCCGTCAAAGGCAAAGGATTTCCGATTCTCTGCTTGCACGGCCATCCAGGTTCTGGCTATTGTATGTCTGTCTTCACAGAACACTTATCAAAGCGGTTCCAGACGATCGCCCCAGACTTGCGCGGCTACGGCAACAGCCGCACCTCAAATTCCTTTGAAATGACCGACCACCTGCTTGATTTAGAAGCACTTTTAGACCGATTGGGAGTCGATCGATGTTTGGTAATCGGATGGTCTTTGGGAGGGATTTTAGCCCTGGAATTAGCGATGAAATATCCGCAGCGAGTCTCAGGTTTGATTGTCCTGGCATCCGCAGCCAAACCGCGCGGAAGTCACCCGCCCATTTCTTGGCAAGATAACCTTTACACCGGTTTAGCCGGAATTATCAATTGGGCGATACCAGGCTGGAAGTGGAATATTGATACTTTTGGCAGGCGATCGCTCTTTCGCTACTTGATACAGCAGCATACAGCGACCCCTTACCGCTACCTAGCCGCCGCCGGTACTCCCGCCTACCTCCAGACTTCCAACAGCGCCACCAAAGCTTTAAATACCGCTCTCAGGGCAGGATACGATCGGCTGCTCCACCTCGGCGACATTCAATGTCCCAGTTTAGTGCTCGCCGGAGAGGACGATCGGCATATCACCTCAGCATCCAGTTTAGAAACAGCCCGCCACCTCCAGGAGAGTCAGTGGGAGTGCTATCCCAACACAGCCCACTTATTCCCGTGGGAAATTCCCGATCGGGTACTCGCAGACATCGATCGATGGATAGAGAATTTCCCCCAAGCAGTTAGCAATTGAGACAGCCGCATTGTGAGGAACCAAACATTTTAGATCAAAGTTCAATCTCCAGATTTATGATCTGTGAAGTAAATCTAAAATCTAAAATCTAAAATCTAAAATCGACTGTCCGCTCTAAACAAGCAACATCCCTCCTTCACCAAACTTTCCCAAATCATCTGCCACTGTCAAATTAATAGGTTTGCAGCGATGAATCGAAACACTAAGACCTTCTGCACCTTCATTTTCTATGTCTTCTACATATCCTGATTTTTCACCCTCCGCCTCTTGAGAAGTCAAGAAAGGGCCAAAATAGTAAATGCACCGCGGCGCTGAAGTTTTAACTTCAACCCACCAAGCCAATCCAAAAAAGTTGAGCAAGCTAATCAAGAGTTCTTTCATGTGATTCTGTAATGTATTTTACGGTTTTTCCAGAACGCTGCGGGTAAGGCCTAGACCTTCATTATTTACACTTTGTTATAGTGTGTTGCATTTCTTTTTTCAATCACCGAAAATGGGAAGCTTGGGGGGCTAGAAGCCCCAGACTTTAGGATGTGTAGCTAATCACCGTTACGAGCCGTGTACGTGAAACTTTTTGGGCCCGCGCTGTCTGTAAATTTCGTACAAAGCCATTCCTGTTGCTACCGAAACATTCAAGCTAGGAGTATTTCCTCTTAAAGGAATTGAAACTAATCCGTCGCAACTACGCTGTATCAAAAGGCTCAAACCGTCAGCTTCACCGCCCACAACTAAAACAGTCGGGCCGGAGAACTTGACTGTCTCTACCGAATCACCCACGCCTGCGGCAGTGCCGTAAATCCAGAATCCAGCCTCTTTCAATTCTTCCAGCGCCCGGTTGAGGTTGACAACCCTTGCTACTGGCAGGCTTTCCAATGCCCCGGCTGCGACTTTTCTCACGGCTGACGTAATCCCAACAGCCCGGCGCTGCGGAATCACCATGCCCTGAGTTCCCAATGCTTCTGCGGTGCGAATAATCGCCCCTAGATTGTGGGGGTCGTTAAGTCCTTCTGCTACCACAATTACGGGGTCGGCGCAAGCAGACTTAGCTTTTGCGATCAGTTGGCTCAAATCCAGGTACTCGTGTGCTGATACTTGAGCAGCTACGCCTTGGTGGTTTGCCTTGCGCGTGATGTAGTCGAGGCGCAAATCGTCAACTTCGTCGATGATGCTGCCGTTGGCCTTGGCTTCGGTTAGCAAGCTGTGAAAGCGGGGATCGTAGCGCAGGTGCGGGACAACCCAGATTCGGTTGAGGACTTGGTTTGTTTCTAAAGCTGCTTGCACCGCATGGCGGCCATAAATCATGTCGTCTGTGTCTGCGTCTGGCTGCACGACGCTATTTGAGGCAGTGTCAACAGGGCGAGTGTCTCTGTCTTTGTCTCTGTCTCGGAAATGGTTGCCTCGGAATTCCTGCGGGCTGCTGTTTCTGTCTCTGTCTTTGTCTTTGTAGTAATTGCCCCGAGATTCCTGCGGGCTGCTGTTTCTGTCTTTGTCTTTGTAGTAATTGCCCCGAGATTCCTGCGGGCTACTGTCTCTGTCTCGGAAGTTGTTGCGGGCTGGCTGCGGGCTGCCGCCGTCTCTGTCTCTGAAGTTGTTGCGGGCTGGCTGCGGGCTGCCGCCGTCTCTGTCTCGGAAATTGTTGCGGGCTGGCTGTGGGCTGCCGCCGTCTCTGTCTCGGAAATTGTTGCGGACTGGCTGTGGGCTGCTGTCTCTGTCTCTGTCTCGGAAATTGTTGCGGGCTGGCTGTGGGCTGCTATATCCGTCTCTGTCTCTGTCTCGGAAATTGTTGCGGGCTGGCTGTGGGCTGCTGTCTCTGTCTCGGAAGTTGTTGCGGGCTGGCTGTGGGCTGCTATATCCGCCTCCGTCTTTGAAATTATTTCGGCGAATGGACGGTTGGCTGTCGGAATCGGATCTCCGCTTGAAAACCGATCGCACTGGCATTTCTCGCGATTGGGGGGAGAAGGTCGATCGTTTTTGAGGCGCGTCTACTTCTGGGCGACTGTCGGGACGGGGCTTGCGTTCAAACCGGGGAAATGACGGTGCTGAGTCCTGACGGCGGCCTGCGCTTTTGAATGGTTTGCTGTCGGAATTCGATCGCGAGGAGCGCGAAAAGTTGGGTTTGGTAAATTTTCTCATTGGTTTTTTGTCAGAGTCAAAGCGATTTGAGATGTGATATTTGAGATTGAAGAATTGCAGAATTGAGGGATCGATCTTGGGGCTTTAAGATTGAAGAATTGACTGGGAGGGAGCAAGGATTTTTCGGTGTGAGAATTGCTAGTTAATAACTAATAAGTCCTGTTTACTCGATCGGGCTTTTTGCTGTTTTAGGTTGGCCGCCGTGTAAGAGTTGTTAATTAATCCCTCGCCCTTGGCAACTCTTAACTGGTAAATCCTTTAATTCTCAAGTTCTAAAAGTGCCAGAAGTTCAGTCAATCTTTCGGAATCGGTGAGGTACAAATATCCGACCAAAGTTTCTAAGCTGCTGGCTTGTTGGTATATTTCTGGATCGGCTCGCTTGGAACGGCCCGCTGCGGCATTGCGGCCGCGCTTGACAATTGCTAATTCTGTACTGTTCAAGTAAGGAGAGATCGATCGCAAATGACGCGCTTGAGTTTCCGCTCGTACTTGCCCCACCACCAATTCGTGATAAGCTTGCAATCTTTTGGGCGGTACTAAGTACGAGCTCCGAACGTAAAGTTCGTATACTGCATCTCCCAAATATGCCCAGGCTGCGGGCGAAATCCTTTCTATTTCGGCTGATGTAGCCCTCGCAGGATGCACTCGATTTAAACTGATATCAGTCAGACTCAGTTTGAGTCCGTCATCTGCTAGAGGCGACATACTTTTTTAAATAAAACTTCCGCACAGCTTGGTTTTTCTACAACTTACTTATTTAGTCTTTAGTCACTTCAGCAATTCTAGCGAGTACACGGCGTTATTAACGCGATCGCTAAGAGCTGATTCCCTACTTCTTATACCATTTTTCTGCGTGTTTGCAACACATATTTTACTGCCACTCTACCGAATCTCAGAGCATCGGAGGAAACATCAGAGGAAACATCAGAGGAAAGACTGGGAAGACCTATCGCAGATCACGGGAAAATCGGTATTATTGTACCAGCACAACAAAAGTTAGCTAAGCTGTTCTGCATTTAAATTGTATATCAAAAAACCATCAAAGTCTTGTGGGTGGGCGTCCCGCCCGCCCTGAATATACAATTTAAATGCGCGACAGCTTGACCAGCGTTGAGAACCGGATAGCTAATTTAATCCACTTTGCCGTCAAGCATCCTTGACGTTTTTTACCGCCTCATCAACGGTCGGCTGCAAAGACAAAAATTTCTCTAAGCGAACCAGTTTAACAGTCTGAGTTACGCGGGGATTTGAGACAATTTGCAATGTCCCTTCCAAGGTTTGGGCTTTCTTGACAAGTTGCACAAGTGCGCCCAAGCCGGAACTATCCACAAAGTCGATCTGAGACAAGTCCAAAATTACGTGTTTTGGGCCCTCGTCAATACATTTGCTTAGTACCTTCCGAAAAGTGGCCTCAGAAAAAGCGTCCAGCAGGCCAGTCAGGCGAAATAACTGATGGTTATTCCTGACTTCGCGAGTGCCTCTGAGGCTAACGGTCAGGGTCAATGACTCAGGAATGACACCCTCCTACCTAGATATTGCTTAAAGTTGAGGATTCATTATACGAGTTTTTTGGTTTTTTGTCTACTGTTTTTTAGTTGACAGTTGGCAGTTGACTGTTGACAACGGCCAACAGCCAACTGACTACTGACTAAGCTGCTGCTTTCTGATTTTCTCGCATTGACTGCACGAATCGATCGAACAAATAGTCAGCATCATGCGGGCCGGGACTGGCTTCCGGGTGGTACTGGACTGAGAATAGTGGCAAGGTTTTGTGCTTTAATCCGGCTACGGTGCGATCGTTCAAATTGAGATGAGTAATTTCTACTTCCGGGACTAAGGAATCAGGGTCGATCGCAAAACCGTGATTTTGGCTAGTAATTTCTATTTGCTCAGTTAAACCCGCCGGATGATTCAATCCCCGGTGGCCGAACTTAAGTTTAAAAGTTTCCGCACCCAAGGAAATGCCCAGAATCTGGTGTCCCATGCAGATCCCGAATACAGGTTTGTCCGACTTCAACAGAGCTTTTGCAGTCGCGATTCCTTCCGTTACCGCCGAGGGATCTCCAGGCCCGTTAGACAGAAAAATGCCATCCGGGTTGTATTTGAGAATTGCCTCGGCTGACGTGTCAGCGGGTACAACAATTACCCGACAGCCGTAACTGGCCAAACGTCGCAGAATATTGCGCTTAATCCCAAAATCTAGCGCTACCACCGTCCACATTTCGCCGTTAGCAGGCTTGACTGTCGGACTGAACTCCCACACCGCATCTGTGGCTTCTGACCACTCATAGACCTCGCGGGTGGTCACTTCCCGCACCAGATTCAACCCGTCCATGCTGGGGGCATCTTGCACTTGTTCCAAAAGCTCCGCCTGGTCGAGAATTACGGTCGAAATGCCGCCGTTAATCGCTCCCACTGTGCGAATTTTGCGAGTCAGAGCGCGGGTGTCGATGCCATAAATGCCGGGGATGTCGTACTGTTTTAGGTAGTCTTGCAGGGATTTTGAACAGCGCCAGTTGCTGGGGCGACTACAGACGTTACGGGCGATCGCACCTCGAATTTGCGGGCGCGAGGATTCTTCATCTTCGAGATTTACCCCGGTATTGCCCAATTCTGGATAAGTAAAAGTGACAATTTGGCCGCGATAGCTAGGATCGGTCAAGACTTCTTGGTAGCCCGTCATTCCCGTATTGAAGACTACTTCGCCGACGACGGTGGCGTCAGCGCCAAACGACCAGCCGCGGTAAGCAGTACCGTCAGCCAGGACTAGGAGGGCGGGTTGTGCAGTTGAAAGTGACATGGCATCCTTAATTACAGTCGTTTGGTTTAATTCTTACCACTGCCTGGGATTTGATGCTAGCCGGTAATATACAGATATTATTTTGATTTGTATATTGCCGAGGGTAAAAAGTGCTGGTGCCGGAGTCCAGGGCTATCTATACCAAAAGGCCATTGTCCTTGTTACGATCGACAAACAAGCCTTCAAACAAACTATGGCCAGCAAATCTCCCTTGCCTTTACTCTCCAACTCAAAAAAGCCTTTGGTGAACGCTCAACACCTGCGTAAACCTTTACTGGCTTTAACAGCGGTTATTTCTCTGAGCAGTTCAATTTTAGTGTACACCGCAGTCAACTCCTCGCGAGCGGCGGCTCAAGAAAGTGAGGGATGCTTCCTGCGTAACTCCAGCGGCCGAACTGTCAACTTGAGCAGATCAGTCTGCGGTTTTCTCCCTCAAGAATTAACTCCCACTGCTTCGCCTGATACTAAGTCTGATGCCAATTCGGGAGTATTTAAGGCAAAAATTAAACGCCGAGAGGCTAATATCCCGGTTATAGAAGTCACATTTAATGGCAAACAAAAGTTTGATATGATGGTAGATTCTGGAGCCAGCGGTACAGTAATTACACCAGCAATGGCTAAAGCCTTGGGCGTTGTTCCCCAGGGATCAGTGCGAGCAAAAACTCCTAACGGAGAGGCTACTTTTCCCCTCGGTCGCCTGACTTCTATTGAAACTGGAGGTCTGGCGATTAAAAATGTAGTTGTTGCTATCTCGCCATCCCTAGATATCGGACTTTTGGGTCACGACTTTTTTGGTAATAAAGATGTGACTATTAAGCAAGATGTTATTGAATTTCGATCGCGATCATAAAGAGAAGTTCGGCAGTAGATGGGGAGGGCGGGTTTTGCCTTCAAAAACTGGCTGGTATCATAGATTCTTAGCTAAACCCGCCCCTACCAAATACTATTGTTTTTTCGCAATGACCTACTTATCAACTGAATGAACGAACCTTTTTACTCAACGCAAAAACTCAACCAACTGCTGCAACTTCAACCAAGATTCGCCACTCGATAAAATCTGCTTAGCCAGAGAAACTCCTGCTGCGTGATCACCCAAAGGAATTATACCTCCCACCTGAAAAGCCAAAGACGCATTCAAAGCTACAACATCCATTTGTGATCGCGTACCTTTGCCTTGCAAAACGTTCCGCAAAATCTCGGCGTTTTCCTCAACATTTCCACCTTTCAATGAGCCGATCGCACTTGGCGTCAATCCTACCTGTTCCGGGTGTAAAGTAGTCAGTTCCACTTCGCCGCCCGACAAAACCGCCAAATCAGTCACATCACCCAAACCCGCCTCATCCAACTTTTCTCGGCCGTGAACGACTATCGCCAACTCAGTCCCCAACTCGCCCAAAGCTTGGGCAATAGTTGATACCAGACTAGGATCGAACACCCCGATTACCTGCCCTGTAGGGCGCAGAGGATTGACCAGGGGCCCTAAAAGGTTGAAAATAGTCCGCACCTTCAAAGTGCGCCGGAGCGGTGCTACAGCCTTAAGTGCTGGATGCCAGCCGGGAGCAAATAAAAAGGTGATGCCTACTTCGTCTACAGCGGCTTTTACCTTCGCAGCATCGGCGTTGAGATTGACTCCGAGTGCTTCCAACACGTCAGCAGAACCCACTTTGCTGGATGCCGATCGATTTCCGTGTTTCGCGACTCGAACTGTGCCCGCAGCGGCAACAAAGGCTACAGCGGTGGAAATGTTAAACGTGGACGCGCCGTCTCCGCCTGTGCCGCAAGTATCAATTAATTTGAGATTCGAGATGGGAGATTGGCGATCGAAAATGCTCTCTGACTCGCCTGTAAGGGCCTGAGACTGCAATACCTGAGCCATTCCTGCTAATTCTTGGGCGGAGATGCCTTTGGCTTGGAGGGCTGCTAAAATCGCGCCGGAAAGCACGGGGGGTATGGCTTCTGCTAGCCATCCCTGCATTAAGTCGGCAGCTTGGCCACGCGCGAGAGATTGTCTGTCTAACAGTTGTTGTAGCAGGGCTGGCCACAGGGGAGCATCCGCTGTCAGGGTTGAAGCTGTGGATATATCTGGTGTTGCAAGTACGGGAGAATCAGTCATGTCGCGACAATGAATTTTTTGCTGGGGTGGACTTTTTGATGTCGGGCCTGCGCTGGGAGTCGATCGGGATTTTAGCAGACTTGCCGACGCAATTTTGTGCGACCCAGATTTTTGCCCAAATGACAGTAATGCTACAGAATTTATCCGCCCGCAGCCAAATATGAAGTTTTTGATACAACAATTCTCCCCCGGATTGTGACAATTTTAGGTAAGGTGCCCATTTCCTCAAGATCGATCGACCGTCAATTCTACTATCTGCCCCAAAAAATCAATTCGATCGGCGGATTACTTGCAGGGAATTAGCCGTAGCTTGCGGGGCCCGACGCCATCGTCCGATCGCCCACTGCCTCAAAACCGTCAGTTGATACTGTAGTGAAAGCTCGATCGTTGTAAAAGCCGCTCCCGCAACAACATAAACAGGCTTGCAGCTAACTAATTTCAGGGTGTGTAATGCGTAATATATTCACGGAGATTTTAACAGGCGATTTTTTTTTCAAACGACTGCAACAAAAACAGATAAATTAGGAAATCCGATTTTGACAGTCATTTGTACCTTAACCAAAAACAGACCGGATTGGTTAAACCTCGACAAGTCTACTAACAACTAACCGCAGTAGATACCGACTTATGTAGGGTGCTCTTCGGCGCACCTTACCACTATTAAGTAGTCGCTAAAACAACTTTTTACGTCCTGGACTCAAACAGCCAAAAACATTGAATTCTTCACAAAAATCTAGCAGGGTATTTAAAAGTGGGACAACAAAAACTAGAAAACAAAACGATCGACTGTAAATTAGAAAATAAAGCGATAGAATGCCTGAATATCGAGGAGGCACTGCACCAAATGGAAGCAAAATACTACAGTATGTTTGAAAATGCTGTTTCCGGCATTTTCCAGACAACGCCCGAGGGGTGCTACCTCAGCGCTAACCCCGCTCTGGCTCGCATTTACGGGTACGATTCCGCAGCAGAATTGATGGGGAGCCTGACCAACATTAGCGATCAGCTTTACGTAGCTCCCGATCGCCGTAACGAGTTTATTTCCGCTTTGCAAGCCCGTGGCGTCGTGTCCGATTTTGAGTCACAGATTTATCAGCAAGATGGCGCAGTAATTTGGATTTCCGAAAATGCCCGCGCCGTCCGCGATACAGTCGGAAAATTGCTTTATTACGAAGGTTTTGTGGAAGATATTACTCAGCGCAAAAAAGCAGAAGCAGGACTTAGAGAAAGTGAAGAACGCCTGCGCATGGTAATTGAAGGTGTTAAAGATTATGCTATATTCATGTTAGATCCTAATGGATATGTAGCTAGCTGGAATTCGGGAGCAAAACGAATTTTGGGCTATGGAGCTAACGAAATAGTCGGAAAAAGTTCCGACTGCTTTTATACGCCTGAAGATATTGCAATTGGCAAACAGCAAGAAAAATTAGTCACAGCTACCACAACAGGTAGATATGAAGGTGAAGGCTGGCGGTTTCGCAACGACGGCTCGCGATTCTGGGCGAATATTATTGTTACTCCTTTGCGTGATGAAAGTGGGGAAATGCGCGGCTTTTCTCAAGTAATGCAGGACATTACTCAGCAAAAGCGGGCTGGAGAAGAAAAAATGCAGTTGATTGCTTCTTTGCAAGCATCAGAAAAGAAGTTTCGCACTCTGTACGAATCGACTACAGATGCGGTAATGCTGCTAGATGAACAGGGTTTTTTGGATTGCAATCCGGCTACTTTAAAGTTATTTGGATGCAGCAATGAATCGGAGTTTTGCGGCAAGCATCCTTCGGAATTTAGCCCGCTGTTGCAACCGGAGGGACAAGATTCTATGAGTCTGTCTCAAGAGCGAATTAGTACGGCTCTGCGATCGGGAAATTGCCGTTTTGACTGGCTGCACTGCCGTTTAGACGGTTCCGATTTTCCGGCGGAAGTGCTGCTGACTTCTATGGATATCGGCGGCAAAATGGGGCTGCAAGCTGTGGTGCGCGATATCACCGATCGGGTGCAGGCTAAGCAGGCTCTGAAGCAGGCTAATGAGGTATTAGAATGCCGGGTAAAAGAGCGGACAAGTCAGTTGGAAGCAGCTATTAAACAGTTGAGTTTGTCGGAAGAAAAGTTTTCTAAGGCTTTTCGATCGAGTCCCGATCCGATGACTATTACTACTTTTGCTGAGGGTCGTTTTATTGAAGTTAATGATAGTTTCTTGTCGATAACTGGTTACAGTTTTGAAGAAATGACCTGCAATACAGTACCGGGATTAAATATTTGGGTAAGGCCTCAAGACAGACTTGAGTTTAGGGAATTGTTGCAAGCACAGGGTGTTGTTCGCAACCAGGAATGCGAGTTTCGGATGAAGTCGGGATCGGTGGTGGTGTGTTTGGTGTCAGCCGAATTGATTAATTTGGAGGGGGAACTCTGTGTGCTGGTGGTGATGACGGATATTACCGATCGCAAACACGCAGAAGAAGCCCTACGGGAAAGCCAGCGGGCCTTATCCACGCTGATGAGCAATTTGCCGGGGATGGCCTACCGTTTTCGCAATGATGCCGATCGCAGTATGGAGTTTGTCAGCGAAGGTTGCTATCAGTTAACGGGCTATTCTCCCGAAGAATTTATCAATACTCGGCAAGTTTCTCTCTCGGAATTGACACACCCAGACGATCGCGAAATCTTCTGTAATGCCGTGGAAGTTGCCCTGAAAGAAAATCGACCCTATCAGTTAAATTACCGAATTACTGCTAAAAACGGCGAATTAAAATGGGTTTGGGAGCAAGGTTTGGGAGTGTTTTCCGACTCAGGACAATTGATCGCTTTGGAAGGGTTAATTACTGATATTTCCGACCAAAAACGCAGCGAAGAAGCTTTGCTGCGATCGCAAACAGAGTTAACCCAACAAAAACTTCAGCTTGAAAATACTTTGCATGAATTGCAGCAAACTCAAGCGGTATTGATTCACACTGAGAAAATGTCTACACTCGGTCAAATGGTAGCAGGTGTTGCCCACGAAATCAACAATCCCGTTAGCAGCGTCTGTGGCAATCTCGTTCACGTCGGCCACTACACGGAAGATTTGCTAAATTTGATCGATATGTATCAGGAACACTGCCCACAGCCACCGACAGCAATTCAAGATAAAATTGAGGATATCGAGCTAGAGTTTCTGTTAGAAGATTTGCCAAAAGCGATGTCTTCGATGCAAATTGGGGCGGATCGCATTCGGGAAATTGTACGATCGCTCAGAAATTTCTCTCGCAAAGACGATTCTCAAATGACCAAGGTTAATCTACACGAAGGCATTGAAGGGACGCTGCTAATCCTGCAAAGCCGATTAAGGGCACGTGGGAACTATCCCGAAATTGCGGTAATTAAGGACTATGGAAATTTGCCTTTGGTTGAGTGTTATTCGGGTAAAATAAATCAGGTGTTTATGAATTTGATCGGAAATGCGATCGATGCGATCGAGGAATACAACGCAGGGCGATCCATTGCCGAAGCCAAAGCTAACCGCAGCAAGATTAAAATTAGGACAGAAGTCCAAAACTCCAAGGCGATAATTCGGATTTATGACAACGGCCCCGGTATGCCCGAAGAAGTTTGCCAGCAATTGTTCGAGGCTTTTTTTACCACCAAACCCGCCGACAAAGGCACCGGTTTAGGCCTGTCAATTTCCTACAAAGTTGTCCAAGAGCACGGCGGGATGCTGAGTTGCGTCTCTGCACCGGGCCACGGAGCCGAGTTTATCATCGAAATGCCGATCGAGCAACCGTAAAAATCACGTCGAGATAACGAGACAAGACGGCGGTTGAAACCGCGCCTACACAAACGATGTCCGCCTCCGCGGACTGAATAAAATAACGTAATTTCAACCACTCATTCTTCAACCCCTCTGAGCTCGGGTTTTGTCTGTGTAGACGCGGTTTCAACCGCCCGGTCTTTTCAGACAAGACGGCGGTTGAAACCACTCATTCTTCAACCCCTCTGAGCTCGGGTTTTGTTCTGTGTAGAAGCGATTTCAATCGCCCGGTCTTTCAATCGCCCGGTCTTCTTCTTCTAATAATCTTCCCCCTGACTTTAACTGACACCTATCCCAATAAATTCGAGCCACCCTATCCCCCGGATTTTGTCGCCAACAATCCGCAAAAAGTTCCCCAGCTTCCCTAAAAATATTCATATTGTACAAAAACAAAGCCTCAGCAAACAACCGCAAAGTAGCCAACTTCCCCGCTTTAACCTCCGGCAAATCCGCATCAAAAACCTCATAAACAGTCACCCATTCAGACTTCCCCTTAACCTGAACTTTATCAATTACCCGAATTGCATAATCAGCAGGATTTGTCAAGCGATCGAAAGTCTGTTGAGTAATTAACAGCGACACCCCATAATTCTTCGTCAAACTTTCAATTCGAGAAGCCAAATTAACCGCATCACCAATCACAGTACCGTCCATCCGGCTGTTTCCGCCAACAGTACCCAACATCAAAGAACCAGTATTAATCCCCACCCCAATCTGAACCTGCACCTCGCCCGCAGCAGCGCGCTCTCGATTGTATTCAGCAAGAGTGTGCAGCATCGAAATTCCCGCTTTCACAGCATCATCCGCGCCCTCGCTAAACAAAGCCATAATTGCATCCCCAATATATTTATCAATAAACCCCTGATTTTCCACAATCAGCGGCTCCATATAACTCAAATAAGAATTTATAAATTTGAAATTTTCCTGCGGTGTCATCTGTTCCGAGAGAGTTGTGAAATCGCGGATATCAGAAAACAAAATCGACATTTCCAGCTCCACCGCGTCTCCCAATTTCACACCAACAATGCTGTCACATCCCAAAAAAGATAAAAACTGATTGGGTACAAAACGGCTTGTCGCCTCAACTATTTGTAATTCTGCATCCAGTGAAAGTTCCAAACTGCAATTGACCTCAAACAGCTCCTCAATGAACTTTTTGCGCTCTGCCTCAGCTTCTTTGCGTTCCGTGATATCTAGAAGAGTGTTGATAGCATAGACAATTTGATTTTGTTTATCGTAAATCGGGGTAGCATGAATTTCTAGGGGAATAACCCGATTGCCGTGCCGGACTTCTAAATCGTCAGCCACAGAAGTTTCGCCCCTCAATGCCCGCACGATGGGCAAGTTTTCCACGGGGCAAGGTTGAAGATTTCCGGCTTGATAAACTTGATAAACATCTGATAGTTGTTCCCCTGGCACATCAGGCACGACTTTTTTGTCAAATATTTCCTTTGCTTTTTTATTGATATAGTAAACTTTGCCATCCGCATTCAGCACTCCCACGCCCACCGGCATTGCTTCCAAAAACTGCATCAAGCGATTTTCGTTGTCGTGGAGTGTCGCAATCAGTAGCGATTGCTCGCGGTTTAAATCCGCCAATTCCTGATTCATTTGCTGAAGCTGGGAATTTTGTGCTACCAGCAGTTGATTTTGCTGATAACTGTTTACTGCTTCTTTTACTGTTAAACTCAAGTCTTCTCGTTGCCAGGGTTTGGATATATAACGATATAAGTTGGCATTTTTGATCGCATTTCCCACAGCCTCAATATCTGCTTGCCCAGTTAGCATGATTTTGATGGTTTTGGGCGAGAGTAGATGGACTTGTTTTAATAGTTCATCTCCCTTCATCTCCGGCATGATATGATCGGAAATAATTAACGGTACTTCATACCCATCAGACAATAATTCTTCAATCAACTCTAATGCTTCTTCCCCACTCTCGGCAATTTCGATCAGATAAGCATTGCCGACCGATTCTTGGAGTTCTGCTTTGAGGCTTTTGAGTACAGTGTTGTCATCATCTACACAGATAATTACCTGTTGTTTCATAACTTCGATAAACCAGATTTAATAGTTTCCAGTAATTCAGCTTCTGACCAAGGTTTAGATAAACAGCAGTGGAGATTTGCGAATTCTTTGGCTCGGCCAATAGCTGCTTCGTCAACTTGACCTGTGAGCATAATTTTAACAACTTTAGGGAATTTCTCATGGATGCGAATCAGTAACTCGTCTCCCTTCATACCGGGCATTAACCAATCAGAAATAATCACCACAATACTCACATCATCTTCAGTTAATTCTTGCATTAATTCTAAAGCTTCATCACCATCCTCGGCGGCTTCATAGATATAATTATTGCCAAATGATGCTGATAGTTGAGTCCTGAGACTGTCCAACACCATTCTCTCATCGTCAACGCACAAAATAACTGGTTTAGACACTTGTTATTCCTCGTTTATCATTAGTAATTAACGCAAAAATAGTCAATTAACTTAGTGGGCCCGATCGCATTTTCAGATCAAGCACGTTAGGTCGATCGAGCCTCGCGCAGCTTTGATTGAACAAGGGTTTACCCAGAGCCTTAGCTAAGTATAATCCACATAGTGCAAGTATTCCGGTGCGATCGCTAGTTTCCGCCTAAATCCGGCTTATTCAGTAAATTATCAAGTAATATCGTTGACATTGGCATCGGAATAATAATTTTCGGAGTGTAGTGCTGTCCCGCTCGCGATCAACTCTCGCGACGACCGATCGCGCTATAATATTTTTGCGATGCGATCGCCCTGACCGACTCATCCGCGGCTCATTGGCAGAAAAACATGAAATGTAGTTTGACCAGGAATCGATTCCACTTCAATTTTCCCCTGATGTTTTTGCACAATCTTCTTCACAATATCTAACCCCAAACCGCTACCTTCTCCTGGCGGCTTAGTAGTAAAAAATGGGTCAAATATTTTGGATTTAATCTCTTCTGGTATCCCCTTACCGCTGTCCGTCACACTAATCTTAGCCTGCCCGTCTTGCTGGGCCAAATCAATTGTGAGAGTGCCTCGGTAATCCATTGCTTGCAAAGCATTGTGAACCAGATTTGTCCACACTTGATTTAGTTCGTCGGGATAGCACAGTATCGGCGGGATTTCTGCATAGTTTCTCAGTACCTGAACTCCCTGTTTGAGTTGATTTTGATAAAGAGTTAAGATAGTTTCAATCCCTTCGGTAATGCTGGCTGTGGTCTTTTCGCCAGATTGTTCGTAGTGGGCATAAGTTTTCAAGGCAAATACCACTTTTGATGCCCTGTCTGTGGCTGTGTTGATCGTAGCGAGGCCTCTTTTTAACTCAGAAAGTTTGTAGGCCATTTCTAGGACTTGCAAGCTATCGGGTTTTTGCAGCAGCGGCACAAAGCTGTCAATTCCATCGTACACTCCCATCATCACTAGGCGATCGGCTACGGTATCTGGATCTGCTATTCCTAATTCTTGCAGTTGGCTTCTTAAAGCTCTCTTCAATTTGCGTTCTTCTTTAGTTGATAAGTTTGCTTCTTGTTCAAGAGAACGTTGAAGTAATGCTGAAAAATCCTGTACTTCTTCTGGGGAGAGAGATTGAAACAGTGCCGGCAACTGTTCTAGGGTTTGGTTCAAGAACTTAGAAACATTGCCCGCCGAGGAGCGAATCGCGCCCAGGGGAGTGTTAACTTCGTGAGCAACTCCAGCCACAAGTTGTCCTAAAGCTGCCATTTTTTCGGCTTGAATCAGTTCTGCTTGGGTAGCTTCGAGTTGTTGAAGAGTATCGCTTAGTTCCTCATTTTTATGGTTCAAAGCTGATTCCGCTTGTTTGCGATCGCCAATTTCTCGGCACACCGCGTGCAGAATTTCCTTACCCTCTAAAGGAATTACTGTCAGCAATACTTCTACCCAAAAGTTTTCTCCATCGATGCGGCGGTGCATCCATTCAAAGCGGTGACTTCCTCGCAAGAAAGCTGTGGCTGTCATTACTTCGGCTTTCTCAAAAGACTCTCTACCGTCAGGTTGAATCTCTGGGGAAAGTTGAGCCTGATGTAGGGAAAGAAGCTGTTGTTTGTCTGTGCAACGCATCATTTTAACCGTTGCGGGGTTGCAGTCGATAAAAGCGTCCCCATCTAACAGCAGAATCGCATCGCCCGATTGCTCATAAAGTTGTCGGAAACGAGCTTCTGACTGCTGGAGTTCTTGGGTTCTTTCTCCGACTTTGGCTTCTAAGTTGGCATAGAGTTGGGCGTTTTCTATGGAGATGGCTGCTTGAGAGGACAAGATTTGTAAGACTGCCAATCTGTCGGGAGTAAATGCACCTGTTGCGAGGTTATTTTCCAGATAAATAATTGAAATAAGCTTATTTTGCTCAATCAGAGGAACGCAGAGAATTGATTTAGTTTGATGTCTCTTTATATAAGTGTCTTTAGTAAAGTCACCTTCCCGGCTAGCATCATTGAGAACCACATTCTTGTGAGTGCGGGCGACATAATTTATCACTGCAATTGACACTAAGTGACTGCTTTCAAGTGGGATTGACTGCAATAAATCGATCCTGTCGGAATCAACAGCACCGGATGCTTCTATTACCAGTTTACCCTGAGACTCCAACAACAAGTAGCCCATCTGTGCGCCAGCATTTTCTATCACAATTTTCATCAATTTTTGGAGTAATCGCTCTAGCACAATTTCACCAGCAATGGCTTGGGAAGCTTTGATAACAGTCGCTAAATCTAAAGCTGTACCCGATCCTGTGGTAGTGTGAGTATTAATTGCGCTCTGGCCTGTATTTTTAGCAATAGTCGCCACAGATTTAGCCAGTAATTGCGGATATCTTGCTTCTAAATCCTCAACCTTTGCCCTAGCTTGCCAGCGAGTATAGCCGTAGTGTGCTCCTTTGAGATAGGTTTGGGCAATCTCCTCCATACCGCTTGCCAGATAAAATTCCGCTGCCAACTCATAGGCTAAAGCTTCATCTTGAATATATCCGCTGTCTCTGGCTCCTTTAATCGATCGATCGTAAAGTTTGGCTGCTTGCCAGTTATCTCCCAATACTCTCGCTTTTTCAGCTTCTACTAGGTCGTATTTATGCTGAAAATTGCACGGGGCAAGCTCTGCCCATTGTTTCATTTGCTCTTGGTTTAATTCAACTCGCTCCAAGTTTTCCGTGAGAGTGGCAGAATACTGAGCTAGCAGGGCAAGAGAATAGTAAAAGTTATGAATAGCAACATACATAAATCCCATGACAGAATCTATGTATTCTGTGGCTGCGATCGCATTTTTCACGGCCCCGGCACAGTCTTTGAATAAGTAAGAAAGATTTAGTTTTGCAAGGTAAACAATACAAAGCAGCGTGCGGTTATTCGCAGCTAGCAAACGGGGAATAATTTCCTCCTCATTAAAGCTTTCGCCCAGCAAACGGGATGGCGTGACAGTTGTCTCCAACAGATTTAAGCTAACTTGCCACCAGATATTAGTCTGGTAAATAGAATATTCCTGTTTAAGCTTTAATAATTGTTCGCAGGATTGCTGCATTTTTGATGAGACAGATTCTAGTCCTTCTCCCGTCACAAATAGGGTAACACAATAATCTTTAATGCAATAACAGGCGTACTCATTATCTCCTGTATCCAGTCCGCTTTTAATTCCATCTTTAAGCAGAGAAAGACTATTTTTTGCGGGGTCTTTCCAGTGTTTTACCAAAGCACAAAATAAGTTATAAACTTTGGCTTTGAGTTCTGTAGCATGATATATATTTACTAACTTCAGTGCCAATTGTCCGGCGTGATACCCAGTTTCTATGTTGCCTTGTGCCGAACAGATAGCAGCATACCAAACATAGGCATAAGCAGCCAAGGCTGAATAACCTTTTTGAATTGTCAAGTTAACCATTGTCAAGATAATTGACAGTAAAACTTCGGGTTTGGCAAAATAAGCTGACGGACAAATAGACATCAAAATCCGCATGGCTGCTAGTTGAGCATCGTCCGTCATTTCCGGGAAGTTTTCTAAGTCTGTCAGTGCTGGCAGCTCTACGGTACTCTCTTCGCCTGTTGAATTTGAAAGAGAAATTTCCAGTAATTTTAATGCTTCTAAACCAGTTTTTATTGCTTTAATCGGCTGATTTTGAGCGGTATAAATTTGCACTTTAAGCTCATAAGCTTTTACCTTGTCTAGCTGATTTATTGCTCGTTCCATGATAACTTCAGCTAATTCTTCTGCCCTTTCAAAATTGGTGCTTAAATATTTAGCCTCTACAGTTTCTTGATAGAGATTGAGGGTGAGGTCATACTGCATTTGCCAACTTTCTTCTGTTAACAGGCTTAATCCTGTCTTCAAATATTGAACCGCCGCATTGTAAGCCGTCGCTGCCTTGGCTTTCCGCCCCGCTATCAAATTTAGTTTTGCAATTTCGTTTCGCTCTTTTTGATGAGTTAATACTGGCTGTACTGCCGTGCTTACCCCTATTCCAAGATTGAGATGATCGACAATTTCAAATATTTTTTTTGATAGTGTTTCGGTCGAACTATTCTGTAGCAACAGGCGACCAATTTGTAAATGGATAGCTTGTTTTTGGGATTCGTCAATCAAAGAATAAGTTGCTTGTTGGATGCGGTCGTGTCCAAACTTATAGTTTTGAATTAACAGTTGAGGATCTAATTCTGAGATAGTAAAAATTAACTCTGACTGAATTGCCTGTTTGAGGTCGGAGAAAACTTTGGCGGGCGATCGCTCGCAAATAATTGATAGAGTGTTTAAGTCAAACTCTGCACCTATACAAGCTGCAAAACGCAATACCTGTTGAGCGGTGGACGGCAATTTATTGACTTTTTCAATCATCAATTCTACCACATTATCAGTGATTGACCTCGCCTCAATTTGAACAATATCCCACTGCCAACTCCGGGCATTACAATCAAATTTTAGCAATTTTTCAGCATACAAATTTTTCAATAACTCGCCGACAAAAAAGGGATTACCACTGGTTTTTCGTAGAATCAGTTCGGCTAATGCTCGTACAGGATAACGCTCGCATTGCAACGTATCTGAAATCAATTCATTGATATGTTTTAGAGCTAAAGGTACAAGGGTAATCTGGTTAATAGATGCTCCCTCATAGCGTATATCTTCCAGAGTCAGCATCAAGGGATGGGTAGAATTGACTTCGTTATCTCGATAAGCTCCAATCAAAAATAGATATTCGGTATCTGCATCCGCCATCATCAGTTGGATTAATTTGAGGGTGGCAGAATCTGCCCACTGCAAATCGTCCAGAAAAATGACTAAAGGATGCTCTTTGGAGCAAAATACCCGAATGAAATTGCCGAAGATAAGATTAAAGCGATTTTGCGATTCAGTTGCACCTAATTCCGGCAAGGCCGATTGTTTGCCCACAATCAATTCTACTTCGGGAATTACATCAATAATGATTTGACCGTTAGCACCAAAAGCATCTAATAATTTTTCTCGCCATTGATTAAGCTGTTCTTCGCTTTCGGTTAATAGTTGTCGCACTAATCCCGAAAAAGCACTGACAATAGCAGAGTCAGGAATATTGCGCTGAAATTGATCGAATTTTCCAGCGATAAAATAGCCTCTCGCCTTGGTTATCGGTTTATAAACTTCGGATACGAGTGCTGACTTGCCGATGCCAGAATAACCAGCGACTAGCATTAATTCTTTACGCGATTGCTGGCTGTTTTCGGTTTTGCTAATCCGCTCGAATGCTGCTAGTAAATCTGCAACTTCTGCCTCGCGTCCGTAAAGTTTCTGGGGAATTTGGAACTTGTCGCAAATATCTTGACGACCAAGGGGGAATGATTCAATTTTGCCCTTTGTCTGTAACTGGTTCAAACATTCTTCTAAATCGGCTTTAATTCCCCAGCTACTTTGATATCTATTCTCTGCTGTTTTTGCCATCAGTTTGAGTACAATATCAGAAATTATTTGGGGAATTTTGGGATTAACCTGATGTGGCGGTACTGGTTGTTTAGCGATGTGGCTGTGTACCAACTCCAAAGCATCGTCAGCGGTAAATGGAAGTTGTCCGGTGAGGAGTTCGTAGAATGTAATGCCCAAAGAGTAAAAGTCGGTTCGATAATCGAGAGAACGGTTCATCCTTCCAGTTTGTTCTGGGGAAATATAGGCTAATGTACCTTCTAAAACATTGGGATTTTTTAGGGTAGGATTTTCGCGGGTGAAGACAGTGGCAATGCCAAAATCGATAATTTTGACTTGCCCGGTTTCTGGGTTTAGCAGGATATTGGCGGGGTTAATGTCTTTATGGATGATGTTGGCAGTATGAATTAGTGCCAACATCTCTGCTGTTTGAATAGCGATGCCCAGGAAGTTCTGTAAAGATGAAATATTTTGCGTTTCTACAGGGTTGTCCTTTAACATTTTTAAAGAAGTGCCGCCAAAATCTTCAAAGATAATTACTAGCGTTCTTTGATACTCTTGTAAGCTATAAACTTTGATTGTTCCTTCGAGATTGTTGAGATTGCAAGTAATTTCGTATTCCTGCTTGTAGCGGGTAAGTTCAGCAGGAGCCGGATAATCTCGATCGAGCATTTTGAAGATAACAGGTTGATTATCCTGTTCGCGAATGCCTCGATAAACCGTTGAGTTTTGACTTTCGTAAATTCTATCTAGAATCTGGTAGCCTTCAATTGTCAACATTTTTTTTATTTTACAATACTTCCAAAAGCACCCGGAAATACCCTTGTTATTTTTGATTTCAAGCTTTCGGTTCGCGATCGAAAGGGTTCCAATTGTCGTATTTGGGATAATCGGAATATTGAAATCCGTTGAGAAAAGTGCCGCCTGTATTGCCGATCGCGTGAATGACTGCATCCAATGCACTTCTCAATGCCGGTTCCGTCCACCCTCCTTCAAGCGAGAAAGCTTCGCCAGCAAAGTATAAACCTGAGTTGGCACTGTAGTTCTGATTGTATCTCAGCAACGCATAATTTTCATTCCACGTCATTTCTCGATATAGCTTCGCACAACCTCGGTAGTTGGGCCTTTTCGCCCAATGTATCACAGTCGGTTTGCTTGTATCAACATAAGGCGATATGGGGGTTCTGATGTTCTCGCACTCCATCAATATTTTATCTAGTTCATCAAGACATTGTTTTGCCAATTGTTCGCTGCGATCGCTCTCTGCAATAAACTTATTTGCATCGTCTTCCCAAGTGTAACTAACTAACAAAACTCCCGGATCGTTTTTCACTGCATAACCGTAAATGCCCTGCAAATATGTATCCGTGCTGATGAGCTGCGGGATCGGGCAACCGCTGACTTCCCAATACCTCTGATTTAACGGGTAAAACACCTTGCAGCTCGATATCCAGTGAGATTCCTTGATGCTGTAGGTAACATCAAATGGCAATTGAGTTTTCGGGTCAAAACCTTCAAAAACCATACCCATTTCTGTAGCCCAAGTCGTGGGTGTCAGAATAACTAGATTGTAATTTCTCGGTGATTCCAAGTTGGCAGAAGTGACCTCTACGTTTCTGCGATCGAGGTACTTTATTTTTTTTACCGGATTCCTCACGTACAGATTGACATCATACTTGCCCGTCATTTTAGACGCTTCATAAAGCGACACCTTTTCGACAAATTCACTGGTCACAGGCTGATAAAATAGGCATTCTGCAAATGTTTGTACGCCGACATAACCGGGAGAATCGAATTCGCGATCCAGACTGTCTGTTGTTCGCTCCTGATATTGAGATCCCGGTGCAAAATTTCCCTGTTCGTCAAATGTTCCTTGAATTAGCTGATGATTCGTACCGAAACCGAACAGTAATGTTCTCATCGGATACAGACAAGAAATATCGTAAAAAGCTCCCCAGCCACCATCTCCAGCACCGATGGTATAAAAAAGTTTGGACTCTGCTTCGTTCATCCCCAAACCGCCAAAGTATCCCGGCTTTGAAGGATCGTATCTATCTATTGCTGGCATATAAACCAGCTCTCTAAAGTTTTTGTCCCAATAATATTGGACAACATTGTGCCAAAAATCTTCCCATCCGTCTTGTCCATAAAGCTTTTTGCAAACACTCGTTACCATGTCTGAGAAATTTACCCATTTATCGTAGACATCTTTAAATAATGGATTAGGAGGGTCGCCATTTTTTTGCCATATATCGAGTTGCGGCACAGGATAGGGATTTTGAGTATCGGGGCCGCAACCGTTGTTCAAATATATTCCGGTATCGGCTATTGATGAACCGGGGTCTAGAAAAGGCTGCGTAGAAATTTGAAACAATTCTCGGTAATAATCTAATACGCTGTTTTTACTGCCAGGCTTGTCGAAAAAAGGCATCCTCATTGCACCCATTTCCAATACAGTATGTTGCCCATCAACTGCTATGGAATATGTTCTGCCCCCGATTCTGTGGCTGGCTTCATAAATGTCAATATTTGTGTACCCGCATCTGAATAGCTCTCTGGCTGCGGTGATCCCTGCTATCCCCGCACCAATAATTGCGACTTTAATCTGAGGATCATTGTTGCGACCAATAGATTCATTTGTGTTGATTTCTAATAGGTGGTAGTAATTGAAGTTAAAATCTGCTGTATTGGGCCAGCTAAATTTCCAAGGATTTGAGGGAACAGGTGCTGGTTCTCTGTCTTCACCACGGCTAAACAAAGCTTTATTAACCATCTTTTATCTCCATTGAATTTTGAAAAAAATATAATCAACACAAACTAGAATATTAATAGATACACAAAATTTAATATTCTTAATGGCGCGTCTGGAGGCGTGTATCAAAGCTCCTCCCGGCAGTAAATTTAATACATAGAAAATTAATTTCCCCCATGAAAAGACTTGAGAGCAAGCAATTAATTATTTAGTTGAGTTCGGGAAAAGCGGTTTCAACAGCACCCGGATAGGGATGCACAGATTCTAATAAGACAAATAAGTAATGTCAAATACCTTATAATTCTATCAGCCATAACTTTTAGGCATACCTTATACAACTCATGGAATTACGGCATCTTAAATATTTTGTGGCCGTTGCAGAAGAACTCAACTTTAGCCGTGCTGCCGTCCGGCTGTCTATTTCCCAGCCAGCGTTAAGCCGTCAAATCAAAAACCTGGAAGATGAACTGACCGTTGTGCTATTTCTCAGACAATCTGATGGATTGATACTCACAGAAGCAGGGAAATATTTTCTGGAACAAGCAAAAGATATTTTGCATCGCAGTCATGTCGCTGTGCAAACCATCAAGGCACGTTACACCAATACGCATGAGCCTTTGGTTATTGGCTACATTCCCACCATCCTTCAGAGTTTTCTCGGTCAAACCCTACACCGATTTGGACTTGCCTATCCTGAAGTTGCCGTGCGTTTCCAGGAGATGCCGCCTAGCGAACAAGTTAGAGCATTGCGAGATCGCGCGATCGATATTGCCTTTATGGGTAATCCACCTGATGAGTTAGACTCCGAGTTTGTAGTTAAATGCGTTAAGAAAGTGCCGATCGCTGCTGTATTGCCGGATACACATCCATTGGCACATGAATCCTCCATTAATCTAGCTTCCCTGGCATCAGCAAAATTTATTGGGATGTCGGAAGAAAAGTTTCCTGGGCGGAACTCACGTATCCGCGACACTTGCCGATGTGCTGGCTTCATGCCAAATCTGCACCTGGAAGCCGATAGCCATGCCTCAATGATTGCTCTGGTTGCCGCAGGACAAGGGGTAGCAGTTATGCCGAACGAGGCCCAAGCACTGTCTCATCCCCAAGTTGTGTTTGTGCCGATCGACCATCCAATACACTACGCGCGATCGACTGCGATGTGGAGAAAAGAAATACCTACTAAATCTTTAGATAAATATCTCAAAATTCTGTTCGATCATATTCAAGATTAATTGACAATCTCCCGAGTTCTATTCGGATGATTCCCTACTAAACCGTATTGATTTATAACCCGGATTTGGTATTATACGCCGCTCATTGGCAGAAAAACATGAAATGTAGTTTGACCCGGAATCGATTCGACTGCAATTTTCCCCTGATGTTTTTGCACAATTTTCTTCACAATATCTAGCCCCAAACCGCTACCTTCTCCTGGCGGCTTAGTAGTAAAAAACGGCTCAAATATTTTCCCTTTAATCTCTTCTGGTATCCCCTTACCGCTATCGGTAACACTAATCTTAACCTGTCCATCTTGCTCCGCCAAATCAATTGTGAGAATCCCTCGGTAATCCATTGCTTGCAAAGCATTGTGAACCAGATTTGTCCACACTTGATTTAGTTCGTCGGGATAGCAGAGTATCGGCGGGATTTCGGCATAGTTTTTGATTACCTCAACTCCCTGTTTCAGTTGATTTTGATACAGGGTTAAGATTGTGTCAATGCCTTCTGTAATGCTGGCTGTTGTTTTTTCTCCCGACTGTTCGTAGCGGGCATAGGTTTTTAAGGCAAATACCACTTTTGACGCTCTGTCTGTGGCTATGTCGATCGTGGCGAGGCCTCTTTTTAATTCAGAAAGTTTATAGGCTATTTCTAGGACTTGCAAGCTATCGGGTTTTTGCAGCAGCGGCACAAAGCTGTCAATTTCATGATACACTCCCATCATCACTAGGCGATCGGCAGCGGTATCTGGATCGGCTATTCCTAATTCTTGCAGTTGGCTTCTCAAAGCTCTCTTCACTTTGCGTTCTTCTTTCGTTGATAAGCTTGTTTCTTGTTGGAGGGAACGCTGGAGTAAACTCAAGAAATTATCTGCTTCTTCTGTCGAGAGAGATTGAAACAGTGTCGGCAACTGTTCTAGGGTTTGGTTCAAGAACTTAGAAACATTGCCCGCAGACGAGCGAATCGCGCCCAAGGGTGTATTAACTTCGTGAGCAACTCCAGCCACAAGTTGTCCTAACGCTGCCATTTTTTCTGATTGAATTAGTTCTTCTTGAGTAGCTTCGAGATAGCTTAAAGCTTGTGATAGTTCTTGGGTACGTTCTGCGACTTTCGCTTCTAAGTTAGCATAGAGTTGGGCATTTTCTATGGAGATGGCTGCTTGAGAGGACAAGATTTTTAAGACTGCTAATCTGTCGGGAGTAAAGGCATTTGTTGTCAGATTGTTTTCGAGATACAGAATGGCGATTATTTTGCCTTGGTGTTGGATAGGCAGGCACAAAACTGACTTCGGCTGTCGCTCAATGATATAAGGATCGTGGATATTTTGGCTTTCTTTTGGTACATTGTTGTAGAGCAAAACTTCTTGAGTTCTGGCTACATAGTTAATCAGATTTATGGGAACTCTGACGCTGGTTTCGAGGGCAATGGATTGCAGGAATATTGTTTCTGAAGAGTCGCTAGTTCCCAGAGCTTCAACTACTAAGTTACCTCCTTTATGCAAAATCAGAGCGCCTTTGGAAGCTCCAGCATTCTCAATTGCCGTTTGCATCAAAGTTGAGAGCAGTTTTTCAAACTGAATTTCCCCTGAAAGAGCTTGAGATGCTTTAATAACTGTTGCCAAGTCGAGAAATCTCGAGCTTTCCAAACTGCTAGTCATTGAGAGGGTGGCATTAGTCGTCTGGGAAAGTGTCCCACCTGTTTGCAAGCTGGTTTTTTGGTTGAGAATCGGGCCTAGTAATTGCGGGTAACGTTTTTCTAAATCATCAACTTTTGCCTTGGCACCCCAGCGTGCGTAAGCGTAGTAAGCATCAGTGAGATAGACTTGGGCAATTTTTTCTTTACCCCATTCCAGATAGAATTTAGCAGCGAGTTCGTGGGCTAGTGCTTCTTCGTTGAGATACTCGTTTTCTTTGGCTCCTTTTATGGAACAATCGTACAAATTCATCGCTTCGATAGTGTTGCCCAAAACTCGCGCTTTTTCAGCTTCTACCAAGTCATATTTGTGTTGAAAATTCATCGGAGCAGACTGGGCCCATTTCAGCAGCTTTGCTTGGTTAGTTTCCACTTTCAGCAGCCGGAGTTCTGGTGAAAGATTAGCAACAGAAAGTCGCACTAAAGAATCGTAATAATAGAAGATAGGAACATTCATTAAACCTAGGCAGCCATCGAAAAACTCTTCACTTTTTACGGCATTTTCTAATCCGATATCGCTGCGATCGAATAAATAACAAAGAATCATTTTATGAAGATAGACCGAGTGCATTGAAACTCTATCGTTGGCTTTTTCTAGAACTGGCAGCATTTGTGATTCGTTATATACTTCACCTATTAAAAGCAGCGGATTTTCTGTTTTCTCCAATAAATTAATCGCTGTTTGCCAAAATATATTGATCCAATTCAAAGGAGTTATTTGCCGTTTTTGGGCAATTACATAACTGTAGTTTGCTATCTCCTTTTCAAGTGCTGATAGTTCCTGTCCGGCAAAATAAGCATATTGGCATTTTTCCATAGCAGAATAGCTAGCGTGCGCTAAATCTCCGTTTTCCAAACCACTTTGATAACCTGCTGCAAAAAGTAGTTGAGTTGACCGCAGATGCTGTTGACCATGAACTGAAAATGCTGCCACTTTAAATAACACAGCGCTCTTGATTTTTTTAGCATTTAAGTGCTCAACTAAGTTGACAGCAAAACAGCCATAGCGATAAGATGCCTCAAAGTCTCCGACTACTATATTGAGAATGATCGCATAATCAGCAAAAGCATAAGGTGAGAAAAGTGAATGGCCATATTGGAGCAACAAATTGACTTCTGCACACCCCAGGTGCGGAGTTAAAAATGGTGCAGATTGAGCCGTCGCAGGAGTCATACTGCATATAATTCGCAGGGCTGCTAATTTATACCCATCTGTCATTGCAGGCAAGTTTAGTAGTTCTTCGTCGCTCTTTCCTGCTAAAGCCTCGGCTGTGGCTTTTACTGTTTGTTCAATTTCCTGATGAGTTGGTGATGCAGGCAAGTTGACTCCGAGTAGAGGCAACACTTGCAAACCAATTGCAATCGCTTCTAGTTGTTTAGTTTCTGCTATGCAGGCGAAAATTTTAACTTCATATACTTTGACTTGATCTAAAATAGTTTTTGCCTTTTGCAGCACAATTGCAGCCAATTCCTCCATCTGTTCAAAGTCGGCGTTGAGGTACGCTGCTTCAGTCGCTTCTACATACAAAAGTAGTGTTAACTCATAACTGGTTTCCCAGCTATCTTTTGCCAGGAGTTTCCTGCCTAAATTCAAATAATTTAGGGAGGCTGTATAAGCCGTTGAAGTTTTAGCTTTACTTCCGGCCATTAAATTTAATTGAGCTAGTTCATCTCGCTGAGTCTGACAGTCAATTAAATCGACTCCAATATTCAACTGGTTGACAATATCAAAAATTTTATCTTCTTTTTCTGCTTCAGGCGTATTGCTTAACAGCAGTTGCCCAATTTTGAGGTGAGTTGACTGTTTCTGCTCTTTGGGAATCAGAAAATATGCTGCTTGCTGCACTCTGTCATGCAAAAATTTGTAGGGAACCGATAAATCAGACGTTTGTGCAACCTGAACGGATTCTGAGTCCTGAAAGAACTTGTACACTTCAGTGATGGGAATAATTAACCCTTCTTGCAATGCTCTCCACAAGTCAGTCGCCGTTTCTGCTTGAGATTTTTCGCGGACAATAGCCAGAGTTGACAAGTCAAATTGGTTGCCAATACAAGCAGCTAGTTTCAAAACTTCCTGAGTATTGACAGGCATTTTTTGCAACTGAATCGCCATAAATTCGACGACATCATCAGTCAAAGCTAGCGCCCTGACTTGGGCAATGTCGCACTGCCAATAGTTGCGATCAAAATCAAAGGCAATTAACCCATCGCCGTGCAGGGATTTGAGAAATTGAGTGGCAAAGAAAGGATTGCCTTGGGTTTTTGTAAGCACCAGTTCTGTTAAAGGAACTGCTCTTTTTAATGGACAACTCAGGGTATCGGCGATCAGGCGATTTAGGGAAGGTTTGTCTAATGGTGACAAAGTAATTTGATTGACTGTTGCCGCATTTTTACGAAGCTCGTCCAATGTCAAAATTAGCGGATGAGCAGCGAAAACTTCGTTATCCCGATAGGCTCCGATTAACAGTAAATATCGGGTATCTGTCTCGCTTACCAACAACTGCATTAACTTCAGTGAAGCAGAATCTGCCCACTGCAAATCATCCAAGAAAATGACTAAAGGATGCTCTTTGGTGGCGAATACTCCGATAAATTTACCGAAGAGCAAATTAAAGCGATTTTGAGCGGCAATTCCCTCTAATTCTTGGACTTTTGGCTGCTTGCCGATCAGGTGTTCTAATTCGGGGATGACATCGATAATTACTTGGGCATTTTCACCCAAAACTTTTAAGATTTTGGCTTGCCATTTCTGTACTTCTGCGGTACTTTCTGCGAGTAATTGCCTCATCAAATTTTGGAAGGATTGCACCCAGGCAGAAAAGGGAATATCGCGTTTGAATTGGTCAAATTTCCCTTTAATGAAGTAGCCCCGCGCTCCGACAATCGGTTTGTGTACTTCGTTGACTACGGCGGTTTTGCCGATGCCGGAAAAGCCGGCGACTAGCATGATTTCGACTCCCCCTTGCCCATCGAGGGGGTTGGCAACGCGATCGAATGCTGCTAATAATGTGTTAACTTCGGTTTCTCTGCCATAGAGTTTTTCGGGTATGGCGAAGCGATCGCAAATATCTCTATTCCCTAATGTAAACTGGTTAATCTCGCCTGTTTCTTGCCACTGCTGCCAACAGTTTTCTAAGTCGAGTCGCAGTCCAAAAGCACTTTTATAGCGTGATTCTGGGTTTTTTGCCATCAATTTCAGAGTGATGTCACTCAGAATTGCCGGAATGGTTGGAACGAGTTCGATTGGGGGAGTTGGAATCCTGGCAAGATGGGAGTGTACTAACTCCATCGCATCGGTAGATTTAAAGGGTAATTGTCCTGTCAGCAGTTCGTAAAATGTGACTCCCAGCGAGTAGAAATCGCTCAGGTAGTCGATACCTCGATTCATTCTCCCGGTTTGTTCGGGAGACATATACAATAGGGTTCCTTCGAGAACGTTAGGACTTTTAATTTCTTGGTTTTCTCTGGGTAGAAGGGAAGAGATACTGAAGTCGATGATTTTGACTTCTTTGGTATGGGGATTAATTAGAATATTCTGGGGTTTGATATCTTTGTGAATAATTCGATGGCGATACAGTCCTTCTAATCCTTGGACTATTTGAATAGCTATTGGTAAAAAATCGTCGGGACTTAGTTGGTGAAGGGCGGTATATTCGGCAAGAGAGATGCCGCCAGAGTCTTCCATGACTAAAGCAAAACCGTTACGGTAGTTGGAGAGTGCTAGGGGTTTGACTATTCCTGTTAGGTCAAGATTTTTGGTAATTGTGTATTGATTGCGAAACTGTACGAGTTCGTTGAAAGTGGGATATTCGCTTTGGAGGATTTTGATAACGACAGGTTTTTGGTCTGATTGGGAAAGGGCTCGGTAAACCTGGGTTCTAGAACCGTTGTAAATGCGATCGAGGATGCGATATCCAGGAATTGTTAGTGATGTGTCAGTCATAAGAAGTATTCTCCATTAATATGTTGCGGGGTTTCTGGAGGCTGATTGCGATGTGGAAATTATCGAATTAATTGTGAGTTTTTTGTCTCTTATTCGTGAGTTTCATAAGCTTTTTCGGGTTGGAAGTTTGTTATATTCAGGAGTTATGAAAAAAATGGTTTTACGGGCTACTTCTAGGTATAAGGTGCGCAGTGCGCACCCTACGACTTGTGAATTTTAAGATTTTCGGCAAGGACTAAAGGATGTTCGGTGAAAGACAGACACACCGCAGCGTTCTAAAGCTAATTTATGTTTTTTTGTACCATATCCTTTGTTGTTTGTCAAGTCATATTCGGGATATTTAACAGCCATCCGCTGGATTAATTCATCGCGCCAAACTTTGGCGACAATGCTAGCGGCGGCAATCTGAATCGATCGCGAATCACCTTTAATCATCGTCTCTTGTTCGATCGACAAATTGGGAATTCTTTGATTCCCGTCAACCAAACACAAATCAGGAGTAACATTCAGCTTCAGAATGGCTCGCTTCATCGCCAATAAAGAAGCCTGCAAAATATTCAAACGGTCAATTTCCTTAACTGAAGCAGCACCAATTTGACAGTCAACAGCCACAGCCCGGATTTTGATAGCTAACCGACTCCGGGCTGTGGCACTCAACTGCTTGCTGTCGCGCACCCCGCAACTTGCTAATTCTTCGAGAACTCCGTCGGGCAAAATGCAGGCCGCAGCCACAACTGGCCCGAACAAAGCTCCTCTTCCGACTTCATCCACACCTGCAATTATCCGAGGGATATTGGGAGAGGCGGAAAGAGAGGGAGAGGGGTAGATGGGGAGATGGAAAGATGGGAAGAGAGTAAAAATTTCTACTTCTTCCTTCTTTCCTCGGACTTCTTTCTTGTCACCTCGAACTTCCATCCGTTACATCCGTTACACAATCCGTTGCCGAACTTCCCTCTTCCTTCATAATTATTCGTCCAAAAGTGCAGATGAGCGACGGCGACGACGGCGGTTGATAGCAGGTTCTTCGGGTTCGTTGGATTCGATCGGCTCGTTGAATTCGATCGGCTCGTTGAATTCGATCGGCTCGTTGAACTCGATCGGCTCGTTGAATTCGATCGGCTCGTTGAACTCGATCGGCTCATTGGATTCGATCGGCTCGTTGAATTCGACCGGCTCGTTGAATTTGATCTGCTGATTCGAGAAGCCCATCACATCGCCCTGTTCCTCCATCCCATCGAAATCATCAGTTTCGTAGTCGCTGAGCTCAGCCGAAAGGTCGATCGAACTCTCGTCGTAAATTTCAGCATCATCATCATCATCATCATCGTCGTCATCATCCTGAGAAAATGCAGGCTCAATTAGCGACATTTCTGGATAATAATCCCGTTCCTCAACATCCTCTACAGGCGTCGTCGGTTCAAATTCAAATTCGAGCTGCTCAAAAGGCTGCTTGTTCGCGGCGGCTCCCGGGAGAGTCACCGAAACGATCGCATTCTTAGGATTTTTCAGCCCACGATCCGTAAGCACCAAGGGAGAAACACCCATCAGAGCATAAACATCCTGCTCCTCTGCTGTCATTTCCACCGAAATCACCTCGGGAGGCTCCACCATCGGCTTCAGCAACTCAGACGACTTAGTTGGACGCACGCGATCGAATTCCTCGCGCCTGCCAACAGTCGCCATATTCACCAACCCGAAGCCCTCGGAAGCTGCCCGGATGCCGGGGGGAGTCACCACCTGATATTCAGAACGGGTATCCACGACGGGCGCGGCGATCGAAGTATTCGGTAGCCGCAACTTGCTGCGCACCGGTTCCTCTTCCACCGGGACGACGGCAAAAGGCTCTTCACCAATCCGGCGGCGGCGGCGCCGTCTGGTGCCGTTCCCCAAATCTTGATAGCTGGGATGGTTGAGCAAGTCCAAAGACGAGGCGTTGCTGTCGGTTTCAAAATCCAAACTTTCGCTAGACGGTTCCCAAGCAGCCCGAGCAGGTTCGGCGAGGCGTTCTTCCCGCACTGGTGAAGGAGTTGCAGCCGCCACAGGCGTCAAACTGCGGCGTTCGACTCCTTCTGGCAAATTCAACAAAACGCGGTTCGAGGTAGCAACGGTACGATCGCTCGATTCCCGCACTGCGGGGGCAAAATCGTCTTCGCCGGGGAGTTGCACCAGATGACCCAACCCGTTGCAAGTAGGGCAAGTGTGACCGAACAACTCGTAAATATTTTGACCTTGGCGCTTGCGGGTGAGTTCTACCAGTCCCAATTCCGAAAGTTGAGCGATTTGCGGTCGAGATTTGTCAGCTTTGAGAGCTTTATTGAAATGTTCCAGCACTTGCAACTGATCGCGGCGGGATTCCATGTCGATAAAGTCAACAATAATTACCCCGGCAATATTGCGTAACCGGAGTTGTCTGGCAATTTCGGTTGCTGCTTCGCAGTTTGTCCAAAGTACAGTTTCTCGCGCTGTGGCCGATCGAGTAAACGAGCCAGAGTTGACATCGATCACAGTCAGCGCCTCAGTCGGCTCAATAATCACATAACCGCCGGAAGGCAAATCTACCCTTGGTCTGAGGGCTTCTCGAATCGCAGCGTTAACGCGGAAAAATTCTAAAATCGAGGCGCGTTCTCGGTGGTGGTCGATCAAAACTCCCGCAGGAAGTTTACCGCCGTTCCAGCTCATCAACTGCTGCTTGACTCGCTTAATGCCATTTTGCGAGTCCACCACAATCCGATTCACGTCACTACTGAACATATCCCGCAGCACCCGCTGGATAAAATCGTCATCGCGATTGAGCAGTGCTGGAGCCCGCGAAGTACCGCCTTCTAGTTGAACGGATTCCCACTGTTTTTGGAGGACTTCCAAATCTTCCATGATGGCTTCTTCAGTCTGGCCTTCAGCTTCGGTGCGCACCAGCAGCCCCATCCCGGCCGGTTTCACCAAAATAGCCAGGGCTCTAAGGCGGTTGCGCTCGGCCTCCGACTTGATCCGGCGGGACAGATTGACTCCTCTGCCGTAGGGCATCAGTACCAAATAGCGGCCTGGCAGGGTAATGTTGCCTGTCAGCCTCGGCCCTTTACTGCCCGTCGGTTCTTTCATCACCTGAACCAGCACTTTTTGCTGTGGGGTGAGGAGTTCTGTAATTGCTCCTGCCGATCGTTTGAGCCGCAGTGGGCCAAGGTCTGTGACGTGCATGAACCCGTTGCGTTCTGGGTCGCCAATATTGACGAAGGCTGCATCTATCCCAGGGAGTACATTCTCGACAATTCCCAAGTAAATGTCGCTGACTTGATGGCTGCCTGTGGCTACCACGAGTTCTTGAATTTGATCTTCTGAAAATACGGCAGCAATGCGATGCTGCTCTGCTATAACTATCTGCTTTGTCATTCAATTTCCTCGAAAAAACTGTCAGCAAGTTAGAGACACTTACGCTGAATAGTGCCTTTAACTTTGATTTTAATTAGTAGTAGGTTCAAGAGTTATTAGCTGTGACTTCGTGCAGGGTGGAATGACTGTTAAATGTTAACCGTTGGCTGTTAACCGTTACAAATCAAGTGCTTAAATCCACCCGATCGCGAGTTATGAGTTATGCTTCGCAGACTGAACCCGAAGATAGAAATAAGGACGCTTTTAGCGAGTTATAAATATTAAATTTTGATTTGTGAATTACGAATTCTTTCACTCAAGATTCAATCTTTACAACTCTTAATTTGAATTCAGCGAATCAATTCAGTGACACGGTACCAATTTCCTAACACACAACTCTACACAAAAAACTGATAACTCCGCTTGCGTGGTGGTTGAGGGCTGGTTTCGAGGGAAATTAAGAAGTACAGAGGTCTGATAGGGACTAAGCTGTTACGCATTTAAATTGTATATTCGGGACGGGCTAGAAGCCCATCCCACAAGACTTTAATTGATTCTTGACACACAATTTAAATGTAGAACAGCTTAAGGCACTCGCCTTAGTCCCTACAGCCGTCTGCTTGTGCGATCGGCGGATTGCACTCAACTGAATTCAGCTTGGCTTTCGACTGCGATTTCCGTCACTACCAACCCTCAAACCCCGTCAAAAACATCTATTGTTTAGTAGTCTGTGAACCAATAGTCAAATACAGACAAATAGGTTTACTTTGCAGGTGTGAATCTGACAGGCTGAACTATGACAGCCTCGATCGAGATTGCTCGACGCATTTGGGATTTCTGTTACTCAAATACCGACAGTGCTGCTTAAACCATGAAATTTTTGATTGAGCTGGCGATCGACTTTGCTGTCGATCGATCGACTGAATCGCTAAATTTAGATCGAAACAAGCTTCTGCGAGTTTGGCCCTAGATTTAGCCCGTGAAACAAAAAGGCTTGAAGTCTTGAACAGAAGCAATTTGCACCCAGCCCGCGTTGCTGGTTGACGAAGGCGACGAGCGACTAAAGCGCTCAAGCCACCACGGCTTCCATAACAAGCCATTATAGCGTGCAACGACATATCCTGGTCGAGAGCCGAAGGTGAAATATTCCACCACAGCTCCTCTATTTTAACCATAACCCAAGATGAGCTGGGTGCGCTGAACCTGCAGAAGTTGAATTTCTTGCTGGCTGACTTGTTCGAGCATGAACACAATATGTTCGGGCTTGAGCAAATTGCCATCGCTGCGACAACTGCCGGTATAGCGCAAGACGGCTCTACTTTCAGAGTTATGACTTGCGACAGATTTAGGCTCCACAAGCTCTAGTTTGTGCAGCCGATCGCGCAAATTGACATCCTGAGTCTTGCCCGACTTAGTAGTGTGCACCCGCCAAAAAGCCGAACTTTGGACGATCGTCTCGACCCAATCTTCCCAGTTGGCATTATTCTCGACAGAGACAGCAGCAGAATTCTCACTTTCTAATTCGGGATTTTCTGCCAACGAGCCTGTTGCTGCGACAGTAATCATGTACTCAGCGGCTTCTAGCAACTGATTGGCAGAAGGAGCTTTGAGGTCGATCGGCTCAACTCTGTAAATCGGGATATTTTCCGGCAGAGTCGCTGCTAATTTTTCGCGAAACATCTCAAGTTCGATCGACTCAGTGAGCTCAAAGTCGGCAATTTCCCCAATACTGGTAACACCCAGAGGCAGGGCATTTGCCACAGAAATTCGAGGATTCGGGTGAAAGCCACCGGTAAACGAAATCGGTAAATCGGCTCGACGGACAACTCGATCGAACAATCGGAGCAAATCCAAATGACCAACCAAAGCCATATCGCCCACCTTTCCAAACCAAACCCGAAAACGCTGTTTCCGTTCCGTATTCGGCACAAACTCCCCGGCAAACTCAGGAATTGGCAGGGCATCCACAACCACATTGTGTCCGAAATCAGTGCCACAAACCCCGCAGCGCGAACACCCTTCAAAGGAACAATCAGGAACCGTCGCTGCTTCCAAAGCCTTTTGCAAGTCAAGTTTTAGCCAGTTTTTATCAATTCCCGTGTCCAAGTGATCCCAAGGCAGAGCCTGATCGAGAGACATCGGAAGAGTCGGAGATTCAGAGATTCGGAGATTTGGGGATTCGGGGAGAATTGGGAAAATCTTCGTGGATTCCTGGGAATTCCGACTTTTATCCGTTAAATCCGCTACAAAATCCGCTGCCGAACTTGCTTCTTCCTTCTCAAACAGATTCCATTCACCGCTTTCGACTTGGCGGTATTTCCAGGTAAGGCCCGATTCATCGATCGCCTGAGTCCAAGCCTTGTAAGCTTTATCCAAACTTTCCCACCAAGCATCCATACCCGCGCCAAGTTCCCAAGCGCGGCGGACTACAGGGCCCAAACGTCGATCGCCCCTACCGACAAAATCCTCCATCGCCGAAATCCGCACATCAGTGTAATTCACCTTAAGATTTCTCATCCCCCGAAATTCACCCTTCAGCAATCTTTGCTTGCGGGAAAACTCAGCAGTAGAAACCGAGTGCCACTGAAAAGGAGTGTGAGGCTTAGGCGTAAAATTAGAAATTGTCAAGTTAAAATTCAGTGTCCGTCGGCCATCTAGCCGGCATTCCCTTTGCAGCCAGCGGACTGTTTCGGCGATGCCCAGCACATCAAAATCTGTTTCCCCAGGCAAACCGATCATAAAATACAGCTTGATTTTATCCCAACCGCGATCGACCGCAGTTTTGACACCCCGCAACAATTCCTCGTTTGTCAAACCCTTGTTAACAATGTCGCGCATCCGCTGCGTACCAGCTTCCGGCGCAAAAGTCAAACCGCTTTGTCGCGTACCGCCGAGAATGTCAGCAATATTATCGTCAAATCTGTCAACCCGCTGGCTGGGTAGAGACAGAGAGATATTTTTGTCTTTCAGGCGGTTTTTGATTTCCATCCCGACTGCTGGGAGTGCCAGATAGTCGGAACAACTCAGGGAAAGCAGGGAAAACTCGCTGTGCCCGGTGGCTTTCATTCCTTGTTCGATCGCTTCTACAACTTGCTGAGGTTCCACATCGCGCGCGGGGCGAGTCAGCATTCCCGGCTGACAAAAGCGACAGCCGCGAGTACAACCACGGCGGATTTCTACTGTCAGCCGATCGTGTACTGTCTGAACATAGGAAACTAGCCCGATCGAATAAGCTGGTATGGGAGTCGCCACTCGGCGTAGAATTCGATCGGGAACTTCGGGGCGGTTGGGATGAACAGAACCGTCGGCCGCCATATCATAGAATTGCGGGACATAGACACCAGGAATTTGCGCTAAATCCAGCAGCAATGCTTCTCGGCTCAAATTATTAGCTTTACCTTCTGCCAAAATTAAGCCAATTTCCGGCAGCAATTCTTCGCCATCTCCCATTGCGATGAAGTCAAAAAAGTCAGCGTAGGGTTCGGGATTGGAAGTGGCCGTTTGGCCGCCAGCAAAAATCAGCGGCAAATCTGCGCCATTTTGGGCAGTTGTCGCTCTTTCTTGCCAAGTTAGGGGAATGCCGGCTAAATCCAGCATTTCCAGAATGTTTGTGGCTCCGAGTTCGTAGCTGAGGCTGAAGCCTAGAATATCAAATTCTGTGAGCGATCGCCTTGATTCTACGGCAAACAGGGGTGTTTTGGTCGATCGAAGTTTTGCTGCTAAGTCTGGTGCGGGCAAATAAGCTCGATCGCACAACTGTCTCGGCCCAGCATTCAAAATATTGTAAAGGATGATGTGCCCCAGATTGGAAGCACCAACTTCATACACTTCTGGGTAAGTGAGCACCCAGCGCACAGACGCTGTATCCCAAGGCTTGTGCGCAGCCCCCAACTCGTTTCCCAGATAACGAGCAGGCTGATTGATTTCTGCTGTAAGTAATTCTTCGATTTTTACTGCCACGGCTCGACTCGCTCTCATATTTGCGACTCTTAAGCAGCGTACCTCAAAATCTGCCAACACGCCAACCGCAGTCCTTTGTCTTTTCGGCTATTTAACCGAATTTGCTATTTTTTGTGGCTTATTTTCGCCTCCTTAGCAGCCTCTACCAGTCTGTTTTTACTGAGCAGTTGGAGGCTTGAAAGCTCTCGACATTTTCAAATATCTCAAAAACTCGATCGAGTTGACTGAGTTCCAAAACCATCCTAATCCCCGCAGATACCGAGCAAATGCTAAAAGAGCGCTGCATTTTTTTCGCCTGCTTGAGGCCCGAAACCAATGCCATCAAACCAGCACTATCAATAAATGTTACTTCGCCCAAATCTGCGAGTACCGCTACAACTCCGGGGGTAGAAATTGCTGTGGTTAGTTGCAGTCCGAATTCTTCGGATGTGGCTGCATTCAGGTGGTAAAGGGGTCGAATCAATGTAATTGGTTTCTGGGCAAGAAGTGTCTGCATATATCAAACCTATGGTTGCTGCGTATTTTCAACTACTGTGCTAGAAGGTTGTAAGCTTAAACTTACTTGACACATCCGAGCCTAACTTGCTATCGAGGAAACTGACCCGTTTTTTTCAGTATTTTTACTGAATCTTTATTTATTTACTCTTTTTTATGACAGTTTCCGCAATATTTGGGGAGTAAAGGTAAGCTACTATACTATTTTTTCTTGATGCCAGCAGGTTTAGTCTTGGCAATGGTAAAAATTGCGATCGACTTTGCCATAGCTGTTACATTCAACTGAACAATGTAATTGAAATCACTTGTTAGTTCTGATTTAGATCACGCGCGCGATCGACTGTTCAGATGATAATCAAACTGTACGGAGTTCTCCGAGCTAATATGCAAGCAACTTACGCGATTCGTCATCTTGTAGAAAAAGCCCTTTACATTAAGCAGTTGACGCCTGACATTGAAAACGAAATCAACTACGAGCTCACCCGTTTGGGTTACATCTCGGATATTGATTATGAGGCTTTAGAATTATTAATGGATGAAATGGATGCCGGTCGGGTGCAATTGGTATCTAGTCGATAGTTGGAACCGGGCAGGGCCGGAAAAATCAAACAGCGAAAAAAAATCCTTATCCTTGCACGGCAGGAAATAAAGGAGTGCCAAAAGCATTGGCTGCGGTACAGTATTTTTCCAATAGACGAGCAATTGCATTCATTCACTCTCATATCCTGAAATTATCTGCGTTTATCTGCGTATATCTGTCTTGCATCTGCGGTTAACCGGCTCTATCAAAGATTTATGCAATCTTGCTCTAATCTAAAATCGCGCGCAGCGCCAAACTTGCCACCACCGCCACCAACTCAGCAGGATCAAGAGGCTTGGGTACATGAATTTGAAAACCCTGCCGCAGCGCCCTTACCCGTTCCTCTACCCTACCTGCCGCCGTGAAGGCCACCGCCGGAATTTCCTTCCCAGCTTGCGATCGCACTAGCCGCAGCAGATCCTCTCCATCAGGGGTCTGCATCCCGATATCGATCGCCAAAACATCTGGATTCAGCCTTGAAATCGCCTCCAAAGCTTCCTTTCCCGATGCAGCCGTCTCCACCACAGCCCCGCAATCTTCGAGCACTATACGCACAAAATTCAGGGATTCACCGTCGCTATCGACCACCAACACTCGCACTCCCGAAAGGTTACTGCTGACAAAAGACTCATTGATCGGGGATCTGGCCGGGGTTTCTCGAATCACAAACTCCTCAGCCCCGGCAACAGAAAATCCGCCCTCGCCCTGTCGCTGTTTAATTGGCAATCTCACGAAAAACCTCGCTCCCTGTCCCTTTCCGGCCGATTCCGCTTGCACCGTCCCCCCGTGCATTTCCACAAAATGGCGCACTAGAGCCAAACCCAAACCCAATCCGTTGTACGATCGCGCCATAGAGCTGTCAGCTTGGCTAAAACGCTCGAAAATGTGCGGCAAAAACTCTGTCGCAATCCCTTCTCCCGTGTCGCTGACTTCAATTTCCACACTAGGCGGCGAGCAATTTTCACACGCCGATAGCGCAGGGGCAGAAATCTCCTCCACCTTCCGCAGTGCCACCCTCACCTGTCCGCCATTTGGAGTAAACTTAACCGCATTCGACACCAAATTCCACACCACCTGCTGTAACCTACCGGAATCACCAAAAATCCGCCCCGCAGTTTGGTCGAACTCTGTGATAATTTCAATATTTTTTGCCGCAATCGCGGGCGCGAGAGTATCGATGGCACCTTCAACTGTCGCAATCAAATCTACCCACTGCAAATTCAGGAACAGTTTGCCAGTAATAACCTGCGACACGTCCAACAAATCATCGATCAGAGTTGTCAGCGATCGCGTATTGCGGTCGATCGTTTCCAGAGCCTTAACAGTCGTTTTTTCGTCAAACTTGCGGTGACGCAGCAGTTGCGTCCATCCCAGTATCGCATTCAGCGGTGTCCGCAATTCGTGGGACAAAGTTCCCAGAAACTCGTCTTTAATTCGATTCGCCCGCGCCAATTCCTCAGCTCGATCGCGCAGTTGTTTTTCCAACTGCTCGCGAACCGTCAAATCGAGAATAAAAGCCACTGATTCTTGCCGCTTTTCACCCAACAAAATATACCCCACCAACACCGGAATCCGGCTGCCATCAGGCCGAATGTATTCCTTTTCATAGGGAGTACAAACGCCCTCAGCCCTTGCCTCTGCGATGCCGATTTCGTCCAGTGGTAGGTACTCCGGCGGTGTCATGTCAATCCAGCGGAGTTCCCCGCACTCCAACTGTTCCCGCCTGTAGCCTACTATCCGCAAAAATTCGTCGTTAGCCTCACTGATGCCGCCATCAACATCGCCGAACAGAATTCCGATCAAGTTAGATTCTGCCAACATTCTCAGCTTTTCTTCGCTAGCTTTGAGCGCCAGTTCTGCTTGCTTGCGGTCGCTAACGTCTTGGATGTAAGCCGACAAACCGGAATCGGAAGGATAAAAACGCACCTTCAACCACTTGTTCCATAACGGCACGAATTCTTCATACTCAACCATTACCTTTTCTGCTAATGCTTTCGCTGCCATTTTGTAACACTGTAAATCGACTGCCCTGGGAAATATATCCTCAATATTTTTACCGATTAGTTCGGCTTGTGACTTGCCTAAAAGCTCTTGAGCTTTGTGGTTGATATAAGTGTAGTTCAAGTTTAAATCGAAGGCGACAAAAGCGTCGGTAATGCTTTCGAGAATGTTAGTAATTTGAGCGTTTGCTGATAGTAGCGCTTGAGCTGTTTCTTCTGCTTGCTTGCGAGCTGCTTGTTCGTTTTCTAAGGCGGCAATGCGTTCTTGTTCTGCCTGTTGCCGATCGCTAATATCGATGCAAGAACCGATGTAACCGGCAAAAGTGCGATCGGGCCTATACCGAGGTACGCCCGTACTCACAAGCCAGCGATATTCCCCGTCATAGCTCCTCAAACGGTATTCAATCCGGTACTCGCTGCGGGCATCGAAGGCTCTCCGGTAAACATCCATATATTGTGGTAAGTCATCGGGGTGCAAACTTTCCATCCAACCCGTGCCGATTTCTTGCGCCAAAGTTCTACCGGTAAACTCCAGCCAAACTTTGTTAAAGTAATCGCCAAGTCTGTCAGTGTCCGACATCCAAATCATTACCGGCGCAGTATCTGCCATAATCCGAAATCTGTCTTCGCTTTCTTGACGCTGTGCTTCGGCTTGCTTGCGATCGAGCCTTCCTTGAACTTCCCGCAACGCCCGCTCGATCGATGGCACCAAGCGCATCAAACGGCGTTTGAGAACGTAATCAGTAGCGCCGCTTTTCAAAGTTTCGATCGCCACTTCCTCGCCCAAAGTAGCCGACACAAAAATAAACGGCACTCCCGGACAAGTAGTGTGGGCAATTTCCAGCGCCGCTATCCCATTAAAACAGGGCAGCATATAATCTGCCAAAATAATGTCATAACAGTGTTTTTCCAGCGCGGCCACAAAATCTTCCCGATTTTCCACGCACAGCAGGGAAAATTTTAGCCCCCCATCCATGAGATATGCCTCAATCAGTTCGGCATCTAGGGGACTGTCTTCTACTAACAGGATATTGAGCGTTTTCACAAAAATTCCTTTTACTTAAATGTTAGTTTTCGCATCCAAAATCTGTTCTAACAGCGACTGACAAGAGTGCTACCCAAAAAAGTATGGCGTTTTGAATCGCCTAAAAAAAATGTAAAAATCAATTGGTTTCAATAGTTCAGCATTCTTTTCTCAATCTTAACTTCTAATCAATTCTTTTGTGGGTTGCCAGGAGTATGAATCCCAATTCTGACTCGATCGGCTAGAGTCTTCGGCTTTTCCTCAATTTTCGACTGCTTCCCGCTGAATTTTAATCAGATCAATTCCCCTTGAATCCGAATGATCAGCGAGGAGACTGCACGTGCCCTTGGACTATGCCAGATTAATTGAGCGGGACAGAGGCGCTCGCCGTGTCCTGATTTCGGTAATATTAATAATTCCGATGCTACCCGATTTTAATCATAATCAACCGAACAAATATTCTAGCACTTCCTGCTATAAATAATTGACTGTTTAGCATGGCTCTCTTGCCACAAACTAGCACTACTTCGTTTGGCTGATTATTTTTTAGTAGCACTGTCAGGGTAAATTTTATATTGTTTTGCCACCTCTGTCAGCTTGAATTTGCTTTAATTATGCCCTTATTTCCCGAATTTTAATCACCGATCGCCAAAAGTCAAAGTTGCTAGTTTGTCTGCTGTACTTGTGCCGGATTTGCCTACCGTCATGCAGCTTTTGAAATTGATCGCATATTTGGCTTTTTGATCGCCCTCGCGCCTCAAAAAGCACACTTTATTCAGTAATATTTGCAGCCAAACTGCATCTATGTGACATACTCCTACATCAAGCTGAGTACAGCCTGAGATGTAGGCTTCTTTGCAGCCCGATGAAGGGTATACAAAATTTCCTTCGCGGTACTTTCATCCATAGTTCCTACTACAGAAAGCTTCCCGCTACGGCGTTTTATACTGGGGAAAATGTCCAACCCCAGTTTTTTTAGGTTAATCGCAGCATTAATATCGCGGTCAACTATCAAAGATTCCTGCTCATCCCAATAGTTTCTGATACTGCAATCGGTGAAAATTATTTCATCCCGATAGCACAGAACCATTGAGGTATAAGCAGGATTTTTAGCAATGACAACTGCTCCAGCTTTTCCGGCTATGTAGTCCAGTGTCGTGAAAAAGTTACCAAATGCAGCATCAGACCAAGACTTGTTTAGTCCTGATTTTGCTGATTGACCATTCGGAAGAAAAGTCCCATCTTCGGCCTGTTTAGACTTGTTCCGCGCCTTCAAGCCTTTCAGGTTTAAGTCCTCATGAAAGAAAACTTTTTTCCCGGTTCTTACTAGCTCATGGGCAGTTTTGTAGTGAAAATCTTTTCTCAACCTAGCAATGCGTTGATGCAGCCTAGCTTCACGTTTTGCTAGTTTGCGACGAGATTTAGATCCGCGTTTCCGTTGATTCCGCTTAGTTGAGATCCGGTCTAGTTTGGCTTGATTCTTGCGAAGCGGTTTGAGGGATGGCAGTTTTCCACCCTCTGATGTTGCTAAGTACACATCTTCATGCAAGACTGCATCCAACCCCAACGAATTATCCCAAGTTGGAATAATTGTGTCCTGACCTTGAGTTGGTACACTTACGTCTTCCAAGACAAATTGAATAAACCAACCATCAGCCTTTTTGGTGACACTGACTTGCTTGACAACAAATCCGTCTGGGATAGGGCGGTGCATTCTGACCTTAACAACCCCCAACTTTGGAAGTCGTAAATACAGCCAGTTCTTGCGAGTTAGCTTGATCCAGCTATTTTTGGCAGTAGCAAAAGTCATAGTCCTGAAACTAGCTTCAGACTTAAACCGTGGCTTGCCCGACTTACCACCATTACTGTCGCCAACAATGAATCGCTCAAATGCCTTGTCAACACGCTTTGATACGTCTTGCAGAATTGTTGAGTCAACCCCTGAAAAGTCAAGCAATTCACCACTATGGAATACTTTTGCCAAATCTTTTTTAATGATTGGTAGTTGTTTCTTCTGAGTGTAATAGTTGGGCTTTTCTCGGACAAGGGCAATACTGCTAACCAACGGGCAAGTATTAACGTATGTGCGATTCATCTCCCACCAGTCAAACCTATCTCCCAACTGGCGATTATACCAATAACGGCAAATCCTCAGCCACTCATTTAGCGCGAGCTTCTGATTAGTGTCGGGATAGAATTTGTACTGGTACGTCGTTTGCACAATTGTTTTGGGGTTTTGGCTCTGGTTAGTGCTATCATAGCATCGGTCAATATTTAGTGTCAATACTATGAGCAAAGATTTTATTCATAAAGCAAGGGGAGTTTCAAGTCTCAAGTGTAACTTAGTGCTGACTACAAAGTATCGGCGTAAGGTGCTGACAAACCCAATGCTGACAAGACTTGAGTCGATATTTAGGGATTTAATGGAAAAATGGGAGGGAAGACTGGTAGAATTCAACGGAGAGAGCGACCATGTTCATCTGCTGTTGCAGTACAACCCGCAGACGGAACCAAGTAAATTGATTAATAACTTAAAAACCGTTTCTAGTCGGTACTTAAGAAAGGAGTTTACTACTGAAATTAACCAAGTTTATTGGAAGGATGTGTTTTGGACAAACGGCTATTTCATCGCTTCTTGTGGTGGCGTGACTGTTGAACAATTGAAAAAATACATCGATGAGCAAGATATGCCCACAGAATAAAGAGTTCGCTCGTCTCGTCATCCACCCGCTCACTGCTCAACGCTTGTGCTTTTAAGGTTGTGAGCGGGTGGAATCAGGAGTCTCACCGCGCATGAACATCCCACACTAATCGAAGCGACAAGCGTGTGGGGATTCCCGTCTGTTTAGCTAAAGATATATTTTTGTATTGAACCTGAACTCACCCGCACAGGCAAAGGTCTGATTCGGTAGAAGCAAGTGCCATCGGCCGAAAATTACAGAAAGCTCGATCGCAGGAGCTACATTTGCAGCGTCAGCTCTGCCCGCTTATCAGTTGAGTCAGAGCCAAAATGTCTTAAAATATACAACATGGCGAGCTGTATCAAGGCCCGCATACATTTAAAGCAAGTTGTAACTTGCAATAATTCTTTACAATATCAGAAGAGCACTGCCGATCGCGAACTCTTCCCCCTCGCAAGATGGCAGCGTTTAGCAGAATAGAAGACGATCGCCAAATGGTCAATTCCAGTAAAGCCCGTGCAGTTGCTTTAGTCTCAAGTTTATTCAGGTTATTTGCAGCCAGTTACGAGGAGATTTGAACCGCCGTGCTCCAACGCATCAAACAAGACTTAAAAAACGACCTGATCGCAGGTCTGCTGGTAGTGATACCCTTAGCTACCACCATCTGGCTGACAATCACCGTCGCCAGTTGGGTGATCAATTTTCTTACCAAAATTCCCAAGCAGATTAACCCTTTTGACGGACTCAACCCGATTTTGGTGAATCTGCTAAATCTCTTAGTAGGGCTGGCTGTACCTCTGGTGAGCATTACCGTCATCGGTTTGATGGCCCGCAACATCTTCGGGAGGTGGTTGCTAGACTTTGGCGAACGCCTGTTGCAGGCAATTCCCCTAGCCGGTTCGGTTTACAAAACCCTGAAACAACTGCTGGGAACCATCCTCAAGTCTAATAACAAATTTCGGCGGGTGGTTTTGGTAGAGTATCCCCGGCGGGGAATCTGGACTTTGGCTTTTGTAACCGGTACGATCGAGAGTAACGATATTCCGCCTCATCTGTCCGGCGAAAGCCCGATCGGCATTTTCATCCCCACAACTCCCAACCCCACCACCGGATGGTACGCTATAGTCCCGGA
>Ga0335395_10000107_pt1 | contig 54622 bp, 47 predicted proteins | sample MAT02_FD_205744 | JGI IMG/M metagenome (GOLD analysis project Ga0335395, IMG submission 205744) | Freshwater microbial communities from Lake Fryxell liftoff mats and glacier meltwater in Antarctica - MAT-02 (spades assembly) (version 2) ... | reverse complement strand
AGCTGGTGTAGGCGCTGGCCGCTTCGTCGGGCCTGGCGAAGCCAATCCAGGCGCCGCGGCCGGTCGGGCCGCTGAAGATCACCGTGACCTCGGCGCCTGCGCTGGCCTCGGCCGGCGCCTCCATGCTGATCTGCGCGGCCAGCACCTTGATGGGCTGGCTGGCGGCGACGGCCTCGGAGTCGTTCAGCACGTAGCGCAGCTCGTAGTCGCCGGGCTCGCCCGGAGCGCGCAGCGAGTAGGTGGTCTGGCCCGCTTTCGGCCGGGTGTAGTCGGCATAGGCGCCGGCGCGGCTGCCGGCCGGGGCGAAGCCGATCCAGTGGCGGCCGTCGATCGGCCCGCTGGCCTCGACCTCGACCTGCTGTCCGGCGGCGACTTCTGCCGGGCCACGCACGTAGACGCTCGCGGCAACTACGGTAATCGGCCGGCTGGCGAGGATGCGCTCGCGTTCATTCAGCACGTAGCGCAGCTCGTAGTCGCCGGGCTCGGCAGGCACCCGCAGTTCGATCTCGCTGACCGCGCCGGTCGGGCGGGCGTAATGCTTGTAGGCGCCGATCGGGCTGTCCTTGGGCGCAAAGCCAATCCAGTGCCGCGCCCCGGTCGGGCCGCGCGCGGTGACCTGCAGGCGGCTGCCGGCTTCGGCCTGCGCGGGCGCATCGATGCTGGCTTCGACCTCGGTGACCTGCAGCGGTGCTTTCGCCAGTGCAGGGGTGTCGCGACGCGGGCTCATGTAGCGCAGCTCGTAGCTGCCAGCCTCGGCGGGCGTCTGCAGAGTGACCCGCCCGGCCTGCGCATCCTTCACCCAGGCGTAGCGCAGCTCGCGCGCGCTGTCGGACTGGGCGCTGGAATACAGGCCGATGAAGTCGCCCTTGTCGCCCGGGCCGCTGAACTCGACCTCGACGCTGGACACCGCCGGCGCGCTGGCCGGGGCCGTCAGGGTGGCGTTGGCCGGCGGCAGCGCCGGCTCGGTGCTGACCGCCACTACCGCGCCCAGTGCGCCGGCCAGCTCGTCGGCATTGCGGGCATTGAAATAGCGGCCGCCGGTGTTCTCGGACAAGCAGCGCAGCTGCGCCTGATGCTGCGGGTTGGCCACATCGAAGCCGATCACGTGCGCGGTGAAATCGACGCCGGCGGCCTCCAGGTCGCGGCCCACCTGGCAGGGGTCGAGATTGCAGGTTTCCTCACCGTCGGAAACCAGAATCACGGTGGCCTTCTGCTCGCTGGACTTCAGCGCCTCAGCCGCCTGGATGACCGCTGCCGACAGCGGGGTCATGCCCTTGGGGTTCAGCCCATTGACCGTGCGCATGTAGGCGGCGGCGTCCAGCGCGCCGACCGGAATCAGGGTTTCGATATCGGCGCAGTCGCCTTTGCGGCGGTGGCCGTAGGTGACCAGGCCGAGCCCGTTGCCGGGTTTCCAGCCCTTGACCAGGCCATCGACGCTGCTGCGGGCGATCTCGATCTTGGTGACGCCCTCGATCTGGCCCCACATCGAGCCGGAGGCATCCAGCACCAGCATCACTTGATCGTCGGCGAGGGCGGCAACGGGCAGGCTCAGGGCAGCGGCAAGCAGAGTGGTGCGCAGCATGACGATCCTCGGGGGTGATGGGCGGAAGGTGCTGAGGATACGCAAGCCGATGACAAAATCCGACATCCCCCAAACGCAGTGCGCGCCCTGCCCACCGAACGGCGCCGGCCCGGCGGCGGCGAGTGATCGACAGCCCGAACGCCGGCAAAAGGAGGGGGCGCACGGACGCGCATTCATTGAGCGGTCTGGCCTGCAGCGTCTCAGCGGGCCTGCAGCGCCTGCGCCGCCTGCAGTGGCCGGCACGCTTGCGCTGACCCCTGTCTCCCTGCCCGTATCGGCGCCTTCGCGCAGATGGCACCATCCGGCCCTGATCCGCGCTCAGCCCGCGCCCATGCTTTTAGGAGTTGCCGATGCGAACGCCTCTTCTGGCCCTGGCCTTGACCCTGATGTCGCTGTCGGCGCTGGCCCAAGTCCGCGAGCAGGGCGCCCATGAGCACGGCGCCGCCCGCCTTGATATCGCCTGGGTCGACGGCGTGCTGGAGCTGCAGCTGGACGGCCCGGCCTTCAATTTCCTGGGCTTTGAGCGGGCGCCCGGCAGCCTCGAGGAGATGGCCGCCGTCGACGCTGCCCGCGCTGCGCTGGCGGACCCCACAGCGCTGTATTTCCTCGCCGCAGCCGCGGCCTGCGTCGCGCTGGCGCCAAACGTCACGACGCCGCTTCCGGAGGCAGTCGCCGCGAGCGCCGCGAGCGACCACCCTGAGGCCGTTGCGGACCACGACCACGCCCACGACCACGCGCACGAGCACGAGCACGAGCACGAGCACGCGGATGCTGCGCACAGCAGCTGGCGCGCGCAGCAGCGTTTCCGCTGCGGCCGGCCCGACGCGCTCGATGCGCTGGTGCTGCAGCTTTTTGCGAGATTCCCCGCCCTGCAGCGCATCGACTATCAGCTGCTGACGGATACGTCGCAGATCGGCGGCCGGCTCGAACGCGCCGAGGGCGGCACCCGCATCGGGCTGCGCCCGTGAGCGCGGCGCAGACCCAGGCTGCAGCGGATGCCGCCGAGACGCCGCCAGCGCTTTCGATCGAGGCGCTGACGTTTTGCTGGCCGGGCGCTGATACGCCGATCGTGTCGATCGAGCAGTTCAGCCTGAGCGCCGGCGAGCGTGTGTTCATGGCCGGCCCCAGCGGCAGCGGCAAGAGCACCCTGCTTGGCCTGATCGCCGGCACCCTGAAGCCGCAGCAGGGACGTATCGCGATCGCCGGAATCGACAGCGCGGGCCTGTCGCAGCGGCGCCGCGACCGCCTGCGCGCCGACCACATCGGCGTGGTGTTCCAGCAGTTCAACCTGCTGCCGTTTCTGTCGGCGCTCGACAACGTGCTGCTGGTCGCGCGCTTTTCCAAACGCCGCGCCGCACGTGCCGCCGCGCGCGACGGCAGCGTGCAGGCGCAGGCGCAGCGCCTGCTCAAGAGCCTGGGCCTGGACGGCGAGCTGATCCAGCGCGCCGCTGCAAACTTGAGCGTCGGCCAGCAGCAGCGGGTGGCTGCCGCGCGCGCCCTGCTCGGCGCGCCGGAGCTGGTGCTGGCCGATGAGCCCACCTCGGCGCTGGACACCGAGCTGCGCCGGGATTTCATCGACCTGCTGCTGGCGGAATCCGCCGCCGCCGGCAGCGCCCTGCTGTTCGTCAGCCACGATCGCGGCCTTGAGCCGCTGTTCGACCGCAGCGTCGACCTGCTTACCCTGCAGAACGGAGCCCGGCCATGAGCGCCCTGCTGCGGCTGGCCTGGGCCAGCCTCGCCAACCGTCGCTTCACCGCGCTGGTCACGGTCGCCACCATCAGCTTGAGCGTGCTGCTGCTGCTGGGCGTTGAGCGCCTGCGCAGCGAGGCCAAAAGCAGCTTCCTGCGAACCGTCTCCGGCACGGACCTGATCGTCGGCGCGCGCGCGCATCCGGTGCAGCTGATGCTGTACTCGGTGTTCCACATGGGCGACGCCACCAACAACGTCAGCTGGGCCACGTATTCCGAGCTCGCTCGGCGCGAGGACGTGGCCTGGACCGTGCCGATCAGCCTGGGTGACTCGCACCGCGGCTATCGCGTGGTCGGCACCACCCCCGATTTCTTCGAGCACATCCGCACTGGCGGCGAACGCAGCCTGCAGTTCACGCAGGGCCAGGCCTTCGACGGCCTGTTTGAAGCGGTGGTAGGCGCCGAGGTGGCGGCCGCGCTCGGCTATTCGGTGGGTGACTCGATCGTGCTGGCGCACGGCACCGGCGCCTTCACCCCCAACATGCACGACGACCGGCCGTTCACCGTGGCCGGCGTGCTGGCGCGCACCGGCACGCCGATCGACCAGAGCGTGCACGTGAGCCTGCAGGCGATCGAGGCGATTCATTTGAACTGGCGCTCCGGCACCCGCATCGGCCGCGCGCCGGACGAGATCCCGCCGGAACGGCTGGAGCCGCGCTCGATCACCGCGTTCTTCGTCGGCCTGCAGTCGCGCATGGCCACCTTCAACGTGCAGCGCGCGGTCAACGAGTTCCGCGCCGAGCCGCTCACCGCCGTCATGCCGGGCGTCGCCCTGCAGCAGCTGTGGTCGATGCTCGGCATCGTCGAAAAAGCCCTGCTGCTGACCGCCGCCTGCGTAGTCGCTGCCGGCCTGCTGGGGATGCTCGCCGCACTGCTCGGGACCTTGAGCGAGCGCCGCCGCGAGATGGCGATCCTGCGCGCGCTGGGCGCCGGCCCCGGCACGGTGTCGGCCCTGCTGCTGCTGGAGGCTGTGCTGTTGACCGTGATCGGCACCCTGATCGGCCTGGGCCTGCTGCATGCGGCGGCTTGGCTCGGCGCGCCGGCCATCGAGCGCAGCACCGGCCTTGCGCTGTCGCTCGGCTGGCCCAGCCTGGCCGAACTCAAGCTGCTGGCGCTGGTGCTCGGCGCCGGCACCGCGGTCGGCTTGATCCCTGCCTTTCTGGCCTATCGGCGCTCGCTGGCCGACGGCATGATGGTGCGCAGCTAGGCCTCTCGCGCCACTTCTTCCCCCGCCACACCGCACCCCGGAAACCCGCAATGACCCGTCCGTTCTCAGCCCTGGTTCTCGCTCTGGCCCTCAGCCTGCTCGTCGCTCCGGCCCTGGCCGAAGTGCGCACCTTCGACTGGCTCGAGCTCATCCCCGAAGACGAGCTGAAAGCCCTGCAGGATCAGCCGATTTTCGATCACGTGGGCGAGCCGGTCGCCCCCGACCACTCCAACTCCACCCCGGTGCTGGCCTTGAACGGCGCCACTGGCCGACTGCCCGGCTACATCGTTCCGGTGACGATCACCGAGGACAACCGCATCAGCGAGTTCTTCGTGGTCCCCTACTTCGGTGCCTGCATCCACGTGCCGCCGCCGCCGCCGAACCAGATCGTGTTCGCCAAGCCGGACGAGCCGATCGAGATGACCGAAATCTGGGCCGCTTACTGGGTCGAAGGCACGATCAAGATCGAGCCCACCCGCAATGTCGTGGCGCAGTCGTTCTACTCGATCGACGTCAAAACCGTGAGCCTGTGGGAGTAGTGAACCGCAGCGCTTACGGAACCGCGGCCCGCGCTGTGGATCACCCGAGCGCTCCTGCGCCCACGCTTGAGCAGGACCTTCGAGCCGTCTCCGCAGGCAAGCTTCGCGAAGCCGCTGATGGCGTGTTCCGGCCGCGAGGTCGTTGAGTGACCTTCGGCCCTTACCGCGTGCGGCAGCAGACCCAAAGGTAGCGGCCCTGTCTGCCTGCTGGAGCTGTCCATGCCGCGTTCTGTCTTTCGCCCCGCTGTGCTGGCTGCAGCGCTAGGTCTCGCTGTCGCGGCGTGCGCCCCTGCACCGCAGTCTTCCGCTGTGCCGGCGACGGTCGGCTACAGCGAAGCCGATTCCGCCCGGCGCATCGAGGCCGATCTGCGGTTCTTGGCCGACGACCTGCTCGAAGGCCGCGCCGCCGGCACCCGCGGGTTTGATATCGCGGCGCTGTACGTGGCGGCTGAGTTCACCAAGCTCGGTCTGCAGCCGGCCGGCGATGACGGCAGCTTCTTCCAGAACGTGCCCTTGATTGAAGCGCAGCGGATCCCGGGCGCGGCCGAGCTCAAGCTCACCGGCACCGGTGCGTTCGAGGGCCGCAGCGAGGCCTTCGAGTTCCAGCAGGATTTTTTGCCCGGGGTGAACTTCAACGCAATCCAGCATGAGCTGGAGGCACCGCTGGTGTTTATCGGCCAGGGCGTCGCCGCGCCGGAGTTCGAGCACGACGACTTCCGCGGCATCGATCTGCGCGGCAAGGTCGCGGTGGTGCTCAGCGGCGCGCCGGAGCGTTTTTCGAACGACGAGCGCGCCTACTACAGCTCCGGAATCGTCAAGAACGCAACCCTGGTTGAGCGCGGCGCGATCGGGGTGATTTATCTCGGCGACCCGGTGCGCGAGGCCAAAAATCCCTGGGCGCGCGGCGCTCGCAACTGGCTGGTGCCGTCGATGCGCCTGCGCGGCGAAGACGGCGCCGCGGTCGACAGCTTCCCGGAACTGACCGCCACCGCCAGCCTGTCGACGGCGAACGCCGAGCGCCTGTTCCGCGGCGCGCAGATGGAGGCTGAAGAAGTGTTCGCGCGGCTGGAGCGCGGCGAGCTGGTCAGCTTCGAGCTGCCGTGGCGCGTGCGCATGGTCGGACAGACCCGCCGGCAGGACGTCGACAGCCGCAACGTGGTGGCGCGTCTGCCGGGCACCGATCCGCAGCTGGCCAACGAGCATGTGGTGCTGACCGCGCACCTCGACCACGTCGGCATCGGCGCGCCGGTCGAGGGCGACAAGATCTACAACGGCGCGTTCGACAACGCGCTGGGCAGCGCCATCCTCATCGACGTGGCGCGGCAGGCGCTGAACGCGCCGCGGCCGAAGCGCTCGCAGCTGTTCGTGGCGGTGACGGCCGAGGAGAAGGGCCTGCTCGGCGCTGAGTATTTCGCGCGCTGGCCGACCGTCGACAAGGCCGGGCTGGTCGCCAACGTCAACATGGACATGCCGGTGATGCTCACGGATTTGCGCGACGTGCTGCCGATTGGCGTCGACAACAGCACGCTGGCGCCGATCGTTCGTGAGGCCGCTGCAGATTTGGGCTTGGAGCTCAGCGCCGATCCGCGACCGGAAGAAGTCGTGTTCGTGCGCAGCGACCAGTACGCCTTCATCCGTCAGGGCATTCCGGCCGTCTACATGGACGGCGGCATCGTCGCCCGCGATCCGGCCGTTGATGGCCTGGCCCAGCTGGACGACTTCCTGCGCCAGCGCTACCACCAGCCCAACGACGACGCCGACCAGCCGATCCACTACCCGAGCGCGGCGCGGCTGGCGCAGCTCAACCAGCAGATCGCCCTGCGCGTGGCCAACGCCGAAACGCGGCCGCGCTGGAACGAGGGCAACTTCTTCGGCACGCGCTTCGCCGGCCAGCAGTAGCCGCGGCGCATCGACTGCGGCGATGATCCGGGGCTGAACCCCCGCAACAGGATCATCGCCGCATGTCGAACCACAGCCAGCACGTCTCCCCCCTGCATGTATTGATCCTCGCTGCCGGTGAGGGCAAGCGGATGCGCTCGCGTCGGCCCAAGGTGCTGATGCCGGTGGCCGGCCGGCCGATGCTGGCGCACGTCATCGCCGCGGCGCGCACGCTTGCACCCGATCGTATCCACGTGATCTACGGCCACGCCGGCGAGCAGGTGCGCGAGGCCTTCGCCGATCAGGCCGATCTGTCGTGGATCGAGCAGGCCGAGCGTCGCGGCACCGGCCACGCGGTGCAGCAGGCGCTGCCCGCACTGCCCGAGTCCGGCCGTGTGCTGGTGCTGTACGGCGATGTGCCGCTGATCCGCAGCGAGACGCTGCGCGATCTGCTGGCCGCACCCGGCGCACTGGCGGTGCTGGGCGCCGAGCTTGATGACCCCAGCGGCTACGGCCGCCTGCTGCTGGACGACGCCGGCAAGGTCGGCGCCATCGTCGAGCAGAAGGATGCGAACGCCGCGCAGCGCGCGGTGCGCTGGATCAACACCGGGCTGATCGCCTGCGACATCGAACGCCTGCGCGGCTGGCTGGCGCAGATCCGCGACGACAACGCGCAGGGCGAGTACTACCTGACCGACATCTTCGCGCTGGCCGCGAACGACGCTGCCGCCGCTGACTGCGTCGCCTGCTCTGACGCCAGCGAGAGCTTCGGCGCCAACGACCCGCTGCAGTTGGCCGAGCTCGAACGCCGCTTCCGCGTGCGCGAGGCCGCAGCGCTGATGAGTGCCGGCGTGCGCCTGGCCGATCCGACGCGTATCGATGTCCGCGGCGTGGTTCATACCGGCATGGACGTGGAGATCGATATCGACGCGGTGCTGGAGGGCGAGGTCACACTGGGCGACGAGGTGGTGATCGGCCCCTGGTGCCGCATTCGCAATTCAACGCTCGCCGCCGGCACCGTGGTGCACGGCCACTGCGAGCTCGACGGCGTGGTCACCACCGGCCCCTGCACGATCGGCCCGTTCGCGCGGCTGCGCCCGGGCACGGTGCTCAGCGGCGGCGTGCACATCGGCAACTTCGTCGAGACCAAAAACGCGCGGCTCGGCGAGGGCAGCAAGGCCAATCATCTGAGCTATCTCGGCGACGCGGTGATTGGTGCGAAGGTGAACATCGGCGCAGGCACCATCACCTGCAACTACGACGGCGCCAACAAGCACCGCACCACCATCGAAGATGGTGCCTTCATCGGCTCCAACGCCGCGCTGGTGGCGCCGGTGACGGTCGGCGCGGGGGCGACGCTGGGCGCTGGCAGCACCCTGACCCGCGACGCTCCGGCCGGCCAGCTGACGATTGCGCGCGCGCGCCAGCAGAGCTTTGCGGACTGGAAGCGGCCGGTTAAGGGCCGGGATTAGGGATTGGGGATTGGGCGCTGTGGATTTGGGATTGGGGATTGGGGATTGGGGATTGGGGATTAAGGATTGGGGATTTAGAGCGGGCTTGGCGCTTGCTCGCTGCAAGCGCTTACGCCTGATTCAGTGACCGGGCTCATGTAGCGAAACGCCGCCAACGGGCTCGGCCGTTTTGCAGCTCGCGCCAGCCCGCGCGCTGTCATCGCGCTACAGCAGCGCGCCGCTGCGTGGCTTAATCGGCGGTCCGCCGGTCGCTTCCAGCAGCGGCAGCTCGACTTCGATCGCGCTGCCTTCGGGCTCGCTCAGGCGGCGGAAGCCGTAGCCCTCGCCGTACAGGCGGCGGATGCGCTCGGCGGCGTTCTGCAGGCCGACATCGGTGTTGACTTCCGACAGGTTCTGCGACTGATCGGCCACCTTCAGCAGCAGTCGCCCGTCGCGCTCGCGGGCGATCAACTTCACCGCGACCAGGGTCTGCTCGGGGTCGTCGCTGCGGCGCAGTGCGCTGTCGATCAGCGGCTGCAGCAGCAGCCTCGGCACCCGCATGCCGCGCAGCCTGTCGGGCACGTCGATCTGCACGAACAGACGCTCGGCGAAACGCAGCCGCATGATGTCCAGATACAGCTCCAGCACCCGCAGCTCTTCGGCCAGGCTGGCCTCGTGCTCGCGGCTGGGCGCGAAGGCGTGCTTGAGCAGCGCCGACAGCCGCCGGATCATTTCCTCCGCCGCCGACGGCCGGCTGTAGATCAGCTCGGAGACCGCATTCAGCGTGGTGAACAGGAAGTGCGGCTCCAGCTGCTGGCGCAGGGCCTCCAGCTGGGCTTCGGTCAGGCTGACCCGCAGACGCTCGGCTTCAAGCTCGCGGTTGCGGGCGGTGCGGTAGCGATCGATCTGATAGGTGATCGCGACCACCAGCGCGTACACGATCAGCTGATTCGGCAGGGCCAGAACCAGCCGCTGCAGGCTCGGCAGATAGCTGGTCTCGGCCAGCCCCGGCACGCCAAGCAGAAGGGTGCGCAGCAGCGCGCTCAGGCCCGTGTGCAGGCTGCCCACCACCACCGCGAAGCCCAGATGCATCGGCAGATGCCGGGTCCAGCCGCGGTCGCCGACCGGAAATCGCCGTGCCAGCATGACCATCAGCGGCACCAGCAGCGCGGCCGCCCAGGCGCCGGACATTTCCTCCAGCATCACCCGCAGCAGTTCGGTCGGGCGATCGTTGGCGATCCGGCTCAGAGAGCGGTCGATGAAGGTCAGCAGCCCCAGCGAGGTGCTTAGGAAGAACAGGCCCAGCGCCAGCCGCCGACGGCGCACGCGGGCGCGCTCAATCGGGTCGCTGGGCCTAGGCTCGGCGCGGGCAGGGGCTTTGGGCAAGGTTGAATCATGGCTCCGGCGGGGCCCCGCAGCCTAACGGCTGGCGCCGATGCCGTCATCCATGCCGCGTGAGCCCGCTGGCCGCGCGCTTTCGCGCCTGCCGACGCGCCGCTATACTTCGCGGGTTTTCGCGCCGCCCCAGAACCTGAGGCCGCCGATTCCCAACTGATGTTTTCGCTGCAGGTGATCCAAAGTGGTTAATCACGACCTAGTCTTCTTGAAGCGCTTCTCGATGATCCTCGCCGCCCTGGCAGTGCTCACGGTGGTGCTGATCCTGGGGGCGCGCGCGCTCTACCTGTCGGCGCCGAAGGACCCCGGCACGCTAGCCGAGCAGCGCACCCTCGAACGGCTGAGGCCGGTCGGCGCGGTGTATGCCGGCGCAACCGGCGCCGCGGCGATGGCGGCCGCGGCCGAAGCCGCGACCAAGGCCGCCGCCTCATTGGTTGCCTATGGCGGCAGCGTCGACGGCGAATACATCTATCAGCAGCTGTGCGGCGCCTGCCACACCGCGGGCGTCGCGGGCGCACCAAACATGGAGGCCGCGGCGTGGGTTGCGCGTATTCCGCAAGGGGTCGAGACGCTGGTCCGTCACGCCATTGAGGGCTATGAGGGCGAGGCGGGCGTAATGCCTGCGCGCGGCGGCAATCCTTCGCTGTCCGATGAGCAGGTGGATGCCTCGGTCCGCTGGATGCTCGACAACCTCAAATAGTTCGGCTTGACCGCGGCGCCGCAAGGTGACGCGCAAGCCGCTCAACGCCGCCCTCGGGGCGGCGTTGTCGTCTGTGTTAGGAGTTCAAGGCATGCCGAACCGTCTATCGTCACGTTCGTCGCAGATCCTGCTTGCGCTGCTCGCGCTCGGCTCGCTGCCGGGATGCTCGAACGACGACCGCGGCCATCAGGTCGCGAGCGCCCCGCAGCATATTGGCGACCTGCAGGGCAGCGCTGAGCGCAGCCCGTTCGTGGGCCAGCGCCTGCGGCTGCAGGGTGTGGTCACCGGCAATTTCACCGGCGGACTGGGGGGCTTTTTCCTGCAGGATGCGGTCGGTGAGGACGACGCCGATCCGGCAACCTCTGACGGCGTATTCGTGCAGTGGCCGCCTGAGGCTGAGCCGAAGGTGCGGCGCGGCGACCGGGTGCGGGTCAACGCGGTGGTCAGCGAGATCGGCGACGAACGCGCGTCGATGACCAGCTTGACCGAGGCCAGCATCGAGGTTCTCGGCCGCGGTGCTGCCGCAGCGACGGTATTGAACAAGGCGCCGGCCAGCGTGGCCGACTACGAGCGCTACGAAGGCATGTGGCTGCGGTTTGAATCGCCGCTGACGGTCAGCGGCAACGACGGCCTGCTGCGCTTCGGCGAGCTGCACGTCAGCTTTGGCGAGCGTCTGCGCCAGCCCACGGAGATGCATCCGCCGGGCGCCGAGGCGCGCGCTCTGGCCGCCGCTCAGGCTCGCCGCAGCCTGATTCTCGACGACGGCCGCCGCAGCGAATATCCGGAGCGTCTGTGGTTTCTGTCCGAGCCGCTCTCGAACGGCTCGCCGCTGCGTTCGGGCAGCGTGCTGGCGGGCGCCGACGGCCTGCTGGAGCAGCGCTCCGGGCGCTGGGTGCTGCAGCTGCGCAGCGACTTGGTGGTGCAGCAGCAGGCGCCCCGGCCGACACTGCCGGAGCTGGCGCCGGGCCTGCGCATCGCCAGCTTCAACCTCGAAAACTACTTCAACGGCAACGGCCGCGGCGGTGGGTTTCCGACTTCGCGCGGCGCACCCAGCCGAGCCGACCATGAGCGCCAGCGCGACAAGCTGGTCAGCGTGCTGCTGGCCGCGCGAGCGGATATCGCCGGCCTGGCCGAAGTCGAGAACGATGGCGACGGTGAGCGCAGCGCGCTGGCGCAGCTGGTGTCCGCCCTGAATGCCGCCGTGGCCGAAGCCGAGGGCGCGGCCGACGCCGGCGACTATCGCGTGGTGGCCAGCGGCGAGCGCCTTGGCGGCGACGAAATACGGGTCGCGCTGATCTATCGCGAGCGCGCGGTTGAACTCGTCGGGGAGGCCGCCAGCCTTGCCACCGGCGCGTTCGAGCGCGGCAATCGTCCGCCGCTGATGCAGACCTTTCGCGCGCGCAGCGGCGGCGAGCCGTTCTCGGTGGTGGTCAACCATTGGAAGTCCAAGGGCGGCTGCGACAGCGCCGACGGCGGCAATCGCGATCTCGGCGACGGCCAGGCCTGCTGGAACGCCGCGCGGGTCAGTGCGGCGCGCGAACTGCTGGCCTGGCTTTCGACCCAGCCTGCCGCGCAGGACGCCGGCCGCCGGCTGATCCTCGGCGACCTCAACGCCCACAGCCAGGAGGATCCGCTGCGGCTGCTGCGCACGGCCGGCTACCGCGACGTGCTTGAGCTGGCCGGTCGCCGCGGTCAGTACAGCTACAACTTCCGCGGCTACGCCGGCAGCCTCGACCACGCTCTGGCCAGCCCGGCGCTGGCGGCCGACGTGCGCGACGCCGCGCTGTGGGGCATCAACGCCGATGAGTCGGAAGCCTTCAAGTACGCCAGCCACGCGCGCGATCCGCAGTGGTACAGCGCGGACCCCTGGGCGAGCTCCGACCACGACCCGCTGATTCTGGTCCTGCGTCAGCCGACGGCCGAGGCAGTGCAGCCTTGAGCCGGCCAGCCGCCGCGGCGGGCTCCGGTATCATCCAGCCGCCGCCCTCAGGGAATCGCCTATGAGCACCGCTCCTGCCCAATTCCCGGATGCGTCCGCCGAGTTCCTGCTGCCCGGCCCGGCCGGTGCGCTGGAAGTCGTCGTCGAGGTGCCCGAACCCGAGCTTGCGCGCGCCGGTACCGCCATCCTCTGTCATCCGCACCCGCTGCACAGCGGCACCCTGCATAACAAAGTAGTGACCATGATCGAGCGCGCCCTGCGCGAACTCGGCCTGCGCACGGTGCGCTTCAATTTTCGCGGCGTCGGCGCCTCCGAAGGCGAGTACGACGACGGTCGCGGCGAAACCCTGGACCTGCTGGCGGTGGCCGAATGGGTGCAGAAGACTCGTCCCGGCGATGCGTTGTGGCTGGCCGGGTTCTCGTTCGGCAGCTATGTCGCACTGCTCGGCGCGCGTCATCTGCCGGTCAAGCAAATGGTCTCGGTGGCGCCGCCGGCCGGCCGCTGGGATTTTTCCGCAGTGCTGTCGCCGGACTGCCCGTGGCTGGTGGTGCAGGGCGAAGAGGATGACGTGGTCGAGCCGCAGGCAGTCTTCGACTGGGTCGACAGCCTGCCCGAGAAGCCCGCCCTGGTGCGCATGCCCGAGACCGGGCATTTTTTCCACCGGCGGCTGATGGACCTGCGCGGAGCGATCAAAAACGGCGTTCGCGTCAACCTGCCGCCGCTGCTGAATCCGTGAGCACAGCGGTGGCGGAAGACGCGGTGCCCATGGGGCCCGTTCGCGCCTATGTGCTCGGCGCACGCGCGGGCCGCTGGCAGCATGATTCCGCCCAGCTCACCGCACTGCATGAGCTGCAGCGCATTCATGAGGAAATGCTCGATACGCCGCAGCCCAGCTTCCTGGATCGGCTGTTCAAGCGCCGTCCGCCCGCCCCGCAAGGCCTGTACCTGTGGGGTGGCGTTGGCCGCGGCAAGACGTTCATCGTCGACCTGTTCTTCGAGCACGTGCCGATCACCGCCAAGCGGCGCGTGCATTTCCATCGCCTGATGACCGAAGTGCAGGCGCGTCTGGCCGCCCTGCCGGCGCGCGCGGACCCGCTGGCGCTGGTCGCCGATGAGCTGGCGCGCGACGTTCGGCTGCTGTGCCTGGACGAATTCTTCGTGATTGACATCGGCGATGCGATGATTCTCGGCCGCCTGCTGCGGCACCTGTTCGCGCGCGGGGTGTGCCTGGTCACCACCTCCAACATCGTGCCGGACGAGCTCTATCGCGGCGGCCTGCAGCGCGAGCGCTTCCTGCCGGCGATCGCCCAGCTCAACGCCCACTGCGCGGTGCACGAGTTGGCCAGCCTGCTCGACTACCGCCTGCGCAATCTGCGGCAGGGCCGCACCTGGCTGAGCCCCGACGACGACAGCGCTCGCGCCGAGATGGAATCGCTGTACCTGCGGCTCACTCTCGAAGCCGAGCAGCGGCAGGGCCCGCTGCGCATCAACGGGCGCGAGATTCCCTGTCGTCGACATGCCGAGGGCGTGGCCTGGTTCGATTTTGATGCCCTCTGCGAGGGCCCTCGCGCGGTTGCCGACTACATCGAGCTCGCCCGCGATTTCCATACCGTGCTGCTGTCCGGGCTGCCGGCGCTAGGCACCGAGCAGGACAACGCCGCGCGACGTTTCGTGCATCTGGTCGACGAGTTCTACGACCGCGGGGTCAACCTGGTGGCGGCGGCAGCCACGCCGATCAGCGGCCTGTATTCCGGCGAGCGGCTTCGTCACGAGTACGAACGCTGTCAGAGCCGACTCATTGAAATGCAGAGCGAGCACTATCTGAGCCGGGAGCATCGGTCTTGAATGCCATCGCGCTGGCCCGGCTGGTGCCGTGGCTCGCCGCGGCCGCCGGCTGCGCGCTTGCCCTGTGGCTGTTTGCGCCGGGTTTCCTGAGCTGGGATTCCGCCTACCAGTGGAGCCAGGCCCGCAGCGGCACGTTCGACGCCCTGCACCCGCCGCTGCAGACCCTGCTGTGGTCCTTGATCGAGCCGTACTGGAGCGGCCCCACCTCGATGCTGCTGCTGCAGCAGCTGATGCTGTGGATCGCGCTTGCCGGTATCGCTGCCAGCCTGCCCGTGCACTGGACGCTGCGCGTGCTGCTGGTGCTGCTGGTGGGCCTGTGGCCGCCGCTGTTCCTGCTGTCGGCGCACATCTGGAAGGACATTCCGATGCTCGGTGCCTTCCTGCTGTCGGTGTGGCTGCTGCGGCTGGAGCTCGCGCGCCCGGGCTGGAAGCTGCGGACGGCGGCGCTGTTGATGCTGCTGCTGGCCTGCGCCTGTCGCCATAACGCGATTACCGGCGTGGTGCCGCTGCTGCTGTGGCTGGTGTGGCGCAGCCTGCCGGCCCTACGCGATCCCGGCCGCGCGTTCGCCCTCCGCTTCGGCGCCGCGCTTGCGCTGACCTTGCCGCTGGCGCTGCTGCTGCAGGCGGCGGCGCAGTTGCCGAACTACCTGCCCGGGGTCAAGCGCACGCCGGCGGTGTGGTCGGTGGTCGCGCTCTGGGACATGGCGGCGGTCTCGATCGCCGAGGACCGGCTGGTGCTCCCCGCCGACTTCATCCTGCCCGACACCCGCGTTGAAGACTTGCGGCCGCATTTCACCGACTGGTCCAACACCACCGTATTCAACAGCGGCAAGCTGATCCCGACCCTGGCGGCGGACTTCAGTGAGACCCAGATCAACGCGCTTCGCAGCGCCTGGCTGCGGCTGCCGCTGGAGCACCCACAGGCCTACTTCGCGCACCGGGCGCGGCTGGCCAGCCTGCTGTTCGGCTTCGACACCGCCGCGCTGCCGGATCATCAGGTGCTGATGGCCGGCTTCGTGCAGATGCAGGGCAACCCTGAGATCACCCAGACGCCGAACGACCTGCGCGATCGCGTGCTTGGCTGGGCGGCGCGCAATACGGATGGTCCGTTCTTCATGGGCTGGATCTATCTCGCGCTGGCGTTCGCGGTGATGACGCTCGCAGCGCTGCGCATGCGCAGCCACGATCCAGGCGCCGCGATCGCTGCCGCTGTTGCCGCCTCCGCGCTGGCCTACGCGCTGCCGCTGGCCCTGGTTTCAGGCAGCGCCGAGTTTCGCTACCTGGCCTGGCCGATCGCGGCCGCTCTGCTGGCGCCCGCCTTGCTCGCGAAACCAGGAAATTCCAAGCCATCCGTGACAGCGCCGCCGCCGGGCTGACAGCCGCTGCGGCTCGCCCTCCGGTGCATGCGGCGAGATGCGAGAAAGCGCGATTGCCTGCAATCTTTCCGGGCTAGAATCGACGCCCCGCCCGGCTACTCGATCTACTTCCGGGTGGCCCGAAGCTGGACTTCAGTTCAGCGTCGGGCAGGGCCGCGCGCTGGATGCGCGCGGACGCGCACCGGCAGCCGGGGGCTGCCCGCCACTCCATCGAATGACAAGGTAGACCGCATGCGCGACGCCGCTGACGCCGCCGCCACCCAAGCCACGCCCGAAAAGCCCGAGCGCTTGTTCTGGATGCTGATATTTTTCGTGCTTTCAGGTCTTTCCGGACTGGTCTATCAATCGCTGTGGACCCAGTACCTGAGCCTGATTCTCGGCAGCTCGGCCTATGCGCAATCCCTGGTGCTGTCGATTTTCATGGGCGGCATGGCGGCCGGTGCTTGGCTGAGCTCCCGCCTGCTGCATCGGATGCGCAATCTGCTGCTCGCCTACGGCCTGATCGAGGGCGTCGTCGGCCTGATGGGCTTGGCGTTCCATGCGCTGTTTCTCGCGGTCAGCCATTGGCTGTACACGGCGTGGCTGCCGGGGCTTGAATCCGACGAGGCCATCGGCCTGTCGCGCTGGGCGGTAGCCGCCGCGCTGATCCTGCCGCAGACCCTGCTGCTCGGCATGACCTTTCCGATCATGAGCGCGGGCCTGATGCGCTGGATGCCTCAGCGAGCCGGCGCGGTGCTCGGCGGTCTGTACTTCTTTAACTCGATCGGCGCTGCCTTCGGTGCGTTGCTGGCTACCTTCGTGCTGGTGCCGGCGGGCGGCCTGCCGGGCGCGATGGGCTTTGCCGGAATCCTTAATGTGCTTATCTTCGCCGGGGTGTGGCTGGCCAAGGTGCCGGCGCGCGCCGAAGCCGCGCAGCTGAGTACGGACGCGCCAAAGCAGGCGCCCGGTGAGCGCGACCGGATTGCCGTGGCGGTGCTGGCCATCGCCGGACTGACCGGGCTGTCGTCTTTTATGTACGAGGTCGGCTGGATCCGCATGCTGTCGCTGGCGCTGGGCACCAGTCAGCACGCCTTTGAGCTGATGCTGGCCGCGTTCATCGGGGGGCTCGCACTGGGCGGGCTCTACGTCCGCGGACGGCTTGATCGGATCGCCGACCCGCTGCGCTACGCAGGCTGGATCCAGGTGCTGATGGGGCTGGCCGCGCTGGCCACCCTGCCGCTGTACGACCACTCCTTTGTGTTCGTGAGTGGCCTGCTCAACACGCTGGCGCCGAGCTCGACCGGCTATGTGTTCTACAACATAGCGACGGCCAGCGTTGCCATCGTGATCATGCTGCCGGCCGCCTTCTTCGCCGGCATGACCCTGCCGGTGCTGACCTACGTGCTGCTGCGGCGCGGCCGGGGCGAGCGCGCCATTGGCCAAGCCTATGCCATCAACACCGTCGGTGCGATCCTGGGTGTGCTCATCATGGTCCATTTCGCGATGCCGGCGCTGGGCCTGAAGCTCGCCATGGTGTTGGCGGCGTCGATCGATCTGCTGCTCGGCTTGGTGCTGCTTAAGCTGGCGGGAGGGCTGGGCGTTTCCCGGCGTCTTGTGCTGGCGACGGGCTACTGCGTCGGTATGGTGGCGCTGGTGATGGTCACCGCCCAGTTCGATCCGATGCGCCTAAACTCCGGCGTCTATCGCACCCGGATTGCCGAGATCGATGCCAGCAAGAAAATTCTTTATCAGGCCGACGGCAAGACGGCCTCGATTGCCCTGCACGGCATCCCGGGTGAATCCCTGACCATTGCCACCAACGGCAAGCCCGATGCCTCGATCAACATGAACGACTCCGGCGCACCCAGCCAAGATGAGCCCACCATGATCATGCTGGCTTTGACCGGATTGGCGGCGAATCCGAATGCGAAGGACATCGCCAATATCGGCTTTGGCTCCGGCCTCACCACCCACGTGTTCGCGTCAAGCCCGACCCTGAGCAGCATCACCACCGTGGAGATCGAGCCGCGTATGATCGATGCGGCGCGTGGCTTTGGCGATCGCGTCAAAGCGGCCTTCGAGGATCCACGCTCCACGATCGTCATTGATGACGCGCGAGCTTATTTCTCCGGCAAAGCGGCGCAGTACGACATCATCGTATCGGAGCCCTCGAACCCCTGGGTGGCCGGTGTCGCCAAGCTGTTCTCGAAGGAGTTCTACGCCTTCGTCAAGCGTCATCTTCGCGAGGGCGGTTTGCTGGTGCAGTGGGTGCAGGCCTACGAAATCTCCGATGCCACCCTGCTCACCGTGCTGAGGGCCCTGGACGGTGAGTTCTCGGACTACGCGCTGTACCTCAGCAACAACACCGACATAATCATCATTGCAACGCCTATGGGCCGGCTGCCGCCGATGAGTGGCGAAGTGCTGGGTCAAGCAGAGCTGGAGCCGCTTGCACGTATCGCAGGCCTGCGGAGCCTTGAAGATTTACTGGAGCGCAAGCTGGCTGATCGAGCACGGATCCAGCCGCTGCTGAAGCTGGACGGCGGGCCGGCCAACTCCGACTATTACCCCGTGTTGGGCGACGCGGCGCCGCGCGACCGTTACATGCGTGAGCGTGCAGGATTGATTTTGAGCCTCTACCGAAGCCCGCTCGGCGTGCTTGAGCTGGCGGGTCCAGGCGTGCGCAACAGCCGCAATGCCTATCGCACGCCCGCCGTCGAGATGGAGCTGGTCAATGAGCGTCGCCGTGCGGAGGGGCTGCTTGCGGCACTGCTAGACCGGCCTGCGCCGGGCGAGAGGGTCGATGAGCCGAGGGATCTGCGCTGGTCAGGACACGGGCAGCGTCTGCGTGAACTGGGTGCGACGTGCTTCGCGGGAGCTACCCCCGGAGTTGCCAATCGACTGTTGATTGAGGCTTTTGATCAGACTGCGCCCTACGTGGATACAGCAGACCTCCACCGAGCATTCGTTGATCGCAGTTGGGTGAGCTGCGCGATCTCGGCGACGCCACCACCACCGGTAGTACGGGTGCTGGAGGCGCTGTCCGCTCTGGCCGATCCGGGCTCGAAGGATTTGTCCTCACTCATCCATTCGGCCTTGGCGCTGTCCGAGCAAGACCTCGAAGTGGCGCAGCGCAAACGGTTGGCGCACGCCGATTTGCTGGGGGCCCGTCGCGCCGCCGGGCCTGAAGCCGTCGAGGAGCGGCTGCAAGAGCAGCTGACGCGTCTCGAATGGAACGCAGCTGAGCGCTTCGAGCTTAAGCTGACCGCCCGCACCTTGAGCGACTCGCCTTGATTCCTCACAAGCAGAGCACCTTTGCTAGGTCGAAAATGCTCGCAGGTGTGAAGGCTGCGGTCGTCCGTCTCAAGCAACACAAAATTGCTCTTGAAACGATTGATCGGAGGGGGTAGATTTGCATCAGACTGTAATGCAACTGTCCATCAGCTCTGGTTCACTACAGTTCGTGCGCGCCGATGGTGTGCTTCACCCGGGGGTGAAGCGGGAGCTCGGCGATCCGCACACGGGGGCACACACGCGGCCCAACAAGAATCACAGACTGGCCCAAGGCGGGCTGGCTTCAGTGGTACGCCGACTGCAGGGATGCATGAAGGTTGGCGGTTTTCTCAAACTCAAACTTCGGTAGGGGACATCCTTATGAGCAACATCCGCAACTTCCGTTCGCCCAAGCGTTCCTTCGGTCAGGGCATGACCGAGTACATCATCATCGTCGCCCTGATCGCGATCGCTGCGATTGCTGTCACCAGCCTGTTTGGCGGCACCGTGCGCAGCCAAGTGGCCGGTATGGCCCAGGAAATGAGCGGTACTTCGGCGACCGCCCAGATTGGCAACGCGAAGGCCGCTGCTGGGAAGGCCGCCCAGACTGCCAATGACACCAAGACCTCCACCAACCTTGGCAATTACAACAAGGCCGGCAGCGAAGTCGTTCAGTAAAGCACTTCATGCGATGAGGGGGTGGAATTCTCGCCCCCTCGTCGGTTGAAGGGCCTTGCCGGTTGAAAAAGATTGATTCTAATCATCGGGTTTGTCACCGACGTATTCAGCCGTTCGCCGCATCTGTTGATTATGTCAGCGGGTGCGTCGGGTCCCATGGCGGCCTAAGGGGGAGTTATGCGCTTCGCACGTAGGCAAAATGGTCATGCGACGATGATGACAATCATTCTTTTCGCGGCTGCGGGTCTGGCCGGCGTCGGAATGTACAACAGCGGGCGTCTGACCTCGGAAAAAGTACGCCTGCAGACCATATCCGACTCCGCTGCGTATAGTGTTGCAACCGTCGTCGCGCGCGATATGAATTTCAAGGCGTACACGAATCGCGCGATGGTTGCGAACCAGGTGGCGGTCGCGCAGCTAGTGGGCTTGGCCTCGTGGAGCAAGATGCTTCGCAACGCGGGCCAGAATTACAACCGGGTCACTACACCACTGCAGGCCATCCCTTACGTGGGCGTTGTTATCCGCGTGCTGGGGCAAATCATTGAGCAGTCGACCCGCCTCTTCGATGAGGCAATATCGACAGCCATCCCGGTGCTGGTCGCCGCGGAAGAGCTTGTTCTCACTACGATCTCCGGGGCGCAGATCGTCCACCATGGTTTGACCCTTGGACTCGGGCGGGCAGCATTAGAAGACGTAGTCTCAGGCTCTGACCCGAGCATCAACACCGCATCGGTGATCACCAATGCGCAGATGTGGACCTCCTTCTTCGATGCATGGGCGCGGGAGCAGGAGCTGATCAACGCGCCGCGCAAGTCGAGCTTCAATTCGACTTCCAGGCGCGCGCGCGAGCGTATGGAAGAGTTCCGCGTGGTCACTGAGCAAAGCCGAGATGGCTTCTCTCGAAAGCGCACATACAGCTGGTTCGAGATTCCGCTGTGGCCCGTGCAATTTCGCGTGCGCAAATTTGGCGGTTCTGACCTGATGCCGAACCCGTCAAGCGACAGCAATTTCAATTTCAACTGGACCGCGATGGACGTTGTTGGAGTGGAAACGCGGACCTGGAACTTCGGGCGGTTTCGGTGGCGGTCTTGGGGGGAAACCCTGCCGTTTGGCTACGGAGCGGCGCATGCGCTGACTTCGGGCAGCACGTACTTCTACCTGAACTATTGGAACCAACGACGGGACAATCAGCGCGTTTGGGGCGACGGCGTTCGCGACTTGCCGATGAACGCCCGTATCGCCCAGACCCGCTACGGAAACAACAATCTCACCCGCAGCGGTGGACTTCGGCCTTTCTTCGACCTGCGCGATCGAGGCCGCGTTGAGCAGGGAGATCTGAACGTCAAAATCCTGCTGACCAAGGGCAAGGACGACATCCGCAGCTGGGAGCAGACCATCCTTGAGGCCGGAGGCGAAGTCGCGCCGACTATGAACACCCAGACCGAAGGCGGCATGGTCGGCGATCGCATGGCTGCGATGGCCAAGGCTGGCGTGTATTTTTCGCGCGACCACGATCCGAACTACCGCAGCAACCCGAGCCGGATCAACTTAAGCGGCACCAATGCCAACCGGCGTCGCGATTTTGGGGATCTATACAATCCCTACTGGCAGGTGCGGTTGATGCCGCCCACCTCCGGCGAGCGCAACTTGGCCTTAGCGGCTGTGGGGATACGGCTATGAGTACGCTCGGTAAGCGGCGCTCCCGCGGTGCCACGCTGGTGGAGTTCATGATCATCTCCAGCATGCTGCTGGGCCCGGCCCTGCTGCTGACGCCGGTGCTGGGCAAGATGATCGCCGGCAAGCACAAGTATGAGCAGGGGCTGCGCTATGCGGCCTGGGAGCGTATTGCCTGGCATGAAACGCGGCCGCGCTACGTGGATGTGCCGGCCGTAAAATCGTCGTCCGATCTGGCAATGGAAGTTCAGACCCGAATCTTCGGGCGCAGCCGGGCGCCGATCCGCAACGACGACCGCAGCCGCACGCTGGCCTCAGAGAGCGAGCAGGATTACATCCTTTACCGCCCGACTGGGGTCAACACACATGCTCAGCAGCGCGGCTATCGGCCGTGGATGGTCAGCGTGTCGCAGGACGACAACCGGCCTCGCTACGGCTCCGCGACCCAATCCAAGGCAGCACTCAACGGTGTTGCCTCGCAGGCTCAGGTGGCGGGGATCGAAGGCCTCGAGAGACTAACGCGCTTCAACGTCGACACCCGCAGCGTCTACACCACCCGACTGCAGGCGGACCTCGAGGATCTCGGGTCCTACAAAGAATTTAGGGTCACCGACGGCAACACGGAACGGCCAATTGATCTTCGGCTGGACCGCGAGAATGGCGCGCCGCGCCAGCTGCTGCTGCTCGCCGACGGCTGGAATGTCGCTCGCCGCGAGCACGCTGCCGATCAGGCGAGAGCACTGCTGCCGACCGATCTGTTGAACAACCGCGCGGTGGACAGTGCGCTCAATATCATCAGCTACCTGTTTATTGCGCGAGAGCTCGATGACCTGGAGTTCGGCAAGGTCGACACCGAGCGCACGCCTGCTCATCGACTGGGGCGCTACCAATGATTCGTTCGCTGGTGATCTCGTTCGCCCTGCTGTTTGCGCCGCCTCTGGCCCTTGCCGGAGATTTTGATCAGTTCCCTGCGCCGCCCGAAGCGAGCTTGAGCCAGATTGGCCTGAACATGCGCTTGAACGGCATCCGCATGTCCAGCTGGGATCTGCGCTCGCAGCAGCCAATAGACACCGTGCTGGGTTTCTATCGGCGGCTGTGGGGCACCGGTAATCCCGACAAGCCGGGATACACGGAGGTCAAACTGGGCGAGGCGCGGCTGCTGACCCACGTGGATGAAGACGCTGGCCTGATCTTTACCGTGCAGTTGATTCGCCAAGGGGCTGAAACCAGCGGCCAGCTTGCCGTCACCGATCTTCTGGCCGGCAACGGAGTGCAGCCTGAAACGTTGGTCAAAGACTTCCCGCGGCCCGGCGGTTCGACGGTCGAAAGTGTTTTGGAGGGCATCGAAGCCGGCTGGAAAAGCCGCACCATTACCTTGAGCAATCCGCGCTCGGTGCAGCAGAACCTGGAGCACTACATCGACGCCCTGACCCGCAGCGGCTGGCAGGTCGAGGACGCGGCGATGGTTCGATCCGGCGACGGCGCCCTAAGCGCCGCACGAGGCAGCGACCGGCTGCAGCTTGCGGTCACCCGGTCTGGCGCCGAGTCGCGCACGATCGCCGTGTGGGAGGAACGATGAGTCCGCGACAGCAGAGGGGTTTCAGTCTTGCCGAGTACACGATTGTCGCTGGAGTCGTGATCGCCGCGCTGATCATTCCGATGCCGACTGATGTAGCGCCCTTTAACGGTCGCTCACTGATGGTGACCCTGATCGAGGCGATTCAGATCCTTTACGCGAACTTCGCCTACGGCATCGGTTTGCCCCGCATTCGTTGATCCGAGCGATAAGTCCGGGGATGAGGCCGCGGCAGGCTGCCGCAGCCGAGAGAGTCCGGGCGTTTTCTTCGCGTATGCCGTAGCGTGGCCGGCTCGGTCCAGAGAGAACCCTTTCATATGAGTGTCAAAAACAAAGTGGCGACCGCCGGGCAGAGCTGGGGCCTGCTCGTTGCCGCCGTCGTGCTGGGCGGCATCGCCTTCTTCGCAAGCTCTTACTACCTTAAATCCAGGGAGCAGGCGCTGACGGACGAATTGCTGTCCCAGCAGGAGCAGCGGCGTGAAGTTGTTGTGGCAACCGTGGATCTCGCGCCAGGCGCTATCGTGTCGGGGGAGAACATGGCCATCGCCTCGGTTCCGACGACCCACTTGGCGTCTACCTCGGTGACTCCTGATCTTTTTGACAGCTACGCCAATCGCGTACTGATTGCGCCGATGTCCCCGGGCGAGCCGTTGCTTTCACATTTCGTCGCGGGCCTGAGCGCGGAGCGCTTCTCTGATTTGCTCGAAGACGGCGAACGCGCGATAACCTTGCCGGTCGACTCGATCAAATCGAACGACGGGCTGCTGACGTTTGGCGACCGTATCGATCTGTTGCTGGTGCTTGAAGGTCGCAGCGGCTCCGACAAGGATCGACAGCAGCTGGTGCCGCTGGTCGAGAATGTGCGTGTGCTTGCCACTGGGCAAATCCCCTTGGCGACGCGCGAGGCGGATCTTCCCGCCGCAGAATTTGACGGGCAGGAGAACATGTATTCCACGGTGACGGTCGGGGTCAGCGGTGAACAGGCGACCCAGCTGCTGCTTGCCAAGGACATGGGAAATGTCGTCGTGCTTCTGCGCAATCGGCGCGATGAGGGGCCACTGCAGGCGTCGGCGCTCAGCGCCGACGGTCTGCTAAGCGGCGGTGGCAGCGATGGCTACGAATACTTTTCCGGCAGCCAGGTTGACGAAGGCGCCCTGCGCTCGAGTCAGCGAACCGTGGTGAAGCCCAAACAGGCACGAGTGCCGGTGCCGGCTGCGGCAGAGCAGCCGATGCAGGCGCCTAGCCAAAACGAAGCGGTTGAATGATCGCTGTCGGGCGCGTGCGGAGCGCGCGCCCGGCAAACGATTCGCAAGTTCCGGGGAGTTCCACGTGCAAGAGTGCTGTTGCGGTATCGCTGCCATTCGTCGGGCGCTGTTGACCTGTTTACTGCTGCTGTGCTCGCTGCAGGCGCTCGCCATTGAGCCGCTTGAGCTGCACGCCGGCGGTGTCAGAATGTTGAACACCGGTGAAGTCGAGAGGGTGGTCGTGGGCAACGATCGGGCCCTTGGCTCCACCGTTCTCGAAGGCGGGCGGCTGCTTTTGATCGGCCTGCAGCCGGGCAGCACCGATCTCAAGGTCTGGCTGCGCGATGGCCGCGAGCTCAGCTACTCGGTCACGGTGCATCCGCGCGATGTGGCGATGGTGGTCGGCACCGTCAGCGCTCTTCTGGCCGAGTTTCCCGAGGCGCGGGTGCGGGCGATCAACGGCGTAGTGGTCGCCGATGGGCGCGTACCGCGCAGCCAGCTGACCGCGGTGAACGCGCTGATCACCCAGATTCCAGGCGTAGTTTCTTTGATAGAAGCGGCAACTGCACCGATCGAGCTGGTCATGAGCAGCTTTCCGGGTGTGCAGGTGCGCGACGCCGATGGCGTCACGATCATTGAGGGCGAAGTCTCTGAGTCTGACTACACGCGCTATCAGCTGGCGCTGCAGGACTTCCCCAATGCCGTCACGCTGGTGCGCACGACGCGATTCACCGCCGCGCCGATGGTGCGGGTGTCCCTGCGCATTCTTGAGGTGAACCGCGAATCCAGCCGTCGGGTGGGCATCAACTGGGACGCCAGCTTCGCCGGTCCCTCGATCGGTAGCACCGGTGCCTCAATAGCCAACCGCCGGTTCCGGGTAGTCCCGAACGATCTCGGCGGCCTGGTGCAAAACATCGGCGTCAACGATGCGCGCTGGTTTGCCTACGCTGGCTGGACCACGCGCATCTTCTCTGCTGTCGATCTGCTCGCGCTCGATAACCATGCAACGACGTTGGCCGAGCCGAACCTGACTACGCGCAGCGGTGAGCCGGCGACGTTCTTCGCCGGTGGCGAATTTCCCTACCCGGTCATTGGCCAATTTGGTCAGCCAGGCGTCGAGTTCAAGGATTACGGAATCCGCTTCGAAATCCAGCCGATTGCCGATCTCAACGGCAACATTCAGACCACGCTCAAAGCCGAGATCAGCACACTCGATCGCGCCAACACCATCGCCGATGTGCCGGGCTTGCTGAGGCGCGAGACCGAGTCCACCATCACGCTCAAGTCGGGTGAAACCATGATCATCTCGGGGCTGATCTCCGCCGACGAGGTGCGCAACATGAACGGAGTGCCAGGCCTGTCGAAGCTTCCGGTGCTGGGTGAGCTGTTCAAATCGAGAGATTTCCAGGACCGCAAGACTGAACTGGTGGTGCTGGTAACGCCGATTATCCTCACCCGGTCAGACACGCCGGGTGATTCCGTCGAAGCCACCACCAAGCGGATGCGCGGCCTCGTGGATCAAAAGATCCTCGAAGGCGCGCTGGCGGAGTAGGGGTATGTACCAGGTCCAGGTCAGCACGCTGAAAGGCACCTTGATCAGCAACGAGCTGGTCTCCGATGAACTTTGCCGGATCGGCAAGACGCCGGATAACCATATCGTTCTGCACGGCTGGCAGGTTGGCAAGCGTCACGCCAGCCTGCGTCTGGTCGGGGCCGATGTATTTCTCGACGACCACGGCACCAGCACCGGCACGCGCGTCAACGGCAATCGGGTCGACAGCTTCGGCCCGCTCACCGGCGAGGACGTCATCGAGATTCACGGCTATCTCATTCGCATCAAGCCGCCCAGCAACCGCTATGTGCCGGCGAATGAGCCGGAGGCCGCGGGCGCTACGGCGACTAAAGCGCTCACTAAGCCCCCGACCACGGCGGCTGCGGGGAGTGCTACCACGCCCTCGTCGACCCCTACGGCGGCAGCGGTGTCGGCGCCAGTTCCAGCGGCAAGGAGCGACGAGAAAACCACCCTCAAGCCCGAGCCAGAAGTCGCGGACGCCGAGCCCACCGACGCCGAAAGCGCGGAGTCGGCGCGCATCTACGCGCTGACCGTCGAATGGCGCCGTCGACTGCACAAGAGCCTGCTAGAACAGATGGATCTGCGTCGACTGGCGGTGACGCAGATGTCGCATGAAGCGCTGCGCAAGGCGACCGAGGATCTGCTTGAGCAGATCATCGCCGGCCAGAAAGATCTTCCCCGTGAGCTATCCCGGAAAGATCTGCAAAAACAAGTGGTGGACGAGGCAGTGGGCTTGGGCCCGCTGGAGGAGCTGATCGACGACGATGATGTCAGCGAGATCATGGTCAATTCAGCCGATCAGATTTTCTTCGAGCGCGCCGGACGCCTGGAAAAATCCAAGATCACGTTCACCGATGACCAAGCGGTGCTGGCCGCCATCGAGCGTATCGTCAGTCCGCTGGGTCGGCGCATTGATGAAAGCTCGCCGATGGTTGACGCGCGCCTGCGCGACGGTTCCCGCGTCAATGCGGTGATACCGCCGCTGGCGCTCAAGGGCCCGTGTATCACCATCCGCAAGTTCATGAAGGAACGCCTGACTATTGAGCGTCTGGTCGGCTTCGGTTCGATGAGCGACGCGATGGCTGACGTGCTGCGCACTACGGTGCTGGCCAAGCGAAATGTGGTGATTTCCGGGGGTACCGGCTCAGGCAAGACCACTTTGCTGAACGTGCTTGCGGGGTTCATCCCCTTCAATGAGCGCGTAGTCACCATCGAAGACGCGGCCGAGCTGCAACTGCCGCAGCCCAATCTGGTAGCGCTCGAGGCCAGGCCTCCCAATCAGGAGGGCAAGGGCGAGGTGCGTATCCGCGATCTGGTGAAGAATTGCCTGCGCATGCGTCCGGATCGCATCGTCGTGGGCGAATGCCGTGGCGGAGAAGCCTTGGACATGCTGCAGGCAATGAACACCGGCCACGATGGCTCGCTGACTACCGCGCATTCCAACTCGCCGCGCGACTGTATTGCCAGGTTGGAAGTCATGGTGATGATGGCGGGCATGGACCTGCCCTCAATCGCCATTCGCGAGCAGATCGCTTCGGCGGTGAACGTTATCGTGCAGCAGTCTCGTTTTTCCTGCGGTTCACGCAAGGTCACCTCGATCGCCGAAGTCACTGGCGTTGAAGGCGGTCGCGTCCAGCTCGCCGAAATATTCCGCTTCCACCAGACCGGCTATGACGAAAAGGGCCGCGTAGAGGGCCGCTTCGAGGCAACCGGCCTGGTGCCGGAGTTTTACGAGAAGTTGCGCCAACGCGGCGAGCGAATCGACCTCAGCATCTTTGAGAAGCCCGAGGACTCCGCGTGACTCTGCTGATCAGCGCAGGCTTCGCTGTTTGCTGCGTGCTGCTCGGCATGATCGGCATGCGCGTCTTCCAGCGCGCATCGACCGACTACCAGCAGGTCTTCACCACATCGACCAACGCATCGCTGCGAGATCTATTCCTGTTTGTCGATGCCAGTGCTCTGTATCGGCTGAATGTCGCTTTGATCGGCGTGGTGTTTCTGGTGACCTGGGCGCTCAGCGGCCTGCTGCCGCTGGCGCTGATCGTGGCGGTGGTCTCTGGTTTCGTTCCCGGCACAATCTTCCGGATAATGAAAGCACGTCGGCTGCAGCAGTTCATCAGCCAGCTGCCGGAATCGCTGCAGGCGATGGCCGGTGCGATGAAGGCCGGCGCCAGCGTGGTCCAGGCAATCGAGATCCTGGTGGTTGAAACCCGCGGTTCGATCAGTCAGGAGTTCGGCCTTTTTTTGCGCGAGCTGCGCGTCGGTGTCTCTTATGACGACGCCCTCGGTAACCTGCTGGCGCGCGTGCCCAGCGAAGAGCTGCGTCTGGTGGTGGCAGGAATGCGCATCTCGCGCGAGATTGGCGGCAATCTCGCGGAAACTCTGGAAAGGCTGGCCGACACGCTGCGGCGCAAGCTGGAAATGGAAGGCAAAATCCGCGCGCTGACCGCGCAGGGAAAGATGCAGGGCGTAGTCATGACCCTGCTACCGATCTTTCTCGGCGTAGTGCTCTACTACATGGAGCCGACCCACATGAGCCGGATCTTCACCGAGGTGTTCGGCTGGCTAACCATCGGCGTGGTGCTGATCGTGCTTTCGATCGGCTACTTTTTCATTCGCAAGATCGTCAACATCGACGTGTGAGGTCGCCATGAGCCTGATCATCGCGTTGCTGACTGCGCTTTCCGTCATTGCGTTGGCCGTGTCGGTGCGCAACATCCGTCGCTCGATTTCCGAGGACGACCGCACTTTCCTCGACCCGCTGTCGCCGATCCTGCGTTTGATCTGGCCGGTGGTGAACCTACTGGTCCAGCAGTTCGGCGACTATGTTCCGGTTGAACAGGTGGAGCAGACCCGCTTGAAAATGCGCAAGGCGGGCATGGAATACATGATGACGCCGGTGCAGATGATTGCCCTGCGCGTGATTTCTGCGTTCGGTTTTGCGCTGGTCACTTTCCTGTGCGCGCTCATGCTGGGCGAGTTGAACTTCCTCTATGTGCTCGTCGCCGGCCTGTTCGGCTGGATTTTCCCGCTGCTGAAGATCAACGATCTGCGTAAGGGGCGCGAGAAGAAGATCGTGCGTGCGCTGCCGATGTTTCTCGACTTCATCACCATGGCGGTCGAAGCCGGCATGAACTTGTCGGGTGCGTTCGCTCAGGCGGTCGACAAGGGGCCCGACGGCCCGCTGCGGGTGGAACTGCAGAAGGTGCTGCGCGACGTCAAAGCCGGCATGGCGCGTATGGACGCCATTCGCGCCATGGCCGATCGCCTGGATGTCCGCGAGATCCACTCCTTCACTTCGGCGCTGGCTCAGGCGGAACGCACCGGCGCCAGCCTCGGCCAGACCCTGCGTATTCAGGCCGATCAGCGGCGCGTTGAGCGCTTTCAGCGGGCCGAGAAACTCGCGCTCGAAGCGCCCGTCAAGCTGGTGTTTCCGCTGGTTGCCTTCATCTTCCCGACGACCTTCATCGTGCTCGGTTTTCCGATCGTGATGAAGTTCCTGTACGAGGTCTAGCCGTGTTCCGCTATCAGGCCGGAGTGGTGAGCTGTTCGCAGCGCGGGGTGTTGTTTCCACAGGCGCGCAGGCCGCTGGGGTTTGCCGCGCGCGCCCGCGGCCTGCTCGGCACCCGTGAGATGGCGACCGAGGCCGGGCTGTGGTTTGACCGCTGTTCGGCCGTGCACATGTTCGGGATGCGCTATCCGCTGGACCTTCTGTTCCTGCGCGGCGGGCAGATCATCAAGCTGTGTCGAGACGTGCGGCCGCAGCGTTTCCGCGCCTGCCGTGGCGCGGACTGCACCCTCGAAGTCGCCTGCGGCGCGATTGAACGCCATTGCCTCGCTGTAGGCGATCGCCTCGAATTTTGGAGCCTTCAATGACTGTTCTAGCCGTCTATTTCCGGTGCGCCGCGATTGCTTCACTGACGCTGCTGCTCTGCGCGTGCGTCAGCCAAGGGCCGCGTCAGGCGCGCGGTTCGGGCGAGGCGTCGATGCCTGAGGCCGAAAGCGCGATCGCGCTGCAGGAGCGCGCCGACCAAGCCTATGCCGAGGGTCGGCTGCTTGACGCAGAGCAACTTTACCGGCGTCTGCTGAAGGTTCACCCGCGCTCTGCCCACGCGCTGCTGCGGCTCGGCAACACACAGCTGCGCAACAGCGAGCTGGAGGCTGCCGCGCGGAGCTATCGCGAGTGCATCAAATACAGTCCGCAGGAAGGGCGGTGCTGGAACAATCTGGCGCTGACCTATGTAAAGATGTCGTCTGACACGCTGGAGCAGAGCGCTCAGTTCGTCACAGACCCCGATCAGAATGCTCAGCTTGAGGCCTTCCGGCGTCGAGTCGTTGAAAGCACCGCCGCCGAAATCACGGAGGTACGCTGAAATGAAACCAACACACGCTTCAAGCGCTTACTTTTTGCCAGCCACGCGCAGCCGCCAGGGCGGCGCGTCGATTGTCGAGATGATTATTGTGCTGCCGGTGCTCGGCCTGCTGCTCGGCGGGCTGTTCGAACTCAGCATGCTGTACCGGGCGCGCTCCATTCTGGATGCCGCCACATTTGAAGCCGCCCAGCAGGGCGCGCTCTACAACGCGCGTACCGACCGCATGCGGGTGGGTCTGGCCCAGGGAATGGCGCCGCATCTGATCCGTAGCCGTAGCCCGCAGGGTGTGTTGGCTGCGTATGGGCGAGCTGAGCTGCGGATCCGCACCGGCGGCGGCGGGGTCAGGATCATCAGCCCCACTCGCGACGTGTTCCAGCAGTTCCGTCAGCGCCAGACGGTGCAGACCAGCCTGGACAATCGGGAGCGCGGCCAGGATGTGCTGCCGAACGACAATCTGCTGTGGCGCGATGCGATCGTGCGCCAGGTTCGAGTAGCCGGCCAGCGAGTGCCAATGACCGTGCAGGATGCCAATCTGCTGAAAGTCGAAAGCTATTGGTGCGAGCGTCTTCTGGTCCCAGTATTTGATCGGGTCATTGCAAGAACGATCAACTGGCCCTTGAACAACCCGCCCCAATGCACCGCCTACGCCGCACTTAACGGCGGCTACTACGTGTTGATGCGCAGCAGTTCGGTGGCGCGCATGCAGTCTCCCGCGGTGCTGCGCGATCTGCCCAACGGGTAAGCGAGCTTGTGCGCGGGCCGCGCCACCCAGTCAGCGCTAGAGTAAAGAGCACGCTGTCTACACTGGCTTGCCGGTCTAGAGGGCCGCGATTTTCAACGGGCCCGCCTCAAAGGTCAGCCTTCAAGGGCCAGACTCGAAGGGGCCGAACTCGAAGGGGCCGATAGCTGACGTTATGCCTCGCTCTTCCATACCCTGGCGTATTGACGTTGGTGTCGAATGCGCCGACGATTCGGCGATGGAATTTCACACCTATACCGGCAGCGAGGCACAGGCGATTGGCGCCAGCGTAGGCGGGCCTGCTGACGGGCTGCCGGTGCTGCTGCTGCACGGCGGTGGCCAGACTCGCCACGCCTGGCGACACGCGGCCGCGGATCTGGCCCGCGCCGGCCGGCGGGTGATCAGCCTCGATCTGCGCGGGCACGGCGACAGCGCCTGGGCCATCGACGGCAACTACGGGTTCGATGCCTTCTTGGGCGATCTGCGGGCGATGCTGGCGACGCTCGACCAGCCGCCGGTGCTGGTGGGCGCGTCGCTGGGCGGGCTGACTTCACTGCTGGCCGCCGGCGAGCCGCCGCAGGCCGAGCTGCGCGCGCTGGTGCTGGTCGACGTGGTGCCGCGGCTGGAGCGCGAGGGCGTGATGCAGATCGTGCGCTTCATGCAGGCGCATCCGCACGGGTTTGCCAGCCTTGATGAAGCCGCCGCAGCGGTGGCGGCCTATCTTCCGCATCGTCCGCGGCCCGGCTCCAGCGGCGGGCTTGCCCGCAACCTGCGCACGGGCCAGGACGGGCGTCTGCGCTGGCACTGGGACCCCAACCTGCTGATCGGCCCGCAGGTGCCCGACCCCGAACCCGCCATCGCCCGCTTCGAAGCGGCCGCGGCGGCGATCCGGGTGCCGACCCTGCTGGTGCGCGGCGCCCGCAGCGAGATGGTGAGCGAGCAGGGCGTGCGCGATTTTCTCAAAGTGATTCCTGCGGCCGAGTTCGTCGATGTGCAGGAGGCCGGGCACATGGTCGCCGGCGATGACAACGACGCCTTCAACGAGGCAGTGGAGCGCTTTCTCGATCGACTCGACTAGCGATCCGCCGGTTTGCGATACGTCTGCGCGCAGCTCCGCCCCCAGCTCCGCCCCCGCTTCCGTGCCGCACATTGCACTCCCCGAATCTGCGTCTGCGCTGACCCGATCGAACGGGGCGTCGCCCGCGCAATCCGCCGCTTTCAAGGAGAACTCGCATGCCCATTCCCGCCCTGCTCGAAGGCCGCCTGCGTCTGCCGCTGGTGGGCGCACCGATGTTCATCGTTTCCGGCCCCGAACTGGTCGCGGCGCAGTGCAAGGCCGGCATCGTCGGCAGCTTCCCTTCGCTCAACGCGCGGCCGCTGGCGCAGCTCGACGAGTGGCTGCTGCAGCTCGATGAGGACCTCGCCCGGGCGCAGGCCCGCGCCGACCGCGAAAACCCGGTGGCGCCGTTTGCCGTCAACCTGATCGTCCACGCCAGCAACAATCGCTTGGCGCAAGACCTCGCCCTGGTCGAGAAGCACGCGGTGCCGGTGGTGATCACCAGCCTGTCGCCGCCGGCGGAGGTGGTCGCCGCGGTGCACGGCTATGGCGGCGTGGTGTTCCACGATGTGATCAGCCGTCGCCATGCCGAGAAGGCTGCCGCGCAGGGTGTCGACGGCCTGATCGCGGTCTGTGCCGGTGCCGGCGGCCACGCCGGTCCGCTGAGCCCGTTCGCGCTGATCCGCGAGATCCGTCAGTTCTACCCCGGCACGATTCTGCTGTCGGGGGCGATGGCCAGCGGGGCCGATGTGTATGCCGCGCAGGCGCTGGGCGCCGATCTCGCCTACTTCGGCACCCGCTTCATCGCGACGCCGGAGGCGCGCGCGGTGGACGACTACAAGCAGATGCTGGTCGACACCCGCGCCGAGGACATCGTCTACAGCTCGCTGTTCACCGGAGTCAAAGGCAACTACCTGAAGCCCAGCATCGCCCGCGCCGGGTTCGATCCAGACAACCTGCCCGCGGCCGACAAGACCAGCATGGACTTCGGCTCCGGAGGCACCACCGACGCCAAGGCCTGGAGGGATATCTGGGGCGCCGGACAGGGCGTGGGCGGCATCGATTCGGTGCTGCCGACCCATGAGCTGGTGCTTAAGTTGCAGGCGGAATACCGCGAGGCGGCGGCGCGCCTGCAGGCGATCGCCTTCCGCTGAGCAGCCCGTGCGCGGCGACAGCGCAGCGTTGCTGCCGCAGCGGTTGTTGTGTGCGGGCTGCGGCGCCATCTTGATGAGCATCACTCACGCTGCAGGGGAACTCGCCGTGCATCCGCCCCGTCACGTCACCCGTCTTGTCCGCGGCCAGCCCACCTCCGACGGCGCCGGCGTGCGCTTGACCCGAGTCATCGGCACCCAGCAGCTGCGCAACCTCGATCCCTTCCTGATGCTTGATCACTTCGGCTCGGAGGAGTCCGCCGACTACATCGGTGGCTTCCCCGACCACCCGCACCGCGGCTTTGAAACCGTCACCTACATGCTGGAAGGGCGGATGCGCCACCGCGACAACTTCGGCAACGAGGGGCTGCTGGTGCCGGGCTCGGTGCAGTGGATGACCGCCGGCAGCGGCCTGGTGCATTCGGAAATGCCCGAGCAGGAGCAGGGCCGGATGTCCGGTTTCCAGCTGTGGATCAACCTGCCGGCGCGCGACAAGATGACCGCGCCGCGCTATCAGGACATTGGACCGGAGCGGATCCCCGAGCTGCAGCCGGCGCCGGGCGTGCAGGTGCGGGTGCTGGCCGGTGAATTCGGCGGCGCCAGTGGCCCGGTCCAGGCCGAGGCGACCGCACCGCTGTATCTCGATATCGCGCTTGCGCCCGGCGCCACCGTGGAGGTGCCGGTGCCGATGGGGCATACCGCGTTCGCGCATGTCTTCGAAGGCGCAGCCGAGGTCGCCGGCACTGAGGTGCCGACCCACGTCATGGCTCTGCTGGGCGACGGCGACCGCGTGCAGATCGGCGCAGCGCAGGTCGAGGCGAGGCTGATCCTGGTGGCGGGGCGCCCGCTGCGCGAGCCGATCGCGCAGTACGGCCCCTTTGTGATGAATCATCCGCATGAAATCGAGCAGGCGATCGCCGACTATCGGGCCGGCCGCTTCGGGCCTGCGCCGGTCTGAAACCCCGACGCCGGGCGGCGCGCAGCGCAGTCGAGGTCGCGAGGGACTGCACTGCGCGCTCGAAGCGCCCCCAGTGACCCCTTGAGAACACCACAGTGGGCGAAACCGCGGCCGCGCCGCTTGGCCAGCGCGGCCAGTCCGGGGGCTGCGCCTGCTCTGCGGGGGCTCAGCGGTTGGTCAACTGGATCTCGATCCGTCGGTTGCGCGCGAGGGCTTCAGGGCTGCTGCCGGGGTCGAGAGGGTGGTGCTCGCCAAAGCCGTTGGCGGCCAGCCGTCGGGGCGGAATGCCGGCATTGCTCAGGAACTTGACGATGGCGATCGCGCGCGCCGCCGACAGCTCCCAGTTGGAAGGAAAACGGCCGGTGCTGATCGGCACGCGATCGGTGTGGCCGTCGATCCGCAGCACCCAGTCGATCTCGCGCGGGATCTGCGCCATCACTTCTTTGAGCGTGGCCGCCAGCTGCTGCAGCTGCACGCTGCCGGCCGGGTTGAGCTCGTCGGAGGCGCTGGGGAACAGCAGCTCGGAAGGCACCACGAAGCGGTCGCCGACCACCTGGATATCGTCGCGGTTGCCCAGCGCAGTGCGCAGCTTGCCGAAGAACTCCGACCGAAAGCGGGTGAGCTCGTTGACGCGATCGGCGAGCGCGAGGTTCAGGCGCACGCCGAGCTCGGCGATCTCGGTGTCTTTGCGCTTGGCTGCGGTTTCCGCCGTCGCCAGTGCCGCCTCGATGCGCGCCAGCTGTTCGCGCAGCGCCAGCATCTGTCGATTCAGCAGCTCGGCCTGGGCCGCCGCCTTAGCGGAGAGATCGGTCTGCACCACCAGTTTTTCGCTGTTTTGCTCAAGCTCGGCCAAGCGCGAAGCCAGCTCGGCCTCCAGCTGGCGCTTGAGCTCTGCCAGCGCGTTGACGTCGGCGGTCAGGCGCGCGCGCTCGGATTCGCTGTCCGTGAGCGTGGAGCGGGTGTTGTCGAGATCGAGGTTGAGCTGGGCGCGCGCGGCCTCGGTGCTGCTCAGGCTCACCGACAGTTCGCCGACCTGGGTGATCGCCTGGGTTTTGGCCGAGCGTTCCATCGACAGCGCGTTGGCAAGCTCCGCCAGCTCGCGATTCAGCGCGTCCAGCGCGCGGTCGCGCCCGGAGAGGGCGTCCGACAGCGCGAACTGGCCGATCGCGAACACCAGCAGCAGAAACACCAGCACCATCAGCAGGGCCGACAGCGCATCGACGAAGCCCGGCCAGAAGTCGACGCCGCGCCGGCGGCGCGCGGCCAGCGTGCTCATGCGCCGCCGCGCCGGCTGTCACCGGCAGCGGCGATGGTGCGGCCGAGCAAGCGAAATTCCGCGCGCAGGTCCTCGGTGAGGCTGTTGCCCTGGCCGAGCGATTTCAGCGCGTTGCGCAGCTCGATCTGGGTTTCAGTCAGCCGGCCCAGCTGGGCGGCCAGCTCGCCCACCTGGTCGCCGGCGCCGCGGCGCTCGCGCTCGCTCTCGACGATCGCCCGCTGCATCCGCTCCAGGCCGTCGGCGGTCTGCTCAAGCAGCGCCTGCACATAGGCCGGCACGCTGGATTCACCATCGCCGCCGAGGTTGCCGGCCGACAGCCGAGTCATGCCCGACAGCCATTCCTCCAGCTCGTTGTAGAAACGATTGGCGCCGCGCGCGGTGAACAGGTCGGTGAGGCCCAGCACCAGCGAGCCGGCCAGGCCGAACAGCGAGGTCGAGAAGCTGGTGGCCATGCCGGAGAGGGGCTCCTGCAGGCTGACTTTGAGGGTCTCGAACATCACCGCGGCATCGGTGCCCGCCGACAGCCCGGTGATGATCTGGCTGACCGAGCCGATCGTGATCAGCAGGCCCCAGAAGGTGCCCAGCAGCCCCAAGAACACCAGCAGGCCGATCAGGTAGCGCGACAGGTCGCGCTGTTCTTCCAGCCGCAGATAGACGCTGTCGAGGATGATCCGGGTCGATGCGGTGGACAGGCTCTGCGGTTTGTGGGCGTTCTTGCCGAGCATCTTGGCCATCGGCGACAGCAGCACCGGCTTGCCGATCGGCGCGTGGTCGGGGTTGGCGCGGCGAAAGCCCTCGATCCAGCGGACTTCGCGCTGCAGGCGCAGCACTTGCAGCACGTTTACGCCGAGGCCGATCGCGAACACCAGCAGGATGAAACCGTTGAACAGCGGCGTTGCGGCGAAAGCGGCGGCCAGCGGCTGCATCAGCGCGCCTGCGACCAGCGCCAGCAGCACCAGCACTCCGAGAATCCAGGCAAGCACGCGGATCGGTTGGCTCATTTCGTCACTCCAGTCGGCAGGGGGCAGTGCGCACCTCGCAGGGTGCGCGGCGCAGCGCAAACAAGCATGACTGCCCGCCTGCGGTCATTGTTCCCTGCCAGCTGAACGGCCGTAGCCGCAGTGCCCTGCGCCAGTCGCTGCTGCAATCGCCGACGGGGTGCACGGAAGTCCTTGCTAAGATTGGCGAAAATCCGCACCTCCCGAGTGGGCCCGCAGGCCTGACCCGTGCACGGAAACCTGAAGATGTCCTCGGTCCAACCCTTGCCGCACGTCGCCGCCGATCGCGCCGCCGACTTAAACGCTACCCGCTTGCGAGTCCGCGACTGGGTGAAGTCTTTCGGCCGACTGCTGCTCGGCAGCTGGGAGCCGCGCGGCGTGCTGGAGCTGCATGAACAGCTCGATGATCTGGTGCATGCCGCGGATGTCGCCGGCGAGGCCGATCTCTGCGAGCGCGCCATTGGGCTGTCGGTGTATCTGTGCTCGTTCGCCGAAGCAGGCAGGCAGCCCGACGCCTCGCAGCGCCAGCGTCTGCGCCAGCTCTGCGAGGAGCTGGCGCCGGAGGTGCAGCTCGATCTGCTGCCGTCCTCGCGCGAGCCCGCAGGCGCAGGCGCAGGCGCAGAACCGCAGCCCACACTGCTGCTGATCAGCCAGGATCCGCATCTGGCCAACGACCTCGCGCTGCGGCTGGGCCAGGCCGGCATCGACGTGCAGGCCCGCGCCAACGTCGAGGCCGCGCTGGATGCCCCCACCTCGGGGGCGGTCAACGCAGTGCTGATCGACGCGCTGGAGCTGCCCGAGTACGCCCGGCGCGCGCGCGCCTTCGGCCATACCTACCGCAGCGAGGATCGCCGCATCGCGCTGCTTGTGCTCACGCGCAGCGCCGACCTGAATGAGCGGATGTTCGCGCTGCGCGCCGGCGCCGATGATGTGATCCGCCACGCGGACGGCATTGAGGCCCTGGCAGCCCGCGTCACCGAGGCCGTACAGCCCGGGCAGGCGCGGCCGTTCCGGGTGCTGATCGTCGACGACGACCGCAGCCAGATCCTGTTCTGCGAGGCCGTGCTGCGCAGCCAGAACGTGCACACCCGCGCCTGCATGGACCCCGAGCAGGCGGTGCAGGCGGTGCGCGAGTTCGAGCCTGAAGTCGTGTTGCTGGATCTGTACATGCCCGGCATCGACGGCATCGAGATCGCCTCGCGCATACGCGCGCTGCCCGGCAGCGAGCTGCTGTCGATCGTGTTCCTGTCCGGCGACCACGAGCAGGACGTGCGTTTCGACGTGCTCGCCGCCGGCGGCGATGACTTCTTCACCAAACCGATCCAGCCGCGCCATCTGGTGACGGGGGTCATCAGCCGCGCGCGTCGCGCCCGGGCGCTGGCCCGGCGACTCGGCGGCGTTTGATCCTGCGCGCATTGGTGAAGGCCTTCCGCAGGCGCGTGCTTAGGCCTCGACGGCGCCCGAACGCGCGGTAGCCCGTTACGAATCGTGCTTGAACCGATCAGCAAGACACGCCTGAGATTCTAGAAGGGGTGACTTCTGGCCTATTTCTCTTTCGGCGTAGTGTTGTAGTCTACCAGCACACCACATCACAGAGACACCGCCATGAGCCGAGACACGATCCCCAGCCCCACTGCCTCGACGACCGTCAATGCGAATAGCGCGCGTCGTCATCCTGAGACCCAGCCCGATGCAGGTGAGCGCTATCGCCGCCGCGAATTCGGCGTCGGCTACGGCCGCAGCAGCGGCTACGCGCCCAATCGGCGCTACGCGCCCAGCAGCGCTGGCGGACCGTTTGCGGTGCGCTGACACAGCGCGAGTCGGGCGACTGCATGGCGCGTCCTGCGGGGTGCGCCGTCAATCGGGAAAGCAAGCGCGGCAATTCGCGGAAGCGAACCCAAGATCCTCTCAGTCGCGGCGCGCTCTGAGTCAAACCACCGCCGGTTCGCTCAGCCGTTCTTGGAAAATTACTTCGCGGGCCGGAGCGCCCGCACTTCACCCGGCCCGGCGCCGGGTGAGCGCCGGCCAAGGCCGCAGGGACGCTGCCGCCGCCGGGGGCCAGGGACGGCCCACTTTTGCTGCTGGCGACGCCCGGCGCGTTCAGCACGATCCAGGTTCCACGTTGGCCTCGGCACGGCAGGACTGCCGATTGTCAGGCCGTTTTTTTTCTCCTAAGATTCGGTTCTTCCAGAAATACGAAAATACGAATACCTCAGACGCTCTCAGCTGTTTACGCGCGCTGGGCCAGGCGCATCGGCTGGCCGCTTTCCGCGCGCTGGTCCAAGCCGGGCCGCCGGGTCTTTTCGTTGGCGATCTGCGGGATGCGCTGGGCATTCCCGGCCCGACCTTGAGCGCGCATCTGAACCTGCTGCGCAGCGCGGGCCTAGCCCGCGACCGTCGCGACGGTCGACACATCCAGGTGGCCGCGGATTTCGAGCAGATGAACGCGCTGCTCGCCTACCTCACCGAGAACTGCTGCGCGGGCGCACCCTGCGACGCCGCGTCTGTCGCCTGCGCCCCCGCCAGGCCACAGGACGCCTGATCGATGCGTGCCCGGGTGCTGTTTGTGTGCGTCGAAAACGCCAACCGCAGCCAGATGGCCGAGGCCTTCGCTCGCCTGCACGGCGGCGATCAGGTTGAGGCCTGTAGCGCCGGGTCGCGGCCGTCGGGGGGCATCAATCCGAAGGCCGTGCGCTTCATGGCCGAGCTGGGCTATGACTTGAGCCGCCACGGCTCGAAAGCGCTGGACGATATCGCAGGCGTAGAGTTCGACGCGGTGGTCACGATGGGCTGCGGCGATTCCTGCCCGTGGGTGCCGGCGAAACGCCGCGAGGATTGGGCCCTGCAGGACCCGAAGCACATGGACGACGCGGCCTATCGCGGCGTCCGCGACGACATCTCGGCGCGGGTGGGCCGGCTGCTGTCCGAACTCGGGGTGCGGGCTTGACCTCGGCGGCGGCTGCGCCGCGCCCGGGCCTTGATCTGTTCAGCCGCTATCTCAGCCTGTGGGTCGCGCTGTGCATCGTCGCCGGCATCGGCTTGGGCGCGCTGCTGCCGCAGGCCTTCCGATCGCTGGCGGCGATGGAGGTCGCCCACGTCAATCTGCCGGTGGCCGTGCTGATCTGGCTGATGATCATCCCGATGCTGCTGAAGATCGACTTCGCGCGGATGGGCGAAGTCGGGCGCCAGGCGCGCGGCATCGGCGTGACCCTTGCGGTGAACTGGCTGATCAAGCCGTTCACCATGGCCGCGCTCGGCTGGCTGTTCATCTATGGGCTGTTCGCTGACTGGCTGCCGGCCGACCGGCTTGACGGCTATGTGGCGGGCCTGATCCTGCTCGGCGCCGCGCCCTGTACGGCGATGGTGTTCGTGTGGTCGAACCTGGTCGACGGTGAGCCCAACTTCACTTTGACCCAGGTCGCGCTCAACGACGCGGTGATGGTGTTCGCGTTCGCGCCGATTGTCGCCCTGCTGCTCGGCGTATCGGCAATCAGCGTGCCTTGGGCCACCCTGCTGCTGTCGGTGGGGCTGTACATCGTGCTGCCGTTAGCCATTGCCCAGGGGCTCCGGCGCTGGATGCTGGCGCGCGGCGGCGAGCCCGGTCTTGAGCGTGTACTGGCGAAGCTCAGTCCACTTTCGGTCATCGCCCTGCTGGCGACTCTGGTGCTGCTGTTCGGCTTTCAGGGCCCGCAGATTTTGGCCCAGCCGCTGATTATTTTGCTGCTGGCGGTGCCGATCGTGATCCAGGCCTATCTGATCGCGGCGATTGCGATGGGCCTGAACCGTCGTCTGAAGGTGCCCTACTGCGTCGCTGGGCCCAGCACGTTGATCGGCACCAGCAACTTTTTCGAGCTGGCGGTGGCGGTGGCGATCAGCCTGTTCGGACTGGATTCGGCCGCGGCCTTGGCGACGGTGGTCGGGGTGCTGGTCGAGGTGCCGGTGATGCTGTCGCTGGTGGCGCTGATCCGCCGCGGCGAGGCGCGCTACACGGGCGGCTGACGTCGGCCGGCCAGCGGCCCGTCACCCAGTCCGCTCGCCGCTCGCCGCGCTCAACCCCCAATCCCCAATCCCCAATCCCCAATCCCCAATCCCCAATCCCAAATCCCCCGCGGTCAATACGGCCTGCCGATGAACAGGTACAGCGCGCTGCGGGCGCCTTCCGCGCGGCCGTAGCCGAAGTACAGCGCGCCCAGCGGCGATTCGGCGGCGACAAAGGCGCTGCCCGCGAAGATCAGGCTCTCAAAGCTGATATCGCTGCGCTGCTGCCAGACATTGCCGGTTTCCAGCGAGCCGCCATAGAACACGCGGTAGCGATCAAACAGGCGGCCGGCGTGGCGGTAGTAGATGGCTTGGCCGAGCAGCAGCTCGGTGCCGGCAAGGCGCTCGTCGGCGACGCCGGAGAGATCCAGAAAACCACCGAGATAGGCCAGCTCTCCGAGCGGAACACGATCGCCTTCGGTCAACTGCAGGCGCGCCCGCAGCAGCAGCCGATCGTCGTCGAAGGTGGGCCAGGCGTAGCTGCCGGTGTAGTCGAGAACGCTGGCATCAAAGCCCGCACCGAGCACGCCAGAGTACCGGCGCAGGTTGAGCCGATGGAAAGTGCCGCGGCTGGGGAACTGCGGATCGTCCTGGGTATCCGCGGTGAGGCCCAGGCGGATCGCAGCGGGTGATTCATCGGCAACTCCGAAGGTCTCCAGCGGTCCTGAGACTCGGCTGAAACGGTTCTGCTGACGCTGCACGCCGAGACTGGCCAGACCCCAGCGGCCCAGCCAGCTGCCCAGGTCGGTGCTGATCTGATAGCTCTGGCGGCGGAACTCAAGGGCCTGGCGAGGGCCGGTTTCGATGTTCTGGGTGCGCGCGGTGTAGCTCAATTCGGGCAGTACGAAAAAGCGGCGGTCGTCATCCAGCGGCTGCAGCCATTCGAACGCCACGCGCGTGGTTTTGCCGAGCTGCGCCTCGGCCAGCCACTCTGCGCCGCGTGCATTCACTTCGGTATCGCGCAGCCGCGCACCCAGCTCGAAGTTGCTGTTGCCGTCGAAGTCGTCCTCCAGGCGCAGGCCAAAACTGAGGCCGCCGGCACCGAAACGGCGCTCGCGCGCGTTGAACTCCAGCTGCAGATCCTCGCCGCGACGGGCGATGCGATAGTCGACGCTTTCGAAGCGCCCGGAGCCGTAGATGCGCGCGATCTGCGCCTGCAGGCTGGCGAGATCATCCTTGGCCTCCGGGTGCTCGCGCTGCCAGGCGCGCAGCAGCGACTGCACCAGCTCAGGGCTGTCCTCCAGATTGGACGGCGGCAGGCTGGCCATGGCGTGGATCCGGCTGCGCTGCGTCTCGCGCAGCGCGGCATAGGTTTCGGGATCGACGCTGAGCGTGCGCAGCTGCGGCAGCGCGGCCTCGGCGGCCTCGCTGCCCGGCGTGATCGCGGTTTGCGCGGCGAGGCTGAAATCAGCCGATGACAGGCGACCGAGCGCCGGCTGCAGCAGCACGTCGCCGGGCTGCAGCAGGGCGGCTTCGGCTTCGGTCTGCCGGCGGATCATCGCGGTCAGCATCTGGTCGGTGATCGACAGCGGCGAGGCCAGCTCCTCGCGGGTGCGCAGCGGCGCCGAAATATCCACGGCAATGATTCGCGTGGCGCCGAATGCGCGCGCCACCGACACCGGCAGGTTGCTGGCGGTGCCGCCATCAATCAGCAGGCGGTCGTTGATCTCGACCGGCGGGAACACCCCCGGCACCGCCATGCTGGCGCGCACCGCCTGCGCCAGATCGCCCGCGCTCAGCACCACGCCTTCGCCGGATTCCAGATCGGTGGCGACAGCGCGAAAGGGAATCGGCAGCGCATCGAAATTGTCGATCGTGGCGACCGGCAGCAGCACGCCGCGCAGCGCCAGCCCGAGGTTCTGGCCCTGCAGCAGGGACAGCGGGATGCCGAACCGCCCGGCGCGATAGCCGACCGCTGACTCCAGCAGAAAGCTGCGGTCCAGCTGGCGTCGCCGGAACGGCCGATCAACCCGCGCGGCGGAGTCGCTGAACACGTCGCTCCAGCGAATCGACAGCACCGCCTGTTCCACTTCATCGGCACTCAGGCCCGCGGCGTACAGGCTGCCGATCACCGCGCCCATGCTGGTGCCGACGATGCAGTCGATCGGTATCCGCTCGCGCTCCAGCACTTTAAGCACGCCGATGTGCGCAATACCGCGCGCGCCGCCGCCGGAGAGCACCAGACAGGTGCGCTCCGGCGCGGGGCCGGCGGGCGGCATCGGGCTTTCTGCCTGCGCCGCAGCGGGGCCGGCGAACAGGCTGAGGCTAAACAGCAGCGGCATGCGGGTGAGGGATTTCAGCATCGGGGATCTCGGCGGCAGGCGGGCCAATAAACGCACTGGTTTGGTTTGATCGCATCCCAAAACGCACCAATTTAGTGCACTTCCGGGCAGTACAGCGACAGGAATCGGGGTTATTTCAGTTGCTTGGAACGAGGCCGCTGTTGGCGCGATGATTGCTTCTATAGCAGCAGTCCCCCCACTGCGGAGCTCTGCATGTCGTTTGAACAGGTACAAAAACTCGCCCAGGACAATGAAGCCGAATGGATCGATCTGCGCTTCACTGACGTCCGTGGCGTCCAGCACCACGTCACCTATCCGGCGCGTGTCCTTGAGCCGGGCCTGTTCGAAGAAGGCAAGATGTTCGACGGCAGTTCGATCGCCGGCTGGAAGGGCATCAACGAATCCGACATGGTGCTGATGCCGGATCCGTCCACCGCCTTCATGGATCCGTTCACCGCCGACTCGACCCTGGTGATGATCTGCGACATCCTCGATCCCAACACCATGCAGGGCTACTCGCGCGACCCGCGCGGCGTGGCCAAGCGCGCCGAAGCCTATCTGAAGTCGACCGGCCTCGCCGATACCGCGTTCTTTGGGCCCGAGCCCGAGTTCTTCGTGTTCGACTCGGTGCGCTACAAGAACGACATGGGCGGCGCCATGTTCGAGGTCGACTCGGAAGAAGCCCCTTGGAACAGCGGCCGCAAGTATGAGACCGGCAACTCCGGCCACCGGCCGGCGGTGAAGGGCGGCTACTTTCCGGTCGCCCCGGTGGATGCGCTGCAGGACCTGCGCGCCGAAATGTGCCAGCTGCTGGAGCAGGTCGGCATCGAGGTCGAGGTGCATCACCACGAAGTCGCCGGCCCGGGTCAGTGCGAGATCGGCGCCAAATTCAACACCCTGGTGAAGAAGGCCGACGAGCTGACGATGCTGAAGTACATCGTCAAGAACGTCGCCCATCGCAACGGCAAGACCGCGACCTTCATGCCCAAGCCGATCGTCGGCGACAACGGCAGCGGCATGCACGTGCACCAGAGCTTGGCCAAAGGCGGCACCAATCTGTTCACCGGCGATCTCTACGCCGGCCTGAGCCAGATGGCGCTGTGGTACATCGGCGGCGTGTTCAAACACGCGCGCGCCATCAATGCCTTCGCCAACTCCACCACCAACAGCTACAAGCGGCTGGTGCCCGGCTTCGAGGCGCCGGTCATGCTGGCCTACTCCGCCAGCAATCGCTCCGCCAGCTGCCGTATCCCGTTCGTCACCAACCCCAAGGCGAGGCGCATCGAGATGCGCTTCCCGGACCCGATGAACTCCGGCTACCTCACCTTCACCGCGCTGATGATGGCCGGCCTCGACGGCGTTCTGAACAAGATCGACCCCGGTCCGCCCAGCGACAAGGACCTGTACGACCTGCCGCCCGAGGAGGAAAAGAACTTTCCCACCGTCTGCCACAGCCTCGACCAGGCGCTGGATGCGCTCGACGCCGACCGCGATTTCCTCAAGGTTGGCGGCGTGATGAGCGACGACTTCATCGACGGCTACATCGCGCTGAAGATGCAGGAAGTCACCAAGTTCCGCGCCGCCACCCATCCGCTGGAATACCAGATGTACTACAGCCTGTAAGCACCCGCCGAGCCGCACCCTCCGCGGGAAATCACTTTTCGGCCAGTAAAGCGGCCAATACACGGGGCCTGCGCACGCAGGCCCCGTGTGTGTTTGTGCCGTCGACATCGGGGCTTCGCGCTGGCCCGCACCGCAGTCAGCGGGATGCGTGCCTCGGCAGCCGATCAACGCTACGCTTGCGCCTGGCCGCGCCGCGAGCATTGCGCCGTCGGGCTCATACCCCGAAACCGTTCCCGGACGTCAGGACCAGGACGCGGCACGGCCACCGGATTCGCAAAATCAAATCATCTGCTGTTGGCTGATTGTGGCGGCCTGTTTCCCGCCGATATCGCGCACGGTGCGGGGAAGCGACCACGTGGATCCACACCGCTATTGGGGCAAAGCCAATCCTCAAGTTTCTGCGCCGAGCGACTGGCATCCTTTGCCTTTCCACTCGCTCGACGTGGCGGCGGTGGGTCGAGCCTATCTGCAGGCGAAACCGCAGCTGCTCGGGTTCTTTGCAGACCGCCTGCAGCTGGCGCCTGAGCTCACGCTCGACTGGCTGTGCTTCTGGCTTGCGCTGCACGATCTAGGCAAGTTCGCCACCCCCTTCCAGAACCTGCGCCCCGATGTTCTTGAGCGCTTGCAGCAGCGCAGCACCACGCTTGTCTACAGCATCCGCCACGACACGCTCGGCGACTTTCTCTGGAAAGACGCACTGCTGGTTCGACAAGACGTGATCGGTTTGGGTGAGGACCGCAGCCTGTGGCGTGCGGCTTTTGCGCCCTGGATCGCCGCGGTCACCGGCCACCACGGCCAACCGCCGCAGGCTCGCGGCTACCGTCGCGACCAGCACTTCAAAGTCATCGATGAAGAAGCCGCCGCTGAGTTTGTCAGGCAGATGCGTCAGCTGTTGCTGCCCGCGGATCGGATGCAGCAGGTATTGGCGCTCGGGCCTGACACGCTTCAAGCCGTGGGCTCCGAGCTCTCCTGGTGGCTGGCCGGCTTGGCCGTGCTGTCCGATTGGCTGGGCTCCAACACCGCGCATTTCGCCTACCACCCCGAGCCGATGCCCCTGCCGGCCTATTGGTTGCGGTCGCTGGGCATTGCCAAAACTGCCTTGGAGCGTTCCGGCCTTTGGCCTTGCGCAAGCGCGCCGCCGCGCCCGCTGGCGGCGCTGTTCGGATGGCCGCAGCAGGGCGCTGACGCGCCTGTACCGACACCGCTGCAGGCATGGGCACAGAACGTGGACCTGCCCAACAGCCCGCAGCTCTACCTGTTGGAAGACGTCACCGGCGCCGGCAAGACCGAGGCGGCGCTGCTGCTGGCGCATCGACTGATGGCCGCTGGTTTGGCCGAAGGCCTGTTCATGGGCCTGCCCACCATGGCCACGACCAATGCGATGTATCGACGCATTCAGCAGATCAGCCCGCGTCTGTTCGAGCCCGGAACCTTGCCCAGCCTCACCCTTGCGCACGGGCAGCGCGATCTGGTGGAGGCCTATGCCTCCAGCATTCTCGCGGGCGGCGCGGTTGAGCCCGACGGCCTGGGGGAAACCGACACCGCCAGCGCTCGCTGTTCGGCCTGGCTGGCGGACAGCAACAAGAAGTCGCTGCTGGCGCATGTCGGCGTTGGCACCATCGACCAGGCCCTGCTGGCGGTTCTGCACGCAAAGCACCAGTCGCTGCGGCTGCTTGGACTGTTCCGAAAGGTTCTGATCGTCGACGAAGTGCATGCCTGCGACCCCTACATGCAGCGCCTGCTGGAAGGCCTGCTGGAGTTCCATTCGGCGGCTGGCGGCAGCGCGATCCTGCTGTCTGCCACGCTGCCCGGGCACATGCGGCAGGCACTGGTGCGCGCCTATGAGCTAGGTCTGGGGCTTACGTCCGCGCCACTACAGTCGCAGCGCTATCCGTTGGCCACGCGGGCAGGCTCGGCCAGCCCGCTGGAGGCGCCCGTAGACACCCGTCCCAGCGTGCGTCGTCGCGTTGAAATCAGCTACCTCGCCGATAGCAGTGCGGTGGAGGCAGAGATCCGCGCAGCGCTGCAGGCGGGGCGCTGCGTGTGTTGGGTCCGCAACACCGTGGGTGAGGCCATCGATGCATGGCGGTCGTTCTCAACCGAGCTGTCGAGCGACCGACTGCGCCTGTTCCACGCCCGTTTCACCCTCGGCGATCGGCTCCGCATCGAGCAGGAAATACTCGATGGCTTTGGCCCCGACAGCAGCGTCGACCAGCGCCGCGGACGGCTGGTGATAGCGACCCAAGTGGTCGAGCAATCGCTGGATGTGTGCTTTGACCTGCTGGTCAGTGATCTGGCGCCGATTGATCGGCTGATCCAGCGCGCCGGCCGCCTGCAGCGACACCGGCGCGACGCGCAGGGCAAGCGCATCGACGGCCCCGACCAGCGCGGCGGCGCACGCATGATCGTGTACGGGCCGGCCTGGACCGAACGCCCCGAGGCCACCTGGCACCGCGGCTTCTCGCGAGGATCGTCCTTCGTCTACGCCAATACCGGGCAAATTTGGCTGAGCGCGCGGCTGCTGCAGCGTGGCGCCTTCGGCATGCCCGAAGACGCGCGCGACTTGATCGAAGGCGTGTTTGGCGAAGCCGCACAGGACGATATCCCGGATGGCCTGCGCGCCCAAACCGAAAAGCAGGAAGGCAAAGACTGGGCGGATACCAACCACGCCCACAGCCGACAGCTCAAACGCGCCCAAGGCTATATCCGCGGCGACTTCGGCGACTGGTGGTTCGATGACATCGGCACCAGTGTTGAAGCCCTCGATGAGTGGAGCGCCGGCGCAGAGACGCGCTTGGGTGAGCCGAGCTGCACGCTGCGGCTGGCCAGACGCGTGGGCGATCTCATCGTGCCTTGGCACGAAGGCGGTGGGTGGCAGGCGAGTAGCTTGCGGGTTTCAGCGGTGATGTCGAACTCCGTGTGCAGCAGCTCAGATTCGCTCGGTGCCGCTGCAGCGCTGAAGACGATGCCAGACAAGGGCCACTGGTCGAAGCTGTTGATTCTTGACCAAAACGAAACAGGTGGCTTCGCCAGCCTGGAGTCTGCCTCGGGGCGGGTTCGATATGGTGCGAAAGAAGGGCTCACGGTTGATGAAGCGTGAGCCCTGGCCCCGCGAGGGCGGGGAACGCCCGAACTATGTCGAACACAACAAAACACCTAGCGGTGCATCCCAGCGGACGCCGGGAAGTCGCAAGTATACCAATGACGAAGGCGCTTCTTAAGATCACAGTCAAACGCCTAGCTTTTCAAAAATTACTTTTTTCGTGTTAACGTGATCTCCGTTGGCGATTGGTCAGCCAGCTTGGAGGCTTCGATGAAAAGACCTGCGATGGGCTCAGTGCGAACGCCCGCCCACACTGAGCCCCAATAAAGTCAAAGCCACCAGCCCGAGCTTCTTGATGGAATAGGGCTGGTGGCTTCGGCGGGCCGCGTGGCATCCACTTCAATTACATGGACGCAGCGAGCGTATCCGTTTAGTTCGCTGTTGTGGAGCTCCGACTCCAGGCTGGAGTCGCCCCATGAAGCCGGACACCTCCCAGGGGATCTGCATGAATTTGCTCACCGATCGCTGGATTCCGATTCGCGACTCCCGCAATCAGGCGCGCCTGATTGCACCGCACGAGTTGACTGCAGACATCGGTTCGAACCCGATCCTGCGTCTTGACGCACCCCGCCCCGACTTCAACGGCGCGCTGGCGCAGTTCCTGATCGGCCTGGTGCAAACCGCCTGGGTGCTCGCCGGCAGGCGCTGGAACCGCGAGCGGATGCTGCTGCAGCCGCCCAGCCCTGATGAGCTCGCGCAAGCTTTCGCGCCCTTCACCCACGCCTTCGAGCTGGACGGTGATGGGCCGCGCTTCATGCAGGATCTGACCCTATGCGCGGCCGACAAGCCGGTCGAGAACGGAATGGCCGCGCTGCTGATCGATTCGCCGGGCGAGCAGGCTAGCGAGCGCAACACCGATCATTTCGTCAAGCGTGGCCAAGGTTCGGCCATGTGCACGCACTGCGCGGCCATGGCCCTGTTCACGCTGATGACCAACGCGCCCAGCGGCGGGGCGGGGCACCGCACTTCGCTGCGTGGCGGCGGGCCGCTCACGACCCTGTTGGTTCATGACCCTGAGGCAGCGGACGCGCCGCCGCCTGCGCTGTGGCGCGACGTGGCGGCCAACGTGCGCGATACGCCGCGCTTCGTGGCCGACGCCAACCCGGAGCGAGCCGAGCTGATGCACGTCTTCCCCTGGCTTGCGGCCATCGAGGCGCTGCAGCCGGGCGCTGAGACCCAACCGCTGGATACGCACCCCGCGCAGATGTATTGGGCGATGCCGCGACGCATCCGGCTGGTTTTCGACACGTCAGCGCCCGGTGTCTGCGAGCTCTGTGGTGCCACAGATCGCCCGCTGGTCGAGCGCTACCACACCAAGAACTACGGCATGAACTACAAGGGCCCCTGGCGCCACCCGCTGTCGCCCTACTACCGCAGCAAGCCGGCTGATCCGCCGCTACCGATGCACCCGCAGCCGGGCGGCCTGGGCTATCGGCACTGGCTGGGCTGGGTGTTGGGCCTGGAGCAGAAGGGCCGGTCCGTCGAGCCCGCCGCGGTCGTGCGCGATCTGCTGTCGGAGCAGCCGTCCGCGCAGTTCCGGCTGTGGGCTTTCGGCTACGACATGGACAACATGAAAGCCCGCTGCTGGTACGAATCGCGCTTTCCGCTGTTCGACTTTCCGCCCGGCGATGAAGCCGCCGAGGCGCTGCGCGGCCTGCTGGATCGGCTGCTGGAAACGGCCGAGCTCAGCGCCTCCTTTCTTCGATGGGCGGTGCGCGATGCCTGGCTGGGCGACGCCGATGCGCGCGGCGACCTGAGCTTCGTCGAGGCCGGGTTCTGGAGCACGACCGAGCCTGCGTTCTTCGCCTGCGTGGCGCAGGCCGCTGCCGTGGTTAGACAGCATGGCCGTGACGCGTTTGAGGAAAGTCTTGCGCTGCGAGAGGCCTGGCTATCGGCCGTGCGCCGTGAGGTGCTTGCCCTGTTTGATCTGCACGCGGCCACCGGCGTTGTTGAGGCGGCCCACCCGGCGCGTCTGGCGGCAGCTCAGCGCGTGCTGCGCTCGCAGCTCTGGGGCGACAAGCTGCGCGCGGCCGCCGGGCTGCCAGTCGAAAAAGCGCCCGCAAAAGCGCGTGCCAAAAAGTCTTCCACTGGCGAGAAGGTGTAATCCATGAGCCGAACATTCGAACGTGGCAGCGCATCGCGCGATGCGCTGCGCAACTGGTGGCTGGGGCTTGAGCGTGACCGCGGTACCCGTGCCGAGCTGCGCCGCTGCGGCACCGCCCTGCAGGTGACTCAGGTGCCGGGCTTCCATCAGCTGCGTGCGCAGCTGCTGCAGGCCGGGTTGTCACGCCAGCAGGTGGATTCGAGCGGGCTGGCCGTGGTCGCGGGCGCGCTCAGCGGGCTCAAAAACAGTGGCGAAAAGTCGCCGCCTGTCGCCTTTTCAGACGGCGAGCCTGCCGCCGTCTCGCCGCTGCGCTTTCGCCAGCTGCTGGAGGCGCGCGAGGCCGACGAACTGCTGCTGCGCCTGCGCCGAGTGCTGCCGCTCGCGAGCGGCATCGATGCTCTGCAGCTCGCTTTCGACGCCTTCCATTGGAGCGATGAGATCCGCAAACGGTGGGTCTACGCCTATCGCTGGCCGTCCAAGTCGCACGCCTGAGCCCAGTCCAATCCCTGCCAAGGAGTTCACACATGAATCGCTTCATCCAGCTGCACGTGCTGACCAGCTATCCGCCCTCCAACCTCAACCGCGACGACCTCGGCCGCCCCAAGAGCGCCCTCGTCGGCGGCAGCCAGCGTCTGCGGGTGTCTTCGCAAGCCTTGAAGCGCGCTTGGCGGACGTCGGAGAATTTTCGTGCTGCGCTGGACGGCAACCTGGGCATCCGCACGAAGGAAATGGGCGTCGAAGTCTTCAAGAATCTGCTTGCGGGCGGCGTGGCCGAGAAGCACGCGCGGGCCTGGGCCCGCTCGATTGCCGGCTGCTTCGGAAAATCCAAGCCTGAGAAGAAGCCTGAATCGGCGAAAAAGGGCGAATCGGAGAGCGCCGCCGCGAACTTCGACGATCTGCACATCGAGCAGCTCGCGCATTTTGGCCCGGAAGAGATCCAAGCCATCCACGCGCTCGTAGCGATGCTGATTGCTGAAAATCGTGCGCCTGAGGAGGATGAGCTCAAACTTCTGCGAGCACCCAAGGCCGCCGTCGACATCGGGCTGTTTGGACGCATGCTGGCGTCCAGCCCCGGCTTCAACGTGGATGCCGCAGCTCAAGTCGCCCATGCGATCACGGTGCACAAAGCGACGGTGGAGGACGACTACTTCACCGCGGTCGACGACCTGAACCGCGGCGACGAAGACCGCGGTGCCGCCCACATCGGCGAAACCGGCTTCGGCTCCGGTATCTACTACCTCTACGTCTGCATCGATGTTGAGCTGCTCGACAGCAATCTCGGCGGCGACATCGCCTTGCGCAATCGCGCGCTGGCGGCGCTGGTGCAGGCGATCGCGCAGGTCGCGCCGACCGGCAAACAGAACAGCTTCGCCTCGCGCGCGCATGCCTCCTGCGTGCTCGCCGAGCGCGGCAGCCAGCAGCCGCGCTCGCTGCATCTGGCGTACTTGCGCCCGGAGCCCAAGCACGAGGGCGGCGACGACATGGCTGCCGCTGCCATTCGCGCGCTGCGCGACAAGCGCGACAGTCTTGAGCAGATGTATGGCCCCTCCTGCAACGACTGGCGTGCTGCTGTTGAAGGTGAGTACCGCGCGCTGCTGGGTGAGCACGCGGGTTCGCTGGCCGAGCTGGTCGTCTTTCTGCAGGCGGAGTGAGCCGCCATGGACTTTCTTCTGTTTCGACCGTATGCGCCGCTGGCCAGCTGGGGCGAAGTGGCGGTGGGCGAGGATCGGCCCAGCCACGACTACCCGGGCCGCTCGGCGGTGCTGGGCCTCGTCGCCGCGGCCTTGGGCATTCGCCGCGATGAGCAGTCGCGGCTGGATGCGCTTTCGGCCGGCTTGGGTCTGGCGGTGGCGGTGTATTCCGGCGGTCACCTGCTGCGCGACTACCACACCGCTCAGGTGCCCTCGGCCAGCCAGATGAAGAAGCGCCCGCATCGCACCCGCGCCGATGAGCTGGCGCTGCCGCGTGCTGATCTCAACACGATTCTCTCCAAGCGCGACTACCGCCAGGACGCGCTGTCGGTGGTGATGCTGTGGAGGCGTGGTGATGCAGCAGACGTATCGCTGGCAGATATCAAGCAGGCCCTGCTCACGCCGCAGTTCGTGCTGTATCTCGGCCGCAAAAGCTGCCCGCCCGCCGTGCCGCTGCGGCCGCAGATCATCGCCGCGGATACGCTTATGGATGCAGTTGCACGAGCGGACTTCCCGCCAATCGACGGGCTACGCGGCGTAGATCAGCTGCAGCGGTTCGCCTTCGATGAAGACCTGCCGGTGCCGCTGGGGCAGGTTGACGCCACCGTGTTTTCAGTGACACGACGCGACCAGCCCGGCTCGCGCCGGCGCTGGCAGTTCAGTGACCGAACGGAGCGTGTGGCGCTGCTGACCTCGCCCGCACTCGTTGAAGCGGGCGTGCAGCCATGAGCTATTTCAGCCGCATTCAACTCGACACCGCGCACCCGCAGGCGCGGCAGGCGCTGCTGCAGGCCGGCGTCGGGCATGCCTATCGCGAGCACCAATGGCTTTGGCAGTTCTTTGCGGCCGATCCGCAGGCGCAACGGGATTTTCTGTTTCGCCGTATCGAGCCCCGTGATGATCAGCCGGGTGTGGTCTACACCGTTTCCGCGCGCTCGCCGCAGGCCCCGCACCCCGCTTGGCGGATCGACACGCGTGACTACCGTCCGGCGCTGAAGCAGGGCGACCGCCTGCGCTTTGAGCTGCGCGCCAACCCGGTGCGAAGCGTGCGTGCCGAAGGCGCCGACCCGAAGCAGCGCTCAAAGCGCCACGACGTGGTGATGCATGCCAAAAAGCAGCTGATCGCGCAGCACTCGGCGGGAACCTGGTCAACGCTCGGCGAGGCCGAGCGACCGGCCCTGTACCCGCTGGTGCACGAGGCCGTGGCCGAGTGGCTGCTCGGCGATCACGACCGTCCGGGCGTGGCCGCGCGGCACGGCTTCAACATCGAAGCGACCAGCCTGCAGGTGGATTCGTATCTGCAGCATCGCTTCCCGCGCGGCACCAAGGCGCCCATCAGCCTGAGCACGGTGGACATCAGCGGCGTGCTGGAAGTGCGCGAGCCGACGCTCTTTGCGACCGCGCTGCTGGGCGGGATCGGCCACGCCAAGGCCTTCGGCTGCGGCTTGCTGCTGGCGCGGCGAGCGGACTAAAATGTACACACCTGTGGGCAATTTAGGGCAAGCCATGCACACCTTTACTATCCGCGACCTGCGCGACCGAACCGCCGAGATCGTTCGCGAGGCCGAAGCCGGGCACCTGTCCGTGGTCACCAAACACGGCCAGCCGGTGTTTGTTGCCGTGCCCTTTGACGAGGCCTTGCTGCGTGAGGGCGTGCTCGTCAGCCTCGCCACGCACTTGTTCAAGTCGGCGGAGCTATCGCTGAGCCGGGCGGCGCGGCTGGCGGGTCAGAGCGCTCTGGAGTTCATGGATACGCTGGCCCGGGCAGGCGTTGCAGTGGCCCGGCCCGAGCCCGGTGAGTTGGCGCAAGAGCTGCAGGCCCTTGGCGACTGACCTGCTAGCCGTGGACGCAGGCCCCTTGATCGCGCTGGCGCGCGTCCAAGGCTTGGCCCTGTTGCCGCGACTGTTTTCGCAGGTACTGGCCACCGATGAGGTCGTGCAGGAGTGCGTGGCCCCGCCCGAGCGCAGCGAGGGCCACGTAATTCGCGCCGCACTGGCAGCCGGCTGGATCACTCAGGCCGCGGCACCTGCGCACCGGCCACAGCACCCAGGCTTGGGCGGCGGTGAAGCCAGCACGCTGGCACTGGCCCTGCAGCGAAGCAGCGCCGTGCTGGTGGACGATCGCCTGGCGCGTCGCGTGGCCGTGGAACTCGGCCTGCAGGTGGTCGGCAGCCTGGGCGTGCTGATCGCAGCGAAGCGGCGTGGCCTGTTGGCTGGCATTCGACCTTCGCTGGAAGGTCTAGCTGGGTCGGGCTACTTCCTTTCCGACGCGCTGCTTCTGGAAGCGCTCTCTTTGGCCGGAGAACTGGACCCATGAGCCATCTGCTGCCTCCGCTGAAACCCATCCCGATCAAAGAGCGCTTGTCCATTCTGTTCGTCAGCAAAGGCCAGCTCGATGTGCTCGACGGCGCCTTCGTGCTGGTCGACAAAACCGGCGTGCGCAAGCACATCCCGATTGGCGGGGTGGCGTGTCTGATGCTGGAGGTCGGCACGCGCATTTCGCATGCCGCCGTGCGCTTGGCGGCGCAGGTCGGCACCCTGCTGGTGTGGGTCGGCGAAGCGGGCGTGCGCTTCTATTCCGCAGGCCAGCCCGGCGGCGCTCGCGCTGATCGATTGCTGTATCAAGCTGCTTTGGCGCTGGACGAAACCGCGCGCTTAAAGGTTGTGCGGGCGATGTACAAACGCCGCTTTGGCGACGAGCCCCCGCTGCGCCGCAGCGTTGATCAACTGCGCGGCATCGAGGGCGCCCGCGTGCGCGAGACCTACAAGCTGCTCGCGCGCAAGTTTGGCGTTGAATGGAAGCGTCGCAACTACGATATCGAAACCTGGGACGACGGCGATCTACCCAATCGCTGCCTGTCGGCGGCCACCTCCTGTCTCTACGGCATTGCCGAGGCCGCCGTACTGGCGGCCGGCTACGCACCCGCCGTGGGCTTTATTCACACCGGCAAGCCGCTGTCTTTCGTCTACGACGTGGCCGACATCTACAAGTTCGACACCGTGGTGCCGGTGGCCTTCGCCGTTGCCGCGCGTCAGCCGGAGAACCCCGAGCAAATGGTGCGGTTGCAGTGTCGCGATGCCTTCCGCAAGACCCGCCTGCTGGAGCGGATCATCCCGGACATCGAAGAGATTCTGGCGGCAGGCGAGTTGACGCCACCCAAGCCGCACGAAGACCAGATCGAACCCGCCATCCCCAACCCGGAGTCCATGGGTGACCCGGGGCATCGAGCCTGAGCATGGTCGTGATTGTTCTGGAGAATTCGCCACCCCGCCTGCGCGGCCGGCTGGCCATCTGGCTGCTGGAAGTTCGCGCCGGCGTTTACGTAGGTGACTACAGCCGCAAGGTGCGTGACTACCTCTGGCGACAGGTGGTGGAGGGCATTGAGCAGGGCAACGCGGTGCTGATCTGGCGCGATTCAGGCCAGGAGGCCGGCTTTCAGTTCGAAACGATCGGTGAAAACCGGCGTATCCCGTCCGAAATGGATGGCGTGCGCCTGGTGGACTTCCTGCCTGAACAGGCAACACCCGTCGGGCCATGAGCGAGCGTTCTTTGACAGCTTGGACTGCATCAA
>Ga0335395_10000106_pt1 | contig 55581 bp, 62 predicted proteins | sample MAT02_FD_205744 | JGI IMG/M metagenome (GOLD analysis project Ga0335395, IMG submission 205744) | Freshwater microbial communities from Lake Fryxell liftoff mats and glacier meltwater in Antarctica - MAT-02 (spades assembly) (version 2) ... | reverse complement strand
CACCGGAATGGCAAACGCCGCAAACAAGCCGAGCGAAGTGCCGCGGGCGACGCCACGCCGATTGAAACGCCAGATAAGCGGGCTCGACAGATGCGCTGCAAAGGGGCGCAGCCAGCGGCTCGCCATTAACTCCTCCCGCGAGGGCAATTTCGTCCAGCGTTTCACGCCTGTGTTGTCACTCTTCCGTTCGATCCGGCACCTGTCGCGTCTCAGCGCCCGCTGCCCGGCCAATACGGCAAAGATGTGACGAGCAGAAAGAGCCCGCAAGCAACATCTGCCAATTTGCACCAGATTTCGGGCTGGATCAGCCCCTGTTGCGGCAGGCCGTTGGGCCCGTCAGCCGCGATCGCGCAGCAACCGGCCCTGCTCGCGCTTCCAGTCCTTCTCCTTTTCGTGGGCGCGCTTGTCGTGCATCTTGCGCCCCTTGGCCAACGCCAATTCCACCTTCGCCCGGCCGCGATCGTTGAAATACACAGCCAGCGGAACGACCGTCATCCCTTGGCGGGATACGGCGCTGTGCAGTTTCTCGATCTGGCGCAGGGTCAGCAGCAGCTTGCGCGGCCGCTTGGGCTCATGGTTAAAACGATTTCCATGGCTGAACTCGGGGATGTTGGCGTTGATCAGCCAGATCTCGCCATTCTTCACCTCGGCATAGGATTCGGCAATCGATCCCTCGCCACCGCGAAGTGATTTCACCTCCGTACCCGAAAGCACAATGCCGGCATCGAACACCTCGTCGATGGCATATTCGTACCGGGCCCGACGGTTCTCGGCGACCGTCTTGACCTTTGTCGCCGGTTGGCGCGGCCGCGCCATCAGCGCGGCCCAACCTGAAACAACCGCGCCATCAGCGCGGCCCAACTTTAAAAAGCCGCGCCATCAACGCGGCACCGATGAAAATACCAGCGATCAAGGCGCAATCCCGGCATATGCCAGCGCGGAATCCACCGCAGCGCGTGATGTGGCCGAAGGCTCCACCACCGGCAGCCGCGTGTCGATCGCCATGCGCCCCGCCAGAGACAGGGCATATTTCGTCGGTCCGGGCGAAGCATCGCTGAACAGCGCCTGGTGCAACGGCCAAAGCTGGTCCTGCAGCGCCAACGCCGTCTCGAACCGGCCTTCAAGGCAGGCCTGCACCTGCTCCGCCACCAACTGCGGCGCAACATTTGCGGTCACGGAAATGGCGGCATGCCCGCCATGGGCAATAATGCCCAGCGTCATGTAATCATTGCCGGAAATTATCACGAAATCGCGGCCGCACATATGGCGGATCTCGCTCACCCGGCCGATGTCACCGGTCGATTCCTTCACCCCGATGATGTTCGGATGCTCCGCAAGTTCGGCCATCGTCTCGGTCGCCATATCGATCCCCGACCGGCCCGGGATATTGTAAAGGATAATTGGCAATGGCCCGTTGTCGGCCAGATGACGGAAATGGGCCAGCAGCCCGCGCTGGCCGGGCTTGTTGTAATAGGGGCAAACCACAAGCGCCGCGGTTGCTCCGGCCCGGGCTGCGCTTTCCAGATGGTGCAGCGCCACCGCCGTGTCGTTCGATCCACACCCCGCAATCACCGGAACACGACCACGCGCGGCCTGCACCGTCCGGGCGATCACATAGTCATGCTCCTCGATCGACAGCGTCGCCGATTCGCCGGTCGTGCCGCACGGCACCAGCCCCGAAGAGCCTTCGGAAATCTGCCAGTCCACGAATTCGGCAAGCGCCCAGTCATCGACCTTGCCATCCCGGAACGGGGTGACAAGCGCGGGAATGGAACCGGAAATGGGAATCATCGCTGAACCTTTTGGGCAAAATCGTCAGGCTGGTGGGCCGGTCAGGCGAAAAACCGCATGCCCAAGCCTTGGCGCTGCCATGCTCCCTGCCCTAAAGGCATTGGCATGACCGCGCAACATCGCCTGCTGGCGGCCCTCATCCTGACCCTCGCTACAATCGGGGCCGTTCCCGCTTCTGCCCAATCCGATCCGGCAAGCCGGGCATGGCTGGGCCAGCAGTTCGCCGCCCGTGAAAGCGGCAGCATCGCCGCACCCGTCGGCGCACCATCCCCAACCGCCCAGTCCCTCGCCACATGGGACTGGTTGCGCCGCACCCCCCGTGTTGGCGCCGAACCATCGCTGATGGCGCAGGCAGCCTTCATCAACGGCCACCCCGGCTGGCCGGCGCTGGCCACCATCCGCCGCCGGGCCGAAGCCCAGGCCGCAAACCTGGATACGTCGGACGCGGAAGCCCGCGCCTTCCTCCAACGCGTGCAGCCGCAAACGGCGGCCGGTCAGGCGCGGCTGGCCCTGCTTTCAAATGGTGCAGATGCCGAACGGCTGGCGCGCGCCGCATGGCTCCGAACCGGTGTTCCACCCGAGCTGGAGGACCTGCTGCGTGCCCGCTTCGGAACGCTCTTCACCCGTGCAGACAGCGCCGCCCGGGCCGACACGCTTCTCTGGGCCGGGCAGACGTCGGCCGCCGGCCGTCTCCTGCCGCTGCTCGATGATGAAACCCGCGCCCTCACCCTCGCCCGCATCGCGCTGCGCAGCAATGCTCCCGATGCCGAAGGCCGCGTCGCGTCGGTTCCGGCGCGGTATCGGCGGGATCCGGGCCTCACCTTCGATCGCGCGCAGTGGCTGGAACGGCGCGGCCGCCTGCCCGAGGCCGAAGCTCTGCTGGCCCGTGGCGATATCGAACCCGGCGTGAATGCGCCCGAAACCTGGCTGGAAAAGCGGCTGGCACTGGGCCGCGCCGCGATGCGCCGGAGCGACCACCAGACAGCGTATCGCATCCTCGCCAACCACAAGAGCTTCCCCACCGGAGCAGACCTCGCGACCCAGCCGCTATCGCAGCGGATCGACCTTTCCGATACCGAATGGCTGGCCGGCTGGATCGCACTGCGCAAGCTCAACCGCCCCGAGGATGCCGTTCGCCATTTCACCACCTTCAACCGCTCCGTCACAACACCGATCAGCCAGTCGCGCGGGGATTACTGGCTTGGCCGGGCCGAAAAGGCGCGCGGCAACCAGCCGGCCGCCAGGGCCGCGTTCGAACGCGCCGCCAAGCAGTTCGATTATTATTACGGCCAGCTCGCAGCCGAAGAACTCGGGCGCCTGCCGACGCTCCCGGCAACCAGCCCCGCGGCCGTCTCGCCCGCAGAGCGCGCCCGATTCGAATCGACATCGCTCGCCCGCGCGCTCGTGCTGTTGAACGACATGGGCAGCCGTGAACGCGAATCGATCTTCGTGCGTGCACTCGCCGAATCCACCACCACGCCTGCCGAAGCGCGGATAGCGGCCGAACTTGGCGCACGCCTCAACCGGCAGGATCTCGGCGTCTGGGTGTGGAAAACCGCCCGCCCCAAGGGCGATTTCAACACCTTCGATCTAGCCTACCCTCGCCTTCCGGCTGGCTCGGCAATCCCCTCGCAGGCGTGGATCATCAGCCACGCCATCGCGCGCCAAGAAAGCAGCTTCGATCGCACCGCCCTTTCGGGCGCCGGCGCGCGCGGCCTCATGCAGCTGATGCCCGCCACCGCACGCGATATCGCCGCCAAGCTCGGCCTGCCCTACAGCACCCAGCGCCTGTTCGATGATCCGGCCTACAATATCACGCTCGGCAGCTACTATATCGGGCTGCGACGCGACAATTTCGCCAACGCCGCCATGGCCATCGCAGCCTACAACGCGGGTGCAGGAAATGTCCGCAAGTGGCTTGTAATGAACGGCGATCCCCGTACCGGAGTGGACCCTGTCGACTGGGTAGAGATGATCCCGATCCAGGAAACCCGCAATTATGTGCAACGCGTGACGGAAAACGCCGTGGTGTACAGCCTGCTGGAACCAAAGCGGCAAGGCGCGGAACCCCGCGCGTCCCGCTGGCTCTCGGGCACCTGATCCGGCATCGCAGAAACGCTTGGCGACAGACCCGATCACGCCCGCCGGCATGGCCGCGCTGAAGGCGCGCTACGACCAACTTTTCCGAGAGGAACGGCCCAAGATGGTCGAGACCGTCTCCTGGGCGGCCGGAAACGGCGACCGATCCGAAAACGGGGACTATATCTACGGTCGCAAGCGCCTGCGCGATATCGACCGCGAACTCGGGCATCTGTCCAGGCGAATGACAGCCGTCTCCGTCGTCGACCCGACCCGCCAGCCGGATCAGACGCGCGTGTTCTTCGGTGCAATCGTCACTGTCGCCAATGAGGACGACCAGCACCAGGCCCTTACCCTCGTTGGCCGGGACGAAGCCGACGCGAGCGCCGGCCGGATCGCCTGGAACAGTCCCGTCGCCATCGCGCTGAAAGGGGCCAGCGTGGGCGCAACACGAACGGTCAGGCTGCCGACAGGCGAACGGCAGCTGGAAGTCATCGCGATTCGTTATCCCGGCCCGCGCTAACCCCTTCAGCCCGGCTTCAGCGTCCGGCCCAGTTCCGTCTCGGCCAGCTTTTTCAGCTCCGGATCCAGCGGTGGATGGGTCAGGTCCATGCCGTCTGCCAGTCGCTCGGCAAGGATCTCCAGCCCCGCATGGCGGGCATGCTTCTTGTGGTTCGCGCCGATGATGTGCCAGGGTGCCGTCTTCGTGTCCGTCCGCTCGAACATCTCCTCATAGGCATCGATATAAGCGGCGCGCTTCGCCCGGTTGCGAAAATCCTCGGCGCTCACCTTCCAGCGCTTCGCCGGCTGTTCCAGCCGGTCCACCAGCCGCTCGTCCTGCTCGTTCTGCGTGGTGTGCAAGAACAGCTTCACCACCCGCGTTCCATTGGCGCACTGGGTGGCTTCAAGGGCGTTGATCTCGTCATAGGCCCGGCCCCACGCGTCAGCGCTCGCAAAGCCTTCCACCCGCTCCACCAGAACCCGGCCATACCAGCTGCGGTCAAAGATCGACCAGTCACCGGCCGCAGGGAACTGCGCCCAGAAGCGCGCCAGATAATGCTGGCTTAGCTCCTCGTCGTTGGGGGCCGAGATCGGTATCACTTCGAAAAAGCGTGGATCCAGTTCCGACGTCAGCCGCTTGATCAGCCCGCCCTTCCCGGCCGCATCCCAGCCCTCCAGCACAATGATCGCCGAGCGTTGCTGCCGGTGATAGGCGATCAGGATCTGGCTCAGCCGGTATTGCAGCGCCTTCTCACGATCCTGCCAGTCCTCGGGCGCGCGCTTGTGCTCGACCTCGGCCAGCCTGCCACCGGATTTCGTCACGCCAGGGCTCTCCTGCGGGGCTTCGCGGGGGCGACGCCGGCCGCCCGAGCCTTCTCGATCTTCTTCAACACCATGTCCCGCTTCAGGCGGGAAAGATGATCGATGAACAGAATCCCGTCCAGATGGTCCATCTCATGCTGCAAGCAGGTCGATGTCAGCCCGTCGAGCGCCTCGTCATGCAGCACGCCATGCTCGTCCATCCAGCGCGCCCGAACCCTGGCCGGTCGCTCCACATCGGCATAATGGTCGGGCACCGAAAGGCAACCTTCGTTGTACACGCTTTGCTCGTCCGAAGGGTCGAGGATCTCGGGGTTGATATACACGCGCGGATTGGGGCCGGGGTTGCCCGCCGCATCCTCGGGCCCATCGCCCAGATCCATCACCAGCAGCCGGATGGGAACATCCACCTGAACAGCCGCCAGGCCGATCCCCGGCGCTTCATACATGGTCTCGAACATGTCGGCGATCAGGGTGCGAATTTCGTCCGTCACGGCAGGCACCGGCTCGGACATGCGGCGCAAGCGCGGGTCTGGAACTTCAAGGATCGGAAGAATCGCCATGGCCGTTAGCTAGGCATGGCATAACAGATGGTCAAGATTGCGCGCCGTGCGGCTCACCCAACCGGACGCCGCAGCCGCAGCGCCTGCGCAAGCGTCCCCTCATCCAGATAATCCAGCTCGCCCCCCACCGGCATCCCGTGCGCCAGCTGCGTCAGCCGCGCGCCGGTGGATGCCAGCGTCTCTGCAAGATAATGCGCCGTCGTCTGCCCTTCCAGCGTCGCGTTCATCGCCAGCACCACCTCGCCGATCAGCGGCGGCCCGACGACCCGGGCCACCAGCGCCGCCACGCTCAGGTCATCGGGCCCGATGCCATCCAGCGCCGAAAGGGTCCCGCCCAGCACATGGTAGCGGCCGGGAAACAGCCGCCCCCGCTCCAGCGCCCACAGATCGGCAACATCGGCAACCACGCACAGCATGTCGGGGTTGCGGCGCTGGTCGGTGCAGATGCGGCAAGGGTTCTCCGTATCGAGGTTCCCGCAAACCCCGCACGTGCTCAGCGCCGCATCCACCCGGCCAAGCGCCGCCACCAGCGGCTGCAGCGCAGTTTCCCGGTGCTTCATCAAATGCAGCACCACCCGCCGGGCCGATCGCGGCCCCAGCCCGGGCAACCGGGACACCAGGGCAGTCAGCTGCTGGAGCGTATCATCCATCTCTCTCAGCCTCCTGTCGGCCCTTCGAGCAGGGCCGGGCTTTTGTCCCGGGGTTCAACCCGCTAACAGCCTTGCCATGCGCATCGCCTTCATGGGAACCCCGGATTTCGCCGTCGCTGCTCTCGATGGGCTAGTCGCGGCCGGGCACGAGGTCGCAGCGGTCTACACCCAGCCACCGCGTCCGGCCAATCGCGGCCGGCTCACGCCCACGCCGGTCCAGCTTCGCGCCGAAGCGCTGGGCCTGGCGGTCCGCACGCCCGAAAGCCTGAAGCCCGATGCGGAAAAGGCCGCGTTTGCAGCGCTCGATCTCGATGCCGCAATTGTCGCGGCCTATGGCCTGCTGCTCCCCCAGGCGATCCTCGATGCGCCGCGCCACGGCTGCATCAACATCCACGCCTCGCTTCTGCCCCGCTGGCGAGGCGCCGCCCCGATCCAGCGCGCAATCCTTGGCGGAGACATCGAAACCGGCATCACCATCATGCAGATGGACCGCGGTCTCGATACCGGCCCGATGCTCGCCTCGGCCACCGCCCCCGTCGGCACAGCCACCGCAGGAGAGCTCACGGCAACGCTGGCCGCACTCGGCGCCCGGCTGATGGTGGATGTATTGAAACGAATCCCTGGCATCACCCACCAGCCACAGCCTGAACAGGGCGTCACCTACGCCCACAAGATCGACAAGGCCGAAGCCCGGATCGACTGGGCAGAGTGCGCCGAAGCTATCGTCCGCCGGGTGCGCGCGATGCAGCCAAGCCCCGGCGCCTGGTTCGTAGCCGGCGGCCAGCGGGTCAAGCTCCTCTCGGCCGAGACCGCTGCGGGCGATGGCAAATCCGGCACGATCCTCGCCGAAGGTCGCATCGCAGCCGGCTCAGGCACAGTCCGCCCCCTGCTTGTCCAGCCCGAAGGCAAGGCGCCGATGCCGGCCGACGCCTGGTGGCGGGGCAAAAGGCTGGCACCCGGCGACCGGCTATGATCGGCACACCCCCGGCCGACAACACGGCCCGCTTTCGCCTGAAACTGGAATATGATGGCCGCCCCTTCATGGGCTGGCAGCGGCAGGTGCACGGCCCTTCGGTGCAGCAGGCGGTGGAAACCGCCATCCTCGAAATCAGCGGCGAGCGCGCGATGGTCTATGCAGCGGGCCGCACCGATGCCGGCGTCCACGCCAGCGCGATGATCGCCCATGTCGACATCGCAAAGCCCTTCACACCCTTTCGGCTGATGGAGGCGATCAACGGAAGGCTGAAAAGGGCGGCAGCCCCTGTCGCCATCCTCAATGCGGCCCTCGCCACACCCGGTTTCCACGCCCGCTTTTCCTGCATTGGGCGCACCTATGAATATCGGCTGCTCTGTCGCCGCGCACCGCTTACCCACCAGGCTGGCCTTATCTGGAGACGGCCACGGCCCCTCGATATCCTGGCCATGCGCAATGCCGCCGCCCACCTGGTCGGCCTGCATGATTTCACCACGTTCCGCCACGTCCATTGCCAGTCTGCCTCTCCGGTAAAAACGCTGGATCGGCTGGACGTCACCGCAATCGATGGGCCAGATGGGCAGCATATCGCGATCGGGGCGGCAGCCCGTTCGTTCCTGCACCACCAGGTCCGGTCCATGGTTGGTGTGCTGTCGCTGGTGGGCGAAGGCAAATGGCAGCCGGCAGACGTGAAATCGGCCCTTGAAGCGCAGGACAGGGCCCGCCTCGGGCTCAACGCCCCGCCGGATGGATTGTGGTTCACGCGCGCAATCTACCCGGATCATGTCGGCTGAGTTTACAATTCTGGCACACCTTGGGCCACAAGACACTGTTTTCGCACAATCCAGCGGTTGGCATGAAATTTGCATGTTTGAATAAGGGTCATCTCTTTCAAAGATGCCATAACAATAAGTGAGCAGGGCAAGACATGGCTGAAGGCCCGAAGACTGGGTTGCGAAATGTCATCCTCATATGGGTGATCGGTCTCACACTGGGCATTGCTGCCGGGGCCGCCACCGCCATGCTCTTGATACCGGCTGACAATGCGCAGCAACTCACGGAACAGTCGTTGGCAGACAGGGTTCGCGGAATCTAGAGCGAGTCCCGTTCTGACTGCACCAGAATCGCCGCTCTATCCCCTTGTTTTCCCGCATGGATTTTCGATATCCATGATTCCTCCGATACGGAACATGCGCTAGACCAGCATCTCCAGCGGTGCCGGATGGCCAAGAAACGCCTGCGGGCTGGCCGTTCGGCCATAGGCACCGGCCATGAACACGGCAATCAAATCCCCGATGGCAGCCGGCGCGAGCGCCACCTTGTCGCCAAGCCGGTCCAGCGGCGTGCACAGGCACCCGACCACAGACACAATCTCCCGCCCGCCGCCATCCCGGCTGGCATTCACCAGCGGATAATTGCGCCGGATCACCGTGCCGAAATTGCCGGTTGCAGCCAGCTGGTGGTGAAGCCCGCCGTCCGTCACCAGAAATGTTTCCGCGCGTGAAACCTTCCGGTCCACGATCCGGCACAGATAAACCCCGGCTTCCGCCACAAGCCACCGGCCCAGCTCGATGGCAAAGCGGGTGGATTGCAGGGCCCGGGGCCGCGCCTCCAGAATATCGGCCAGCCCTGTCCCCAGCACCGAAAGGTCCAGCGCGGTATCCCCCGGGAAATAGGGCACGCCGAAGCCGCCGCCCAGGTTCACCAGTGGAATCGAACCCGGGGCATGCCCGGCAAGTTCGGCTGCCAAGGCAACGGTCTCGCGCTGTGCATCCAGCAAGGCTGCTTCCGACAAAGCCTGGGATCCCGCAAAAATATGCAGCCCGCGAAAGTCAAAGTGCTGCGCTGCCATCGCCTCCAGCACCTGCGGCGCATCGGCAGCATCCACCCCGAACGGAGAGGCGGCACCCCCCATCCGCATGCCCGAGCCCTTCAACGAAAACGGCGGATTGACCCTCAGCGCAACCCGCGCGCGCCGGCCAATGCGCCGGGCGATCGCGCCTGCCCGCTCCAGCTCGCCCGCCGATTCGATGTTGATCGTGGCACCAGCCCCTATTGCCGCTTCCAGATCCCGGTCGCGCTTGCCTGGGCCCGCAAAACTGATGTGACCGGCCGCCATCCCGGCAGAAAGCGCCAGCCGCAACTCGCCTGCTGATGCAACATCCAGCCCGTCCACCAGCGCAGCCATATGCGCCACCAGCGCCGGAAGCGGGTTTGCCTTCACGGCATAATGCAGTTGCAACCCGGCGGGCATGGCCGCCCGAAAAGCCGCAACCCGAGCCGACAGGATCGCCCGGTCATACACGAACAGGGGCGTATCGCCGGCCGCTTCCACCCAGCCCTCGGCGGCCTGTCCGGCCACCAGCAACCGTCCATCGGCATCGCGGCAAAAGCCTGCTGGAACCCTGTCGGTCATGCACCGAACCGATCGCGGATGGCGGCCCGGTCCAGCTTGCCATTAGCCGAAATCGGCAGCGCATCCATCCAGATGATGCTGGCGGGCTGCATATAGGCGGCAGCCTCGCGCTTCATGTGGCCGCGCAAAGCCTGCTCGGCATCGGCGTCCGCAATCCCGTCGGCCGCGCTCGCCACCAGCCGGATGCGCTGCCCGGCGGTCTCGTCCGCGATCCCCAGCGCCACTGCCTGGGCTACCACGCCAGACTGATAGGCCAGCTCCTCTATTTCCGTCGGCGAAACGCGCGTTCCCATCGTCTTGATGGTCTCATCCGCCCTGCCGACAAAGCGCAGCAGGCCAGCCGTATCCCGCACCACCGTATCACCAGACCATATAGCCATGCCGCCAAGCACAGACGCCGGCGGCGCGGGCCGGAACCGCTCCGCCGTACGGGCAGGGTCCCGCCAATAGCCCTTCGTCACCAAAGGGCCGCAATGCACCAGCTCGCCCGGCTCGCCGTCCGCCGTCAGCGCGCCATCGGGCCGAACGACCAGGATCTCCGCAGCCGGGATCGCCCGGCCGATGCTGTCCGGGTGGGTATCGGCCAGCTCGGGCGGTAAAGTGGTGGACCGGAACGCTTCGGTCAGCCCGTACATCAAATGCAGCCGGGCATCAGGGAACAGCTGGCGCAGCGCCCGCACCGTCGGCACCGGAAGCCGCCCGCCGCTGTTCGATAGCGTCCGCATCGCTGCAACGGCCTCGGCCGGCCACTCCAGCGCTGCCAGTTGCACCCACAACGGCGGAACCGCGGCCAGCTGCGTGATCCGGTGCCGCGCAGCCGCCTGCACGACATCGCGCGCCGTCAGATAATCCAGCAAAACAACCGACGCACCCGCATGAAAGGCTGTCGTCACTTGCGAAAATCCAAGGTCGAAGCTCAGCGGCAGCACTGAAAGAACCCGATCGTCAGGCGCCGTACCAAGGTAACCGGCAACGCTCCGCGCGCCGGTCAACAGGTTCGCATGGGTCACCATCACGCCCTTGGGCCGCCCCGTCGAGCCAGAAGTATAGAGCAGCGCCGCAAGCGCATCCCCGCCGGCGGCCTCGCCTGCAAAGGGCGCAGATGCAGCCAGCCCGCCCCAATCGTCCTCCAGCGTCAGCATCGGGCACGGAAGATCAGCCAGGCCAACAGCGCGCGCGGCATGCGTCACCAGCATGCTTGCGCCCGAATCCGCCAGAATATGGCCCAATTGCTGGCTCCGCAGCACCGAATTCACAGGAACAGCGATGCCGCCTGCGCGCGAAATCGCGAATGTCAGAACCACCGCCTCAAGGCTCTTGGGGAGCCAGATCGCAACCCGGTCTCCGGCGGCCACCCGCTGGCGCAACGCCCCGGCCACGGCGGAAACCTGCGCCTCCATCGCGCCGTAGGTCAGGCTGCGATCGCGATCGTGAAGTGCGGTGGCATCGCGCAGCCCATGTGCCAAAAGCGCGTCGAAGCGGCGCATCTCAGCTATCGAACGGGTTCTTCCGCGACCGCATGTTGATGCGGATGGGAAGTCCCTTCAAGTCCAGATCATCGCGCAGGCTGTTCACCAGATACCGGTTGTAGCTTTCGGGCAGCATATCCAGCCGCGTTCCGAACACGATGAACGTCGGCGGCCGGCTGCGCGCCTGGGTGATGTAGCGAAGCTTGATCCGCTTGCCCGATGGCGCGGGCGGCGGATTGCGCTCCAACGCGGCTTCGAACCAGCGGTTCAGGGCCGCAGTCGGCACCCGCTGGCTCCAGCGATCCCGGGTCTCGAACGCCACGTCCATCAACGTATCGAGGCCCTTGCCGGTCAACGCCGAAACCGTCAGCAGCGGAACGCCCCGCACCTGCGCCAGCCCTTCATCCAGCGCCTTTTTCACGCCATTGAACAAGCGGCTCTGATCCTCGGCGGAATCCCACTTGTTCAGCGCCACGATCAACGCCCGGCCTTCCTGCAGCACCATGTCGGCGATCTTCAGGTCCTGCGCTTCAAGGCCCAGCGTCGCATCCAGCAGCAGCACCACCACTTCGGAAAAATCGACCGCGTGCCGCGCATCGGCAACAGCGAGCTTCTCCAGCTTCTCCACCACCTTGGCCTTGCGGCGCATTCCGGCTGTGTCGATCAGCTTGACCGTCCGGTCCTTCCACACCCAATCGATGGCGATCGAATCGCGGGTAATCCCGGCCTCCGGGCCAACCAGCAGCCGGTTTTCGCCCAGCAGCCGGTTGATAAGGGTCGATTTCCCGGCGTTGGGCCTTCCCACGATGGCCAGTTTCAGCGGCGCATCGGGCCTCGGCTCTTCTGTCTCGTCGCCCTCTTCGGCCTCGCCCGGCAGCGGCAGGTGCGGCGCCAGCGCTTCGAACAGGTCGGCCAGGCCCTCGCCATGCTCGGCGGAAATCGCAACCGGGTCGCCAAGGCCCAGCTCATAGCATTCCATCAGGCCCGGCGTGCTGGCCCGGCCCTCGCACTTGTTGGCCACGGGAATGATGGCGACAGGGGCTTCCTGCCGCAGCCAGCGGGCAAAATGCCGGTCCGCCTCGGTCAGGCCCCCGCGCGCGTCCACCACGAACAGCGCAATCTTCGCCCCCGCCAGGGCGGCGCGGGTCTGCGCCCGCATCCGGTCCGAAAGGCTGCCGGCTTCGGCTTCCTCCAGCCCTGCTGTGTCGATCGCGGTGAACTCCAGGTCGAACAGCTGCGCCTTGCCCTCGCGCCGGTCTCTCGTCACGCCGGGCTGGTCATCAACCAGCGCCAGCCGCTTGCCCACCAGCCGGTTGAACAGCGTGGACTTGCCCACATTGGGCCGCCCGAGGATCACCACCTTGGGGTAAACCACGGGGCGCGCAACCCCGCGCACCGCAGGTTCCCCGCCTTCTTCAGGCAGGCCGTCGTTGGGCAGGCCGTCGCCGGGCAGGCCGTCTTCGGGCAGGCTCTTGTCGTCCTGCGGGCCGTCGGTCATGCCGCATATCCCATCAACGATACGCCGTCAGCGTCCCGTCGTCGGTCAGGATGTATAGCATCCCGTTCGCGACGACCGGGGGCAGATAGGCCGGCGCGTTCAGCTTGGTCGTGGAAAGGGTCTCGCCGGTCGTCGGAGAGACCGTGATCATCCGGGAGTCAGACGACACCAGGAACAGCCGGTCTCCGGCCAGAACCGGCCCGAACCACTCGATCCCGCCGGTCTTCTTCTTCACATTGTCCCAGCGCTCCAGCTGGGTCACCCAGCGGATCTTGCCGTCAGCCCGCGTCAGCGCAACGAGCTCGGCTTCGACAGTCACGGCGTAAACCCAGTCACCCACCGCCCAGGGCGTGTTCACGCCGGCAAAATCCCGCTCCCAGACCCGTTGCCCGGTCGAAAGCTCCAGCGCTGCCATCCGGCCGCCATGGCCGATCGCAAACACCCGGCCACGATCGATGACCGGAGAGGCCGCAATGCCCGAAAGCGCGCCAAGCGCCGTCGTCCGCCCGGTCCGCGCCAGCTGGTCCTGCCAGACAGTGCGGCCATTCTCCACGCGCAACGCAAACAGTTCGCCCGAAGCAAAGCCCGCCACCACGGTGTCGAGGGCGATGGCCGGCCCCCCCGGCCCGAGAATCGCCGCCGGCTCGACCGTCGCATTGGCCTGCCACGAAATCGCACCGGTCTCAGCATTCAGCGCGGAAAGCTGCCCGTCCTGCGTCGTCACGAACACGCGTCCCGTGTCAACACCCGGGGCGCCGCGCAACGGCGTCGGCAGCGCCCTGCGCCACAGTTCGGCACCATTGCCGGCATCCAGCGCCACAGCAACGCCAAAGCCCGTGGTCACGAACACGCGGCCGTCCATCAGGCTGACACCGCCACCAAAGGCGGGGCGCGAGCCCTCCCCTTCCACAGCGATGGTCTGCTGCCACAAGGGGCTGCCGGTCGTGGCGTCAAACGCCGAAACCCGGCCTTCGGTATCCGTCACGAACAGACGGTTCTCTCCGATCACCGGCGTCGCGTTCAACCGCCGGGTCGCATCGGACCCCTTGCCAACCGAAACATTCCACGCCCGCACGGGTTGAGCCCCAAGCGCCAGATGGCCCATGCTGCCGGATGCCGAACCGCCAGGCTGCGTCCAGGACGCGTTCACCTGCGCGGCAGGCAGCACGATCTCGACGCCCTGAAGCTCGGCTTCGGCCTCCACCTGCTTTTCGAAATCCAGCACCGAAACCCGCTCGCCCAGCGTCTTGGGCTTCGCGCCTCCGCCCTTGAACACACCGCAACCGTGCAAGGCCAGAACAGCAGCGGCCATCAACAAGGTCTTCCCGGCGGGGCTATTGCAGATCATCATTGGCCGGCAGCCTTTTCAGTTTCCGGGGCAGCATCCGCCGTCCCCGCAGGTGCATTTGCCGCGCGTGCATCCGCATCGCGCGCGGTGGCCTGCGCTTGGGCAATCTTCGTCACATCCTGGCCCAGTGCCGCAGCCATCTGCTCGGCGCGCGCCCGCAACGACACCGGAGACCGCTGATCGGATGCTATGCGAAAGAACAGGGCGCCCGCCTTTTCCGTGTCGCCAGCCTTCAGGTGGGCCAGCGCCGCCATTTCACCGGCAATCGGGAACCACGGGCTGTCGCCCTCAACAAACGGCGCCGCGCGCTTCAGAACCTCGGCCGGCGCAAGCGTATCGAACTCCAGCCGCAGCAGTTTCATCGTAGCGGCGTCCCGCAGCGGTTCGGCAACCTTGGGGTCGTCGGCAATCCGCCGAAGGCTTCCGCTTGCCTTCTCGATATCGCCGCCGTTCAACGCAATGCCTGCCTGGCTGAAGGCTGCAAGCGCACGATAGCTCGGATTGGACGAATCGCCCATCTCGGTCAGCGCCTGTGCGGCCTCGGTCGTCGCACCACTTTCCACCTGGTCCAGCGCCTTCGAGAACTGCTCCGACAATGCCGCGGTCTTGCGGGCCTGCTCGGCGTTCCAGAACATGGTGCCACCAAGGGCTGCAAGCGCCAAGGCAAGAGCAAGCACGATCCAGCGGCCATATCGCCGGGCGAATTTCTTGATCTCGTCCTCGCGATAGGCCTCATCCACCTCACGGATGAAGGCATCGTCGCGCGGGTCCGAAACGGGGGGCGGAACGGGAGGAGTGGTTGCCAATGAAAAATCCCTGAAATCTGTCCGGACGCCGCCATGCGTCTCATCGCCGCTTCCTTTAGAGAGCGGAAGCGAAAGCGCAAAGCCCCCCTAGAGCATGTTCCGATCAGGTGGAATGACCTGTATCGGAAACCCATGCGCAAAAACAAGGAATCAGAGCGGCCGTTCTGACGCAGTCAGAACGAGACTCGCTCTAGCGTCATCGCAGGCCCTGATGGCCCCGCACGCGTTGCCGACAGATGAACGAATGCTCAGTCCTTGGGTGCACGCACCCCCGTTTTCGGCTGGTAAAGTTCGGCCTCGCCGGGAAAGCTGCGGTCCCGAACCGCCGCGGCATAGGTCTGCGCCGCAACCGAAATCCGCGAGGCAAGGTCATCGTATCGGCGGACGAACCGTGGAACCCGCTCGAACATGCCCAGCATGTCGTCCACCACCAGCACCTGGCCGTCGCACGCGGGGGAAGCACCAATGCCGATTGTCGGGCACGCCACATCGGCCGTGATCGCGCGTGCCAGCGGCTCCATCACGCCCTCGATCACCAGCGCAAAGGCACCCGCCTGCGCCACCGCGCGCGCATCGGCGGCAATCTTCTCGGCTTCGGCCGCGTTCCGGCCGCGTGCGCCATAACCCCCCAGCGCATTCACGGCCTGCGGCGTCAGCCCGACATGGCCTACGACGGGAATTCCCCGCTGCACCAGAAACGCGATCGTGGGGGCAAGCACTTCGCCGCCCTCCATCTTCACCGCAGCCGCACCCGTCTCTCGCAACACACGGGCCGATGTCGCGAACGCCTGCTCGGGTGAACCCTCATAAGTCCCGAAGGGAAGATCGATGACAACCACCGAACGATAGCTGCCGCGCACCACGGCCGCCCCATGTGCTACCATCATGTCCAGCGTCACCCGCACGGTCGTGTCCAGGCCATAGATCACCTGCCCGAGGCTGTCGCCAACCAGCAGAATATCGCAATGCGGGTCCAGCAACTGGGCCATGCGCGCGGTATAGGCCGTCAGCATCACCACTGGCTCGGCCGTCATCCCATCCTTCTTGCGTGCCTGGATTGCAGGCACGGTCAGTCGCCTGACTGGTTCCGGAACAGGGTGCGCCCGCGATGTCGCAGTATCGAGCGTAAAGGTCGTGGACATGGTCTCTCCTCGCAACGCCTATTGTGGCGCGCCCGTCTGGGGGTAGGCTGTAGCGGGATATTCGTCTGGCGGAAGCCCTGCCCACTCCCGCTCAGCTTGGGCCCTGCGGCGTTCCTTCCCGGCCTGCCTGCGTTCCTTCCCGGCCTTTTCCTCGGCCTGTCGCGCTGCCTTTCCGCGGTCCTCATCGGCTTCGGGCTGTGTCGTCGTCGTGGCATCGACCGCCGTTTCAACCGCCGTCCCCGCCACCGAAACCACAGTGCCGACCACTGCGCCGGCAACACCGGCCACCGCGCAGCCGGGCAACAGCGCCAGGCAGGCCACCGCCAGGATGATCCGCGGAAACACTATCCGTCCTGCGCGACCATTGGCGTATCGTCCTCTTTCACGAACCCATCGGGAAGCGGCCGATCCAGCAGGCCAAACACCACCCCGGATGGCCGGCACAGCCGTACCCCGCGCGGAGAAGACCTGATCGGCCGGTTCACCAACATCGGATGGCAAACCATGGCGTCCAGAATCGCATCGTCGGGAGCACCCGCCACAAGCAGCAACCGCACGGCCATCAAGCTCACTCCCACTCGATCGTGCCGGGCGGCTTGGATGTATAGTCATACACCACCCTGTTGATGCCCTTCACCTCGTTCACGATCCGCGTTGCAACGCGCGACAGGAACGCCGCCTCGAACGGGTAGATATCCGCTGTCATGCCATCAACCGACGTTACGGCGCGCAACGCACAAACCTTTTCGTACGTCCGGCCGTCGCCCATCACGCCCACCGTGCGCACCGGCAGCAGCACGGCAAACGCCTGCCATATCGCGTCATACAGGCCCGCAGCGCGGATTTCCTCCAGATAGATCGCGTCTGCAAGGCGCAGGATATCGCAGCTTTCCTTCGTCACTTCGCCTAAAATGCGGATGCCAAGGCCCGGCCCGGGGAACGGATGCCGCCCCACGAACACCTCGTGCAGGCCCAGTTCGCGCCCCAGTGCGCGCACTTCGTCCTTGAACAGCTCGCGCAGCGGCTCCACCAGCGCCATGTCCATCCGCTCCGGCAGCCCGCCCACATTGTGGTGACTCTTGATGGTCACGGAAGGCCCCCCCGTGAAGCTCACGCTCTCGATCACGTCGGGGTACAGCGTGCCCTGCGCCAGGAATTTCGCGCCGCCGATCTCTTTGGCTTTCGCCTCGAACACGTCGATGAACGCCTTGCCGATGAACTTCCGCTTGGCCTCAGGGTCGGTGATCCCCGCAAGCCCACCCATGAACATGTCGCTTGCGTCCGCATGCACCAACGCAATGTTATAAGTGTCGCGGAACAGGGTCACCACCTGCTCGGCTTCGTTCAGCCGCATCAGGCCGTGGTCCACGAACACACAGGTCAGTTGCTCGCCTATCGCCTCGTGGATCAGCACGGCGGCCACCGCCGAATCAACCCCGCCCGAAAGCCCGCAAATCACCTGTCCACTGCCAACTTGCGCGCGAATTTCGGCGATCTTCGTCTCGCGGAAACTGGCCATGCTCCACACGGGCCTGGCGTGCGCCACCCGCAGCACGAAATTCTCGATCAGCGCCCGCCCATCCGGCGTGTGGACCACTTCAGGGTGGAACTGCACACCATAAAGGCCGCGCTCCTCATCAGCCACAAAGGCAAAAGGCGCTCCTTCCGATCGCGCGACAACCTCGAAACCCGAAGGAAGCACATCGACATGGTCTCCATGGCTCATCCAGACCGGATACCTCCCGCCCACAGACCAGACACCATCGAACAGCCGGCACGGCGCAGCCACTACTACTTCGGCCCGGCCGAACTCCCTCGTCCTGCCCGGCGAAACCCGGCCCCCCAGCGCCTTCACCATCGCCTGCTGGCCATAGCAAATGCCCAGCACGGGAACGCCGCCCGAAAGCACATCAGGGGAAAGCTCGGGGCTCGCGGCATCCGTAACGCTGGCCGGCCCACCAGACAGGATGATCCCCTTTGGCCGCAGCCGCGCCATCGCCGCGGCGGCGGCATGAAACGGCACCACCTCGCAATAGACATGGGCCTCGCGCACACGGCGTGCAATCAGCTGGGTAACCTGGCTCCCGAAGTCCAGGATCAGGATGGTATTGGCGGCGGCATCGGCTGAGACTGACATGCCCGGGCCATAAAGCATGTTCCCGAATTGGGGAACACGCCGCGGGCGCATGCAGTCCGAAAAGCGGGCTACCTATCCGCGCCTTCCCTTTCCTCAGGATGGGCCTTCCTCAAAACGGGCCCACCCTGAGATGGGCCACCCTTCAGGCCACCAGGATCTTCTGCAATGTCTCGCGCCATGCCGGCGTCAAAGGCCGCGGCCGCCGCGTCTCGCGCTCCACATACGCATGCACGAAAAATCCCTGCGCCGCTGGAGCCGGATTGCCCTTCACGAACAACCCGATGTCATACCGCACAGAACTGTTGCCCAACCGCGTCACGGCAATCCCGGCCTGCACTTCCTCGGGAAAGGCGACCGGCCGCGCATAGGTGCAGCCCGTTTCGACAACGAGCCCGATCACAGGCCCCTTCTCAATATCCAGCAGGCCGTTTTCCACCAGCCATGCGTTCACCGCCGTATCGAAGAAACTGTAATAGACCACATTGTTCACGTGGCCGTACACATCATTGTCCATCCAGCGCGTGGCGATCGGGCGCCAGGCACGATAATAGCGGCGGCCGCGGAGCGGCGAACGTTCAACCATCTTGTCCCCGTTAACTTTTTTACGACGCCTGCCGGTAAAGCCTTAGTGCATCAATATCCGATATGGGAACAGGATTGTTGATCAGCAGGCGCTGCTGTTTCATCGCCTCGGACACCAGCAGAGGAAGATGATGGTCGCCGATCCCCAACGCCTTCAAGCCCAGCGGCAGCCCGGTCGCCCGCATCAGCACATCCAGCGCATCGATGAACCCCTCGGCGCCGCCATCGGCACCGATCACCGCACCAAGCTCGGCATAAAGGGGGGCCGCACCCGGCAAGTTGTGCCGCAAAACCTGGCGCAGCATCAATGCGTTGGAATGGCCGTGCGGAACATGGAAATGGCCACCCAGCGGATAGGCCAGTGCATGAACCCCGCCCACTGGCGCATTGGAAAAGGCTACCCCCGCCAGATGGCTCCCCAGCAACATGGCCTGTCGCGCTGCAAGGTCACCCGGCGCGTCGCAGGCCCGCAAAAGGTTGCTGCACAACAGGCGCAGCGCCTCGCGGGCCAGCAGGTCCGATATCGGGTTCTTCAACCGTGCAGAGGTATAGGCCTCGATGGCGTGCACCATCGCATCGATCCCGGTCGCTGCCGTCACATGCCGCGGCAGTCCAACCGTCAGGCCCGCATCCAGCAAGGCGACGTCGGCAACCAGCGCCCCGGAAACAACACCCTGCTTCTCGCTCTCTCCAACCGTCACGATGGCAATCGGTGTCGCTTCAGAACCCGTGCCCGCCGTCGTCGGGATCAGGGCCAGCGGCAACCGGATCCCGTTCGCCTGATCGACCCCATAGATCGCGTCAAGCGCATCGCCGCTGCCCAGCAGATAGGCCGCCAGCTTCGCGACATCCATCGGCGACCCGCCACCAAAGCCGACGACACAGGTGGCACTCCCTGCCCGCCCCGCCTCTACGACCGAAACCACGGTCGCAGCCGAAGGATCGGCCTCGACCGCGTCGAAGATGATGATGTCGTGCCCCGCCTTGCGCAGCGCGGCCAGCGCCTGGCGTGGAAGGCCAAGCCCCAGAAGGGCTGCATCGGTCACGAAAAGAACCGGCCCGGCCGGCAGAAAATCCGCCAGCCGGGCCGCAATGCCATCCCCCGCCACCAGACGGGGGCCATAGTGAAAGGTGTAAACGCTGGTCATGCCGGCTGCCACATCCAAACAAAACCGACAGGGTGATCCACGGCGTCTGCCCGGCCTTGCCTGCCGCGAAGGGTCAGGCTTCTGCTTCCGCATTGGCTTCCACAGGGCCCGAATCCTGGCCCTTGGCGGAAACATCGCGATCAACGAACTCGATAACAGCCATGGCGGCTTGGTCAGACTGGCGGAAACCGGCCTTCAGCACGCGAACATAGCCGCCCGGGCGATCAGCGTACCGAACAGCAATCACGTCGAACAGCTTCTTGAGCTGTGCGTCGTCCTGTAGCCGGGCCTCGGCCAGGCGGCGGTTCGAAAGCCCACCCTTCTTGGCCAGCGTCACCAGCTTCTCTATGTAAGGCCGGAGCTCCTTAGCCTTGGGAAGCGTCGTCGTGATCTGCTCATGCTTGATAAGCGAGGCCGACATGTTCTTGAACATCGCCATGCGGTGCTCGCTTGTGCGGCCAAGCTTCCGATGGGCTACTCTATGACGCATTGCTCTTCTCCGTTCGTACGGGGGCCGTGTCATGGTCCCATCGAAACAGGTTCGATGGGGCCTGATCAGGTACCCCGGTCCCGGCCCGACGGATGTCGGGCCTTGTTTTGCGCCCCTCCGGCAGAGCGGCGACTTCGCCTGTCATTCACGCCAGACGCCCGACAAACAGGCTTCCGGCCGGTCGCTGTGGCAAGTCCGCAGGCTGCGGAACGATTGCTTTCCAACCATCCCCAATGCTGCGGCCGCCTCCGCTAGAGCATGTTCCGGTCAGGTGGAATCACCTGCTTCGGAAAGCCATGCGGAAAAACAAGAAGATAGAGCGGCCGTTCTGATGCAGTCAGAACGAGACTAACTCTAGAATTCCTGTTCGAGCTTCTTTGCCAGATCTTCGATATTCTCCGGCGGCCAGCCAGGAATATCCATGCCCAGGCGCAGACCCATCGAGGCCAGCACTTCCTTGATCTCGTTCAGGCTCTTCCGGCCGAAGTTCGGGGTCCGGAGCATTTCCGGCTCCGACTTCTGCACCAGATCTCCGATGTAGATGATGTTGTCGTTCTTCAGGCAGTTTGCCGAACGGACCGAAAGCTCCAGCTCGTCCACCTTCTTCAGAAGGTTGCGGTTCATCATCAAGTCAGTTGGCTCTTCCAACGCCACGCCGGCAACTGGCACCGGTGCGGCCTGGCGTGCAGCCGGCTCTTCGAAGTTGATGAACAGCTGTAACTGGTCCTGCAAAATGCGCGCGGCATAGCCAACAGCGTCCTCGGGCGTCACCGAACCATCCGTCTCGACTGTCAATGTCAGCTTGTCATAGTCAAGGTCCTGCCCGACGCGTGTCGGATCGACCTTGTAGGCCACCTGGCGGACTGGCGAAAACAGCGCATCGACCGGGATCAGGCCGATGGGCGCATCCGCGGGGCGGTTCTGCGAAGCGGGCACATAGCCCTTCCCCGTCTGGACCGTCAGCTCCATGTTGAAGGTCGCGCCATCATCCAGCGTGCAGATAACAAGCTCGGGGTTCGAAATCTCGATGTCGCCCGTAACCGCGATCTGGCCGGCCGTCACTTCGCCGGGGCCCGAGGCGGACAGCGAAAGCCGCTTGACCTGGTCGCCCTGCATCTTCACGACAACCTGCTTCACATTCAGCACGATGTCCGTCACATCTTCCCGCACACCCGGAAGCGACGAGAATTCATGCAGCGCGCCGTCAATCTTGACAGCCGTGACAGACGCACCCTGCAAGCTGGACAACAGCACGCGGCGAAGCGCGTTGCCGAGCGTCAGGCCGAAGCCCCGCTCCAGCGGTTCAGCCACAAACACCTTCTTGGCGCGTGTGCCACCGGATTTCACATCCAGGGCATGGGGCTTCTTCAGTTCCTGCCAGTTCTTCGCATAGGCTGCCGACACGCTTCTTCACCTTCGACTTGGCAGCGCACCCCCGTCGGGGTGGCCGCACTTGTTTCGTGCTCCTGGCGCCCACGCCCGCGTTCGGGCTGGAAGGCCCTGTCGAGCCCCCGGGATCACCAATTTCGTGCCCCCGCCGCCAAAAGCGCCGGTTGGCTGCCCTCACCGCCCGAAGACGCCACGCTCGCCGGCAGCGGGCACTGCCGGCAGGCTTCGCCCTAGGTCAGACCCGACGACGCTTTGGCGGCCGCACCCCGTTGTGGGGAATGGACGTCACGTCGCGGATGGACGTGATCTGAAAACCGACCGCCTGCAACGCACGAAGCGCCGACTCGCGGCCAGAACCGGGGCCCTTCACTTCGACTTCCAGCGTGCGAACGCCATGTTCGGCGGCCTTCTTGCCGGCATCCTCGGCAGCAACCTGGGCTGCATAAGGCGTCGACTTGCGGCTGCCCTTGAAACCCATGGTCCCGGCCGAAGACCAGGCAATCGCATTGCCCTGCGCGTCGGTGATGGTGATCATCGTGTTGTTGAAGCTGGCGTTCACATGCGCGACGCCAGACGTGATGTTCTTGCGCTCGCGGCGCTTCAACCGTTCGGGTGCGCGTGCCATTACTTCTTCTTCCCTGCGATCGGCTTCGCCTTGCCCTTGCGGGTGCGGGCGTTGGTGTGGGTGCGCTGGCCGCGGACTGGAAGGCCCTTGCGGTGGCGAAGGCCACGATAGCAGGCCAGATCCATCAACCGCTTGATGCTCATCGCGGTATCGCGGCGAAGATCGCCCTCGACCGAGTAATCACGATCGATCGTCTCGCGGATCGCAAGAACTTCGGCATCGGTCAGATCCTGCACGCGACGCTCGGGCGGAAGGCCCAGCTTCACCGTGATGTCCTTGGCACGCGTGCGCCCGATACCGTGAATATAGGTAAGCGCGATTTCAACGCGCTTGTTGGTGGGGATGTTCACCCCTGCGATACGTGCCACAAACTGCTCCTGCTCCACGGATCGCCTTGGGCTGGGCGTTCCATCTCGATGCGTGCCGAACATCCCTCGAACAAAATACCGGCACCGCCGGGTAAACCGGGGCAATGGCATATGAACGCTGGAAGCGGAAAGGGGCTGCTATCGACGGAACCAGGTCTTGTCAACCCTCTCCCGATCCTGCTGGTCGGGCAAGTCAGCCCGCGGCGAGGATGGCAGCAATCGCTGCTTCCACCGTCGCCATGTCGGCCATGCCATCCACAGACCGCACCAGACCGCGCGCTGCATAGATCGGCAGGATCGGGGCCGTCTTGGCGCGATATTCCGCCATCCGCGTGCGAACGGTTTCGGCATTGTCGTCCGGGCGCCGCTTGAACTCGGTCGATCCGCAGCTGTCGCAAACGCCCGAAACCACCGGCAGCTTGTGCCGGTCATGGAAGCCGGCTCCGCACTTCACGCAGGAAAAGCGCCCGGTGATCCTGTCGACAAGCGCAGCTTCATCCACCTCGAGCTCTATCACATGGTCAAGCTTGCGGCCGCGTTCGGCCAGCAGCGCTTCCAGGTTGGCTGCCTGTTCCGCCGTGCGCGGATAGCCATCGAAGATGATACCGGTCGCCAAGGGCGTGGAATCCAGTGCCTCGCCGATCAGGCCCGAAACGATGCTGTCGGCAATCAGTTCGCCACGCTCCATCACCGCTTTTGCGGCAATGCCCATGGGCGTTCCCGCCTTTACCGCCGCGCGCAGCATATCGCCCGTCGACATCTGGATCATGCCGAGGTCTGCTACAAGCCGCGCCGCCTGGGTGCCCTTGCCGGCCCCGGGCGGCCCCAGCAAAATGAGGTTGACCCCGTTCGCCCCCTCGGAAAACACCACCCCCGCTGCTGTCAACGGCGTCCTCCCCGTAGCTTCGATTTCTTGATGAGGCCTTCATACTGGTGCGCCAGCAGATGCCCCTGAATCTGGGCCACAGTGTCCATCGTCACGTTCACGACAATTAGCAGCGAGGTGCCGCCAAGATAGAAGGGAACCGCCATCTGGCCCATCAGGAACTCGGGCAGCAGGCAGACGAGCGTAAGATAGGCCGCACCGACGACGGTGATCCGCGTGAGCACATAGTCGAGGTAGGTCCCAGTCTTCTCGCCGGGCCGGATACCGGGAATGAACCCGCCATATTTCTTCAGGTTATCGGCCGTCTCGTCGGGGTTGAACACGACGGCGGTATAGAAAAAGGCAAAGAAGATGATGCCGGCCGCATAGAGCAACATATACAGCGGCGCTCCGTGCTGCAGCGCGGTCGTGATGGAAAGCAGCCAGTCGGGTCCGCCCTCCTGCCCCATGAACTGCGCCACAGTCAGTGGCAGCAGCAGCAACGACGAAGCGAAAATCGGCGGAATCACACCGGCGGTGTTCAGCTTCAGCGGCAGATGCGATGCATCACCCTGGAACATCCGGTTCCCGACCTGGCGCTTGGGATACTGGATCGGAATGCGGCGCTGGGCCCGCTCCATCAGGCAGATGAAGGCAACGACGGCCAACGCCAGCACCAGGATCACCAGAATGAATCCGCCCGAAATGGCGCCGGTGCGGCCCTGTTCGAACAGCCCGCCGATGGCAACCGGGAGCTGCGCCACGATGCCCGCCATGATGATGAGCGAAATGCCATTCCCGATCCCGCGGCTGGTGATCTGCTCACCCAGCCACATCAGGAACATCGTGCCACCCAGCAGCGAGATGATGGTGGAAATACGGAAGAACCAGCCCGGATCGATCACGGCGGCAGCGCCGGCCGATGCACCCCAGCCCTCCAGGCCGACAGCAATGCCATAGCCCTGGAGGATGGTAAGGACGACAGTGCCGAAGCGGGTGTATTGGTTCAGCTTCTTGCGGCCGCTCTCGCCTTCCTTCTTCAGCGCCTTCCACGGTTCATAGATCGAACCCATCAGCTGCACCACGATAGACGCCGTGATGTAAGGCATGATGCCCAGCGCGATGATGGACATCCGCTCGAGCGCCCCGCCCGAGAACATGTTGAAAAAATCGAGCACACCGCCAGCCGTCCGGTTGAACAGCTGGTCGAGCGCCACGGGATCGATGCCGGGCAGCGGCACGAACGAGCACAGCCGGAACACGACAAGAGCGCCCACGGTGAACCACAGGCGCTTCTTGAGGTCAGTCGCCTTGGAAAAATTGGCGAAACTCAGATTCTGGGCAAGCGAGTCGGCGGCTGTCGCCATGTCGTTATCCTAACTGGGCCCTCAACCTGATCGGGCCGTCATGATGATCGGGCCGTAACGATGATGGAGCCGTCCTTCGGACCGAACCATCATCCTGAACAGGCCCTGTTCCTGTCCCCTGTCCTGCCCGCGAGCGATATCCCGAACTTCGAAATGTCGATGCCCCGGATCAAGCCGTCACACAGAAGATGCCGATGTAAGCGCAGCAGACCGGCTTGGGAAGCCCGGGTTCAGGCCGTCGCGGCAACAGCGTCCTGCCGTGGCTTGGCACGCAGTGTGACCGTTCCACCGGCGGCTTCCACGGCAGCAAGCGCTGCCTTGGTTACGCCAGCGACATGCAGGTCCAGCTTGACCTTCAGCTCACCCTTGCCAAGAAGGCGGATGCCATCCCGAGGCTGCGTGACGAGACCGGCAGCCTGCAACGCCGCAGTGTCGACAGCGGCACCGGCATCCAGCCGGCCCGCATCGATCGCACGCTGCAAGGCGCCCGTGTTCACTTCTGCATATTCCGAGCGGTTCGGCTTGTTGAAGCCACGCTTCGGGATCCGCATGTGCAGCGGCATCTGGCCACCCTCGAAGCCGTTGATGGACACACCCGAACGGCTCTTCTGGCCCTTCTGGCCGCGCCCGCCGGTCTTGCCGACCCCCGAACCGATACCACGGCCGACACGAACCTTGCCCTTGCGGGCTCCGGGGTTATCCTTGATTTCATTCAGTTTCATAGCACTCGCTTTCGCTTGTTACGCGCAGATGAGAAGGCCGCAGCAGCGCCGCAACCCGGGAAATTCAGCAGAAGCTCAGGCTTCCACCTTCACAAGATGCTGCACCTTGGCAATCATGCCGCGCACTTCGGGGGTGTCCTTCAGCTCGCGGGTACGGTTCATCTTGTTCAGCCCGAGACCGATTAAGGTCGCGCGCTGGTCCTTGGTGCGGCGGATCGGCGAACCAACCTGCGTCACCTTCACAGTCGTGGACGCCGGAGCGGCCTCTTCCTTCTTCTTGGCTGCCATGATGTCTCTCCTCAAGCAACGACGGCGTCAGCGTCGGCCTGGGCCTGCGCTACGCTGATGTCGCCACGGCGGGCCAGCAGCTCCGCCACCTTCTTGCCACGGCGCTGGGCAACCGAGCGCGGGCTCGTCTGCTCTTCGAGCGCCGAGAAGGTCGCGCGCACCATGTTATAGGGGTTGTTGGAACCGGTCGACTTGGAAACCACGTCGGCCACGCCCAGCGATTCGAACACAGCGCGCATCGGGCCACCGGCAATAATGCCGGTACCGGCCGTCGCTGACCGCACATGAACCTTGCCGGCACCGAAATGGCCGTAGCCATCATGGTGCAGGGTGCGGCCCTCGCGCAGCGGAACGCGGATCATCGCCTTCTTGGCAGCAGCCGTCGCCTTGGAAATGGCTTCCGGCACTTCACGTGCCTTGCCATGCCCGAAGCCCACGCGGCCCTTGCCGTCGCCCACAACCACAAGCGCGGCAAAGCCGAAGCGCTTGCCGCCCTTCACGGTCTTCGAGACGCGGTTGATGTGCACGAGCTTCTCGATCAGCTCCTGCCCATCGTCGCCATCGGTTGCGCGAGGATCACGCCGGCGACGGTCGCCATCGCGACCTCCGCCGGGCCCACCACGGCCGCCCTGACCGCCACGGCCGCCGGGTCCGCCCCGGTTGCCGCCGCCCTGGCCACCACGGTCGCCACCGCGCCCACGGCGTTCTTCTTGCGGCACTGCTGCAGCGGCAGGCGCTTCGGTTGGAATTACGTCATCGCTCATATCAGAACTCCAGTCCGCCCTCGCGGGCAGCGTCGGCAAGCGCCTTCACCCGGCCGTGGAAAATGAAACCACCACGGTCGAACACGACCTTGCTGACCCCGGCGGCCTTGGCGCGCTCGGCAAGCAACTTGCCGATCGAAGCCGCCGCCGAAACGGTTGCACCCGTACCCGAAAAGTCCTTCTCGAGGGACGAGGCCGCAGCGATGGTACGACCAGCCGCGTCGTCGATCACCTGCGCATAGATATGCTGCTGCGAACGATGCACGCTGAGCCGAGGACGGCCACCGGCCTTGGAAACGAGGGCCGTGCGCACCCGGCGACGGCGAGCCTCGAAGAGGGAGAGATGCTTGCCCATTATTTCTTCTTCCCTTCCTTGCGGAAGATTTTCTCGCCGCGATACTTGATGCCCTTGCCCTTGTAGGGCTCGGGCTTCCGCCAGCGGCGGATTTCAGCCGCAACCTGGCCAACCTGCTGGCGATCCGATCCTGAAATCTCGACCGTCGTCTGGTCAGGCGTCTTGATGGCAATGCCCACCGGAATGGGATATTCGACATCGTGGCTGTAACCGAGTTGCAACTTCAGGATGCTGCCCTGAACCGAAGCACGATAGCCGACACCGGTAATCTCGAGCACCTTCGTGAAGCCGTCGGAGACGCCGACCACCAGGTTCGATACCAGCGTGCGCTGCATGCCCCAGAACGCACGGGCGCGCCGCGTTTCGTTGGCCGGGTTCACCCGGATTTCACCAGCCGCGATATCGTAAGCGATATCGTCAACCAGCGTCATCGAGAGCAGGCCCTTTGGTCCCTTCACCTCGAGCGTGCGCTCGGAGATGGCCGCCGATACGCCGGCAGGCAAGGGAACGGGTTTTTTTCCAATACGTGACATGGTCTTTACGCCCCCTTTCCTAGAAGACTTGGCAGAGGACTTCGCCGCCGACATTCTCAGCGCGCGCTTCCGCGTCGGAGAGAACGCCCTTCGGCGTCGAAACGATGGTGATGCCCAGGCCATTCTTGACCCGTGGCAGCGATTGCGCCCCGGCATAGACCCGGCGGCCCGGCTTCGAAACCCGGGAAACGTGCTGAATGGCCGGCTGGCCCTCGAAATACTTCAGCTCGATGCGGATCGTCGGCGTCGGCCCGGTGTTCGCTTCGCTGGAGTAGCCACGGATATAGCCCTCCCGCTGAAGAACATCGAGGACGCTGGCCCGAAGCCTGGACGCGGGCGTGAGCACGCTGTCCTTCTTGGCGGACTGGCCGTTGCGAATGCGGGTGAGCATATCACCCAATGGATCGGTCATGTTCATTTGCCAGCCCTTACCAGCTCGACTTCGTCAGGCCGGGAATCAGGCCCTTGTTGCCCAGTTCCCGAACCATGATGCGCGACAGCTTGAACTTGCGGTACACAGCGCGGCTGCGGCCGGTCAGCTCGCAACGGTTCCGCACACGCGTGGGGTTTGCGTTGCGCGGAAGCTCCGCAAGCTTCAGGCGCGCCATCAGGCGCTCCCCGTCGTCCCGCGTCGTATCGTCCGCGATAGCCTTCAGCTTCTCGAACTTCGCTGCATACTGCTTGACCAGCGCCTTCCGGCGCTCGTTCTTGTTGATCGAACTCAGTTTCGCCATGACTTAAGTTCTTCCTGTCTCAGGCCGCAGCCGCTTGCTGGCGCGCTTCTGCGTCGCCAACAAAGGGCAAGCCGAAATGGCGGAGAAGCGCGCGCGCCTCGTCGTCAGTGGCTGCGGTGGTTGTGATGATGACGTCCATGCCGCGAACCTTGTCGATCCGGTCATAGGAAATCTCGGGAAACACGATCTGTTCCTTCAGGCCCATGGCAAAGTTGCCACGGCCGTCGAAGCTTTTCGGGTTCAGGCCGCGGAAGTCCCGCACGCGCGGAAGCGCGATGGTGACAAGCCGGTCAAGAAACTCGAACATCCGGTCGGCCCGAAGCGTTACCTTGCAACCGATCGGCATGCCCTCGCGCAGCTTGAACTGCGCGATGGACTTCTTCGCCTTCGTCACGACAGGCTTCTGGCCCGAAAGCGCCATAAGCTCGGACGCCGCGACTTCGACCTTCTTCTTGTCCTGGGTGGCCTCGCCAACGCCCATGTTGATGACAATCTTCTCGATCCTGGGAACCTGCATATGGTTCTTGTAACCAAACTCTTCCGTCATCGCGGCCCTGATGCTCTCCTGATAGAGAGACTTCATGCGCGGCATTGTGCGTACTTCAGCCATTGAGCACCTCGCCCGAGCCCTTCAGGACCCGCACCTTCTTGCCGTCGCGCACTTCAAAGCCGACCCGGGCAGGCTTGCCCGTCTTCGGATCCTTGATCGCCACGTTCGACACATGGATCGGCGCTTCGCGCCGCTTGATACCGCCCTCGGGGTCCGCCTGGGTCGGCTTGGTGTGGCGGGAGATCATGTTGACCCCCTGCACGACAACCTTGCCGTCCTTCGGCATCGCGCGGACGACTTCGCCTTCGCTGCCCTTGTCCTTGCCGGACAGGACAACAACGCGGTCACCCTTCCTGATCTTCGCCATCGACATCACAGCACCTCCGGCGCAAGCGAGATGATCTTCATGTGCCCGGTCGAACGCAGTTCGCGAACCACCGGGCCAAAGATACGGGTGCCGATAGGCTCCTCGTTCTTGTTGATCAGAACCGCGGCATTGCCATCGAACCGGATCACCGAACCATCCGCCCGGCGGATATCCTTGGCGGTCCGAACGACAACAGCACGATGCACGTCACCCTTCTTCACGCGGCCCTTGGGCGCAGCTTCCTTCACGGAAACCACGATGACGTCACCAACACCGGCGAAGCGACGCTTCGATCCACCGAGAACCTTGATGCACATCACGCGCTTGGCTCCCGAATTGTCGGCCACTTCCAGATTCGTCTGCATCTGGATCATGTCAGTTACCCTTTTCCGGCTGGAGCTCGGCAGTCGCCGCGCCGCCGACCTTTTCAAGCACACGCCAGCTCTTCAGCTTGGAGATAGGTGCACATTCCTCGATCCGCACGATGTCGCCTTCACGCATGGTGTTGGCATCGTCATGGGCATGATATTTCTTCGAACGACGCATGATCTTGCCATAAAGCGGGTGCGGAACCTTCCGCTCCACCAGCACAACCACCGTCTTGTCCGTCTTGTCGGAGACCACCGTCCCCTGAAGCACGCGCCTGGGCATCGGTTTCTCCTTAAGAAGCAGCCGCGGCAGAGCCACGGACAGTCTTGGCTGGCGCCAGGGCGATAGCCCGTGCGCTTTGTTCGGTCTGGATCTGGGCGATGCTGCGACGCACCTCCCGAACCCGGCTCGGCTTTTCAAGCTGCTGCGTCGCCGCCTGGAACCGAAGGTTCAGCTGCTCGCGCTTGAGCGACTGGAGATCGGTGAGGAGGTCCGCATCGGAATGCGCCTTGTAGTCGATGCGCTTGGATGTGTCTTGGGCCATGGCTCAGCCTTCCTTCGCTTCACCCGGGCGGGTGACCATCTTGACCTTGATGGGGAGCTTGGCTGCCGCACGCTCGAAAGCGCCAGCTGCAATCTCGGCACTCACGCCATCGATCTCGAACATGATGCGGCCCGGCTTCACCCGCGCGACCCAGAATTCCGGCGAACCCTTGCCCTTGCCCATCCGGACTTCGGCTGGCTTCGACGAAACGGGCACATCCGGGAAAATCCGGATCCACAGCCGCCCCTGCCGCTTCATGTGGCGGGTGATGGCCCGGCGGGCGCTTTCGATCTGGCGCGCGGTTATCCGCTCAGGCGCCAGCGCCTTCAGGCCGAATGACCCGAAGTTGAGTGCGGTGCCACCCTTGGCGTCACCATGAATTCGGCCCTTGAAGGCCTTGCGGAACTTTGTCCGTTTGGGTTGCAGCATCTCTTCTCGCCTTCAGACAGGGAAATGGCCCCCCGATAAGGCGACGCTTCCACGATACCGCCCGGAGGCAACATCGAGGATTGGCAGCGTCGCTTACCGGGCTGGTCGCACGCCCGACGTTTGGGATTCCATCATGAGCCGTTCCTGGGCCAGCGGGTCATGGCCGAGGATCTCACCCTTGTAGATCCAAACCTTGACACCGCAGACACCGTAGGCCGTGTGGCCCTGGGCTTCGGCATAGTCGACATTCGCGCGCAGCGTGTGCAGCGGAACCTTGCCTTCGCGGTAGGTTTCCACCCGCGCGATTTCGGCACCGCCGAGGCGGCCGCCGCAGGTAATCTTGATACCCTCGGCTCCAAGACGCATCGCCGACTGAACGGCGCGTTTCATGGCGCGGCGGAAGGCAACCCGGCGCTCGAGCTGGTCGGCAATACCCTGGGCAACAAGCTTCGCGTCGATTTCGGGCTTCCGGATCTCGACGATGTTGAGCGAAACCTCGCTCTTCGTCATCGCCTGGATGCCCTTCTTCAGCTTCTCGATGTCCGCCCCCTTCTTGCCGATGATCACGCCGGGGCGTGCAGCATAGACGGATACGCGGCAAAGCTTTGCCGGACGCTCGATGACAACCTTCGAAATCGCAGCCTGCGGATGCGTCTTCATGATATACTGGCGGATCCGGAGGTCCTCCAGCAGCAAGCGGCCATATTCGTCGCCGTCAGCGTACCAGCGCGAATCCCAGGTGCGGTTGATCTGCAGCCTCAGGCCGATGGGAGAAGTCTTGTGACCCATGTTATTCCCCAGCCTCCTGGTTGATTTCCCGTTCCATCACCACGATGCGCAGCTTGCTGAACGGCTTCACGATCCGGGCAGACCGGCCGCGGGCGCGCGTCGCAAAACGCTTCATGGAGATCGACTTGCCGACGCTGGCTTCCTTCACCCACAGCCGGTCGATATCCAGATTGTGGTTGTTTTCCGCATTCGCAATTGCCGATTGCAGGCACTTGCGAACATCCAGAGCCATTGCCTTCTTCGAAAAGGCCAGGGCTGTCACGGCGTCGCCGGCCTTCTTGCCACGAATAAGACCGGCCACGAGGTTCAGCTTCTGGGCCGAACCGCGCACGGTGGTCGCAACAGCAAGCGCCTCGCGCTCGCCGACTTTGCGGCCTGCTTGGGGTTTCGACATCTCGCCTTACCTCTTCGACTTCTTGTCGGCGGCATGCCCGGGGAAGGTGCGCGTCGGCGCAAACTCACCCAGCTTCATGCCAACCATTTCTTCCGATACCGACACCGGAATGAACTTCCTGCCATTATAAACAGTGAAGGTGTGTCCAACGAACTGCGGAAGAATGGTGGAGCGGCGCGACCAGGTCTTGATCGGACCACGGGCGCCGGATTCCACTTTCTTGAGCAGGCTCAGTTCAACGAACGGGCCCTTCCAGACGGAGCGTGCCATGCCTTACCTCTTCTTCTTCGCGTGACGGGACCGGATGATCATCTTGTCCGTCGACTTGTTCGACCGGGTCTTTGCACCCTTCGTCGGCTTACCCCATGGGGTCACCGGATGGCGGCCACCAGAGGTACGGCCTTCACCACCGCCGTGCGGGTGGTCGACAGGGTTCTTGGCGACACCGCGGGTCAGCGGGCGGATGCCCAGCCAGCGATTGCGACCGGCCTTCGCCAGGTTCTGGTTGGAATTGTCAGGGTTTGAAACCGCGCCAACCGTCGCCATGCAATCGCCGCGCACGTAGCGCTGCTCACCGGAATTCAGCCGGATGATCACCATGCCGCGGTCACGGCCGACGACCTGGATGAATGTGCCTGCGGCGCGTGCCAGCTGGCCACCCTTGCCAGGCTTCAGCTCGACATTGTGGACAATGGTTCCAATGGGCATCTGCCCGATCTCCATCGCGTTGCCGGGCTTCACGTCGACCTTCTTGCCGGCGACCACCTGGTCACCCGGCGCAAGGCGCTGCGGCGCCAGGATATACGCCTGCTCACCACCGGGATAGTTGATCAGCGCAATGAAGGCAGACCGGTTGGGGTCATACTCCAGGCGCTCGACGGTCGCAGCGGTATCCCACGTGCGGCGCTTGAAGTCGACGATCCGGTACTTCTGCTTGTGCCCGCCACCGATGCCGCGCGCGGTCGCATGGCCCATGTTGTTGCGGCCACCCGATTTGCGCTTTCCCTCGGTCAGGGACTTCACCGGCTTGCCCTTATAGAGCGCCGAACGGTCGACCAGGATCAGGCCACGACGGCCCGGGCTGGTCGGATTGTAATTCTTGAGTGCCATGACCCTTAGATCCCCGTCGTCACATCGATCGACTGGCCGTCAGCCAGGGTCACGATGGCTTTCTTGAGGTCGGAGCGGCGGTAGGGCTTACCCTTCCAGCGCTTTGTCTTGCCCTTCTGGATGAGGGTATTGACCGACATCACCTTGACATTGAACAGCGCTTCCACTGCCGCCTTGATTGCCGGCTTCGAAGCGGTCTTCGCCACTTCGAACATCAGCTGGTTATGCTCACCGATCAGCGTGGACTTTTCCGTGATGATGGGTTTCACCACCACATCGAAGTGCTTCAGGTCGATGGCTGCTGGAGCCTTAGCCATTGGAACGCGCCTCCGCTGCATGCTGGTCAGCACCGGCAAACCGGGCTTCCAGGCTTTCGACCGCGGCGCGCGTCAGCACCAGATGGTCATGGTTCAGGATATCATACACATTGGCACCAACCGCGGGCATCACGTCGACCTTGTAAAGGTTCCGGCTGGCCAGAGCGAAGTTCACGTCGATCGCAGCACCATCGATGAACAGGCCGTTGGCAATGCCGAGGCCCGCCAGGGTTTCCTTCAGCGACTTGGTCTTCGCAGCATCGAGCGCCAGGTTGTCGAGAACAATCAGCTTGCCCTCACGTGCCTTGACGCTGAGCGCGATCTTCAGGCCGAGCGCCCGAACCTTCTTGTTCAGGCCAGGATCGAAATCCCGAACGCGGGGGCCATGGGCCTTGCCGCCGCCCGTAAATTGCGGAGCAGCGCGGTTGCCGTGACGGGCAGTACCGCCGCCCTTCTGCTTGCCGAACTTCTTGCCGGTGCGGGAAACGTCGGAACGCTCCTTGGCGCCACGGGCCGTCGCACGGCGCTTTTCAAGCTGCCATGTCACGACCCGATGCAGGATATCGGCACGCGGCTCGAGCTCGAAAATTTCAGGGCTGAGGGCGATCTCGCCTGCATCCTTGGCAGCGAGGGTCTTCACGGAAATCTTCATTGTGCCGACTCCTCGACCGGGGTCTCGACAGCCGGAACGTCCTCGACCGGGGTTTCAGCAGCGATTTCGGCAGCAGCCCCGTTCTTCACGGACGCCGGATAAGGAGCATCCGCCGGACGCGCCACCTTCACCGAATCCCGGATCAGCAACCAGCCGCCCTTGGAACCGGGCACCGAACCGCGCACGAACAGCAAGTCACGCTCGGCGTCGGTCATCACGATCTCGAGGTTCTGCTGCGTCCGGTTGCGGTCACCCATGTGCCCGGCCATCTTCTTGTTCTTGAACACCTTGCCAGGATCCTGGCGCTGGCCGGTCGAGCCGTGCGAACGGTGCGAAACCGAAACACCGTGCGTCGCCCGAAGGCCGCCGAAACCCCAACGCTTCATGGCACCGGCAAACCCCTTGCCCTGCGTCGAACCGGTCACATCGACCATCTGGCCGACAACAAAGTGCGTGGCGGAAATCCGGGCGCCAACATCCACCAGCGCGTCTGCCGCGACCGGGAATTCAGCAAGCACGGCCTTGGGCTCGACTTCCGCTTTCGCGAAGTGGCCACGCTCGGGCTTGGTCAGGTTCTTCGCCTTGGCAGTGCCCGATCCCAGCTGAACAGCAACATAACCATCGCGATCCGCGGTCTTCTGGGCCACCACCTGGCAATTCTCGAGGGCCAGCACCGTGACGGGCACATGAACCCCATCTTCACGGAACAGACGGGTCATCCCCATCTTCCTGGCAATAACGCCGGTTCTCATCGTTTTTCCTTCTCAGAGGCCCTTGCCGGGCTCTCCACCGGGGAGAGACCTTCAGGGCTTGACCAAATCCAGAGGCCGCAAACGGAAGTCCACGGCTTGCTCAAACCGGACATCAGCCTTGCAGCTTGATCTCCACATCAACCCCGGCCGCAAGGTCGAGCTTCATCAAAGCATCGACGGTCTGCGGCGTAGGCTTCACGATATCGAGAAGCCGCTTGTAGGTACGAACCTCGAACTGCTCACGAGACTTCTTGTCGACGTGCGGCGAGCGGTTCACGGTGAACTTTTCGATCCGGGTGGGAAGCGGGATGGGCCCACGAACGTCTGCACCAGTGCGTTTGGCAGTATCGGCGATGTCGCCGGTTGCCGCGTCGAGCACTCGATGGTCGAATGCCTTCAGCCTGATGCGGATATTCTGCGTTTCCATTGATCCAACTTCTTCTTTTACCGATGACCTGTCCGCTTGGGAAAGCCACCGAATGAACCCGGTTTCGAACGTTCAAAAAGCAATCCGCTCGGCCGATGACGAATCACCGGTCGAGCGGAGGGCGTCTCTTACTACTTGATGATGCTCGCGACAACCCCTGCGCCGACAGTCCGGCCGCCTTCGCGAATTGCGAAACGAAGACCCTGGTCCATGGCGATAGGGGCGATCAGCTTCACGGCCAGCGTGACGTTGTCGCCGGGCATTACCATCTCGGTGCCCTCGGGCAGCTCGACAGTGCCGGTAACGTCCGTCGTGCGGAAGTAGAACTGCGGGCGGTAATTGGCGAAGAACGGCGTATGACGACCGCCTTCATCCTTCGACAGCACATAGACCTCGGCCTTGAACTCCGTGTGCGGCTTGATCGAGCCGGGCTTGCAGAGAACCTGGCCCCGCTCGACGTCTTCGCGCTTGGTGCCGCGCAGCAGCGCTCCGATGTTATCGCCAGCCTGGCCCTGGTCCAGAAGCTTGCGGAACATTTCAACACCAGTGACAACCGTCTTGACGGTGTCCTTGATGCCGACGATCTCGACTTCCTCGCCGACCTTGACGATACCGGACTCCACCCGGCCGGTCACCACGGTGCCACGGCCGGAGATGGAGAACACATCTTCGATCGGCATCAGGAACGGCCGGTCAAGCGCACGCTCAGGCTGCGGAATGTAGCTGTCGACAGCTGCCATCAGCTTCAGGATTGCCTCACGGCCAATTTCCGGACGCTTGTCTTCCAGCGCCATCAGCGCCGAACCCTGAATGATGGGAATGTCGTCGCCCGGGAAGTCATACTTCGAAAGCAGCTCGCGGATTTCCAGTTCGACAAGCTCGAGGATTTCCGGATCATCGACCTGGTCGACCTTGTTCATGAACACGACCATGGCAGGCACGCCGACCTGCTTTGCCAGAAGGATGTGCTCGCGCGTTTGCGGCATCGGGCCGTCGGTTGCAGACACCACGAGGATAGCGCCATCCATCTGCGCGGCACCGGTGATCATGTTCTTCACATAATCGGCGTGGCCGGGGCAATCGACGTGCGCATAATGCCGGGCTGCGGTCTCATACTCGACGTGTGCAGTCGAAATGGTGATGCCGCGCTCACGCTCCTCGGGAGCCTTGTCGATGTCGGCATAGGCCGTGAAAGTGGCACCGCCAGATTCGGCGAGGATCTTGGTGATCGCCGCCGTCAGCGAGGTCTTGCCGTGGTCGACGTGACCGATGGTGCCGATGTTGCAGTGCGGCTTGTTCCGCTCAAACTTCGCCTTCGCCATGTTCTGTCCTCTTTGTGCTTGAAGATTTATTGATCAGTGTGTGTATGGTCGGTCCAGCTCAGGCGAGCTTCGCCTTCACTTCTTCGGCTACGTTCGCAGGCACTTCTTCATAATGGCTGAACTGCATGCTGTACTGCGCTCTGCCCTGCGTCATCGAGCGGAGCTGGTTCACATAGCCGAACATGTTCGCCAACGGCACCAAGGCTTCGATCACCTGGGCATTGCCCCGGCTGTCTGTGCCCTGGATCTGCCCCCGACGGCTGTTCAAGTCGCCAATGCAATCGCCTATGAAGTCCTCGGGCGTCACCACTTCCACCTTCATCATCGGCTCCAGCAGCTTGATGCCGGCCTTGGTGGCGGCCTCCCGCATGGCGCCGCGACCGGTGATTTCAAACGCCAGCGCCGACGAGTCGACATCATGATAGGCGCCGTCGGTCAGCGTGGCAGTGAAGTCGATGATGGGGAACCCGATGAGCGAACCGGAGCTGGCAACTTCCCGGATGCCCTTCTCGACCGCCGGAATATATTCCTTCGGGACATTTCCGCCCTTCACTTCATCGATGAACACAACGCCCGAACCGCGCTCGCCCGGCTGGACGGTCATCTTGATCCGCCCGAACTGGCCAGAACCACCCGACTGCTTCTTGTGGGTATAGTCCACATCGACCTTGCGCGCGAGCGATTCACGATACGCAACCTGCGGCGCGCCGACATTGGCTTCCACCTTGAACTCGCGCTTCATCCGATCAACCAGGATCTCGAGGTGAAGTTCACCCATGCCCTTGATGATGGTCTGGCCACTTTCCATGTCCGACGTCACGCGGAAAGACGGATCTTCCTGCGCCAGGCGATTGAGCGCAATGCCCATCTTTTCCTGATCGGCCTTGGTCTTGGGCTCCACGGCAACTTCGATCACAGGCTCCGGAAACTCCATGCGCTCCAGGATGATCGGCTTGAGCGGAGAGCACAGCGTGTCGCCGGTCGTCACATCCTTCAGGCCGACCAGAGCGACGATGTCGCCGGCAAAAGCTTCCTTGATGTCCTCGCGGTTGTTGGCATGCATCAACAGCATCCGGCCGATCTTCTCGCGCTTGTCCTTCACGGAGTTGAGCACCGTCGTGGCGGCCTCGAGCTTGCCGGAATAAATCCGCGCAAAGGTCAGCGTCCCGACAAACGGGTCGGTCATGATCTTGAACGCCAACGCGGAGAAAGGCTCTTCATCCTCCGGCTTGCGGCTGTCCTCATTGCCCTTCATGTCGACGCCCACAACCGGCGGAATGTCGAGCGGGCTCGGCATATAGTCGATCACGGCGTCGAGCAGCGGTTGCACGCCCTTGTTCTTGAACGCAGAACCGCACAGCACCGGCACAAACGAAAAGTTCAGCGTGCCCTTGCGGATCAACGCCTTCAATTCGGCAGTCGTCGGCTCGGTCCCCTCAAGGTAGGATTCCATCAGGGCATCGTCTTGCTCGACCGCCATCTCGATCAGTTCCGAACGCGCGACTGCAGCCGCATCCTTCAGGTGTTCGGGAATGTCCTCATACTCAAACTTCGCGCCAAGGCTCTCGTCAAGCCAGACAATCGCCCGGTTCTCGACGAGATCGACGAGACCGATGAAATCACCCTCGAGGCCGATCGGAAGATACAGAACCGCCGGCCGCGCGCCGAGCCGGTCCTTGATCATGTCCACGCAGCGCACGAAGTTCGCACCCGTCCGGTCCAGCTTGTTGATAAAGCACATACGCGGAACGTTGTACTTGTCAGCCTGGCGCCAAACCGTTTCGGATTGCGGCTCGACCCCGGCAACGCCGTCAAAGCAGGCCACCGCGCCATCCAGCACGCGCAGCGAACGCTCCACTTCAATGGTGAAGTCGACATGGCCAGGCGTGTCGATGATGTTGATGCGGTGATCGTTCCAGAAGCAGGTCGTCGCGGCCGATGTGATCGTGATCCCGCGCTCCTGCTCCTGCTCCATCCAGTCCATCGTCGCAGTGCCTTCGTGCACTTCGCCGATCTTGTAGGACTTGCCGGTGTAATACAGGATCCGCTCTGTCGTTGTCGTCTTGCCGGCATCAATGTGAGCCATGATGCCGATATTGCGATACATGCTGAGCGGGTGGACGCGGGCCATCGAAAACTCCGGATTCTAAACTTGAAACTACCAGCGGTAGTGCGAAAAGGCGCGGTTGGCTTCGGCCATCTTGTGCGTATCTTCCCGCTTCTTCACAGCGGAGCCACGATTGTTTGAAGCCTCGATCAGCTCGGCAGAAAGGCGGGCCGACATCGTCTTCTCCGGCCGATTGCGAGCAGACGCGATCAGCCAGCGGATGGCCAGAGCCTGCGAACGCTCGGGCCGGACTTCCACGGGCACCTGGTACGTAGCACCACCAACCCGGCGCGAGCGAACTTCCACCAGCGGGCGGATATTGGCAAGCGCATCATGGAACACGCCCAGCGGATCGCGCTTGGCGCGCTGCTCGACAACATCCAGTGCGGAATAAACGATCGACTCCGCAACCGACTTCTTCCCCTCGTACATCACGAGGTTCATGAACTTGGTCAGGGTCTGGTCCCCGAAACGGGGATCGGGGAGAATTTCGCGCTTCTCCGGGCGACGACGACGTGACATCTGGCTCTACCCCTTATTTCGGACGCTTGGCGCCGTACTTCGACCGGCTCTGCTTGCGGTTCTTCACGCCTTGGGTGTCGAGGACACCGCGCACGACGTGATAGCGAACGCCGGGAAGATCCTTCACACGGCCGCCCCGAATCAGAACAACGGAGTGTTCCTGAAGGTTGTGGCCTTCACCGGGAATGTAACCGATGACTTCAAAGCCATTGGTGAGGCGGATCTTCGCAACCTTCCGCAAAGCCGAGTTCGGCTTCTTCGGCGTGGTCGTATAAACACGGGTGCAAACGCCGCGCTTCTGCGGGCATGCCTCCATCGCGGGAACCTTGTTGCGCGCCTTCTGCGGCTCACGGCCCTTGCGAATCAGTTGGTTGATCGTCGGCATAAGATATTCATGTCTTCCTGCTGTTCGGCGGAACCCCAGGAAATATCCCGGCCCCGGCCTACTCCAGAACCGATCCGCCCATCTCCGCCACCTTCCGGCTCCGCACAAAACGGCCGCCTTTGGTTCGGGGTCACGGCATAAGCGCGAGCGACCCCGTTTCCAGGGCCACACGCGCACGGCTCAGCCTGTCGTTCCAAATTCCCGTCCAGGGCATCATACAGGCCAAAACCTGTCCCCTACCCGGGAACGAGCGCGGCCATTACCCCCTGCACCCCCCAACGTCAACAGCCCCGCAGCCACCAACGGCACCGCCCGCGCTCAAGAAACCGGGCCTCACGCCCCAAAGCCTCCCCAAAGCCCAGCTTGCCGCCCCGTGCCTACTGTTGCCGCCCTCGCGCCTGCACCGCCGCGCGCCGCTCGGCCACCGCATCGGGCGTCACCGCCTGGTTCGCCACGCTCGAACGCGCCGTCTCCAGCGCCAGTCCGTCGCCGAACGTCCCGGCAAACCCCTCGTCGATCAGCCGCTTGTAGGCGGCCGAAAATTGCGGGTCGATCGTCGCCATGTCCGCCGCCAGCCTCACCGCCGCCGGCAGCAGGTCGTCAGCCGGCACCACCCGGTTCAACAACCCCCACCGCTCTGCCGTCAAGGCATCCAGAAAATTTCCCGAAAGGCTCAGCTCCTTCGCCCGGTAAACCCCGATCAACCGCGAAAGCTTCTGCGAAAGCCCCCACCCCGGCATGATCCCAACCCGCGCATGGGTGTCGGCAAAGCGCGCATTCTCGCTGCCGATCAGCACATCACAGGCCAGCGCCAGCTCGAACCCGCCGGTAATCGCCACCCCGTTTATCGCGCCGATCACCGGCTTTGCGCACTGCTCGATCGCCTTGGCCGGGTTCGCCTCGGCAGTCTCGCCTGTCGCATCCCCCATCGCAGAGGCATCCGCCCCCAGCTCCTTCAGGTCCAGCCCGGCCGAAAAAGCCCGCGTCCCCGCACCTGTCAGCACAACGGCCCGAACAGCGTCATCCGCATCCACCGCCAGCATCGCCTGCGCCAACGCAACCCGCAACGCCTTCGACAAGGCATTCATCGCCTCAGGCCGGTTCAAGGTCACAACCGCAACCCCATCCGAAATCCGCACATCCACCAGCGCCATCACATCACCTCCACACCCCCAGAAGCACGCACAAGCCCCATCCGCCACCCTCAAACAAACAAGGCGGCTCCGCCCTTCAACCGCGCAAGGTCGCCCCGCCGCTCGATCAGGCAAAGGGGGCTCCGCCCCTCAGGCAGGCAAAGGGGGCTCCGCCCCTCAACCCCGCAAGGGCGCTGTGCGCCCTTGACCCTCGAACATCAATCCAGCCCCCGCGCAACAGAAGCACCCCACCCCCAACTGCCACCCACCCACCCACCGCCACCCGAGAAAATATAAGGTGCAAAAAAACGCCGCACCAAAGAAACCACACCAAAGAAACCGTCGTCCCAGCGAAAGCTGGGACCTCAGGCCGCCTCGACACCAACCAACCCGCAAACCCCTAAAGCCCCAAACCTCCCTGCGCCCCCGGCTTGTGCGAAGCCCGCCTCTCCACCCACGCCGCCTTCTTGGAAATTATCCCCAAGCGTCAGTTTAGTCCTACAAGTGGTATAGGGGGTAAATGGGAATCAACCTGTCACTTCGCCGCGCAGTTCAAGCAGTTCGGATCAAGACCGGCGTTTGGAGCGCCAGCGTCGCGCTTCTGCTGGGCGGTGCCACCGTGATAGTTGCCCCAACTTCTCCAGATGCTAGCGCATTGGGGTGGGCATCAATAGGCTTTGGGATGGCGCTTCTTCTATGGGGCGTTCGCGTCCACGGATTGCATCTGTTGATGCCATGGTGGCGCGGAAAGCCTTCACCCTTCAGTATAAAATGCGGTGTTCATAAGTTCGATTATGCGAAAGGCTCGATTGTTTCAGGCATTCATTGGCAGCAAGGATTCTCCCATGTGTATGTGGACATTCGGAACGAAAGCCCTGGCGTTGTAGAACACGTTGATGCGATATTCCGACCCGACAATCCAATAATCTATTCCAGCGCACGTTGTGATCTTGCAGACTGCCGAATTGCTCCCCTGCTACCCCGGCCTCAGATCACGATGGTCTATAAATTTCCCAACGGTGAAACAACAGCCGAACCGCTCGATTTAAGCGAGTCGGGAAACTATATCATAGCGCCGCACCATCGCCTTCATTGTGACGCCCTGCCTAGCAGGGCAGAAATCCACATAGATTTGGCGACGGTAGTGGAGCAGGAAAGGCCCTCACTTACAAGCTTTTGGACCAAGGATCGACGCGATCCAAAAAGCATTATGATTAAAATCAACTGGATCGAGGACGGTTGCACCTTTGAGGTTCAGCAAACACTCGATTTGAAGGGGGTCAGTCATGCAAATTGAACCGCAAGCCCGGTTTAACGCCCCACTAAACGCAATGGCGAACGGCAAAGCGCCGTCTGGCTTGCAGAAGAAAGCATCAGACGTTGAAGCATCAAGTGGGGAAGCCGGCGGCTGTTCCAGCGATGCTCAAATTCCGCCAAATCCACAGGCAAGTAGCGCGAGGTAGTTATGCGTCCCGTCGATGCCCTGCGCCACAGCTGCCCATATCCCTGCAATGCCGTTCTTGCTGGTGCCCCGATTGCCGACACATTCGTGTGAGTTGTGTTTGACCGTCATGTAACGATGCCAACGCAATTCTTCGGTGTGGAAAGCGCAGCCTGGAATTAAATTGGCGGCGATGATCGGCGTCAGGGTCGCCTTGCGCTGGTTCGGCACAACCTCCGTCATAACGTCGCCAACGCGCTTTAGCATGCCCACCACGGCCGTCTTGGGGGAACCGGAAATCGACCAACATCGTATCGTCGATTTCGACATGCTTCCCCGGCGACCCAAGGGGCGCATTGCCGTCAAATTCGCCCATAGATTTGCCAATTGCGTGGCACATGCGCCAAGCCGTTTTGTAGGTGACACCAATATGGCGCTCGACTTCCTTCGAGGCGACGCCTTTTATGCGCCGTGCAAAACAGGAACATGACCAGAAACGAGTCGGGCAGGGAAACGGCAAGCGCGCAAAAGCCTGTCCTACACCAGAATTATGGGCATAGCTGCCCAAGCTTCGGCACCGCTCTTTCACATCGTCGAGATTTTCCGCTGTCCTACAGGGCGCATCCCTGAAACGCGCGCATGCACCCGTGCGCGATACCCCCTGACCTTTCGGGACATTCGCCGCCGCCAGAACAGCCCCACGAGAGCGAACATTCGGAACTTTCGCCCGCAAAACGATCACTCCGAAGGCTGGCGCAACCGCTCCGCATCCGCCACCATGGCACCATGCAGCAAACCCCCCGCCTCCTCCCCGCGCTGGCCGCGTTCAACGCCATCCTCGCCCTCACCTTCGGCACCTTCGCCGCCCACGGCATCAAGGATCCCCAAGCGCGGGAGTGGATCATGACAGGCGTGATCTTCCAGCTCCCCCACGCAGCCGCCGTGTTCGCGCTGCTCGCCTGGCGCAACATGAAGCCAGTTCACTATGGCGCGTGGGCCATCACCATCGGCAGCCTCATCTTTGCAGGCGTGCTGAACATGCTGGCACTCGGCGCACCGCGCGGCGTCGCAGCCTTCGCCCCCATCGGCGGCACCCTCATGATGCTCGGCTGGGTATGGATAGCCCTGATCGCTCTCGCCGGAGACAAACTGAAACGCCTGGGCCTCTAGCCCGGGCACCCTCCAACGGCTGCGCAGCAGCCGCAAGGCCGACCGGCCGCCCGAGCCAATGCGAGGAAGCAAGCTGGCGGATGCCCGCGCCCGCAGGGGCAAACAACTACAACCCGAAGACACCAGCAAAACAGCCCCTGCTGTCCTCAGGCAGCCAGGCCATGACAATGCTTGAACTTGCTGCCCGAACCGCACGGGCACAATGTGTTCCGGCCAACCGTCCGCTGCCAGCTCTCCGGGTCCTCGGCCACGAAGTCCGGCCCGAACAGATGGGCAACAGAACGCGCGGATTCCACTTCATCCGAAGAAAGCGGATCGCCCATCGCGAAGATACCCGGCGCCGAAGACCCCATTCCACCAAAGACAGACATATCCGAAGGCAGGCGCGCAGCGGAAGGCCCGCCGTCCAGCTTCAGGAAATCGGGCAGGTCGGGCAGCTGCATAGCCTCGGGCGCGCGGAACTCGGCAAAGGCCAGCATCCGCGTCACATCCTCGCGCACGGTTTTCAGCATCCGCTCGAACAGGTGGAATGCTTCGGATTTATACTCGTTCAACGGCTGTTTCTGGGCATATGCCCGCAGGTGCACCACCTGGCGCAGGGCATCCAGTGTCGCCAGATGCTCCTTCCAGTAATGGTCCAGGCTCTGCAGCATGAAGTTCTTCTCGATCTGCAGCCAGCTCTCGTCGGGAACGCCGGCCTGCTTGGCCGCCATCTTCTCCTCCAGCAGCTGGCTCAACCGCTCGATGAAGATGTCCTGGTCGACAGCGTCTTCCTTCACCCACTCGGCTATCGGCACCTGAAGGTTCAGCTCTGTGGTCACGGCCGTCTGCAAGCCCTCCACGTCCCATTGCTCGGGGTAGGTTCCGGGCGGCGCGAACTTCGCCACGGTGTCGGCAACCGCATCCTGCCGGAATTCCAGCACGATGTCGGAAACTTTCTGCGCATCCATGATGTCGGCGCGCTGCTCGTACACCACCTTGCGCTGGTCGTTCATCACGTCATCATATTGCAGAAGCTGCTTGCGAATGTCGTAATTCCGCGCTTCCACCTTTTTCTGTGCTGTTTCGATAGCCTTTGAGATCCAGGGGTGCACAATCGCCTCCCCATCATCGAGGCCCGAATTCATCACCCGGTGCAGCATGTTCTGCTGCCCGAAGATCCGCAACAGATCATCGTCAAGGCTCAGATAGAAGCGCGAAAGCCCCGGATCGCCCTGCCGGCCCGAACGACCGCGAAGCTGGTTGTCGATCCGCCGGCTTTCGTGCCGCTCGGTGCCCAGCACGAACAGGCCGCCGGCCTCGCGAACCTTCTCCCGCTCGGCCATCACTTCGGCCTTGATCTCGGCGGTCCGCTGCGTGCGCTCGGGGCCTTCAGGCACCGCCGAAAGCTCGTCCTCCGTCCGAAATTCGATGTTGCCACCCAGCTGAATGTCGGTTCCGCGGCCGGCCATGTTGGTGGCGATCGTCACCGCGCCCAGCCGTCCGGCCTGCGCCACGATATGCGCTTCTTGCTCATGATAGCGCGCGTTCAGCACCGAATGCTCCACGCCCTCCTTGGTCAGGAAGCCCGAAAGCGCTTCGGATTTCTCGATCGAAACCGTTCCCACCAGCACCGGCTGGCCCTTCTGAGAGGCCTCTTTCACGGTCTTCACGATCGCGGTGAACTTGTCGGCCTCGTTCTTGTAAAACTCGTCCTGATCGTCTTGCCGCCGGACATCGACGTTGGTCGGGATCTCGACGACGTTCAGCTTGTAGATATCGAAGAATTCCGGCGCTTCGGTCGAAGCCGTACCGGTCATTCCCGAAAGCTTGGGGTAGAGCCGGAAATAATTCTGGAAGGTGATGGAGGCGAGCGTCTGGTTCTCGGGCATGATATCCACGCCCTCCTTGGCTTCCACAGACTGGTGCAGCCCGTCCGACCAGCGGCGGCCGTCCATCATCCGGCCAGTGAACTCGTCGATGATCACGATCTTGCCGTCCCGCACGATATAGTCGGTATCGAGTCGGAACATCATGTTTGCCCGCAAAGACTGGTTCAGGTGATGGACCACCTGCGTATTCTCGAAATCATAGAGGTTCGCGCCCTCCAGATGCCCCGCAGTCTCCAGGGCGCGCTCGGCAAATTCGGTACCTTCCTCCGTCAGGATGATGGACTTGCCCTTTTCGTCCTTCTCGTAATGTTCAGGCTGGAACGTCTTCACGATCCTGTCGACGGCGATGTACAGCTCGCTCTTGTCGTCGGTCGGCCCGGAAATGATCAGCGGTGTCCGCGCTTCGTCGATCAGGATCGAGTCCACCTCGTCGACGATGGCATGGTTGAATTTGCGCTGCACCATCTGCGAGCGCTCGTATTTCATGTTGTCGCGCAGATAATCGAAGCCGAATTCGTTGTTCGTGCCGTAAGTGATGTCGGCCGCATAGGCGTCCCGGCGCTGCACATCGTGGATGTTGGGCACGATCACGCCCACCGTCAGGCCAAGCCAGCGATAAAGCTGCCCCATCCACTCGCTGTCCCGCTTGGCGAGATAGTCGTTTACCGTCACGACGTGGACGCCCTTGCCCTCCAGGGCGTTCAGATATGTCGCAAGCGTGGCAACCAGCGTCTTGCCCTCGCCAGTCCGCATTTCTGCGATTTCGCCCCGGTGCAGCACGATCGCGCCAATCATCTGCACATCGAAGTGGCGCATGCCCAGCACCCGCTTCGAAGCCTCCCGAACAGTCGCAAAAGCGTCGGGCAGCAGCGCATCCAGCTTCTCGCCATTGGCCAGCCGCTCCCGGAACAGGCGCGTCTGGTCTTGCAGTTCGGCGTCGGTCAGCGCTTCGACCTTGCCCTCCAGCGCGCCGATCTGGCGCACGATGGGCTGCAAAGACTTCACATAGCGGTCGTTGGACGAACCGAAGATGGCCTTGGCGACCTTGTTCAAGCCAAGCATGGAAAGCCTTCACGAAAACGGGCGAGCCACAGCTGCTCGCCATGGCCTATCAAAGCGTCAAATAGGAACCGGGGAGCAAGGCGTCAATTGCGCGGACTGTTGGCAATCATTGCGCGGCGGCGCAGGCCGGAGGTTCGCGGCGGCGCAGGTCAATCTTTGCGCGACGGCGCAGGCCGAACCCGACCATCCCGAAACCGAGGATCATCATGCCCCAGGTGGCCGGCTCGGGGATCGGCGCAGACTCCGAAAAGTCCAGCCTCAACACCACATCGGACGTGCGCGTCATGCTGATCGAAAACGCAGTCGTCGCCACATCTGCGAACCCCGTGAAATCGGTGCCTGTGCCGATGAAGAACCGGTTCTCACCCTCGACGAAAAGCGGGACATCGGCGGGAATGCTGAACGACATGATCGAACCGATGGACACCCTTGGCGGCGAAGACACGCTCAGGCCGCCAATGATCCAGGTTTCTCCATTGTCCCACAGTCCGTCGATGCCCAGAAAGAAAGTCTGGCCGGAAAAACTGTTCGTGCCGGCATCATAGTCGGCATAGGGCACATACGCGCCAAGCCTGAAGGGCCGATCCGTCAGCACAACCGTATCGACACCATCGCCATAGGTGAAGTCCGCAATCCCCGAGACTTCGATATAGCCTTCCTGTGCCTTGGCGGGGGAAACACCGGCCGCAGCCGTCAAGGCCAGGCCCGCGAAAGCCAGTCCCGCGAAAGCCAGTCCCCGAAAAGCAAGGGCCTTGAACATCGTCATGTCCTCCATTCAGCCTATGCCATGGCATAGCAGATTTGCGCCTCGATGCCCACCGTGCTGACAAGGCAGCGCGAACGTCCGACTGGCCTCGCGCGCGCGCCACAGCGCTCTTGGGCCGTGCTTGCCCGGGGGCCTTCACCGCGCCGGCGAAAGTGCCTATCGGGGGGCATGCAGACCTCCCCTCTCGCCCGACCCTACCCCGCCCTCCCCGAAATCGCCGGGTGCGAACGCGGCACGGCGACCGCCGGCTACAAGGCCTGGACCCGCGCCGACGTCACCCTCCTCGCTTTTCAGCCCGGCACCACGGTGGCGGGCGTCACCACCCGCTCGAAATGCCCTTCGCCCGAAGTGGAACTTTGCCGGCGCAACCTGCCCGGCGGGCTTGCACGCGGGCTTGTCATCAACGCCGGCAATTCCAACGCCTTCACGGGGAAGCAAGGCGCGGATGCCTGCGCCAGCCAGGTCGCGGAAGCCGCCCGGCTCCTCGGCTGCGCGGCCTCCGAGATGTTCGCCAGCTCCACCGGCGTGATCGGCGTTCCGCTGCCTGCCGAAAAGGCCGAAGCCGGCGTGCGCGCCGCCCATGCCGCGCTGGGAAGCGCCAGCTGGCACGACGTCACCGCCGCCATCGGCACAACGGATACATTCCCCAAGGCTGCGCTCCGCGAAGCGGTCGTCGGAGGCGTAAAGGTCTCGCTCGTCGGCTTCATCAAGGGCTCGGGCATGATCGCGCCCGATATGGCGACGATGCTGGGCTACATCATCACTGACGCCACCATCGATGCCCCGCTGCTTCAGGCCATGCTGTCGGACGCCAACGCGCGCACCTTCTCCTGCATCACAGTCGACGGCGACACGTCCACGTCCGACACGGTGCTCGTATTCGCAACCGGCGGTTTGGAAGCACCGCGCATCGACAGCCCGAACAGCCCCGGCGCAGACGCGTTTGCAGCCGCCTTGGCTGATCTCTGCCGCGAATTGGCCCAACTTGTCGTTCGCGACGGTGAAGGGGCCACGAAGTTCATCGAAGTCCGCGTATCGGGCGCAACGAACGACGATAGCGCCCACTGGATCGCGCTCAGCATCGCCAACTCGCCGCTGGTGAAAACCGCCATCGCTGGCGGTGACGCGAACTGGGGCCGCATCGTCATGGCGGTCGGCAAGGCAGGAGAGCCAGCGGAGCGCGACCTGCTCTCCATCCGCTTCGGCGGGATCGAAGTCGCCGCAAATGGCATGGTGGTGGCCGGCTATGACGAAGCCCCGGTCGCCGCCCACCTTGCCGGCGAAGACATCGACATCGCAGTCGACATCGGGCTCGGAGATGGCCGCGCAACCGTTTGGACCTGCGACCTGACCCACGGCTATATCAGCATCAACGCAGACTACCGCAGTTAGAGCGTGTTCCGATCAGATGCAATCATCTGCATCGGAAACCCATGCGGAAAAACAAGGAGATAGAGCGGCCATTCTGCTTGCATCCGAAAAGGCCGTCCCGGCCCAATTTGCAAGGATATCGCGCCGGAACGGCGCGACAACGCTCAGATGTTGCGCCGGAACGGCGCGACAACGCTCAGATATTGGCTTCCACCCAGCCTTTCAGGCTGCTCTTGGGTTCGGCACCCAGCTTGGTGGAAACCAGCTCGCCGCCCTTGAAGATCAGCATCGTCGGGATCGAGCGGACGTTGTACTTGCTCGCCCATTCGGGCTCATCGTCGATGTTGACCTTGGCGATCGTCACCTTGCCGGCCAGTTCGTCCGAAATCTCTTCCAGCGCCGGCCCGATCATCCGGCACGGCCCGCACCATTCAGCCCAGAAGTCGACAAGCACGGGGGTTTTGCTCTTCAGCACATCGGCCTCGAATGAGGAATCGGTCACTTTCACGGTCGCCATGGAAACTCCTTCGATCAGCCATACCAGATAGCGCAGGCCCGCCATCAATCAAGCGGGCCCAGCCCATCAAGCTCCTTTGGGTCCAGCAAGATCAGCTTTGCTGCTGCCGTGTACAGTAGCGCGGCATCCACCGCCCGCCCCGGAAAAGCCTGCCGCAGCACCGCCACATAGGCCTTCATCTGCCGCTTGTAGGGCAAAGGCACATCGGCCACGCCGCCAGGGACAGACAGCCCGGTCTTGAAATCCACCACAAGCACGCGGCCAGATTCCACCAGCAACCGGTCGACGATTCCGGCAATCGCACGGTTGCCCACAAGCCCTGCAATAGGGGCTTCGGCCAGCGCATCCGGTCCGAACAACGCAGCATAGCGCGGCGCTTCCAGCACAGCCATCGCTTCGGCCACCAGCGTATCGACGTCAGCAGCGCCCTGCGCGGCGAGCCACGCAGCCGCCACGGTCCGCCGCTGATCGGGCGCTACATCGGGCAGCCGCTCGAAAAGCTTGTGCAGCAAAGTCCCCCGCAGTGCTCGCGCCCGCATGTCGGGCGGCGGTGGGCCGGTGGAGGGATCATCGGGTAGTGCAGACGGGGTCAGCGGTCGGGTAGGCCGCTCGGGTTCCGGCGCCGGGCCGGTGCGGACTTCCGAAAGATCGATTGCGCCATCTTCAGCCGCAACAGTGGCTGCTTCGCGCGCAGGCGTCGTCCAGATGCCGCGCCGCAGCCGGTGCGAGGCACCCCATATTGTGGTCTCGACAGTTTCGGCGCCGTTGATGGTTTCAAATACCTGCTTGAGCCGTGTGTGCCAGCTTGTATCCGCGTCGCTCCCAAGGGCTTTGAATGCCTGCTGGCCAACCGCCCCGCCAATGTAAAGATGATCCGCCGCGCGCGTCAGGCCCACATACAGCAGCCGAAGGTCCTCTTCGGCGACAAGCCTGTCCCGCTCGGCCTGTTGCGCCTTGAGCCTGGCCGGCAGGCCCTTCAACGTGGGGTAGAACAACGGCACATCATGCGCTGCCCCATCCAGCCGGACCGGCAAATAGCCATCCCGGTTTTCGCGCCGCTTGTGCGCGCAATCCGCCAGCACCACGACCGGCGCTTCCAGCCCCTTTGCACCGTGAATCGTCATTAGCCGCACCTGCGCGCCGGGCGCTTCGGCGTCGCGCTTCACGTCAGAACCCTCGCTCTCTATCCAGGCCTGGAACCCGGCGAGCGCAGGCGGATGCTGCACTTCATAAGCCAGCGCCTGCTGCAGCAATTCGTCGATCACATCATTGGCTTCGGTGCCAAGTCGCGCCACAAGCAGCCGTCGCCCATCCAGCGGGCCAGACAGGATGGTATCAAGGAATGCATATGGGCCCGCCACATCGGCAAGGGACAACACCGCATTCAATAGTAACCGGGCATCCTTTGCAGCGCCTCCGTTGGCCGCCGCCTGCCCCAGCGCCGCCCATGCCGAGCCCTTCCGCCCGCCGCAGATCGCCCGCACCGCCTCATGCGTCCAGCCAATGAACGGAGAGACCAGCACGCATGCGAGGTTCAGGTCATCCTCCGGCTGCACCGCAAAACGCACCAGCGCCAGCAGATCCAGCACCGCGTAGGGCTCTGTCAGCAGCAGCCTGTCTACCCCGGCGACCGGCACGCGCTGCTGGTGCAGCGCAGCCACAAGTCCGCCCATCAGCCAGCTTCGCTTCCTGACCAGCACCAGAATATCTTCGGCCCTCGCATAGTGCCCGCGCGCCGGTAGCCACAGCCGTTCAGGGTGGCCGGGCTTCAGCCAGGCGGCAATCTGCTTTGCCAGCAGGTCAGCCATGACCCGGTCGGCCTGCTCCCGGTTTCCCTCTCCGTCCGCATCGCCTTCCTCTGCATCCGGGGGCACCTGCACCGGCCACAGCATGATCTCGCCGGGCGCGTTGGCGCGATAGGGGCGGTGGGCGGCTGGCGCTTCCGCCATCCCCAGCGATTGATGCCCCGCGTGCGCCAGATAGGCGTTCACAAACGCCAGCACAGCAGGCCCCGACCGGAACGACAGGTCCAGCGGCACCTGCTTCAGCGGCCGCCCGCCCGCTTCGGCACCGGGCGAAATCCGGGCGGCCCCTTCCACGAACAGGCGCGGGTCCGTTCCCTGAAATCCATAGATCGCCTGTTTCAGATCCCCCACCACGAACAGGCTGCGGGCACGGGCATCGTCGCCAGCGAAATAATCCTCGATCAGCCGCTCGATGATCGCCCATTGCCGGGCGTTGGTGTCCTGTGCCTCGTCCACCAGCACGTGTTCGAACCGGCTGTCCAGCTTCCAGCCGATGTAACCCGGCATCCCCGCCGGCCCCAGAAGCTCGGCTGCGTGGCTGATCATGTCGTCATAGTCGATCGCCACATGGGCGCGCTTCAACTGCCGGTAACGCGCAGCAATCCGGTGCCCGGCCCGCAACGCCTTCGTCGCCAGTTCGGCGGTGTCGATCCGCGCCTCGCGGTCCTCCAGCATCGCGATGTCCTCTGCGATGTCGGCCATCAGCGCTGCAATGTCGGGCCGCTTCTTGCAGATGGCGTGTTGGCGCAATGTCCCAGCCTGGGTCAGCACAAGGTCGCGATAGGCATCGAACGCCGCAACGCGGCCTTCGGTATCCAGCGCCAGCCAGTCGCGGGCAGTGGCTGCGGCATCGATCCCTGTCCTGGTCGCCCATTCCTCCATCATCCCGGCAAAGGTCTCCAGCCGCGCGTCGTCGTGCGTGCCCGGCGCCAGCACCTCGGCCAGGAATTCGCCGGGCTTCTCGTCCGGCCTCACATTCAGATACCGCCGTACCGCTGGCGCAATTCCGTCTTCGCTGCCGAACGACAGGACGCCTTCCGAATGACCTATCATCCGGTCCAGCGCCTTCATCACGCCGCCCTCGCCCTTCATCACGGCGAGCTCGCCCAGGTCCTCCAGGAAGCGCGCATCCGTTTCGGCCAGCGCCTGGAAAATCGCCTCGTTCAGGGCGCGCTGGCGCAGCAGCCGGGCGTCGCGATCGTCAAGCGCGCGAAAGCCCGGGGGAAGGCCAGCTTCCAGCGGAAAAGCCGCAAGCAGCCCCTGTGCAAAGCCGTGCAGCGTCTGCACCTTCAGCCCGCCCGGCACATCCAGCGCCAGCGCAAACAGGCACCGCCCGCGGGTGCGAACATCGGGATCGGGCCTTGCGCCCAGCGCCACAAGCTCGGCATCCAGCGCAGCATCGTCCAGCGTCAGCCACGCACCCAGGCGCTTTGTCAGCCGGTTCTGCATTTCGGCTGCAGCTGCCTTGGTGAAGGTCAGCGCAAGGATCCGGTCAGGCGCACAGCCACCCAGCATCACGCGCAGCATCCGGTCGGTCAGCACATGGGTCTTGCCAGTCCCGGCAGAAGCCGAAACCCAGACATGGGCCGCAGGGTCCGACGCCAGAAGCTGCGCATCCGTTCGCGTATGCGGGCCTTTCGTGTCGCTCATGATCGCCCCAGCCACTCGGCCACGCGGGCCAGCAAATCATAGTCCTGGAACCGCCGGCCGTGCACCATGCTGGCCTTCGCCTGAAACGGTCGGTCGCCCAGCAGATATCCGCCAATCAGCTCTTCAAAATCCACAACGGCCTGGACCTTGTGCTCCGCGATATCATCGGGTCCTGCCTTCTTGCCCAAAGCCGGCTGCATCGCCCCGGGATCGCGGCCTCCGGAAAGCTTGATATAGTCGAGTGCCACCACATTGCCGGGCGCAATATCCTGCAAGGCGCCCGCCTCCGCCATGTGTGCCAGCAGGGCAAGCTGCGTCTGCCACAGGCCTCGCACGTCCTGCGCAGAGGGAAGGCCCCCCGTCTTGTAGTCGACAATACGCAGGCCTTCAGGCGAACGGTCGATGCGGTCCGCCCGCCCCTTCAGAGTCACGCCCCGGCAATCCAGCGATCCCGCGACTTCGATCCCCTCGGGCGTCCAGCCCTGATCCCGGCCCAGTTGCCCCAGCACGAAATCGACCATGCGCAGCACACGCGGGCGCCATAGCGCCACAAGCTCCGGCCGGTCGCCCAGCTTGACAAGCTCTTCGTCCACCAGCGCATCCAGTGGTATCCGCTCCCGCTCGCCCTTCAGCCAGCGCTCCAGGATCTTGTGCACCACCTGCCCCCGGTCGCCGCCGGTCGGCTCGGCATCGCGCGGGTGCAGCGGCTTCAACTTCAGCATGTGGCGCGCATAAAAGGCAAAGGGGTCTGCCTTCAGGCCCGAAACCTCGGTCACGGAAAGGCTGCGTGGCCGCTCGCGCGCCGGCGGCTGCGGTGCCGGCCGTTCGATCCGAACATCGGCCTCGGCGCGGCGCAACTGCCGGGCAACCGCCAGCAGCGCCTTTGCAGACGGCGCGAGCACCCCGGAATCGGGGCGTTGGCCAGCGGCGGCCTCCAGCCGCTGCCAGAAGCGCGACGGTACGGATGGCGCACCGCCCTCCCTGGCAGACCGGGTCAGCAGCACTTCGGGTGCGCCCAGGCCCATCGCAAAATCATGCGCCTGCATGCCGGTGCGCCGGGCGAGGCCCGGGAGACCAAGCGCGCGGCGAATGGCGGGCGCAAGGAATGGATCGGGCGCAGGCCTGCCGGGCCAGACGCCTTCGTTCAGCCCGCCCATGATCAAAAGGTCGGCTGCCTGCAACCGCGCTTCGAGCGGCCCCCAGATGGCCAGCTGCGGATGCCGCCGCCAGCGCGGCCGCACCGTGGCCCCCGCCATCAGCCCACCGACCAGCGCGACAGCATCGTCGCCCCCCACCGGGAGCGCAGCCAGATCGGCCTCGCTCCCGGCCAGCGCCTCGAGACATTGCCCGAGCGCAATGCCTGCATCGCCAACCCACAGGGACGGCCCGGCCAATGCCTCGGCAATCACCCGGAGAGCTTCCAGCAACGACCATGCATCCCTCGGCACCGGCTCCAGCGGCGCAAGCATGGGGCGCACCTCGTTATCCCACCAGCCGAGCAGATCCTTCGCCCGTCCATCGTCTGCCCGCCCATCGTCTCCCCGGCCTTTTTCGGCATGCCTGCCGCGCGAAAGCCGCCGCGACACGCCGGAAAGCCCGGGCGCGGGGCGCAGGCCGCGCAGCGCAAGCAGATCCAGTGATCGCACCGCGTTCAGCCATGGGAGCCGCGCATCGCCCGCCCGCACCAGCGGATGCTGCAACAGCGCCAGCAATGGCACGGGCGCAAAACGCTCCCCCGCCGCCGTCGCAAGCGCGATCAGCAGGCTGCCCGGCAACGTATCGCCAAGCGGCACCCCGGCCGTGTCGTCAATATCGATCCCGAAGCGCTTCAGCTGCACCGTCACGCGCCGGGCCAGCGCCCGGTCAGGCGTCACAAGCGCGGCCGTCCTGCCCGGCCGCTCGACAATCTGCCGAAGCGCAATCGCGATCACCAGCGCCTCCTCGGCGGGCGATGCAGCCTCCACCATCCGCAGGCCAGCGATGGCATCCACCCCGGCCGGCTCCGTCCGCGCGCCGCTCAGCGTGGCGGGCGTCATCGCGCGGGCCACCAGCGCACCCCGCGCCGGCGAACTGCCGCCGACACCGATCGCCATAGGCCAGGGCTCCGCTTCCTGCGGGGAAAGCCCCGCCACAGCCAGCAACCGGGCCAGCCCGAACTGCGGGTGCGTCTCGATTCCCTCGCCGATCATCTCCCAGGTCTGCGCGTCGATATCGGTATCAAGGCCCGGCAGAACCAGCATTCCCTTCGGGAGCCGGGCCACCACATGCGCCAGTCTCGCAACCGCGGGCGGCGCACTGGCAAAGCCCGCCAGCACGATGGGGTGCGGCGGCGGCCGGCTGTTCCATCGCTCCGCCAGCAGCGCCAGCAAACGGTTCCGGCGCGCCGCGGCGTCCATCCGGCCCCGGCCCGCCAGCACTTCGGGCCAGCCGGCCATCAACGTGTCCAGCAACTGGGCATTCACCTGCCAATGGTCCTGCAGGATCGCGTCGGGCACAGCGCCTGAAACATCGGACGCCGTCTTCCCCTCGATCTCCAGCGTATCGAGCGCAACCGCCAATTGCCCGGCCAGCACCAGCGCCTCCGCACTGGGCAATCCGCGCCCGCGCGATAAAAGCTTCGCCAGCGCAATCCGGCGCGCCAGATCGGGCATTTCCGGCACAATCGCGGCCGGCCCCTCCAGCCCCTCGGCGAAACTGCCCAACGCCTCGTCCACATCGATATCGCCGGCTGGTGCCATGCGCGGCAACAGCAGCGCCTTCCCGTCCGAAAGGCGCACGAAGGCGTCCGTAAGCGCGCGCCCGGCGCGGCGGCTGGGCAACAGCACCAGCACCCGGGCAAGGTCCATCTGGTCCGGGAAGCGCGCGAGCAGCCCGGCGGCCAGATCATCGGCAAAGGGTCGCCACGCCGGAATCGTATACAGCAGGGGCGGCCGATCAGAGCTGGCCAAGAAGCACCTCCGTTTCGCGCACGGCGGCTGCGGTTCCCACGTCGAACCACAGGCCCTGGTGCACCACGCCATACAGCCGGTCTGCGGCTGCCGCCCGGTCCCACAGGCGGTTCATCGAAAAAGGCGTCGGCTTTTCGCCGTCGAACAGCCGCTTCGACAGCATCTGCAGCCCGGTGAACACGAAGGGTGCGATCCGTCCAGGCTTGCGCCGCGTGATCCGACCCACCGGGTCCATGTGGAAATCGCCATGCCCGCGATGGCAGTTGGCGCGCGCCAGCGGGATCATCAGCAGCAAAGCGTCCATCCTCGCGGTGTCCCACCGCTCTGCCAGAAGCCGAACGGCGCCAACCGGCCCATCGATCCAGATATTGTCGGCATTGATTGCCAGA
>Ga0335395_10000105_pt1 | contig 55712 bp, 35 predicted proteins | sample MAT02_FD_205744 | JGI IMG/M metagenome (GOLD analysis project Ga0335395, IMG submission 205744) | Freshwater microbial communities from Lake Fryxell liftoff mats and glacier meltwater in Antarctica - MAT-02 (spades assembly) (version 2) ... | reverse complement strand
TAAAAAGTTTGGATTTAAAATAAAATCTTTTATAAATTTCAATGATCTCGGCAAAATAGATAGTGTTAGAGAAATATTACTAGATTCATGGTAGACTAATTTTCTTTCCCACTTTTTCGTTTTAATTGAATTTCTCTCATACTTTTCACCATCTTCCAGCACACTGCCTTCCTTCATTCATCACTCACCACTCATCATTAGTCATCATTTTCATCAAATATTTGTGAGATTTGCATTATTATTTCGTCATATCATTGATATATGATATATTGTCGTATATTTGTTTTTTTTATATGTAGTTACCAATTTATAATATCAAAACATGCACAAATTTTTAACTTTCTTAGTACTTTTAATGATAGTTTTTCAAGTACAAGCACAAAACACTAACTTAAACTGTAGCGCAAACCTGAATGTGGATGCTGTGATGGAGGAAGTAGAAATCACACATTATATCTTCACTGGAAGTGATACTACTGGACTTAATGCTAAGCTAACCACCATCACAGTGATGGAAGGCAAAAGTCAAATGGTTAAGAAAAGGAAGCCTGACTGTATGTCTGCTAATCTATCAGACTGTATGATAGAAGTTATCGAAGATATTCCAGCGGTATCTATGAATATGTACACGCTAGAAGACGTATCCAAAACCAAGGATTACGACATTCGTAAAGAAAAGATCAAAGTCGTAAAAAGACCTGCAGGACAGGTAGATCAAGCCATTGTTTGCACCAAGAATAGATCTGCCAATCTGATTAGAAAAGTACAGCAATCACTATTGGAGGCTGGCTATCCGATAGTAGTTAATGGTGAGTTGGATCAAGCGACAAAATTATCTTTAAATGATTATCAGAAGTCAAAAGGACTAGCTTATGGTGATCTAACGCTAGAGGTACTGTCGGCATTGAATGTTAGATAATTTACAAATGTTTTGCAGATAAAGCGTAAAGCTATATCTATTTATACTTACTAAGCGACCATAAACTATAATTGATTTGGATTTTAACCTATTTGATCATGCTGTAGCGTTGATAATCTTGGTCGTATTGCCTTTGACAGCATTAAGAACAGGTAGTGTCACGGAAGATTCCACTTTAGAACTGCCTCCCAAAATTCATTTTTTTTATACTAATGGATTGATTCTGATTGTGGCCGCTATGCTTATATTGACATCGTGGAATATATCACCGAGGTCATGGGACGCTATGGGTTTTGACCTGCCGATTTGGAATCCTTTGGTTTTATATCTCACCATTGCTCTAGCGGGCATCTATCTGCTGGATGTAGTAGTGGAGTATTATCAAAGTCGTGCAAATCCAGAAGAGATGATTGGCAATATGAAGGACATCGTTCCTTTAACTTGGCGCGAATTTGGACACTTTAGTTTTTTGGCATTCAGTGCGGGTATTTGTGAAGAGATTATCTTTAGAGGATTTTTAACGACTTATTTATTCCATTACGCTTCTATCAATGGACTGAGCGATACCGCTGTGTTGGCGATAGCTGTGTTAGCGCCTGCGTTGTCATTTGCTGCATCACACGCCTATCAAGGCATAGTATCAGTACTGAAAATATTTGTTCTAGCTGTTTTATTTGGTCTTATATTTTTGATCTCTGAATCATTACTGATCGTTATAATAGTTCATACAGTTATAGATTTGGTTTCAGGGTTGATGACGGTGGTTGTCAATCAGGCTGAAGAGGCTTCCTAGTTTTAACATCACAACCTAATCATCTTTGTAGTCGGATGCTTTGATAGGTAAGTTATGATGATCTGATTGCATTCAGGGTTAGGTTTGACTATACCTATGTTTTCGAGGACATTATCTACATCAGCTAAGGGTACTTCTCGATCAAAATATCCAAAGCCTCTGTAGTGACCATCCTGGACTAATACTATCCCAATCTCCTCTCGATTACGACCATCCGTCAAGACTAAAAAATCATCGTCAAAGTTCTTTTTTAATAACTCAATAGCTATTTCGGCACGCTGATTATAAGCGGCGGTGTCCTCTTTAGATATGCCTGCGCCGATACATACTTCGGTCTGATAATAAAAACAACTACCTTGATTGCTGTTCAGACCATTGATACAACCGCATAACTGTACTTCGTTATTTATAAAATTGATGGCGCTTCGTCCTGCTTCTTTGCTGCTGTAATGATTGACTATTTTTTTATTAGCTTTGATTTTGACACTTGATTTTAGACATTCGAAGGCTAGATATCCATTCTCATCATGATAATAATGGACGAAGTATGGATAATCACGAGATCGTTGCGCTTTATTGATTTCGGGTTGTAGACTTTTTATTTCATAAGATTCTAGGAGCATGGCGATCAGTTCACTTCCAGTCAGTTCATGTCCTATATCAGCTACTTTTTGGATAAATTTATCTGTCTTGCTATCAATGTTTGCGAAGTGTTGTGCTATTCTTTTTTTGATATTGATACTTTTGCCCACATAGATGACTACGCCATAAGTATTGTAAAAATAATACACTCCTATTTCCTCAGGTAGCGACTGCAATCGTTCTATATTAATAGTAGCGGGCAGATGACTTGCTTTGATTCCCGCATTGACTAAGCGATCGGCTGTATCTGTTCCGTCAGCAGTGTTGAGCGCACGACGAAGTACATCTACCGTTGCGAGCGTATCATCTAGTGCTCTATGTCTAGCCGATACTTTGATACCAAAATGTTGTATCAGATTACCCAGACTGTATGATCTCAAACCAGGAAAAGACTTGCGTGAAAGTACAACCGTACACAACTGGGGTCGGGTGTAGGTGAATCCTAAGTTTGCAAATGCTTCCTTTATAAAACTGTAATCGAAGCGTACATTGTGAGCAACAAAAATAGTGTTTTCTGTCATCTCTACGATTTTTTTTGCGACCTCATAAAATTTTGGAGCATCGGCGACCATTCTATCAGTGATGCCAGTGATTCTAGTGATTTCTACAGGGATCGAACGTTCGGGGTTGATTAATGTTTCATAGGTATCAAGGATTTTTTCGCCATTAAAAAGGACTATTGCTATTTCTGTGATTTTGTCACGCTTAGCCATACCGCCAGTGGTTTCTATATCTATGACGGCATATATTTTATCTTTTTTCGGCATATTTTTACGACGATTATTATAGACTTCCTTTGATCAAGCCACCATCGACACTGATGGTTTGACCTGTGATAAATTTTGATAGTGGAGATAGTATCCATGTTGCGAGACTAGCAAAATCATCTGGATCTCCGAGGTGTCCGACCTTTGTTTGCTTTTCAAAATCTGCTTTTGCTTCTTCTATACTGATGCCATTGGTAGCGGATTTATTAGCATACAGTCGTTGCATAGCTGCTGTATCGTGATAGCCTGGTGCTAGTATATTGAGCGTGATGCCTTGATGAGCGACTTCTTGTGAGAGTGTTTTGACAAAACCTACGACAGCCATTCTGATAGAATTGCTGAGGATCAAGTTTTCTATGGGTTGTTTGACAGATGCACTTTCTATATATAGGATACGACCGTAGTTTTGGAATTGGAATTTCTCTAGGAGTTCTTGTGTTAGCTTTACTTTCCATCGCAGCAATTGTGTATATGCATTGTCCCAGTCTGTGATTTCTGTATTGATAAAAGATTTAGCTGGTGGACCACCTGCATTGATGACTATTCCATCTAATTTTTGGCCATGGAGTAGTCTTATGAGATTAGAAATTGTAGCATCGGTGGTGATGTCACCTACAAGGATAGTGGTTTGTAATGGATACATATTGGCTAGGTCGATCAAGTTTTCTTCACCCCGAGCATTGAGGATGACGTGTGCACCTTCTCTTATTAGGCGCAAAGCTATCGACCTCCCAAAGCCACTCGTGGAGCCAGTGACTACAAATCTATTGCCTTCTAAACCTAAGTCCATGTTACATCATTTTCTGTAAGAAATTAAGTAATTCTCTCTCCATTATATTAAAATCTGCATCTACATAAAACAAGTCTTTCATTTTTTCTATCAGTTCTTGTTTTTTATCCACAGTAGGGTAGTAGAGCCCTTTATAACTCAGGATGGTTTCATAAGCAGCATAATCAGACATCTCCATGAAGTCGGTATATATCCTATCAAATGTAGGCTTACCTACGAGTTTTTTGATCATATCCTTCTCTTCATCAGCAAAGTCTAGATCTACCCACGATAAGTATATCAGCAAAAATGCTAAAAACTCATTGTAACTGTACTTTAATTCCATGATAATTTATTTTTTATTATTTAAAAACGTATTAACTTGATTGTAAAATTTTTACCAATTCTTCAAAAGACTTATTTACACCATGAGGATTAGTTCCTCCAGCAGTAGCAAAAAAAGCTTGTCCGCCACCACTACCATTGATGTGAGTAGCTATAGTGCGGATGATTGCACCTGCATTTAGTCCCTTTAATTTGACTAAGTCATCAGAGATAGAAAGCATGATATTTACTTTTTCTCCTTCTAATATTGAGAATAAAACTACTCCGCTACCTAGACTTGTGAGCACGTTAGTGGCTAGTGTTTTGGCTGTTTTGGAGTCAAGGTCTTCTACTTTTGCAGTGACCATTTTTATGCCATTTACTTCTTTTGCGGAGTCTATTAAAGCATCTTTGAGATTTGCAGCAGCAGCTATTCGGAGACGTTCTATTTCTTTTTGGAGTTGCTTGGTTTGGTCTAGCGCGTCAGAAACATTTTTGGCAGTATTGACATTGTTTTTAAAGAACGATCGGATCGCTTCTAATTCTTTTAGCTCACCATTGATGTAATGCTCGGCACTGTCGGCCGTTACGGCTTCTATACGTCTCACACCCGCTGCAATTCCAGATTCTGAGGTGATCTTAAAGAAACCGATTTTGCCAGTAGCACTCACATGACAGCCACCACACAGTTCCTTAGAATATTGGTCATCAAATGTTATCATTCTTACTCTTTCTCCATATTTTTCACCAAATAGCATCATTGCACCTGCTTTTTCAGCTTCCTCCATGGTCATGTTTCTATCTTCACGCAAGGAGATATTTTGGCGTATTTTTTCGTTTACTATTTTTTCTACTTCTGCTATTTCCTCGGCAGTTACTTTCTGGTAATGGGAAATATCGAATCTTAGACCGTCTTCTTTTACCAATGAACCCTTTTGATTGACATGTGTGCCTAGTACTTGCTTGAGTGCTGCGTGGAGCAGGTGTGTCGCCGAGTGATTAGCTTCTATGAGGTATCGTTTTTCTTCATCTACCTCCCCGAAGATCTCTGCATCTAGTCTTTCGGGCAAGTGACCGACGAAGTGTATCGTCATATCATTTTCTCTTTTGGTGTCTAGGACTTTCACGATTTCCCCATCAAAAATCAAAATTCCAGTATCGCCTACTTGTCCTCCTCCTTCAGGATAAAAGACAGTTTTGTTAAGCACCATTTGGAACAGTTCAGTATCTTTTTGTTTAAGGATTCTATATTTGAGCAACTTAGCTTCTTCAAGTATTAACGAATCATAACCCAAAAATTCAGCACTTTCGCCATCATTTACGATCACCCAATCTCCAGTTTCGCGCTTTGCGTCTGCTCTAGACCTTTCTTTCTGCACATTGAGTGCCTTCAGGAAGCCTTCTTCATCTACAGTGTAGTTGCGCTCAGAGGCGATCAGTCTAGTGAGATCTACCGGAAACCCATACGTATCATACAACTCAAAAACATCTTTTCCGTCCAGTACGCCATCTTTTGCCTCTATGGTTTCTATTCTTTTAAGCCCACCTTCTAGTGTTTTTAAGAAAGATTTCTCTTCTTCTTTTATGACCTTTGCTACAAAGCTTTTTTGCAAGTATAACTCTGGAAACACATGCTCAAACTGCTTCGCTAAGATCTCGACCAACTGGAATAGTAAAGGTTCTTTGTAGTCTAGGTAAGTATAATAGTACCTCACCGCACGTCTCAAAATCCTACGTATGACATATCCGGCCCCATTGTTTGATGGGAGTTGTCCATCCGCTATTGTAAAAGATATCGCTCTGATATGATCTGCGAGCACTCTGAATGCTACATCTTGCTTCGTATCGCTGAAATGATAAGTTTTGTTAGTGATGCGCGCAACTGCATCTATCGTACCGGTGAATACATCTGTATCGTAGTTGCTGCTTTTGTTTTGGACTGCGCGCACTAACCGCTCGAATCCCATACCCGTGTCCACGTGCTTAGCAGGCAATTGCTCAAGTGAGCCGTCTGCCTTACGATTGTACTGAATGAATACATTGTTCCATATCTCTATTACTTGTGGATGATCATTGTTGACTAGTGAATGACCAGAAACTAACACTCGTTCTTCATCGGGTCTGAGATCTATATGGATTTCGCTACATGGCCCACATGGCCCTACATCACCCATCTCCCAGAAGTTATCTTTTTTGTTACCAAAGACGATGTGATCGCTATCGACGAGTTTTGACCATTCTGCGAGAGCTATGCTTGATGGTGGTAAGTTCTCTTTTGGGTCACCCTCAAAAACAGATACATAAAGCCTATCTTTCGGTAGTTTATAGACTTCCGTCAATAGCTCCCAACTCCATGCTATAGCTTCGGCCTTAAAGTAGTCACCTATGCTCCAGTTGCCTAGCATCTCGAACATCGTGTGGTGATATGTATCTACGCCTACTTCTTCGAGGTCATTATGTTTTCCACTTACGCGAAGGCATTTTTGAGTATCTGCTATTCTAGGATTAGAAGGTTTTTGGTTACCCAAAAAATAATCTTTAAATTGGTTCATTCCTGCATTGGTAAACATCAATGTAGGGTCATTTTTGACCACAATAGGTGCGGATGCTACTATTTTATGACCTTTACTTTCAAAAAATGCTAGAAATTTAGCCCTTATTTCATTACTTGTCATCACGATATTTACCTTCTTTTATGGGTGAAGGTGCAAATATAAGGCTTTGGGAAAGTTTATTTTACTATATCTCAAAAAGTTTGAAAAATGATGTCGCTCTTATGGTAGTTATAAATGTATAATTAGGCCCAAAGTATTAAATTTATGAAATAAAAAAGCCCAAAGCAAAATGCTATGGGCTTTGATAATTTATCTATTTTTTAGATTAGTCCAGAACGTATCTTGCTGATAGAGCACCGTACCCACCTTCGAAACCATCATTAAATCCATTTAGGAAAAAAGTAGGAATCCAGTCGATACTTAAGTTTAGAGGAATGTCAGCAAATTTATAATCAAGCCCTAAAACACCTGACAGACCTATCGATGTAGATGAAGCATTATTAATATTAACATTGTTATCAAATGACCAGAAATAAACATTTGCACCAGCACCGTAGTACCATTTTAGTCCTCTTACTGAAGATATGTCATTGTGTAATTGGTAATATGCACCAACATTAAACCAACTGTAGCCAGAGTAACCTCTGTAACCCGCAGTAACCTCAAAAGCAGAATTGCCCGAAATAAATTTTTTGTAACTGACAGAAGTAGGGCTACCGAATCTAAGTCCTACTGCACTGTTATAATCTTGTGAATATCCAGCACTCGTGATGATGAATATGAACACTAAAAGTGTAAAAATTTTTGATTTCATTTTAATTTGTTTTAATAGTGAATAAAATGTAAAATTAGACAATAGTTATATACAAAGGTTATTATAATATAAAAAAAGTGAATATATTCTTGGTATTTATTTTTTTCGGTGGTTTCCCACCACGATATGGTTAATGGTTTTCCACTATTAATGATGACTTCAATATTTAACTAGTATATATTTAAAGGTATTTTGCTGTTTTCTTTAACATCAAATACAAGTTCATTAGTTAATCAGTTTAACCACAAATTTTAAGTACAATGGGTATAATTATAAATTCTACTGCTAGAAGTTATTGCAATTATTTAAATACAAAATTGAATAATCGTCATGTAATCATTTATTCAAAATAAATTTATCGGCCTCATACTAGGTTTTATCCTTGAATCCTAGAAGGTCGTCCATTATAGATTTTAATAATATAACTCTTAATAAGAATTATTGATACCTTTGTTCTTTTATTAATTTTAATGATATAATAATGATAACAACTGTCTTACTTCTTATACTCGGACTTATTATGGTGATCTACGGTGCGGATATCATGGTTGACGGAGCGTCTGCTTTGGCCAAAGCATACAATATACCCAATATCGTCATAGGTCTTACGGTAGTAGCATTCGGTACATCAGCACCAGAGTTGGCTATCAGTGTGTATTCTGCGATGACTGGCAATACAGAGATCGCTATAGGCAATGTCGTGGGCAGCAATATCTGCAATATATTGCTTATACTCGGCATCACAGGGATCATTGCACCTCTAGCAATATTGCGAAACACTGTACTGAAGGAGATACCTTTCAGTATTCTAGCTGCTTTGGTGATCTACTTTATGTTACAAGATACGTGGTTAGGTGGTGGTGGACCCAATATGATCAGTACTGCAGACGGGTTTATTTTACTCGGATTTATGTCTGTATTTATGTATTATCTATTGAGCTTAGCAAAGAACAATCCTGATGAGAAAGCCGAAAAGATCAACAATATGCCTCTGTGGCGATCAATATTATTTATTATTATTGGTCTGATTTTGCTGGTATTTGGGGGTAAGTTTTTTGTGGACAATGCTTCTAGTATAGCTGAAGGGTTCGGTATGAGCAAGGCAATCATTGGTGTAACCATTGTGGCTATCGGTACTTCACTTCCTGAATTAGCTACAAGTGTGGTAGCAGCAATGAAGAAAAACGCCGATATAGCAGTTGGTAATGTAATAGGCTCTAATGTTTTTAATGTATTCTTTGTACTAGGAGTTTCTTCAGTTGTGAATCCACTCGATCGGGGTGCCATTTCAAATATAGACCTATATTCAGTTATTGGTTCAAGTGTATTGTTATTTCTTGCTTGTTTTGTTTTTGCTCGCTACAAAATTACTAGAAAAGAAGGAATTATTTTTATTGCTAGCTACGTAGGTTATATAACTTATCAAATAAGCCTAATATAATAATCTGGTGATAATGCTCATTTATATGATCTACTCTACATGCAGGACTAGTCCTTTGAGATAATGGCCTTCAGGATGAAATAGATTTACAGGGTGATCCGCACCTTGACTCAGAGACTTCATGACCCGTATGGTTCTGCCTGATTCCATGCCCGCGGCTACGATCGTATCATAAAACAGCTGTGTTCCCACTACTTGCGAACAGCTGAATGTAAGCAATACGCCTCCAGGTTTCACTTTTTTAAGTGCTGATATATTCAGTCTTTTGTAGGCCTGTACAGCATTATGTCTCTTATGAATGCTTTTGGCAAAAGCTGGCGGATCTACGATCACTATATCAAATGCTGGTATAGACTCATCATTAAGAAACTGCATCACGTTTGCCGTTATTGAGAGATGATCTCCCTTATATTTATTTGCCGCAAGGTTAACTTCTAGGGCATCCATAGCAGTCTGAGAGATATCCACGGATTGTACATAAGTGGCACCATTGCAGAGCGCATATATACTAAATCCACCCGTATAGCAGAAGCAGTTCAATATACTCTTGCCTTCTGAAATATTTCCTAGCAGTGCTCTATTGTCTCGCTGATCTAGAAAGAATCCAGTTTTTTGACCTGTCACTACATTGATAGTGAAGCTATGTCCGTTTTCTAATACCATAGTTTCATCCTTGGCACCTTTGAGCCAGATACCCTCTTGGCCACTTTTGCTAGCTTCAGAGTTTTCAGATTCACTATCGTACAGCGTACCTTTAGTCCTTATGTATATAGTGTCAAGTTTTAGTGCATATATTTCATCTAGCGCTGTGGCAATATCATTTTTGCTTTCGTACATACCTTGAGAGTGACATTGGATCACGGCTATATCATGATATATATCTATGATAAGTCCTGGTAGTCCATCGCCTTCTCCATGTATGAGGCGATAGCAATTGGTTATCTTGAGGTTTAGGATTACATTTTCGAATCTGTACTTTTGGGCTTTCGCCAATACCTGTTTCCAGAATGCTAGATCGATGACCTTATCTTCAAAACTTAGAACCCTGACCGCTATTGTACTTTTTTCTTGAAAATGTCCGACTGCTAACACATCATTTTGGTAATCGATGATAGAAATGATCTCACCATTTTTTAATTCTTTGGGTATAAACCCAAAAGCACCAGAAAATATCCACGGGTGTTTGCGGTCTAGTGATATTTCTTTTCCTTTGCGTAGCTTGAGTGTGTTGTATGAAGTCATATTTGTATTGTATATTATCGTGTGACAAAGGTAACTTAAAACTTAGAATTAACTTAAAAATTTATATATTACATTTATTTTTAATATTAATTTCCAAAAAGTACACTACATATTATATAATTGTATTATATTTGCACCATGGATTGGAGTAGATACTGGCGATAGCTAGTAAACACTAACGTCCTCCCACACAAAACAGTAATCTTTATGGAGTAGATGTAGCTATTTCGGTCATGCTATATTTACGCAATTTTTAAATCAAAGTTGTTGGATTTTCGGTATTCAATGATTTTTATTATATATTTATTTAAGGATTATTTCACACTAAGGTCAAAAAAATGAAAAACAGTATCCACAATTGGAGCCTAGCTTTAGGCTCTCGCTACCGCGTTACAACAATAGTAGCTATCTTATCTTTTTGGGCGCAAGTCCAATTAAATGCCCAATGTATAGCTCCCAAAAGAAGTATCATGGGCAATGTATTTCAAGATTCCAATAACAATGGTATCATTAATTCTGGTGAAACAGGAATTAGTGGTGTGTTAGTTAATGCCTTTGATGCCTCGGGTATCAATATAGGTAGTGCTACCTCAGACTCTAAAGGCGAGTACATGATTCAGAATCTGACAGACGATGCCAACCTTCGGCTTCAGTACAGCTATCCTACTGGATACGCGCCATCTAAGCTAGGTAAAGACAACGGTAGTTCCGTCCAGTTTGTACAAGTTCCATCATGTGGAGTAAGTTTTGGATTGACAGCAGATGAGGATTTTTGTAATCTTAAAACAGAGATGGTAACCACTTGCTTTGTACAAGGTGCAGTAACTGTAAATACAATGGAACCTACCATCGTAGGTATCGAGTATGGATTTAACAGTGCATCTCCAGCACGCAAGTTTTCTTCTCATGGCGAGACTGGGTCTATCTGGGGTATCACGTGGAAGCGTAGTACGAAAGAGATATTCACTGCAGCATTCGTAAAGCAGTATTCAGGTTTAAAAGATGGACACGATGCGATTTTCAAAACCAAATTTAATGGTACTAAATATACTACCTCTACTTATACTAAACTATCTGCTCTAGGAATAGATGTGGGTACACTTGCCGTTACAGACGTTAGTAATTGTGCATTCGGTGAGCAGGTAGGTAAGATGGGTCTAGGTAATCTAGTGATTTCTGCTGATGATAAATGGCTTTATACTATCAACTTAAATACAAATCAGTTAGTAAAAATAGCTAGTACTAATCCTTCTGTAGCAACTACCAAAGCAGTGGTTATCCCAGGTTTAGGTGCTAGACCTTTTGCACTAAAGTTTTATAATGACAAACTCTATATCGGTATAACTTATCCAGGCAAGAGTTTTGAGGTATTGTCCACAGACAGTAATATGGAGTCTTTTACTAAGGAGTTTACGACTACCTATATCAAAGGTGATTGGTATGATAATCCTGCCAACTCTATAGCAACTATGCAGTGGCTGACAGATTTAGATTTTACTGATGATGGCAACATGCTATTAGGTATATCTGACAGGGTAGGACACAGATACTGCAATGTAACAACCAATAGACTAGATGACCAAAAGCCAGATTTATTGATGGTATGGAATGACAATGGTACTTGGAAGCTTGAGAATAATGGCAAAGCAGGTGCACTAACAGGCACGGGAGTAAATAATAATCAAGGGCCTGGCAATGGTGAGTTTTTTGGGGATGATTTTTGGATAGCTAATCCTAGCTATCATAATGAGATCGCTCTAGGCAGTATATTTGTTCTACCAGGATCTAACTCAGTAGTAGCTGCAGTTTTTGATCCTGAGACTAATGCATACTCAGGCGGATTGCACAGATATAATACACAAACAGGCAAAAAAGAAGGCTCAAAAGAACTATATGTAAGAGATATAGATGTAGCCTTTGGTAAAGCTTCTGGCTTCGGTGATCTAATAATCACATGTGGATTGCCAGAAGTAGAAATAGGCAACTACGTATGGCTAGACATAAACAAAAATGGTACTCAAGATGCAGGCGAATCAGGCCTAGCTAATGTAACTTTGCATTTGCTAGATGAGGAGTGTAATGTATTGGGTACTACTACCACAGACCTAAGGGGTAATTATGTTTTTAATAGCTCAAACATATCAGGCGGTCTAGTGGCTAACGAAACATATTTTATACAATTAGACAAGGCTCATACACAAGCAGGCAGGACGAGCTACCTTATAAATGCTAATAATTATCAAATGGCGCAGCACATCAATGGTGTATCGATGCTTGATTCTGATGGAGTGTTATTAGGTGATCTTTGTGCAGGTGCATTGATAGAAGTTCAGACAGCAGGTACAAGTCATAATTTTGACCTTGGATTTGTGCCAAGAGGTGCTTGTGCTATAAAACTAGACAAAAAAGTTCTTAATGATAAGCTGATTACTATAAAAGATAAGGTTACTTTTGAACTGAAAGTTACTAATATTGGCGGAACTGAAATTAAAGGTTTTACATTAGAAGATGTATTGCCTAGAGGATATGTTTTTGATGCTACCCTTAATCCACTTTGGACTATGGAAGCTGGAAAGCTTACGGCTGTGGTAAACCAAGTAATTAATGAAGGCGAGAGCAATAGTGTAAACTTGGTTTTGTCTTTTAATCAGAACGAAAATAATATTTCATTTACAAATACTGCTACGATCTTATCATATATAGATGATGCGGGTCTAACAGTTACAGATTTAGCAGATTGTTTAATACAAGCTGAAGACAGGATGTCTTCTGATTTTCCGCCAGTATGTGATCTTGCTTTGATACATAAGATTCAAACTGACAGAATATATACAGCAGATTCAAAGGTAACTTTCGTAACAACAGTTTGTAATCAAGGTACTATAGATGCAAATGGTTTTGAGATCAATAATTACTTAAATCCTGAATTTGATTTTGATCCATCTTTGAACAAAGGGTGGAATATATCAAGTGATCTAAAAAATGTAACTTTTGGGGAAACCAATGTATTAAAAGTGGGTAGTTGTAGAGACTATCTAATTACCTATACTATACTCGATGAAGTAGAAGTTGCACAGATCGTTAACTATGCTGAGATCTCTAAAGGCTCTTGTTTTGATGGCGTAAAATATTTAGACTTTGATTCAAATCCAGATACCGATGCTAAAAATGATAAAGGTGGTGTGCCTAACTCTCTAACTGACAATGTAATGAATAGTCGCGGAGACATAGATGAAGATGATCACGATCCAGCTGTAGTAAGAATGGATGTAATAGATCTTTCACTTCAGAAAACTGTCAGAACTAGAAGAGTATTCGCAGGTGGATTAGTAACTTTTGATTTAAAAATAACCAATGAAGGAAAAGTTCCTGTTTCGAGAGCAACACTAGTTGATTACTTGTCAGGTCAAACAACTTTAGAGGATAATACATGGACTAAAGTAGATAAGAATGCGGAAAAAACTATTATTTTTCCAGGTAATCTGCAACCAGGTGAATCGTACACAACGTCTATTACGTGTAGGATTAATGCCAATCTTGTAGATCCAGCTACGGTAATAAATGTAGCTGAAATAAAGGACATGTATGATGAGTTTGACAGTGATATTTCACCTTATGACATAGATTCAACACCAGATAATATCAAAGACAATGATTACTCAGATATAACAAGAGACTTATTAGAAGATGACATCGCTACAGATTTTGCTGTTTTGATTAGTCAGGTAGTGGCGGAGACATGTACGAGATGTAGAGTAGCAAGTACACCTACTAATGGTCAATTTGAAGTTAGACTAAAGTTAGCTAGTAGAACTGGTGAGACTTGGACAGTAGAGTCTTCTATAGGATTGTTTGATTTTGCAAGTGCCTTACCACCTGCGATACCTACTCCTTTAACGGATGGGACTTTATTGTCTTCGATTCCACACGAAAATGATGGGCATAGCTATTATTTTATAGATGCGGTATACCAGGAAGGAAGACCTTTCTCGATAAGATTCAGAAATGAGTTTGGTGATCTTGAACAGATAAATGTAAATGCTGCAATTTGTACATTCAAAAAACTATCCATTTCAGGACCTAATACTTTGTGTTTAGGATCGGTAGCAACATATAATGTCGCTGGTGGAAGTAATAGCGCAGCGTACACATGGACTATAGACGGCGAAGTCATTACTGGTGAAGAAGATAACGAAATAGCCATTGACTGGTCTATTTATATGGATGGTGTGCATGAAGTTAGTGTCTCTAATGACGATGATTGTACAGCACCCGCTGTATATCAAGTTGCTATTGGCATTGCTGATGGTAGCTCTATAGCATGTATAGGTGACTTTAATGTTTCTATGGATGGTGACTGTTCAGTCGTGATCACTCCCAGTATGCTTGTAGCAGGCCTACTAAGGCCTAGCTCTCCTTATATAGTAATGTTAACAGATATGCACGGCAAGCCTATCCCTAACGCAACCCTGACAAGTGTTCATGTGGGTACTAAGGTGATGGCAAAATTACTAGAAGGTTGTGGTGGTAACTCATGTTGGTCAACCATAACTGTAGAAGACAAAATAGCACCTGTCTCTATCTGTAGAGATATAACACTGCCATGCTATAAAGTAGATGAATATGCAGGACCATTTGAATCAGATAATTGTGATGGACCTATCACTACAGCTATCGTGAACGAAACGATAACAACAGTATCATGTGATAATGATTTTGTAAAATTTATAGACAGGGCTTACCAAGCTACAGATAAATATGGCAATAAGTCTAGAATATGCAATATGCGTATATCAGTGCAACGACCAAACCTTGCATTAATCAAATGGCCAAGACCATTTACAATGGCTAATGATTCAGCTTTGGTCTGCAATAGCTATGTGGTGGATGAATTAGGAAGACCTTCAATAGAGATGACTGGTGTACCTACTATCGCCAACCTTCCAATGTATCCATCTTTTGAGAGTCACTGTAATGTAGCAGTGGGATTTGTTGACAAAGATCTTGGATATATCGGTTGTACTAGAAAGATAATGAGAACTTGGACAGTATTCGAAAACTGGTGTAGTAATTTTACCCCATTACAATTTATCCAAGTGATAGAGATCACAGACAACGTGGCACCTACCATCACAGCAATTCCAAATATCACAGTTTCTACCACTGGGAAAGAGTGTGCAGGTTTAGTAGCCCTGCCTCTACCTATAGTAGTAGATTCATGTAGTGGCCTTGGTCGAGTAGATGTCACTTATCCTGGTGGACTGATATCAGATTATAAAACTATACAATCTATAAAATTACCAGCGGGCAACAATCTTATCACCTACACAGCTTATGACGCATGTCTAAACGCTAGAAGCATCACATTTAATGTGACGGTGGAAGATTTAACTGCACCTACAGTGATCTGTAAAGGTATAGTAGTTGCTGGCTTAAATTCAAACGGCGAAGCTTATATTCGTCCTAGTAATGTCAATGACGGCAGTTATGATGGATGTGGTATAGATTCTATGCGAATAGCTAGAATGGTAACTAGCGGATTTATTCCAGATCGCAATTTTGTCACAGAATTGCAGTTTGGATGTGCTGATGTTGGCCAAGATCTTATGGTAGCACTGAAGGTTTGGGATGTCAATGGCAATAGCAATTCGTGTATGGTAAGTTTGGAGATTCAAGACAAAATTGCACCTAGGATTACTTGTCCAGCAAACTTGACGATAGATTGTTCAGAGATTTTCACAGGTGTGAACCTTACTCAATACGGTACTGCCACAGTAATCGATGCTTGTGGAGCTACATTGACTGAGCTCGCTCCGATTTACAACCTTAACTCTTGTAGAGAAGGAACGATAACGCGTACCTTCGTAGGTGCTGATTTGCAAAACTCAGTGAGATGTACACAGATATTGACGGTAGTTAATAACAATCGATTCTCCCCTGCGAGAGATGTAACTCGATCTATTGACTTCACAGTAACTGATAGATGCTCTTTTGATGAATTGAAGCCAGAAAACTTAACTGGTCTTCAAGGATTTCCTGAAATCAGACAGACAGCATGCAGCCAAGTAGCAGCGTCATATAAAGATGAGGTATATACGTTTAATACAGGTGCTTGCTACAAAATAGTAAGAAACTGGACAGTGCTAGACTGGTGCGAAATGAATAGATTAGGTTCCGATTACAAACCTTTCAGATATCAGCAAACCATAAAAATTATCAAAACTAGAGCTCCTCAATTTGTAGATGTACTGAGAGATACAACGTTTTCTACACAGAAAGGCAACTGTAATGATGTAGATGTGAGACTTAGAGCATTGGGTACTGATAATTGCGCATTGGTGATCAATAGACTGAACTGGTCGTACTCATTAGATCTAAATAATAATGGTTCGATAGATATCACTAATAAATCTGTAGGAAGTACAGCTATATTTAGCGGAAAACTTCCTTTGGGCACACATAGAATTATATGGAGCTTTGAGGACGGTTGTGGCAATCTTGTGTCCCAAGACCAGTTGATAACCGTTAGGAGCAGCGATAAACCAATTATAGTAAGTCTGGATAAAGTTTCTGTGGCAATAGTTCCTTGGGATCTTAACGGAGATGGAAAACCAGATATCGAGAAAGCATGTATCAAAGCATATACACTAAATGTTAGTAGTTTAAGCCTTTGTTGTATTGAGCCACTTAAATATAGTTATTCTAAAGATGTAACAGATACATTGAGATGTTTTGAATGTTTTGATGTAGGTGATCCTAACTTATATGTTCAGTTAGTGGCTACAGATTGCTTTGGAAATCAAGATTCAGTACGTGTAAAAATAGATGTTCAAGACAATAATGACTCAGATGTTTGTGAGCGTATATGTATAGAAAATCCAGTGGTTGCTATCATCGCAGGACCAAGCAATGTTTGTAGTGGTATTCCTAATACCCTTACTGCGACTGGCGGCGTCAGGTACTCCTGGAATACTGGAGCTACGACAGCTAGTATAACAGTAGCACCTTCATCAACGTTGACATATACAGTTACAGTTACTAATGAGTTTAGATGTACAGATGTAGCTGAAAAATTGCTCACAGTTAGTCAACCTCCTACTATAGCCATCATAGGTGCTAATATCTGTCAAGGCGGAAATACTAATCTTACAGCTTCGGGTGCTGCTATTTACTTATGGAGTACGGGTGCAACAACAGCGACTATCAATGTATCACCAGTATCTACTAGGACGTACTCTGTAACGGGTACGGATAGTAACGGTTGTATTTCTTCTGCATCTAGAGTAGTTAATGTGTTTAGCAATCCTATAGTAACCATTACTGGCGATAATAGTGTGTGCATCAATGAAACAACAACGCTCACAGCATCTGGTGGCAATACTTACTTATGGAGTACAGGTGCAACAACGCCTTCTATCAATGTAACACCAACAGCTAACACCACTTATAGTGTAACAGCTACTAATGGTAATAATTGTTCAGCATCAGCACAGATCACAGTTACTGTAAATGGTCTTACTATAAATGTTCAGATTAGTGGGGATAATAGTATTTGCCCAGGTGAGACTTCACTATTAACAGCTTCTGGAGCAATTGTTTACCAATGGAGTACAGGTGCTACAACAACAGTTATAAATGTAACGCCTCCAGCCTCCACAACTTATACAGTTACTGGTACGGACGTCAACGGATGTAGGGGTATTAGTTCATTTTTAGTAACAGTCAATCCTACTCCTACCATAGTTGTAGTAGGCAACCTAAATATTTGTCCTAGTGTCTCTACTACTTTGACAGCATCAGGAGGCAATACCTACGCATGGAGTAACGGTGCTAACACTGCAGCTATCACAGTTACCCCACTTGCGAGTACTACTTATACGGTCACCACCACAGATTTCAACGGATGTACAGCGAGTACTTCCAGAACAGTGGTAGTCAATCCTACACCTAATGCGCAGATTACAGGTGATAATCAGATTTGTATCAATGAAACGACGGTTCTAACCGCAAGTGGTGGCACAACTTACCTTTGGAATAATGGTGCAACTACAGCAGCAATCTCTGTTTCTCCACTAATTACCACGACCTATAATGTTACCGTCACTAGCAATAGCAATTGTACAGCCGTAGCATCAAGAACAGTAAATGTTAATGGCCTGACTATTAATATTCAGATTAATGGTGATAATAGTATTTGTCCTGAAGATAGTTCAGTATTAACAGCAACCGGTGGGATCAGCTACGTGTGGAGTACGGGTGCTACCACACCTAGTATCACTGTAAGACCTGCGTCTACTACAAGTTATGTAGTGACAGGAACTGATACTAATGGTTGCAATGGTTTAGATACTTTCATAGTAGTTGTTAACACGCCAGCACAAGTCTTAATCAGTGGTGACAACAACATTTGTATTGGCGATATAACTAGTCTTACAGCTTCGGGAGCTGTGAGTTATGTGTGGAGTACAGGTGCAACTACAGCGACTATAAGTGTAAACCCAATAATTAATACTACTTATACGGTGACCTCCACTGATACTAATGGATGTAATAGTACAGCAACTTCTCTAGTCACTGTAAATCCATTACCAACGGTAACGGTTACAGGTGATGACAAGATTTGTCTTGGTACTTCTACTACATTGACGGCTTCAGGAGGTACTTTATATGTTTGGAGCAATAATGCTACTACTGCGAGTATCACGGTGAGTCCAGCCGTGACAACCACTTATTTAGTTACTGTTACCAACGCAAATGGATGTGTCAATACTGGGACTAGAACAGTTACAGTAGATCCGTTGCCTACTCCGATTATCTCAGGAGATCTTGCGATTTGTATAGGTGATACTACTACACTTACAGTGAGTGGTGGTGTCAGCTACTTGTGGAGTACAGGTTCAACAGTAGATTCGATTGATGTTTTTCCTGCAGTATCTACTGCTTATACCGTCACAGCAACAGATGCTAACGGATGTGTAGGTACAACTACCGCTACAGTCTTGGTTGATCCAGGTGTACTTACTTGTGAAACTCAGAACATAACAGTTTATATAGACGAAAATGGTCAAGTAACTATTGATCCACAAGATGTCAGTATAAGTGCATTAGGAGAGTGTCTAGATATTATATCTTCTATAACACCTAATCAGTTTTTCTGCAATGATGCAGGTTTAGGACCAAGAATAGTTGTCTTAGAAGTTACAAATACCAATACTAACGAATCGCTAAGATGTACTGCAGAAGTGACGATCTTAGATACGATAAGCCCAGTTTTGATTTGTCCAGCTAATATTACTATCTCATGTGAGAATTATAATCCTAACTTAGGATTGGGTGCTTATGGCAATGCTACGGCTACAGACAATTGTCCAGCGGGATTGATCATCACTGAGACGCCAATCATAAACATAAATACTTGTAATATTGGCCAAATTACCAGGACTTTTACCGCTACTGACCTAAATAGTAATTCTACACAATGTGTACAACTCATAACAGTAGCAGGAGGAAATCCGATAACGATAAGTGATATTACATTCCCTTCAGATACCACGATCAATAATTGTCAGGACGCTTCGGCAGATTCACTAGGTCGTACCATTGTTAATACATCTAACTCCATCTGTAGCAGTGTGAGTGTGGACTTTGTAGATAATCTTGGCGACCCATTATGCGGTGGTACATTCCAACGCACATGGACTGTCGTAGATTCTTGTGCCATTATACCGGGTACAACTAACGGAATTTTTACACACGTTCAAAACATAAATATAACTGTACTTACACCTGTCATCACAGGGCCGACCTCAGATACCATTTATGTAAATCCTACTACATGTATGGCAGAGTTTAATGGTACTTTGCATACTGCATCTGGGTGTAATTTGACACTAGAAAACAGCGCTAACGCTTTTGAGTCTTTTGATTTGTCTGGCGTATATCCTCCAGGTATCAATACCATCACCCTTACGGCAACTGAAGGTTGTACTAATCTCACAGTGACGTTTACTTTTATACTAGATGTGATAGATACGACAGCCAATGATATAAGATGTTTCAAAATCTTCCCTACCATCACAATGGACGGTACTGTTACCGTGGATGTATCAGACCATGTTGCGATTAACCAATCATGTAGTCAAGATGGGGTGATTTCCGCTTCTTACACCAATACGTCTATTAGTGACACATTAGTAACCTACACATGTGCTGATTTGCTTAACTCACCACTAGGAGTAGAGATATTCTTTTGGGTAGATGGTCAACCAGCACCATTCTTTGAGTGCATCACATTAGTAGGAATAAGTGATCCAGGTAATTTCTGCGGACCTACTCCTAGTTCAATTGTATTTGGTGGTGTAAATACTGAGTCTAGAGAAGTAGTAGAAGGTACCACTATTAATCTTGAAGGAAGTGGATTACCTGCTATCAAAACAGATAATAAAGGTAGATATAGATTCCCAGAGATGCCAAGCGGAGGTACTTATGACCTCATACCGACTAAAAATGATGAGCCACTGGCTGGCGTATCAACACTTGATATCATCGGTATTCAGAGACATATTTTGGGTATCCAAAAACTCGGTTCACCTTACAAATATATAGCGGCCGATGTAAACAACGATAAGCGTATCACAGCATCTGACATGATAGATGTTAGAAAGTTGATCTTAGGTATATATGATAACTTCCCTCGTAATACGAGCTGGAGAATGATCGATCAAACTTACAAATTTGCAGACTTGAACGACCCGTTATACAGCCCGCTTGTAGAGCAATACCATATTGAAAAATTGAGCTCTAGTATGAATATCAATTGGGTAGGGGTCAAAATAGGTGATGTGAATGGTAGCTTTACAGCCAATGCAAAGCGTGATGAACTAAGTACTCGTTCTAGCAATGCACTGTTCCAGTTAGTTGATCAAAAGTTGACTTTAGGTCAAAACATACTTCCAGTCTTTGCTGCACAAAGCCTACAATTGTCTGGTTTCCAATTAGCAATCAAGTGTGACGATATGACCAATGTAAGGTTAGAGAGTGAAGCGATAAGCTTGACGGAGCAGAATTACAGTTTCAACAATGGATACCTGATTATCTCATGGGATAGTAGGACACCATTGACAATAGCTAAAGGTGAAGAACTGTTTAGAATAGTAGCTGATGTAGTGTATGTAACACAGCTATCTAATACATTGTCTATCGCTAGTGACTTATTGCAAGCTGAGTATTATGACCAAACGCTGAGAACGGAAGCATTAAAAATGAGTTTCATCCGCTCTACAAGTGATAGATTCGAAGTGTTCGGGAACTCGCCGAATCCATGGAATAACGAAACTAATATTAATTTCTTCGTTCCTAACGATGGCAAAGTGATGCTCAAAGTTAGAGATATCACAGGTAAAATGATCTATCAATCTACACAGACATTTAGTAAAGGTGAAAATATTTTCACATTAACTAAAGAGAAAGTAGGACATTTAGGTGTATTAATTTATGACCTTACTTTTGAAAATGAGGTCAAAACACTCAAAATGATCAATATAGAATAATAATAGTTTTTGGTTTAATATAGAATGAAAAGGGTAACCGAGGAGTCGGTTATCCTTTTTTTTTGATTTTATAGCGAATGCCAAAGTTTAGTTTGGCTATGAAGCATTGATTGTTTGTTACAGTTGTCCAAAGTCTTCAGGCTTTAGGACTTTTATCTTTCGGTATCCTGACCGGGTGTAGATAGAATGCCAAATAATGATTAATTGAAAATGATTAATTGAAAATGATTAATTGAAAATGATTAATTGAAAATGATTAATTGAAAATGATTAATTGAAAATGATTAATTGAATATGATTAATTGAAAATGATTAATTGAATATGATTAATTGAAAATGATTAATTGATAAATGCTATTATATGTTATAAAACTATGCTACAAAACGCAGTGCGACCCCGACGGGGTAGCATATTATTGCGGCTGCGAAGCTATAAAAATACTACCCATTCTGGAACAAGCTACGATTTTGGACTACCTGCCGTTATCCAAAATAACGCTCGTTGTCCAAAGTCTTCAAGCTTTAGGACTTTTCTTTTTTGGTCTCTGACCGGATTGAAAATACTGAATATATCACTTTCTGATAGTGGTCCGTAGGCGGAAAGTGTAGGGCACAATAGCCTACATGCTGCGACGATCATACATTAGGTGGAAGTAATCCTTAAATTATTTTAAAATATACGACTGCAATCCATCAGCTATTTTACGATCATTGCTGAGGCGAGGGACTTTGTTTTGACCACCTAGTTTGCCTTGGTCTTTCATGTAGTTTCTAAAGCTGTCTTTGGCCATCAGTCTGATGATGAGCGGTTGAAGGATTTTGCCTTTGATGAGGTCTTCGTAGTAGATGTTTTGGATTTGCATCTCATTATCTACTAGTTTTGAAAACTTAGCTAAGTCTATAGGTAGCGAACCAAACTCAACGAACCACTCATGGTAAGGTGTGGATCCATCGACTGGCGTTACTTGCGGTGCAACGGTAAACTCTATAATCTCTAGATTTTGTTGGTTGGCTACTATCATCAATGCTTCTTCTACTTCTTTGCCTATCACGTGCTCGCCAAAGGCTGAGATATAATGCTTAATTCGTCCTGTTACTAGCAGTTTGTAAGGACTGAGATTCGTAAATCGTACGACATCACCTATATCGTATCCCCAAAGTCCAGCATTGTTATTGATAATCAAAGCATAGTCTATGCCTTTTTTTACTTCACTGAGCTGATATCTTGATGGTAGTTCGTTAAGTACTTCGTCAGCAGGTATAAATTCAAAAAATATCCCAGAATTGGTATTTAATATCAAAGAAAGGTCATTGACATCATCTTGGAAAGCAATAAATCCCTCGGAGGCAGGATAGGTTTCTATACTATTAATGCGAGCTCCTACGAGTGCTTCTAACTTTGGCCGATAAGGCTCAAAATTGACTCCACCATACATAAAGAGACTATAATTTGGAAAAACCTCAAGTATGGTTTTTTTGCCTGTCACTTCGAGGATTCGTTCGTAGTACATCTGTACCCATGGAGGTATTCCACTGATCAATCTCATGTCTTGAGTGAGCGTTTCTTTGACGACTAAGTCTAGTTTTTGTTCCCAGTCTTCTATGCAATTTATCGAGTAAGATGGCATTTGATTGGTTCTGATCCAATTAGGCACCTCATGATTGACTATACCAGATAGCCTGCCTGTAGGAATGCCACCTTTGAGTTCTAGTTCGGGTGAGCCCGAAAGAAATATCATCTTTCCTTTAAAAATATCCGCATTTCCTACTTGATGCAAATAGTTGAGGATCGCATTGCGCGCAGTTCCTGTATGATTGGGCATACTGTCAGCTGTGATAGGGATGTACTTAACACCACTCGTAGTACCCGATGTTTTAGCAAAATACTTTGGTTTGCCAGGCCAGAGTACGTCTGATTGGCCACTGATGATCTGATCCACGTAGCTGCGTAATCCTTCATAATCTCTGACGGGAACATATCGTTTGTAATCTTCGTAAGTATGTATATTTTTGAAATCGTGATCTTTGCCAAAACTAGTATTTACTGCTTTTTTGACTAAGTATTTCATGATGTCTTGCTGATCTTGTACGGCGGTAGATTTCCATCTTTCTATATATCGATGTGTGAATGCGGCGACTTTTTGTATGATATATCTTTTTATAGACATGGGCAGATATTCTATTGTGGAAGTGGTGGTTTAGTGTGATTATTTCGGGAGTCTCATGGTATATAGTAGTCGTTTGATACTGTACTTACCTGCGCCATTGGCTATCAGCAGCAGAAGCCCACCCATGATGGCTAGATTGCGCATAAAATATACAGCATGAAGACGCTGAAACTCCTGCGGATCATCCCAAAACGAATAAACCGTCAACGTAAACGGAACCAAATATATCAATAACATGATAGCACCGATACTGGCAAAGTAACCGATCAAAACCAATATACTCCCCACAAACAATACAAAAATAATCAACCCCAAAAGCAAATCTTGGTTCCATGTAATGTTATATGCAGTCATGGTGGCTTTTGATTTATCAAAAAAGACGATTGCATCTATTGCCTCAAATATAAATAAAAAGGAAATGAGGATTCTTGCCAATAATTCTGCGATGTCTTTCATGGGTCTTGCTTGCTGCTACAGTTTGGGTTTTGGATATATCCAATATCTTTTACTTACTAATCTTCGTGCAAAACTACCTAAGATTATACAATATAGCGCAAAAAGCGATGATATTTTATGTTTTTTTAAATGAATAACCTAGTATGAGTACCCAAAACAGTCAAAAGCACGTTTTAAATATTTAATTTTGATAAATGATTGGTATATAAATTCATCTATCAGGATTACCTATTTTGCTCGTGAGCTAGACAAGCTTAAATCAATTTTATATTTCCAATTGGTATTACATCTGCAAATTTTAGGATATATTGAAATACAGAACAAAAAATTGCATTTACGCTCCTACGACTACAATGAAATCCTCCTACGACCGGTCAGAGACCGTAAGATAGATTTCGTCAAAGTCAAGTAAGACTTTGGCAAACGGCCAAATCACACATTACACCCTAGTTGTCCAAAGTCTTTAGACTAAAGGACTTTTATCTTTCGGTCTTCAGACCGACACAAAGTACAAATTTTGCATAGTAATGAAATCCTCCTACGACCGGTCAGAGACCGTAAGATAGATTTCGACAAAGTCAAGTTAGACTTTGGCAAACGGCCCAATCACACATCACAGCCTAGTTGTCCAAAGTCTATAGACTTAAGGACTTTTATCTTTCGGTCTTCAGACCGACACAAAGTACAAATTTTGTATAGTAATGAAATTAAAGTTCAACCGGTCAGAGACAGTAAGATAGATTTCGTCAAAGTCAAGTAAGACTTTGGCAAACGGCACAACACCACAACACTAATCTAGTTGTCCAAAGTCTTCAGACTTTAGGACTTTTATCTTTCGGTCTTCAGACCGGCACAAAGTACAAATTTTGTATAGTAATGAAATTAAAGTTGAACTGGTCAGAGACCGTAAGATAGATTTCGATAAAGTCAAGTAAGACTTTGGCAAACGGCCAAATCACACATTACACCCTAGTTGTCCAAAGTATTCAAACTTAAGGACTTTTATCTTTCGGTCTTCAGACCGACACAAAGTACAAATTTCGCATAGTAATGAAATTAACCTTCAACCGGTCAGAGACCGTAAGATAGATTTCGACAAAGTCAGGTAAGACTTTGGCAAACGGCACAACACCACAACACTAATCTAGTTGTCCAAAGTCTTCAGACTTTAGAACTTTTATCTTTCGGTCTTCAGACCGGCACAAAGTACAAATTTTGTATAGTAATGAAATTAAAGTTTAACTGGTCAGAGACCGTAAGATAGATTTCGATAAAGTCAAGTAAGACTTTGGCAAACGGCCAAATCACATATCACACCCTAGTTATTCAAAGTCTTCAGACTTAAGGACTTTTATCTTTCGGTCTTCAGACCGACACAAAGTACAAATTTTGCATAGTAATGAAATCCTCCTACGACCGGTCAGAGACCGAAAGATAGATTTCGACAAAGTCAGGTAAGACTTTGGCAAACGGCCAAATCACACAACACACCCTAGTTGTCCAAAGTCTTCAGACTTAAGGACTTTTATCTTTCGGTCTTCAGACCGACACAAAGTACAAATTTTGCATAGTAATGAAATCCTCCTACGACCGGTCAGAGACCGTAAGATAGATTTCGAGAAAGTCAAGTAAGATTTTGGCAAACGGCACAACACCACAACACTAATCTAGTTGTCCAAAGTCTTCAGACTTTAGGACTTTTATCTTTCGGTCTTCAGACCGACACAAAGTACAAATTTTGTATAGTAATGAAATTAAAGTTCAACCGGTCAGAGACCGAAAGATAGATTTCGACAAAGTCAGGTAAGACTTTGGCAAACGGCCAAATCACACATCACACCCTAATTGTTCAAAGTCTTTAGACTAAAGGACTTTTATCTTTCGGTCTTCAGACCGACACAAAGTACAAATTTTGCAAAGTAATGAAATCCTCCTACGACCGGTCAGAGACCGTAAGATAGATTGCGACAAAGTCAGGTAAGACTTTGGCAAACACCACAACACTAATCTATACCTTAATCGCTTTCACCACGTTTTGTCCATCCATGGCAGCTGAGATGATCCCACCTGCATACCCTGCGCCTTCCCCACAAGGGTACAGACCTGCTATCTCAGGGTGCATATAAGTTATGGGGTCTCTAGGGATTTTGATGGGAGCGGAGGTTCGGCTTTCTACACCCACGATATTAGCTTCATTGGTCATAAATCCTTTCATTTTTTTGTTGATGTCTAAGATGCCTTCTCGTAATCGCTGATATACAAACTTAGGTAGGATCTGATGTAACGGTGCGCTGATCAATCCAGGGATGTAGGACGTAGGATTGAGGGTGGGGGAGATGATACCATTTACAAAGTCAGTCACTCGCTGTGCAGGAGCTTTCTGACTACCATCAGATGCGTTAAACATAGCTCTCTCTACTTCTGCTTGGAAATCTAGTGCAGCAAATATACCTTGATAGCCGTGCGCGTTGAGCTCTTCGATCTCTATGGATGTCACGAATCCAGAATTTGCAAATGGGCTGTCACGTCGGCTCAGCGACATACCATTAACCACAATCTCTCCGGGTGCAGTGGCGGCGGGAACGATCAGCCCACCAGGACACATACAGAACGAAAACACCCCTTTGCCTTTCACTTGACTAACTACACTATAGCTGCTAGCTGGTAGATTTTCTTCTCGTTTTTCTTGGTTGTATTGGACGGTGTCTATGTAGGTTTGAGCGTGTTCTATCCGCAATCCTAGGGCAAATGGTTTAGCCTCGATTAGAACGCCTTTTGCGTGAAGCAGCTGATATATATCTCTAGCTGAGTGTCCCGTGGCGATGATGAGACGCTCTACTTTGATATGACCAAAGCTCGTCTCTATCCCTTTGACTTTATTTTCCTCTATCAGTATATCAGTCATTCTACAATTGAATAATACTTTGCCTCCATGTCCTTCTATGGTTTCTCGCATTTTGGCTATGATCACAGGTAGTTTGTTGGATCCTATGTGAGGATGAGCGTCTGTGAGTATCTCCTCAGTAGCTCCGTGCTCGACGAGCATTCTGAGCACTTTGTCTAGTTTACCTCGCTTGTGTGAGCGTGTATAGAGTTTGCCATCGCTATAGGTGCCAGCGCCACCTTCACCAAAACAATAATTGGAATCAGGATGTACGGTTCCGTCCTGCTGTATGGCTTTGAGGTCACGACGACGATCACGTACGTCTTTGCCTCGCTCTATGATGATGGGTTTAAATCCACAAAGCAAGCACTCCAGCGCAGCAAAATAACCCGCAGGTCCAGCACCGATGATATGCACCTCTGGACTATCCTGTACATGCTGATATAGTGAAGCGTAAGGTACCGGTTTCACGAAGCTTTCGTCTAGATATACATCATATCTAAGCACAAAAACTGGTCTTCTACTCCTAGCGTCTATCGATTTTTTGGTCAGGACGATGTCTCGGATTTGGTCTTGCATACCTTTGACCTTAGCGCGTACTATAACATCTATATAATCGGTATTATTGACCTGATCTGGAAAAACTTTTATTTCTATATTTTTGATCATGGTTTAAGATCAGTTTTTGATTTTGATACGCATCAGATGCTTGTCGGCGGTCATGTATAGATAATCTTCTGCGGTATTAAACGCACAGTTGGAGGTCGCTTGGTCTGTATAGATCATTCCTACATTGCGGCTGTCCTGGTTAAATACGAGTATTCCACCAGGTCCAGAAGCAAATAAATAGCCGTTTTTGCTGATTTTGAGTCCATCGGGGAGGCCTTTGTATTTACCTACGAGGTGTGTCGCATCTGCAAACAGTGTGCGTTCTATTACATTATAATTTGTGTCGAGTGCGTATTTGTACCATACAGCATGTGCAGGATCAGAATTAGAGACATACATATATTTTTCGTCCTTGCTGAGCGCTATACCGTTGGGTTTAGATAGTGTAGAATCTATTAACGTCACTTGACCATCTTTTGTAAGCTTAAAGACACCGTTGTGGCTCATTTGTTTTGCTTTAGCTGTGTCTTGATCTGGCAATCCATAAGGTGGATCTGTGAAGAATATTATACCATTTTTGGTGACACATAGATCATTGGGACTGTTATACTTTTGATTATTGAACTTCTGTGTGAGGAACTGAAAACTGTCTTTTGGTTGACCCAAATCGCTCATCATTTTGGCTACAGCTCTATTGCCATGTTGACAGAGCAGCAATTTGTTATCGATGTCAAGCGCCAGACCATTTGCTCCTTCAGTACCTCCGTCTGTATATCCGAGAGAGTGTCCGGATGGCGTTAGATAAACCTGCTTACCACCTTTTTCGCTCCATTTATAGATTATATTATTGGGTACATCTGTAAATAATAACGCATTGAGTTCATCCACCCAAACAGGCCCTTCAGACCATGAAAATCCGCTACAAAGTACTTGAATATTTTCACTTGTGTCAATGATATTGAGCATTTCGCGATCATAGATTTCTATCCTACCTTCAGTGTTTTCTAGGATGGTTTGTGTTTGATTTTTGCATGAAGCCATTGCGATAAGCAGGACAGCGGAGATACAGATTTTATATATTTTTGTCATCCGATTTTGGTTTTACTGGTTTTTTAGGGCTTTCGCCAAAATATTCATTTTCCAAAGGTTAAAATACAGTACCGAAGGATCTTTTGAATGTAAGTTTTTCTCTATTTTTTCTTCATATTTTGCGTAAAGCTTCATAAATACAGGTAAGATATAATAATACTTCATCCGATCGTATAGGTCAGTAAGTCTGGTATGTTTTATTTGGTCATTTTGGGATAGAAGGGCAAGATTTTCGGTTGCTCTTTGGTTTTTTTGAAGGAAGATATTGTTCATCTCTAGCCCATCATGAATGACAGGGTTATCTATATGTGTGATGGCTATTCGGCTTTTACTCAAGTCAACGGCATACAGCAAATCTTCATATCCGTATCCTTTTATGGCTTCATCAAATCTGTGCTGCGCAAAAACCTTAGCAGGAATGATGAAGTTATTGGAATGAAAGTTTAGGTAAGGAGCCTTATTGCGCTTCCTAGCTTTGAGTGATTCACGTTGGGTTCCATATCGCCAATGAAGCAATTTTTTGTACCCTTGTGGTGGTTTTTTGCTGTATATTCTGCCACCACTGATGATGCTACTGGGTTGTAATTGACCGACATAATTCTTGATGAAATTCTTGTTTTTGACCGTAGAGTCACCGTCTAGAAACAATAAATAATCATGATATGCTGCATTACCTAGCCAATTGCGAATCCTAGATCTGCCTAGATTTTCGGACATTTCGGTATAGTTGATATTGAACTTAAAGGCCAATTCCTTATTCATCTCTTTGTACTTCTCATCTGAGTAATCATCAAAACACAATATCTGATAAGTGATATCAAGTTTTTGACATTGTTTGGCGAGTGTATAGACGAGCGGTCTCACATCTTGATTATATATGGGTATCAGTATAGAAAGCATGACGTAAAAGTAAGACTTATATACGAAACGAAGCTTAGTATGACCAAAAAAAATATTTTTCAGTCTCTTGCATCAAAACTTTGATTTGTTTGTTAGGTTTCTAAATTTTTGATACCATGGATACATTATATATGCCCACTGCTATAGCACAGGACCCAAAACTTAGTCCTGAGCTCCGCAGAATAGCAGACAAAGTGACGAAAGATCAACGCATAGATTTTGAAGAAGGATTGTACCTTTTTGATCATGCTTCGCTTGGTTACCTAGGTACATTGGCCAACTATGTACGTGAGCGTAAGCATGGTGACAATACCTATTTTAATAGAAATTTTCACATAGAACCGACCAATGTTTGTCTATATACTTGTAGCTTTTGCTCATATTCTCGTCTGATCAAAAAGCGTGATGAAGGCTGGGAATATTCGCTCGATGACATCTTGGACATCGTCAAAAAATATGACGATCAGCCTGTCACTGAAGTACATATCGTAGGTGGTGTATTGCCTCAGTATGATGTCAAGTTTTATGCAGATCTATTCTCAGCGATCAAGGCGCACCGTCCTGAACTGCATGTAAAAGCATTAACTCCAGTCGAATATCACTACATATTTAAAAAAGATAAAATCTCGTATGAACACGGAATGAAACTCATGTTAGATGCTGGACTAGACTCTATGCCAGGCGGTGGAGCAGAGATTTTTCATCCTGAGATCAGAGATCAGATAGCAGGGGGCAAATGCAGTGGCGATCAATGGCTCAGGATCCATGAGGTATGGCATGAGCTAGGTATGAGGTCAAACGCTACGATGCTTTATGGTCATATAGAATCGTTCTTTCATAGAGTAGATCATTTAGAACAATTGCGCCAATTGCAAGACAAAACAGGAGGTTTTCAGACTTTTATACCACTGAAATTTAGGAATCAAGGCAACCAAATGTCTCACATAGCAGAGTCCAATACAGTCGAGGACTTGCGCAATTATGCGATTTCTAGGATTTACTTAGACAATTTTGATCACATCAAATCTTACTGGCCGATGATAGGCAGAGATATGGCGCAGCTTTCACTTGCTTATGGAGTCGATGACATAGACGGAACTATAGACGATACCACCAAAATCTACAGTATGGCTGGTGCTGAAGAGCAAAATCCTTCACTCTCAACTGAAGACTTAGTCAAGATGATCCGAATGGTGCATAGGAAGCCGATCGAGCGAGATACTTTATATGGTGTAGTAACAGATTTTACTGATGTAGTTTTTGAAGATGAAAAGCTTTACAAGGGATATGTTTCGCTGCCTGTGGTGTGATTTATTGAATTGATAATGGTCAATTGAGAAATTGTGTAACTGTTTAATTATGTAACTGTTTAATTGTGTAACAATAAGCTTAAGTTGCACTTACCCTTGTGTTTCTTCAAATCTTGGATTTGCGTGTGATATTAGCTTAGTATGGCTAATAATGACAATCAGCAAATTACAAAATTTGCATCCGCAACGGTGTAAGCGCGTCTTACGCCGAGCAGTAAATGAGAATTGAAAATTGAGAATTGAAAATTGATATAAAGTCATACTGGACTTGAATTTATATAATTATTTATCGCATATATAAAATACTATTAATTAAGAGAGAGAGAGAGAGAAATTATTTATATATTTCCTAAAATAAATGAATATAAAGATACAATATATCGAAACAATAATTTATCTTTGCTTCAGAATAATATAGGTGTGTGTGTTATTGCAAATTACTACGAGATGAATTAATATAAGCAATTAGGAGCAGGGAACCTACATTATTTAAGTTATAGAAAATGGTCGTATCCAAACAGATAAATTTGTTAAATTATAAACTCAAAAAAATGAAATATTTATCATCTCTATTTCTTGTTTACCTTCTTTCTGCTTTTAGCAATATGGCATTTTCACAGAATAATAACATTGGTGTCAACATAAGTATTAATGATTTATCTGGTTTAAATACAGAACTACGATACGAAAAATTTGTTAACTCACGATGGTTGGTCGGTACAGGTGTAGCTTCAAATTTCCGAAGTTCAGTAAGTTTAACCGTAGGCTTTAAGTATGATCTACTCAAGCGCACAAATTTTTCATTATTAACTGGTATAGATTATAGGTTTGAATTTATAAAACTTCACATCACTGACAATAACACAAAACGACAAAATAGCCTTGAAGTTCCACTTGAATTGAGGTACAAATTTTCTGATAACCTATCTCTAAATGTTGGATTTTCGATTCCTTTTTCATTGGACAAAGGTCGTCAAAATGAGTATCTTTTCAATAGTTATATGATTGGCATTGTCAAAAGGTTTTAAGGAAATAATTAAGTTTCATCGATTGAATGAAAAATCTATTCCTTTATTTTGGACTATTTTACATACACTATTGGTGTAGAGTCTTTATGTAAGCAAGAACTACACCTCCCTGTGCAAATTACAAATTTGCATAAGCAACGACGTAATCACAGTATATGTCGTGTGGATGAAAGATAATAGTTTTAGCTTAATTGAAATTCATTAAAATCTTACAAATACATCACTTTATAAACTTAACAGCATCATGAAAAATTTAATATTTTGCTTCTTATTTATCACATTTCCTTTATTATTATCTAGCCAAAAAGGCTTCCAATTTGGCATTGGTTTTAATCACAATATTGTCCAAACTGAAACTATAAAGTTCTTAAATGACAACGAACTTAAAGTTTCCAATCTCTATGGATTGTCAGTAAATTTGGATTATACCTTCAGCAATAAATTCAGAATCAAATCAGGTATTGAGTATAAGTCACAGAATTTGGATTTTGGTAGATTTCTAAACGCTAATGTAGAATATATCATGATTCCGATTGTAGTTAATTACAATTTTTTACATCTGAAGAGATCTGGACTGACGCTGGGTATAGATGCAGGATTTTCGTTTGATAAGCCGATTTTCGAATCTGTCAATACTATTTCTACTTCGAGAGAATCTGAGACCACAAAAAGAATCGTAACTAGGATTAATATGAATATCCAAACCCTTCCTTCAGGTGTTTTTGAGTTTAATGATTATATAAGTCTTAGATATGGTGTCAGCGCGAAATACAACATGGGCAAACGCGGCCAACTCAATTTTTACGCACAAATCATGGATTGGGGTGTAGATCAAAGTTTTTTATTTGAAACTAGTGAAATAATAACTGTAGATGGTCAAGTCACTTCCAACCAAACGACCAAAAATTATTTTGATATGGCAACAGCAGGCCTGCAATTTGGACTTTACTATACTTTTGGTACATTGACATTTAAGTAAAACAGGGATGATCAAATATTGATTTTGTGTAAGATAATTAGCTTGGCATGTCTAATTAATAACAATCAGCAAATTACAAAATTTGCATACGCATCGGTGTAAGCGCGTCTTACGCCGAGCAGTAATTGAGTATTGAAAATGGATAATTGATAATTGAGAATTGAAAATTGATATAAAATCATACTGGACTTGAATTTATATAATTATTTATCGCATATATAAAATACTATTAATTAAGAGAGAGAGAGAAATTATTTATATTATTTCCTAAAATAAATGAATATAAAGATACAACATACCGAAACAATAATTCATCTTTGCTTCAGAATAATATAGGTGTGTGTGTTATTGCAAATTACTACGAGATGAATTAATATAAGCAATTAGGCGCAGGGAACCTACATTATTCAAGTTATAGAAAATGGTCGTATCCAAACAGATAAATTTGTTAAATTATAAACTCAAAAAAATGAAATATTTATCATCCTTATTCCTTGTTTTCCTTTTTTCTGCTTTTAGTAATACGGCATTTTCACAGAATAATAACATTGGTGTTAACATTATTTCAAATGACGTATCAGTTCTTAATGGCGAAATACGGTACGAAAAATTTATTGGGTCACGATGGTTGGTCGGTACAGGTGTGGCTTCTAATTTCCAAAATTATGTAACTGCAACCGTAGGCTTTAAGTATGATTTACTAAAGCGTACAAAGTTTTCATTATTCACTGGTGTGGATTACAAATTTGAATCTTTAAACCTTCAAAAAACTGATAATATCACAAAACGACAAAATAGCCTTGAAGTTCCGCTTGAATTGAGGTACAAATTTTCTGATAACCTATCTCTAAATGTTGGATTTTCGATTCCTTTTTCATTGGACAAAGGTCGTCAAAATGAGTATCTTTTCAATAGTTATAGGATTGGCATTGTCAGAAGGTTTTGAGGAAATAATTAAGTTTCATCGATTGAATGAAAAATCTATTATTTTATTTTGGACTATTTTACAAACATTATTGGTGTAGAGTCTTTATATAAGCAAGAACTACACCTCCCTGTGCAAATTACAATATTTGCACACGCAAAAATGTAAACGCAGATTACGCCAGGCGGAAGTAAACCGATAATATTTTTTTTGAAATAAAAATATTTATTCTTATATTTTAATATTCAATTAAATACATATATTTATTTATTAATTAAAAAACAAATTGAAGTATAACACTAATTATTTCAAAATAAAAATTTTATTCTTCGATAGTCTTTATATATATTTGCAATTTATTTGAATATTAAGAATGAATATTAGTTGGTATTCCTTAGTCTATTTGGTTGTTTTGTAAATTGAAAATCATGAAGTATATTAGCTTTTTACAATTGAAATTTCAATTGTTGATCACATTTTCTAGTCTGATAGTTTTCAGTGTTAGTGGTCAAACCACAACTGATGCAATCATGATGCCCGAAGGTTCAGCATGTATTTTCTTAGGTCATAGTAGTGGAAGTTTTGATCATTATTGGGAAGGAGGCACGCTTAGGTCAAATCGCACAATAGCAAATGTAACTAGAACAAATACCAATGCTGAAGTAGCAATAGGAATCACTTCAAGGTTAAATGCCTACGTCGGCCTGCCCTATATTACTACCAAATCCAGTGAACCTAATGGGGGCAAGTTTGCTGGGGTTAGTGGGTTTCAAGATATATCTATAACTCTTAAGTACTTAGGTTTTCAGAAAAAATGGAATAAAAGTGAATTATCAATTTTGGGGTCTTTTGGCTTTTCAAATCCCATTACTAACTATTTATCCGATTACATGCCATATAATCTGGGTTTAGGGGCTACACAATTAAGTTACTTAGCCATTGTCCAATATGATCTTGATTGCGATGTCTATTTTAGAACTTTTGGGGGTTATGAATGGCGAGGGTACACCAAAGCAGAAAGAGAATATTATTACAATAATGGAAACTACTTTACCCCATGGATGGACGTACCTAGCGCAGTTAGATTTGGCGGAGTCATAGGTGCATGGGTAGCTGACAAAACACTTCAGTTAGAGATAAATTATAATTCACTACAATCTACTTCTGGTGATGACATTAGATCGTATGCTGGTCCACAACCTACTAACAAGGTGTCGATGAGCTCAGTTGGTTTTTTTGCACACTATTTTTTAAATCGAGTTCCAGGCTTAGGGATAATCGTTCAGGGCAACACTGTAGTATCAGGCCAAAATACAGCAAAGGCAAGTACATTGGGTGCGGGCATTACTTATCAGTTTAAATACAAAAAATAATGATAAAAAGGATAATTTTGTTCTCATTCGTTGGATTAGCATTATTTTACGGATGCTCAAGAGATCTCCCAACTTACCAAGCTTATGAAAGTTTTTCCTTTTCAAAAAGTGATCCAGAAGGAGGCACTTGGAAACCAATATTATTGACGAGTGGCAGTGAAATTTTAATAGATCAACCTCAAGAAATCACCAGCCCAGAATATCTAGAAGAAGTGTCAAGGGTGAAAGTTGAGCAGTCAAAAATGTCTGATGAAGATAGAACGCAAGTTAGCTATTGGAGCAATAACCCTGTGATTAGGTGGAATGAAATAACTCTAGGTTTAATAGCTAAATATAATCTCATACCTGGACCAAATGATGATGATTCTTATACCTTACCTTCTGCTTCTAATCCTGACGGTAAATCTAAATTCCCATTTGCGCATCCGCCTTATGCAGTGAGGGCATTATCCTATTTATCAGTAGCGCAATATGATGGAATGGTTGCAGCGTGTTATCAACAGTATAAACACAAGAGGTTTGGGCCTTCAACGGTTGATAATACTATTCAGCAATTTTATCAGGACAACGAGATTCCGTCGTATCCGAGTGATGGAGCTGTCATAGCTGCTGCTTCTCGAAAGGTATTATCTGCAATGTTTCCGTTAGAGGCTGAGTATTTGCTTAACTTACAAAAGCTTCATCTCAAAAGTTTATTGCATTCAGGTGCTCATGTAGAAAGCGATATTTTAGCAGGTATAAAAATTGGAGAATATATTGCTGATTTAGCCTTAAAAAGAGCGACAGGGGACGGAATGAATAAAGCTCAAGTAAGTAAGTCAGTATCTGATTCGATCGCAAAAGCTGGAAAAGACAATTTTGGGTGGGAATGGAAAAATCTAGAAATTCCAGCTAGACCTGTGGGTCTAGCACCTTTTTTTGGAAACGTAAAACCGTGGGCAATGTCTGATGTAAAACTATTTAGATCAGAGCCACCAGTAGCTATTGGTTCAGATGAATTTATTAAGGACATAGCATTATTAAAGGACTATGCTGATAATGTTACACCAGAACGAAGAAGGATTGCTAATTTTTGGCAAGATGGTATAGGTACTTATACACCTCCAGGACACTGGAATTATTTTGCTACTCAACTAATAATAAAATATAAAATTAATCCCATAAGGTCGGCTAGAATATATGCTTATCTAAATATGGCCATGACAGATGCGGGCATAGCATGTTGGGATACTAAGTACTATTATTATTATCCACGACCTATTCAGATGATTGACGGATTTAAAACTATCTTGGGTACGCCTAATTTTCCTGCATACTCTTCAGGGCATAGTGTTTTTTCTAGTGCTGGAGCCGAAATACTTGGTTTCATCTTTCCAGAAGAACGTGTTCTATTGAGAAGCTGGGCCAGAGAAGCGGCTTTGTCTAGACTTTATGGTGGAATTCATTGGTCATGGGACGCTTCAGCAGGTACTGCCCAAGGCGCTAAGGTTGCGGATGTTTTCATAGATATAGCAGCTAAGGACGGCGCAGACTAGGGAATACTAATCATAGTTAACTAATACTTTACTTAACTAAGGTACGAAATTAGTATATTTACCTAATTATATCTAAAACACTCTTTCCATTATTAGTGTTACCTTTGCATAGTAAAATATGCAAACATATATGAGCGATCAATCATTTAAAAAAGAGATAAAATCAGGTATTCCATTAAGTCCGTCGATATATAAAACTCCTGATCCAGTATATAGTCATGCACCCAAACGAAACATCGAAGAAGTACTGACCGATGACGATCGCAAACTCGCAGTTAGAAACGCCCTTAGGTATTTTGATAGTGCTTTACATGAGCAGTTGGCTAAAGAGTTTTATGATGAGTTATTGAAGTATGGACGTATATATATGTACAGTTATATGCCTGACCATGAGGTGTTTGCGCGTCCGATAGAGGACTATCCTGCACGTAGTACACAGGCGGCTGCGATTATGCTTATGATTCAAAATAATCTAGACTCTAGAGTAGCCAAACATCCACAGGAGTTGATCACTTATGGTGGCAATGGTGCAGTGTTTCAGAATTGGGCTCAGTACCGCCTGACGATGATGTATCTCAGTGAAATGACAAACGAACAAACGCTCGTTCTGTACTCTGGTCATCCGCTCGGACTCTTTCCATCGCACAAAAATGCACCAAGAGTCATCGTCACTAATGGGATGATGATACCTAGTCATTCCACCAAGGCAGATTGGAATAAATATAATGCGCTAGGAGTGACTTCTTATGGCCAGATGACGGCCGGTTCTTTTATGTATATTGGACCTCAAGGTATAGTTCATGGCACGACTATCACGCTCCTCAGTGCAGGCCGCAAACTTGGATTAGGAAAAAACGACTTGGCTGGTGTCCTTTTTGTAACCTCAGGGCTTGGTGGTATGTCTGGTGCTCAGTCTATCGCAGCGGTCATCACTAAGGCGGTAGGTGTGATCGTAGAGATAGATCCTGACGCTATACAGCAGCGGATTGTGGACGGATATATCCAAACCGAAAACGTATATGAAGACCTAGATATATTGTTTGAAAAAATAGTGGAAGCCAAAGCTGCAAAGCAAGGTATAGCATTGGTCTATTGCGGCAATGTAGTAGATTTTTGGGAGATGGCTGTAGCCAAAAATCTAAAAGTAGAGCTAGGCTCAGATCAGACATCACTGCACAATATTGATGATCTGGGCTACTGTCCTGCGGGATATACCTTTGCTGAAGCGCAAAATTTGCTTAATAGCAACAAGAAAAAATTTGATATAGAAGTTCGAAAGACGCTCGTCAGACATGTCAAAGCTATCAATACTTTGGCCTCACGGGGGATGTACTTTTGGGATTATGGCAACGCTTTTTTGAAGGAAGCTGGTGAAGCGGGTGCGCCTATATGGAAGGATAAAAAGAAAGGGATTTATAAATTTCCTTCGTACGTAGAGGATATTATGGGACCTATTTGTTTTGATTTTGGGTTCGGACCTTTCAGATGGGTTTGCTGTTCTGGTAAGACTTCAGACCTCTACAAAACCGACAAGATCGCTGCAAAAATACTATCAAAGATGCTTAAAACCGCACCTGACGAGATCAGAAGTCAGCTGCATGACAATATCATCTGGATCAAAAACGCAAAAATCAATCTACCTATCGTTGGGTCTAAGTCGCGCATATTGTACGCAGATGCAGAAGGTCGAATCGAGATTGCATTAGCGTTTAACAAAGCCATCAAAAAAGGTATTATATCTGGGCCGATAGTCCTCGGTAGAGACCACCACGATGTATCAGGTACAGACTCACCTTATCGAGAGACGGCCAATATATATGATGGATCTCGATTTACGGCAGATATGGCTGTGCAGAATTTTGTAGGAGATTCTTTCAGAGGCGCTACTTGGGTGTCGTTGCACAATGGCGGCGGCGTAGGCTGGGGTGAGGTCATCAATGGAGGCTTCGGTATGGTGATAGACGGATCTAAACGTGCTGCAAAAAATATCAAATCTATGCTGCATTGGGATGTAAATAATGGTATAGCGCGTCGTAGCTGGGCTCGCAATCCTAATGCGATATTTGCAATCACTAGAGCAATGGAGGATAACGAAAATCTAAAAGTAACCCTCCCCAATCTAGTAGCAGATACCTTGATCAATAAAGTAATTAAAAAATAATCAATTGCCAAATCAATGTCATTAGTACCAAAATGTCAAATAATCTATAAAGGCGATGTGCTCGCAGGAGCTTTTTATCTGCTGGTGGGAACAGTGTTATTGATATTTGCCATCGTGTTGGACTATATCAATCTGTCGTTGGGTTACCACTATTTGAGTATTGGTTTTTTTATATTTTTTCTGTATTGTATTGGCAAAGGATTGCTGATGATTTTTATCAATTACAAGCGATATAAATTTTATAAATCACTAACATTTTTTACTTCTATCATGAAGAGTGATGAGATAGAATATACTGAATATAGAATTCAAAAGAAGCAAACCAATCGTCGCAGATATACATGGACGTTAGTTTTGGGATGTTTATTTGCGTTTCTTGGCATATTTAGCAGTGAGAAAGGACTGATTATGGGTACGACCATTCCTATAGCTTTAATTGCGGGAATAGAGTTCGGGGTAGGATTGTTGACAGAGTTCCGACTGAGAGAATTTTTGCGTATTTTGAAGAAAAACACTGATTAAATCAAGTAAATATTTTCTTACGGAAAAGTCAGTTGATAGGTTTTATATTGATCTTTTGTCAATAACTTTTGAAGGTCTTTATGCTTTTTTTGTTGTATGGTTTGTACTTTAGCGTACTTCTGATTATTGGCAAGTGTTGATTTCTCTACTTTTTCTTTTTCAGTCTCAAAACTAAGCATAGCTTTTTTTAGTGGAGCGATTTGGTCATCCTTAAGATTTAAGGTTTTGGTCAATTTATCCATTGTTTCATTTGCCTTTTTCTCTGGAGTATTGAGAGATTTTGGTCTTTCTTTATAGCTGTCTGGAGGTAGTGATTTTTGTGTAGTGCCTTGGACTTGTGCACCTGCATAAGTAGCACTGATTAGCAATATTAACATCAAAACGGATGTTTTTAATAACGATTTTAAATTCATTAGACTTTTTTTTTGATAAAAAGCTGGAGTTTATCCTGCATGATATACACTTATAGAAGACAAAATACTTTTTGTAAATTATATTGTTCTGTTCCTATAACGAAATGAAAGTAGTGAAAGTTTCTATATTTTGGATTACATATTTACTAAATCTTCATTTTTAGTCAAATTATAGTAATTTTGCATTCCTAATAGAAGATTTTGAACGATATTTTTTAAGTTAATACCTAAACATAAGTGGCAAAAATCGTCATCGTTGGTCCTGCACATCCACTTCGAGGTGGTATAGCTACTTTTAATGAAAGGTTAGCTATCGCATTTATGGTTGATGGTCACGAGGTCACTATTTTTAGTTACTCGTTACAGTATCCTTCTTTACTTTTCCCTGGCAAAACTCAGATTTCGGACGCACTTCCACCTGTGGGTGTTACTATTCGCTCTACGATCAATAGCATCAATCCGCACTCTTGGTGGCGTACAGGTGCAGAGATCAGTGCACTAGAACCTGACATTGTTTTGGTTAGGTATTGGATGCCTTTTATGAGCCCTGCTCTGAGTACTATTGTGAGTAGAATCAAAAAGAAAACGCATAACTCACCGATTATTTTGGGTTTTATAGATAATGCATTGCCGCATGAGCGCAGAGTAGGGGATCATTTTTTTGCTCAATTGCTTTTCAAACAACTGGGCGGATTCGTCACCATGAGTCACAAAGTTCATACTGATGTTGCAAGTCTCAGTTCGCTTCCTGTACTAGAGACACCGCACCCTTTATATGATAATTTTGGTGAGCGCGTGGATAGAACCGTTGCCTTAAGTAAGCTGTCACTTCCTGACGGAGTTAAGATTTTTCTTTTTTTTGGGTTTATTCGTCATTACAAAGGCTTGGATTTGTTGATTAAAGCATTGGATTTACTACCAGAGGATTTTGAGGATTTTAGGCTTTTGATTGCTGGAGAATTCTATGGAGGTGAGGACGAAATTTTGACATTGATTGCATCATCTCATCATGCCGAGAAAATCATTTTGCACAGCTCTTTTATTGCAAATAGCCAGATCAAATACTATTTTAGCGCAGCTGATGCAGTCGTTCAACCATATCGAAGCGCTACGCAGAGTGGGGTGACACCACTGGCCTATCATTTTGAAGTGCCTATGATTGTGACAGATGTAGGGGGACTACCAGATATGGTGCCGCCTTCACTAGGTGAGGTTTGTACTCCAGATCCATCAGGTTTAGCTGCTGCTATGCAGAGGATTCTGAGGTTAGATACTGAGAGATTTAAAGTTGCAATCAAGGATGAAAAATCAAAGTTTCAGTGGTCCACGATGACAGATGCAATTGTGGGTTTTGCCCAAACATTAAAATCAAAAAAGTAAATATTACTAAATGTAAATGATATGAAAGATAACCATTCCTTAAGTATAATTGCACACACCATTCGGCAAAGCATAGATACCAAAACATTAATACTTAATGATCTTGAGATGTTAGCAAAAATTGCTACATCGGTAGATTTGATTGTTGCTGCGCTTAAGATTGGAGGGACGATTTGGTTTTGTGGTAATGGTGGCAGCGCTGCTGATGCCCAGCATCTATCTGCGGAGTTGTCAGGTAGATTTTATCTGGATAGGAAGCCTTTCGCTTCTGAAGCCCTTCATGTCAATAGTTCCTTTATGACAGCTGTAGCTAATGATTTTGGCTTCGAACATGTATATGAAAGAATGATAGAAGGGATAGGCAAAAAAGGTGATGTTCTCGTAGCTCTTTCTACCAGTGGCAATAGTCCAAATATCGTTTTGGCTGTAGCCAAAGCTTTACAAATGGGTATAAAAGTGATAGGATTGACAGGCCAAACAGGTGGGAAACTAAAAAATAATTGCGATATACTACTCAAAGTGCCCAGTCCAGATACGCCTCGCATACAGGAAGCACATATCATGCTAGGACACATCATCTGCGAACTCGTAGAAAAGCAAATGGTAGAAGCGGATATTTAATCTTTACCAAAAAGCCTTTTAAAAAACCGATTGGTACTAGATGTTCGACCGACAAGCACATACCTTATCGATATACCTGATGTTGTATAAAATCGCTGATTGGAAGTGGTTTTATTCATAGTAATTAACGGCATATAATCCGTAGCTATGCTTAGATTTCCAAAGGTGATTTCAGCCCCAAACGAAAGCCCAAAACCAGCAGAATTTATATCTCGTGTATCTACCAGAAGTGCTCCCGGCTCTTGTCGAGCATATACACCTCCACCCATAAAAAAATTGATTCTTTTGGTCAATAATGGATAATGCTGCTTTATCATTAATGCAGTCAGTTGATTGCCCGCAAAAGTTCCTGGTTGGATGATTAGCTCTATCGTGTTTTTATTAGCGATTCTTTGCGAAAAACTGATTCCAAAATCATCACCTATGCGCACACCTGCAAGGGTGTTGTACTTCTGTGCATTGACGTTAAGCGTGATTAAAATAAGAACACAAATACTAATAAATTTTTTAGTTGCCAAGTTGATATCTATTTAGTGTAATTGAAAATCTAGCGATTATATAACGTTAATATGACGAATAAAATTCTAAAAGGTTGCATTTTATTGTTTAATCAAATATGATATCATTTAATATCATAGTAAGGGAGGGCACTTTATTGACTGATTTATAGTTATATGCTTTATAGTTTCAGACCATTTTAAAAATATGTAATATTCAATATAAGTAGATTCCACATGCCCACACAATTGAAAGAAATATGGGAAATTCTAAAAGATATTGCTTAGAAATTCAAAGGCACTGACCAGAAATTTAAGGACACTGATCAGAAATTTAGGGATACTGACCAGAAGTTTAATCAAACAGATTTAAAAATCAAAAAAGCCTTTGATTTATTTGAGACGTAATGGGGGAGCCTGATGGAGAGCTTAGTAGAAGGCGATATTATAAACTTATTGAGAAGTAGATAGACGTACATGATACATCTATGCGTAGGAAAGGAAGCCATGAAGGCCGAAAATTTGTGTTTGATATCATAGCTCATAATGATAATGAAACCGTTATCATAGACGTCAAAACTATACTAAGACCTAATGATACAAAGAGTTTTTTTGAAAAGCTAAACCATGCAAAAGAATGGCTTGCTGAATATAAAACCTTTAATATTTATGGTGCGGTTGCTTACTTACAAGCCGACAGTGGCAGTGAGTTATTTGCTGAAAATCAAAAGCTATTTGTCATAAAAGAAATGGGAAACTCAGCACAGATCATCAACAAATCAGATTTTCAACCAAGCATATTTCAAATCACTTCTTTGTTATTTTTCTATCTATTAGCGATATTAACCTCAGTATTATAAGTATTATAAGATATGATTCTATCATATAAGTCACCGATACCACGATAATAAACGATCGCTTGATATTCGTTTTCAGTGTCTTGCCAGCTACCTTCTAGACTCATATAGTCTATCTTGCCATCAGGGAGCAACTTTCCGTACATATAATTATAGTATCCTTGCTTCATATTAACATCCAAAGTATAGAGATTTTTGCCTCTATTATATAGTTGAAACTCCTTACTCGGTGTCCAATTGTTAAAAGCACCAAGTAGGTATATCTCATCATCTGGCTCTAAGTCATCATTCTCTAAGTTAAAAACCACGTTGGCATAATCTCCCCTTATATTTTTTTCTTGAAAACCTTGTACATTACTGACTTGATTGCTACTGATTTGTGAAATGATTTCATTCCTTAGTTGGGTGTTTGTATTGGTATTGTTTAACGAATTTGTCACACTAGACAACAAATTAGTAATGCTATTGCCTTGGGCCCCGTCAAAGTTGTCAATAAAAAACTTTCCATTAAAATCAAAAATAAAAATGTAAGGTTTCGTCCTTCTTGATTGTTCTAACTTCAAAAAAACGTCTATATTGTTGATATTGCGCTCTATATTTGCTATGCCTCTTCCTAACGAAAACAATGATCTAGTGTCAAATTCTCTGTATTCGTTTAATCCCCAAAATTCAAAACTTCTGACCTTGTTAAATCTCAATACATTAGAACTAAAAAACGAGGGCTGGGCTAGCATGGCAGTTTCCCAGTTGTCATTTTGAAGCATCATCAGCGTGATTTCCTCGACTGGATTTCGCATCTTGAAATTCTGAAAGTTGATCTCTACCTGAAACTCTTGCTTGTACCGGATATTGGCAACATCTCTTGGAAATACACTTTGAAGGGATACTGTTACAGCTTTTTCGGTGACTATAAACCTTCTGCTCAGCACAGGGTAGTCTAATTTGTCTTCGTATATGACTAATAGAAAATTGCCAGATACCTTAAAATAAGTGTCCTTATTGGGGAATTTTTGCCAATAGTGGATGTATTGCGTTTTGGTATTGACCGAATATTGAAAGCTTCTTAAACGTTCATCGTTAAAACCACCGATTGCTTCTAGTTCAGATAGCTTAGAGGGTGTCCAGTCTTTATCACAGTGTATGATTTTGTAATAGTAATTGCGCTCTTCATTAAGCAAATCGTCAAATTTTAGCATGATATAATCACCACTTCCTTTGCGAATGACTGGAAAATTAGTAGGAAGATCATTGGTCTCTAATGTTACAGTTTTGATATATGGATCATAAATATCATTTGTAAATCTAAACTCATAATCAAAAGCTTTCAGATCCATTACAATAGTCATGAGTAAACAAATAGCTATTATGGATTTTTTCACGAAAGTGAATATTATATTTTTATCAAGAGACCTATTGAATCTGCTCATTTAATTTTATTTTGAATACTTAAAAGATTTGTTAATTATAACGTTTTCAGACTACAAATATAGTTAATTTTAACATAATTTTCTATTTGCTATAATATTTTTGTTAAAAAGTATGAATTTATCAATATTCATGGATTTTTCGATACTACTTAGAACCACTTCAATAATGGATTTTTTAAAGCCGATAAGCTTAGCGTCCACTCTAAGGTTGAATTAGTTTAAGATACCCTGCTCGACTATTACAATGTTAGAGCAAGTTTGTATCTCGTGTCAAACCACACTATTACTTTACCTAAAAGTGCTTGTGCTACTTTGGTTACATGGTTGTTTTGATAAAAATTATCTGATAAAAGTTGATTATTCGCATTATTAAGATATTTTTCCATTACTTTTGCTTTATATATATATATTGTCTATAACTATTTATAATGAGTGATTCATCACAAAAATATAAAATCCTTAAAGATATTTGGGGATTTACAGCTTTTCGCAAAGACCAAGAGCAGGTCATAGATCATGTGATAGGCGGATCAGATACTTTGGTGATTATGCCGACAGGTGGTGGAAAGTCACTTTGCTATCAGCTGCCAGCATTGTTGCTACCAGGCCTTACCATAGTAGTCTCGCCACTGATAGCGCTAATGAATGACCAAGTCCAAGCGCTGAAATTATCAGGTGTCAAGGTAGGTGCATTGCATTCAAATCTGACGAGCAAAGAGTTAAATGAGGTGGAAAATGCCTTGATGACTAAAAACTTAAAAATCCTATACGTATCTCCTGAGCGCGCCAATACCCAGTCTTTTCAGATACTGTTGTCTAGGTTAGAAGTTTCGTTGGTTGCCATAGATGAAGCGCACTGCGTCTCAATCTGGGGCAATGATTTCAGACCTGATTATGTGACCTTGCACAACCTCAGAGATGCACTACCTACAGTGCCATTTATAGCACTCACAGCTACAGCAGACCACGCTACGCAGAAGGATATCTGCGATCAATTGCACCTGAAGGAAGCACTGACTTACTTATCGTCTTTTGAGCGTCACAATATCAATACACAATCCAGACCTGCCGAAAATCGTGTTAAGCAAATCGCCTCTTTTCTATCTTTTAATAAAGATCAGTCGGGTATCATATACTGCCTCAGTCGTGCTGAAACTGAAAAACTGTCCGAAAAGTATGCTAACCTTGGGTATAAGTGCGGCTACTATCACGCGGGTATGTCTGCTGAACAACGGTCTAAAGTGCAGCGTGATTTTCAGGATGATAAGCTAGATTTTATATGTGCAACGATTGCTTTCGGTATGGGGATAGACAAGTCCAATATCAGGTGGATTATACACTATTCTATGCCAAAAAATCTAGAAGGATATTACCAAGAAATAGGCAGAGCAGGTAGAGATGGCAAACCTGCCAAAGCACTACTTTTTTACAGCTGGGGCGACTATCTAATGCTGAAGCGTTTTATAGACGAAAGTCCTTCTAATGATACTTTTAAAAGTGTCCAGTACGCAAAGCTAGAGAGAATGTGGGAGTACTCCTCTGCTAACGAATGTCGGACCAATATCGTATTGAGTTATTTTGGTGAGTACAGAACTAAGCCATGTGGACATTGCGACAATTGTACCTCTCCTCCCAAGTCTATTGATGGCACCTTGATCGCTCAAAAAGCACTATCCGCCGTCAAGCGTTGTGGTAATGGTATCAGCCTCAATCTTTTGATAGATGTACTGCGTGGTTCTAATCGTGCAGAAGTTTTTGACTTGGGTTATCACCGCATCAAAACCTTCGGAGCTGGCAAAGATATTTCCTTTATTAATTGGAAAATATACATCACCCAATTAATCAATCATGGATTGCTACAGGTGGATTATTCAGACAGCTTTAAACTCAAATCTACTCCACTGGCAGACGCAGTATTATTCGAAAAGAAGTATGTACCCTTAGTAAATCTACAAGTGGATAGTATAGGGACTAAAAAATCGGAACCTAGGCTAAAGTCCAGAACCAAATCTGAAACGATCAATGAAGAGCTGATGTCTAGCCTGATAGACTGGCGTATCACCACAGCTCAACAGCAAAACATCGCAGCGCATACCATATTTAGCGATGCAGTTTTTGAAAACATAGTCAAGAAAAAACCACTGACCTGGGAAGATCTCAGACATATCGAAGGTATGGGTGTCACCAAAATGAAAGTCTATGGGCGTGAAATTTTGGGTGTAATTCAGGGTTACTTTATACAGCAAAATCATAAAAAAAATGTCGTTGGGTTAACCTATATTGAGACCTATGATATGTACAAAAGTGGACTCACTGTAGCTGAAATAAGTAAGAAAAGAGACTTGGGTGAGATCACCATTTACTCACATCTCGCTTATCTTTATATCAAAAATGAACCTGTAGATCTCATGCAGTTTATAAATGCCGAGGAGGTAGAGCTGGTCAGAACAGCACTCAAAAAAAACAACAATAACCTTGCACTCGCTGCCATTGCCGAAGAATTAAAAGCACCTATGGAGTTTCATAAAATCAGACTTTGTATTGCGATGATAGTCAAAAAGAACAACGATTGAAGCGAGTAAATGTAATATCACACAGATCGGGGTCAGAATTTGTGGACTTGAAGCTCATTTTTTACTTACTGCTTTGTATGTTTTCATTGCTGCCTCTATCCCTGAGCGCACAAGCCAAAAAACAGAAAATAACCATAACTGAGAACTTGGTTTTTAAACCTCTACCTTATGTGATGGTTTTTAACGATGAGTTTGATGGCAACAGTTTGGACACATCCAAATGGTACACTTATTACCCTTACGGCACAAATGTTACTAAGGATTCATGTTCTTTTTGCAGGACGCACATTGGTGCAAATGTCTATAAAGATGAGAATGCTGTCCTCAGTAATGGTGTCTTACAATTGTGGTCGAAGGAAGAAAAAATGACTTGGTTTGATCGTGATTTCACATACACTTCTGCTATGATTAATTCTAAGCAAACTTTTACCACTTATGGTAGATATGAGATCAAATGCAAGCTCCCTAAAGGCGCACAACAGTGGCCAGCATTTTGGATTTTTGGTTGGAATACTGAGATTGACATTTTTGAATTTATATGTTCTGGCCCTAGTAAACTTGAGTTTTCGATACATAAATGGCTATCCAAAGACTGTCCACGACGCAAAAAAGACAATGGAAGTCCATGCTACAGTAGTCAATCAGGCAAGGTTGACTTTGAAATAGATTTTTCTGCCGATTTTCATTCGTTCGCTATGGAGTATGATCCTTTTATGATTAGATATTATATAGATGACATCATGGTCAGATACGTTTGTAGGTACTATGACAAAAAAGGACGACCTATCACAAAGAACACTATACAAAAAGGCGACTATCTCTTAGAACCTTCATTCCCCATACTAGGCGAGCCCGTGGCAGTTATAGCTAATCAGATGATCTGTACCAGTCACAAAGAGAAAAATCCAATCTTTCCTAATGTGATGGAGATAGATTATATACGTGTCTATCAACGGGACTTTCCATAAAAAAAGCAGTAAATCATAGCATTATAAGATTTACTGCTTTTTTTATTTAGGGCTTACGCCAAAATAAATATGACATTATTTACAATTCATGTCTATCTTTGAGGCCAGATCATTGTTAGGAAAACAAAGTCCTGATAGTACTGACGTCGGCTTATACCTAAGTAGGTTTGGATCCCTCAACCCATTGGCTATAAAAGCTGTAAGTGCTAGGACTTCTTCTTCTGATAGGTTAAGTGGTTTGATATAGGGTGCCAGTTGATCATCCGATACTCTTTGGTTTTGTTTTTTACCATTGTTAAAATACCTTACTACTTCCTCAAGGGTTTGCATGCTTCCTCCATGGAAGTATGGCCCGCTATCTTCTAGATTATACAGCTGTGGGGTACGAAACTTAAACATATCCTCAGCATTGTCGGTAAATCCTGCACGGCCTAGGTTTCTACGATCATTAGGTCCAGTATTAAGTCCTCCATGCTCATACAAGTCATCTACACCCAATGCCTCGAAACGCATAGAACCTAGATTTTTTTCAAAATGACAACCGACACATCCAGCTTTTCCAAAAAATAAGGTAGCACCATGTTTTTCGTTTTCGGACATCGCATACTTATCACCTTTTAACCAATTTTGGAACGGAGCTTCATTAGTGAGAATAGATCGGATATACGCACTCAATGCGAAGCTAGCCCCTTTTCTTGAGTATTTTTCTTCTTCGCTCATATTTGGAAACGCCTCATCAAAAAGCTTGTCATACCCAGCTGCTTTTATTAATTCCTTGTTGTACATCATTCGATGCGTTATCAAACCTTCTATGTTTTGACCTTCAAGCGCACCCAATCTTTGTTCATTTATTTTAGTGCTAGGGTCAAATACGCCCCACATACCTTCGGTACCTATATTTATTCCTTCTGATCCAAAAGATCCATTCCACATGGTATTTTCGACATAAGCTACATTTAGTAATGCTAGTGGTCTTGCACCTTGCGCATCTATCTCAGTGGACGCATAGAATGGATACTTTTCTCTTCGCTCACCTTTAATCCCAAAGCCAAATCCTCCATCTGCGATACCTTGCATTCTAGCAGGTCTAAACCCTGCCTCTACTACGTGGCACGAAGAACAAGTATAGGTAAATTTTTGATCAAATCGCTTAGATTCATTTCCAAATACGGGCTCAAAAAACAACAATTTCCCCAATTTTATTTTTGCATCTGTTAGCGGATTTTCAGGCGACTGTGGTATTTGACTTAGGTCTTTTCCATCTGGAAGCAGATATTTATCTTTTTCACCTATAGTGAGATGTAAGGCTTTGTCATAATCAGTCAATTCGTCATGAGTACAACTGTATATAAGCGTTACTGTAGCGATAAAAGAGAATACGATGAGTAATTTTTTAGAAAACATGCTTAGGTCTATTTAAAACAAAAAAATAAATACATATTAATAAATTATTTAATATATGTATTAGAATTACAAAGTTAATGCCATTTTACTTAACTTGTATAAATTTTTGCTACAAACTATGTAAACTAATAGTTATTCGGTGTTTTTAGCATTAAATTATACTATCGATGCTCATTTGATGGTAAAAATAGTTAGGTGTTCTACCTCTAGTGAAAGGCGAAAATAAATTAAGTTTTTGTCGCTTGGGTAAATGATTTGAGATAGAAAAAACAGTACCTTTGGCTATGGTTTTTTTTAGCTATTTGGCTCAAATATGAGGGTTAATATCAATAGTATATACAAATTAGTCCAAAAAAAAATCATCTTTCTCATTGATTCTTGATCAAAAAATATTTCCATACCACATGCTATGCAAATTTTTTTTTTGAATCGATTGAACAAAAAATAGGCTCCTTTATTCTAGACTTTTATTATGAATAGAATTGGTATTACTACTTTTTTGTAGGTATTATTGGTGTATTATTTTGTATTATCCGTTTTGTATTTTATAAATTATTGCTAATCTTTTAACTAAATCACTTAATTTTGTAGCTGAATAAAGTAATCTTTTCAACAAATATTTTATTTTTTTTCTAACTTTACGTTAGCCTAATTTGGCTTAAACTGACAGAATCAATCCTTGCCCAAGATTGTTTTGTAATTTATAGATTATGGCAATATATATAATTAAATTTTGATTAATTTAAGTTTGATTTAAGAAAAATTAACCTTAAAATAAACTTAATATTAAATAAATTAAGTATTTTATTAATGTGTAAATATTTGTATTATAAATTATTATAGATAGTGAAAATTATTATTCATTTTTTTTTCATATAAGTTATCAGTGGTACTAAATGTGGTGTACCTTTGGGTGGTTAAAGGATTGAGAACCCTTTAAAGTATTACATAATAGACCTAATTAATTTATATGAGATCCAACCTGTCTCAAAATTTTTCAAAATCGTTGATTGTGCGCCCGGCACAAGGTCATTTGTGTTACAATGATTACATAATGTATTGTATAAACTACTTTATAACGAATTTTATAGTGATATTGATCTTTGTAATTAACTTGAGTAATCAGTTAATTAACTTCTTGCAATTTTCAGTAAGAATGGTTGTTTATATCAGTAATTTTATACCAAAACTTTTTAATAATAATTTCGTAAATTTAAAACTTCACGCCATGACATCAATCAATGTTTCGGTGGCTCGTATGCGAAGCCTTACCGTAGTTGTATTTATACTGAGTTTTATGTTCTCTATGGACATTTCAGCACAGTATTTTAATCCTAACTCTAAGGAGTTTGTCTCTATTGAATTGCAGTCTGCTAAGACTTTTGATGATTGGCGACTTGTGTATTTAGAAGAACTAAAAACGCTGGAGTTAGGCTTGGGACAACCCAAGATCCAACCTGAAGACTTAGCTTTGTACACTGCCCAGAAGGCGGTTTTGGATTTTATAACCAAAAATTATAATCCTAAAAGTTTAAGTATGATTAGTGATGCTTACAAAGACGTATATAGTTCATTGGATGCATCCCCTATCCTGAAAAACGCTCCCAAAGAGGAATTTTATAATAGATGTACTGCAATGATAGAGATTCTTTCAGAAACTCCCCAAGCAGTAACTCCACAGTTTTAATATAAGTAGTTAAAAACTTATTCAACCAAACTCAACTCAATTTAAATGAATAACATTAACAAAATCACAAAACTAATTACAATATGCTTGCTATTTTTAGCTGGTATTTTGAATCAAGCTACGGCACAAATCATAAACCCTGCAACGGATGGTGGATTTGAGCTAGGGACTACCTTTGCCGACAATGGTTGGACGGTAGTCAACGGAGCAGTAACTAATCGATGGTTTCTAGGAAATGTTCCTGTAACCAACACAGGTTCACGAGCTGCGTATATTTCGGCTGATGCAGGTGCAACTAATGGGTACACTAACAACAGTACCTCTGTAGTACATTTTTACAAAGATGTAACTATCCCAGCGGGGCAAAACAACATCCAATTGTCTTTCAACTGGGCAGCAAATGGAGAAACTACTTCATTTGATGCACTTATGGTGAGTATTGCTCCTACTACCTTTACTCCAGTAGCATCTAATATGTCATTAGGTACGGGTGTTTTAGGTGCACCAGCGACAACTTTGGCTCAACTCTGGTTTCAAACTACTAACCAAATGGCTAGTATTTTGGTGCCAGCAAATCTTGTAAATAACTGCTTGGCTCCAAGTACTATCCGACTTATCTTCACTTGGAAGAATGATGCTAGTGGTGGAACACCTCCTTCTGCATCTATAGATAATATATCACTAACTGCTTCGGTAGTTGCACCTCTTGCAGCTGGCACTTATAGTGTAGGACCAACTGGTACTTATGCTACACTAACAGCAGCTACGGCTTTGATAAATTCTGGTGGAGTCGCTGGGCCTGTGATACTAGAACTTCAGTCCACTTATACTAGTGTGCCTGAGACTTTCCCAATTGTACTTGCTGGACAAGGCTCTTGTAGTCCAATGACTTCTGTTAGAACAGTGACAATTCGTCCAGCTGCGGGTGCACCAGTATTAACTGTGTCTGGCACTATCGGTGGACCTATATTCGACATCAATGCAGGTCAATGGTGGAGAATAGATGGCAGAGCAGGAGGTATAGGTACAGCCAAAGGGCTTACCGTATCCAACACTTCTATTTCTGGTCAAGCTATAAGATACATCAATGAAGGATCTAATAACAATGTAGTTTTCGCTACACTTCAAGGTGTCAATACTTCTACAACTAGTGGTGTAGTTCAGTTTAGTACTACTACTGGTATTAATGGTAATGATAATAACTTGATAGATAACTGTGACATTAGCGACGGTGCTACTACACCAACAAATGGTGTATTTGCCTCAGGTACTTCTACTACATTAGAATCTAACAACTCTGGAAATACAGTTTCAAATTGTAATATCTTTAATACATTTAATTCTACTTCTACTTCTTACGGCGTTAATTTAAGTACGGCTTCCACTGACTGGAATATTACGAATAATAGTTTTTACCAAACGGCAAGTAGATCTACATCGACTATTTGGGGTGGAATTCAAATCTCAAGTAGCATCACTGGTAATAATTTTAATGTAAGCGGGAACTTCATTGGTGGTACAGCTCCATTATGTGGTGGTAGCGCAATGACTATAACTGGAACTGCTCTGAACTTCAGAGGTATGAATATACTTACTGGTGGAACGACGGTTTCTGTTTTTAATAACAATACGATACAAAACCTTAACCTCACAACATCAAGTACATCCGGGTTTAACGGTGGAATTATTGCAGGTACTGGGTTAAATAACTTTACTAATAATACGGTTGGCTCTGGAACAATTGCTAATAGCATTCAGATCTCAGCTTCGGGATCAGCTTTTGTTTTTTGTGGAATCTTAGCAGGAGGAAGTAATCCAGCTTCTTTGATGAATATCACTGGTAATACATTCGGTGGAATATCACTAATAGTAACCGGGGTACCTATGACAGTTCCTGGCTTAAGAGGAATACAGGTTCAAGGAACAACTCCAGATAATTCTTATGTGATCACTAGTAACACTGTTGGTAGTACAACTGTGCCTAATAGTATGAATTCAGCAGCAAACAGTTCGCTATTTGGTATTATTAGTTTTTCGAATGCTATCAACCAAGTCATAAGCAACAATACTTTGGCTAATTTAACTAATAGTAGCACTGGTGCAGGTGTTGCTGCTTATGGAATACAAGCTCAAGGGTCGGGTACATCCCCAAATGTATTAGGTGCATTTACTATAAATAATAATATAGTACGTGACTTAACCACAGCAAGTACTGCAACTTTTGCTTCAGTTGCGGGGATTATTGTAAATCCAGGTGGACAGGTTGGTGGTTCTAATGTGATAAGTGGCAATAGTATTTATAATCTCAGTAATACGGCACCTACTGGCGCTACTGCGGCAATAGGTGCAATTTTCACACTGTCGGCAAATACCACAAATATTGTACAAAAGAACCTAATTTATAATGTTTCATTAAGTACTTCTGGTGCTGGTACGTTTAGAGGAATTCAGATTAATGGTGGTAACTCTACTTATGCAAATAATATGGTAAGGTTAGGATTTGATGCAACGGGTGCACCTATCACTACTTCACTAGGTATATTTGGAATAGTAGATGCTACGGGCAACAATAATTTATATCACAATAGTGTGTATATTGGTGGTGCGGGTGTAGGCGCAGGAACTAACAATACATTTGCTTTTGGAAGTGGAACCACTACTGCTAGAAATTATTTAAATAATATATTTGTAAATGCTAGATCTAACGGTGCATCTACAGGTAAGCACTATGCAATCAACGTAGCAGGGACAGCTGCTAATCCTGCTGGATTGGTCTCTGACAGAAATGACTTATTTGTTTCGGGTACTGGTGGTTTTGTAGGATTGTTTAATACGATTGATCAAACTACATTGGCAGATTGGGTAGCAGCAACTGGCAATGATCTAACGAGTGTAAGTGGTGATCCTATGTTTGTAGCACCTACTACAGCGACTCCAGATCTTCATATATCTACAACGATTCCAACGGTAGTGGAAGCTGCTGGTCAGACTATTCCTTCAGTAACAGACGATTTTGATAGTCAAGTTCGTTCTGGATTAACACCAGTAGATATTGGTGCTGATGCAGGAAACTTTATTCTCTTAGATGTTGTGGGTCCTGGTATAGGATATACTCTACTTACAGCTCAATGTTCGCTAAGCGATATACCTTTGAATGGTGTAGTTATCACAGACGGCACAGGTATCCCTACAGCTGGTGCAAACATTCCTAGAATTTATTTCAGAAAGAATGCTGGGACTTGGTTCTCAAATCCGGGAACATTGGTTTCAGGAACTGCTATGAATAGTACTTGGAATTTTACAATTTCAGCTGCTGCAATGGGTGGGCTTTTTACTGCTGACATAGTAGAATATTATGTTATTGCACAAGATATCGTTGCTACGCCTAATGTTACTTCCAACAAAGCGGGTGTAATAGCAGCGAATGTAAACACAGTTACATCTCATCCAATTGCACCTTTCTCTATCACTATTCCTACCATACTGAATGGTACCTATACTGTAGGTGCCAGCGGGAATTATCCAACAATTACTGCAGCTGTAGCTGCTTATAATACTTCTTGTCTATCTGGCCCAATAGTATTTAGTTTATTGGATGCTACTTATGCAGGTGAAACATTTCCTATAATAATCAACCAGAATGCTTTTTCAAGTAGTACAAATACTTTAACAATCAAACCTGCAGTTGGTGTCAATGCTAACATTTCAGGTACATCTACAACTGCTATTTTTACACTCAATGGAGCAGATTTTGTAACGATTGATGGTAGTAATGGAACTATTGTTAATTCAATTTGTCCGTTAGTTAGAGCGACTAGAAACCTTACTATCATTAATAATTCGACAGCAGCTACAACAGCAGCAATATTTATTAGTAGCGTTGGTGTCTCTAATGGTGCGAATAATGTGAATGTGAGAAATTGCATAATTCAAGCTGGCAATATTACAGCTACTAACTTTGCTATATTTAGTGGTGGAACCACTATCGCTACGGCTGGTTTTGACAATGATAATACGATCATAGAAAACAACGAAATATCTAGAGCACGAATTGGTATAGAGTTTAATGCAAGTACTGATACTAATGCTTTTGATAATGCTTTTGTAAGTCTCAATAATATTGGATCTTCT